>Ga0307374_10010879_pt1 | contig 13064 bp, 7 predicted proteins | sample OX3MG_FD_202532 | JGI IMG/M metagenome (GOLD analysis project Ga0307374, IMG submission 202532) | Soil microbial communities from Risofladan, Vaasa, Finland - OX-3 | ecosystem: Environmental > Terrestrial > Soil > Coastal area > Acid sulfate soil | place: Finland: Risofladan, Vaasa | collected...
GGTCATTCCTGCAATGCTATCCGGTAAAGAGGAATTGGAAGTCCTGGTAGAATCGCTGGAAGTTCATTTCCTGGCCAACCGGGACCTAAACCTGCATTTTGGATTGTTGACAGATTTCATGGATGCGGTAAGTGAAACTACTCCGGAAGATGAACCATTACTGGCAATGACCAAACAAAAAATTGAGGAACTCAATGTAAAATATGAAAATTCAGGTAGTAATGTTTTCTACCTATTCCATCGTCCACGTAAATGGAGCGCTCATGATAATATGTGGATGGGGTATGAACGGAAACGAGGCAAACTCACTGAGTTAAATGACTTGCTGCGCGGAGATGCCCGGGATTCTTTTTCCTGCATTATAGGAAATCAAGATAATTTTCCCCATATCAGGTATGTCATTACGATTGATGCAGATACCCAATTACCGCGGGATTCGGCACACCGGATGATCGCTACCATGGCACATCCACTGAACCGCCCATGGTATAATGAGAAAAAGCAAAGGGTAACTGCAGGATATGGAATACTTCAGCCCCGTATCACGTTGAGTTTACCAGGTTCCAATAACTCGCTTTTTGCCCGAATGCATGGGAATGATCATGGTATAGACCCTTATACTCGGGCTACTTCAGATGTTTACCAGGATTTATTCGGTGAGGGATCTTTCATTGGAAAAGGTATTTATGAGGTGGACATTTTCAGGATTGGCCTTAACGGCCGATTTAAGGAAAACAGGATCCTGAGCCATGATTTGCTCGAAGGATGCTTTCTTCGCTCCGGACTATTGAGTGATGTACCATTATACGAAGAATACCCTTCCCGGTATAATGCAGATGTTAAACGCAGGCATCGGTGGATAAGGGGGGATTGGCAGATCGCAACCTGGTTTTTACCATTCATTTCAGGCATGGATAAACGCCTTAAGGTCAATCCACTTTCAGGATTATCCCGATGGAAAATATTTGATAATCTGCGCCGGAGCCTGATTCCTTCCGCCCTTGTGCTATTATTATTATCCGGATGGACTGTTTTACATGATGCCTGGTTCTGGACCCTGATCGTAATTTGTATCCTTGTTCTTCCATCCCTGATTACTGCTATTCGTGATATTCTTCATAAACCGAAGGAAATTTTGCTCAGGCAGCATTTTAAAGACTCCATCGAGGCGATTATCAATAACCTTTTACAAACGGCCTATGCCATAACCTGCCTCCCGTATGAAGCGATGTATACCCTTGATGCAATCATACGCACAGGTTGGCGGATGACTTTCACCCATCGGAAACTTTTGGAGTGGAACCCTTCTTCCAACCATCAGCACAAGCATAACGAAGATTTGCAGGATGTCTACCGGGACATGTGGATATCCCCTTTCCTGGGCGGGGCGGTCTTGATTTTTTTGACTTTTTATGCACCGGTAAGTCTGATCGTGGCTGATCCTATTTTGATCCTTTGGGTCATTTCACCGGCTATAGCCTGGTTTGTTAGCCGGCCACTATCCAAACCGCAAATGAATTTATCCGAAGAGCAAATCATTTATTTGCGTAAAATAGCCCGGAAAACCTGGGCTTATTTTGAAAATTTTGTGAAACTTGAGGATAATTGGCTGCCTCCGGATAATTATCAGGAACATCCGGTAGAACGGATAGCGCACCGTACTTCGCCCACAAATATCGGCCTTTCCCTGATGGCCAACCTTGTTGCAATTGATTTTGGTTATATAACTACCGGGCAATTCATGGAGCGGACATCCCATACTTTCAATTCCATGCAAATTATGGAAAGATATAAGGGACACTTTTACAATTGGTATGATACCCTTACCTTAAAACCGATGCCTCCCAGGTATATTTCTACCGTTGACAGTGGAAATCTTGCCGGACAACTCTTAACCCTGCGGCAAGGGATCATGGCATTACCTCATGAGCCAATCATCGGTAAAGCGCTATTTGAAGGCTTAAACGATACGCTTCATTTGATTAAGGATGAATTGAAACGTAATGATACCCTAACAACCTTAGAAGAAATTTTAACCTTAGCGCGTAATCTGGATCCGATAACGCTCATATTAATAAAATCTTTATTGGAGCGCTTCGTTGAATCCGCTGCAAAACTGAAGGAAAGTATCGATGGAGAAATTCGGGGAAATGGACAGGTATGGGTTCGGGCAATATTATCCCAGAGCCGGAGTATCCTGGAGGAATTATGCCTATTTACTCCCTGGTCCCTGCTAACTCCGGCTCCGGCAAGATTGGCTGGGTTGCCTTGCTTGGATTCCATTCCAAGTTTAATTTCATTAGCAAACATGGGTCAGATATTGTTGGCAGAGCTGGGTGAACTTAAATATGATGAGCTGACTGAAGCAGAAAAAAACTGGCTGGATTCATTTTCAGCCCAGATTGAAAAGGGCAGCGCACTGGCCAGAGAAAGGATCTCTTTCCTGCAAGATATTGAAAAGCTATGCCTTGACCTGTCAGAGCAGGAGTATGATTTTCTGTTCGATAAAACACAGCATCTATTAACAATAGGGTACAATGCGGAGGAACATCGGAGAGATCCCAGTTATTATGATTTGCTTGCTTCTGAATCCCGGCTCTGTACGTTTGTGGGAATTGCAGAGGGAAAACTTCCTCAGGAAAGCTGGTTCTCATTAGGCCGGCAACTCACTAATTCTGGGGGAACTTCCGTTTTGCTTTCCTGGAGCGGTTCCATGTTTGAATACCTGATGCCGCTATTGATCATGCCTTCCTATGAAAACACCCTACTTGATCAGACTTATCGGGCAATGGTGCAAAGGCAGATCGAATACGGGAATCACCTGGGAGTACCCTGGGGTATTTCAGAATCCGGGTATAATATGGTGGATGCCAATCTCAATTATCAATATCGTGCTTTTGGTGTTCCGGAACTGGGATTGAAACGGGGATTGAGCGAGGACCTGGTCATAGCACCTTATGCTTCCATGTTGGCCTTGATGATAAATCCTGAGGAAGCATGCCGGAATCTTCAGGAGCTTTCTGAGGTTATGTTGGAAGGGGTTTATGGGTTTTATGAAGCGGTGGATTATACCCCTTCCCGGTTACCCAGGGGGCAGACCAGTGTCGTCATTCGTTCCTTCATGGCACATCATCAGGGCATGAGTTTGCTCTCCCTGGATTATCTCTTGCTGGACAGGCCAATGCAAAAGCGGTTTGAATGCGAACCCCAGTTTCAGGCTACATTACTATTATTACAGGAGCGCATTCCCAAGGCCACAAAATTCTTTTCTCCCCCGCCAGATATTGCTGATATCAGCATTGAGTCCGGAAGTACCGAAATGCGGGTTATCAAGAGCCCTGATACTCCTGTACCTGAGGTTCAATTATTATCCAACGGCAATTACCATGTCATGATTACTAATGCCGGGTCTGGATATAGCCGCTGGAAGAATATGGCAGTTACCCGTTGGCATGAAGATACTACTTGCGATAACTGGGGAAATTTTTGTTTCATCCGGGACCTGGAGAAAGGGGTTTTCTGGTCGGCAGGCCATCAACCCACGTTGAAGCGGGCAAAGACCTATGAGGCTGTTTTTTCACAAGGTCGGGCAGAATTCCGCCGCCTGGATAATGATATCGAAACCCATACTGAAATAGTGGTTTCGCCCGAGGATGACGTAGAAGTCAGGAGGGTTCACCTGACTAACCGGTCCAGAAGGCGCCGGTCCATTGAATTGACCAGTTATGCTGAAGTGGTCATGACATCGGCCATATCTGATGCATTACATCCTGCCTTCAGTAACCTTTTTGTTCAAACTGAGATTATCCCCCTGAAACAGGCCATTCTTTGCACCCGGAGACCCCGTTCTGTTGAAGAAAATTCCCCATACTTGTTTCATTTAATGAAAACCAACACCCAGGATATCCAGAAAATATCATATGAAACTGATCGCATGCAATTCATCGGCAGGGGTAATACAATTTCCAATCCCCAGGCCCTGAATCAGGATGCTGCCCTCTCCGGTACCGAGGGACCGGTACTCGATCCAGTGGTCTGTATCCAATACCGGTTAACCCTTAATCCCCTGGAATCAGTTACCCTGGATATGGTTTTCGGTATTGGGGAGACCCGGGAATTGAGTGAGGGGCTGATAGATAAATATCAGGACCCGTCTTTTGTAGACAGGGCCTTTGAATTAGCATGGACCCATAGTCAGGTGGTTCAAAGGCAAATTAATGCCACGGAGGCGGATACCCAATTGTATGCCAGGCTGGCCGGTTCGGTAATCTATGCGAATGCTTCCCTGCGAGCCGATTCCGGAACGCTGATCAAGAACCAACGGGGTCAATCAGGATTATGGAGTTATTCTATATCAGGCGATTTACCCATTGTTCTTTTGCAGGTATCCGACCAGGCCAATATTGGCCTGGTCAAGCAACTGGTTCAGGCCCATGCCTATTGGCGACTGAAAGGACTGATAGTTGACCTGGTGATCTGGAATGAGGATTATGGGGGGTACCGGCAGGTATTACAAACACAGTTGCTGGGATTAATTAGTGCGGGAGTGGATAAAGAAGCCACCGAAAGACCGGGGGGCATTTTTGTGAGGGTAGCGGAGCAAATAGCCGTTGAAGATCGTATTTTATTCCAAACTGTGGCCCGTATAGTGCTTTCAGACAGCAAAGGAACCTTACTTTATCAGGTGAATAAACGCCCAATACCCAAACCTGGGATGCCCCTTCTTATTCCTCAACAGGTTGAAGGTTCCCTGCAAAATATTTCCCTGCCGGCCCAGGATCTGGTTTTTTTTAATGGGACCGGTGGTTTTTCAAAGGATGGGAAAGAATATATTATTGATACAAATCAACAGAAATTGACCCCTTTACCCTGGGTAAATGTCATTGCGAATCCCCAATTTGGAACGGTCATTTCAGAAAACGGTCAGGCATATACCTGGGTAGAGAATGCGCATGAGTTCCGCCTGACCCCATGGAATAATGATCCGGTAACGGATTCAGCAGGAGAAGTATTTTATATCCGGGATGAAATAAGCGGACAATTCTGGTCACCTTCACCCTTACCCTGCAAGGGTAAATCCAATTATATCACCCGGCATGGGTTTGGATATACCACATTTGAGCATAACGAAGAAGGAGTATATTCCCAGATGCAGGTCTATGTAGATGTGGAAGCCACCATTAAGTTTATGGTATTGAAAATCCGTAATCAGTCCAACCGATCAAGGCGGATTTCAGTAACAGGTTATGTGGAATGGGTGCTTGGTGACCTGAGATCAAAATCAGCCATGCATATTTTTACAGAAACAGAACCCAAGACCGGGGCACTATTTGCGAAAAATCCGTACAATAAGGAATTTAGTGACCGGGTTTGTTTTTTTGATGTTAATGATCCTGCCAGGATGCTTACCGGCGACCGGACAGAATTTATTGGTCGCAATGGTTCTCTGTCTAAACCGGATGCCATGGCCCGGGTAGGTCTATCGGGGAAAACCGGGAGTGCATTAGATCCATGCGGCGCTTTACAGGTTGTCTTTGACCTGGTCGAAGGTCAGGACAGGGAGATCATATTTTCTTTAGGAACGGGAGTTAATCAGGCCAGTGCAGTTAATTTAGTCAATCGCTTCCGGATTCCCGGAGCTACTAATGCTGCCTTGGAAAAAGTGCATAATTATTGGCAAAAAACTTTAGGGGCGGTGCAAATGGAGACTCCTGATATTGCCCTGAATTTTTTGGGTAACGGGTGGCTCATTTACCAGACATTGGCTTGCCGCTTCTGGGGCCGTAGCGGTTTCTATCAATCGGGGGGGGCATTTGGTTTCCGGGATCAGTTACAGGATGCTATGGCAATTATTCATACAGAACCAAGACTTGTACGGGAACATATCCTGCGTTCCGCTTCCAGGCAGTTCAGGGAAGGGGATGTGCAACACTGGTGGCATCCACCTACTGGAAGAGGTGTCCGGACACGCTGTTCGGATGATTTTCTTTGGCTGCCTTTCGCAACCTACCGCTATATAAGTGTTACTGGTGATTCCGGTATACTGGATGAGGAAGCTCAATTCCTTGAAGGACGGCAGTTAAACCCGGATGAAGAATCCTATTATGACCTCCCGAACCGATCTTCCGTTTCCGCCACTTTATATGATCACTGCATCCTGGCCATTCAGCATGGACTTCATTTTGGGGTAAACGGACTGCCATTGATTGGTTCAGGAGACTGGAATGATGGCATGGATAAAATTGGGCAACATGGGAAAGGGGAGAGTGTATGGCTTGGTTTTTTCCTTTATGATATCCTGGTGAAGTTTAGCGAATTGGCCGGCAAACATCATGATTTGCCAATTGTGGAACAATTTACCAATGAGGCGGCTAAATTAGCTGCCAGCATTGAGCATTCAGGATGGGACGGGAAATGGTACCGGAGGGCATATTTCGATGATGGAACTCCTTTGGGATCTGCAATCAACACCGAATGCCGGATTGATTCGATTTCGCAGAGCTGGTCGGTTTTATCCGGGGCCGGGGAACCTGTTCGGAATATACAAGCCATGGAAGCGGCATATAAATACTTAGTCCGGAAGGACAAATCCCTTATCCAGTTATTGGAACCGCCTTTCGATAAATCTGGACTTAATCCTGGGTATATCAAGGGGTATGTTCCGGGGGTGAGGGAAAACGGGGGTCAATATACTCATGCTGCCATATGGCTGATCATGGCTTTTGCTTCATTAAAAAATACCCAGTATGCCTGGGAACTTTTTTCTATGATCAATCCGGTTTATCACGGAAATACTCCAGAAACTATAAAAATTTACAAAACAGAACCTTATGTGGTCGCTGCGGATGTATATTCCGACTCTTTGCATTCAGGTCGTGGAGGATGGACCTGGTATACAGGATCTTCAGGATGGATGTATAGGTTAATTTTAGAATCATTGCTTGGATTGAAACGCGAAGCAAATATATTGCACTTCTCCCCTTGTGTTCCTAAGGAATGGACCTCTTTTTCAATTAACTACAGATACCAGGAAACCATTTATCAAATCAGGTTTATACAGGTGCAGGAAAATACAGAACCGAAAAATTTAATACTTGATGGAGTTCTTCAAACTGCAAATACGATTTTACTTGTTGATGACCATGGTGAACATAGTATAGAGGTAAATATCTGATTCAAAGTTGCTGGTGATTTACAAAAATCTGGGATCGGATCCTTGGAAGGTATTTCATTAGTACTTTATTCCAGGCACTTATTATAGGAAACAAAGTCTTCGCTTTCCCATCACTACAGCTTGGGCTGGATATGGCGAAGATTCAGGAAGATGAATACATTTCCATTTTCAGGGGCCTTGCAAGTGGTTTATCACAATGCCTGTAAAAGAAGAATTTCCAGATCTCAATAGGAAGCAATTACCTGATTTGGGAGAAAACAGCGTGCAGAAAAGTTGGACCAAACTTATACGCATTGAACCAATACCCTTTTACCCACCCTTACAGGACAATTCTTGAACCGGTTCGTCGGTGACCTGAAGAAATTAGCTTATCAGGCGATTTGAAAACCAATAGTTTAAGTAGTTCATTCATTTCCTGCATTCTGCCTGGAAAAGTTAAGAAGAAAAAGGAGAATTCAACAAACAAATGCAACTTTATTTTAAGAGCAGATTACTCATATCTTATCGAAATTCTTACCAAGCTAAGTGTCTGTACTATTTCTTCAAATAAGGCATTTTTGGTAAATCAGATCGAGAAGCTACCTGCTTATCTGGAACTAACTGCCAAAAGCGAGAAAGTGACTATAAGAAATATTTTACTGAACCTGTTGGAAATTGATTATAGGAAGATCAACAATAATGCGGCCTGGCTCAAAGAGACAACTGATGCTTTTACGGTGGAACTTACGAGGGATTACGTGAATGAAATTCTGATAGATGAAACGCTGAAATTTGGAAAAAATCGGATCTCGCTAAACAAATATTGGCAATCTGTAAAGGGAATATAAAGCTGGGGGTGCATGATCAGCCGAAGCATCCATCCGACTGGTCAAGACTTGTACCTAAAAGTTCCTGCGGTTACAGGGACGGTTGGAATTCCCTAACTGATTTCCTGGAGTCCCCAAAACCAGCAGTTTTTGATTATCAGGTATTACAGGCAAAACGCTTAGAAATGGAGCATGCCATCAGAGATGTAACCATTGACGGTAAAATGAAAACCCTTAAGAAAGGATCACCCCTTTTACTTAGACTTACCAACCCCAAGAATGCTTATCAAAAAGAACGGACCAAATGGGAAAAAGATGTTGAATTATTGAAGAAGTCAGAGGCGCTGTGAAAGTACATTGAATCTATATTGACTCTAACAATAGGTCTTTTAAATTGACCTGCAGGATACCCTTGTAAGTATTTCTCGGACGGATGTCATCCATAGTAACTACATATTTTGGATAGTTGTCGGGGATATCAGCCAGGTTCCCAAATTCTCGTTTGATTATATTTTCATCACCTAGTTGGTAAGCTACCTGTACATATATTCTTTCTCCATTTTTCTCCGCCATGAAGTCAATTTCTTTGTCCCCAGATTTCCCGACGAAAACCTGATAGTTACTTCTTAATAAATGGAGATAAACGGCATTTTCCATCAGTTTGCCGATAGCGCCACGATAATTGAATGGTCGAATGCTGTTCCGTAGGCCGAGGTCTTCAAAATAGAATTTTTCACCAATTTCAAATATTTTCAAACCCTGGATATCGGCCCTCGATACTTTATGGACGAAAAAAGCATTAGTCAGGGCTTTTAGGTAATTAATGACAGACTGTGCCGGAATATTGATCTGTTGAGATTTCAGGTATTTGCTGATTTTCTGTGCAGAGAAAAGACTTCCTGTATTATCAGCCAGGTAAGCGACAAGGTTTTCCAAAAGTGACACATTTCGGATATTTTCGCGGCTTATAACATCTTTTAACAATATGGTGGAATACAAGCTCTTCAGATATTCAAATACAATCTCAGGGTCCAATCCAAGATGATATTGGTAAGGCATTCCTCCCAGTGTCAGAAATAGGTTCAAATTTTCCTTGCTGTCAACTATCCGGTTAAATTCAAGGAATTCCAAATAGCTTAACCCATGAATGGGAAACTCCATGTATCGCCCAGCTAACAGGGTGGCTAGTTCAACCGAGAGCATGGTAGCATTGCTGCCGGTGCAATAGATATCGCATTCCTGCTGATTTATCAGGCTTCTCAGGCAGCGTTGAAAGGATTCTATCTCCTGAACTTCATCGATAAATAAGAAGTTGTCCTTCTCTTTGGCTATATTGGCTTTGACATAGTTGTGTAAGTCTGCACTATTCCTAATCCCTGAAAATTCTTCCAGTTCTTTGTCAATGTAAATAATATGAGCTTCAGGGTGGTCCTTCTTTATCTCTTCGATAAGTTGTTTAAGCATGTAACTTTTCCCAATTCTTCGCTGTCCTGTAATGATTTTTATCAGATCGTTGCCTATAAAAGGCCTGATTTTATCCAGGTATTGTTTACGAAAAATGAGGTTTTCTTTCATATGATATAATTGATAAAAAATATAAAAATACAATATATTTAAATATAATTGATAAATATGATAATTATTCAATTTTGTATATCATATCGTAATCTATTTAAAAACAATACTTTGTATTTGCTTCCAAAATATTTTTCTGCCGTTTTTTTTGAAATAACCACTGAATTGATATTTTTCAGCGCTGTGGCGGGATTACCCTGAAGCATGTGGAAGGTGAAAACCGAAAAGAAATTATCATCCACATAAAGGGCGTCCTGATCAAAAACGCCGGAGCTCACCTTTACAGGAAATTGCGCATCCTTAATGCGTACGAAATCATCAATTTCGGGTATTTGTTTTTTTTAAACTCGGCCCGGGCATCATGCCCGTACTGGAATATTTATTTATGCTACCATCGAGGCTCGCCAAATCGACGACAACCCGGTAGATCTGTTTTTTTTCTTATGAAACCGGTCAAAACTCAAATCATCCTAAACATAAAGGATGATGAGCATGGTGCAGGCGAGCCTAAGACTTAGTCCGGTGATATTGATCGTGGAATATATTTTATTACGAACCAGGTTCCGGATGGCGATTTTTAAATAATTTCTCAGGATAGGGCGGATTTTCAAAAATAAAATATCCTATGGAATCCAATATGACTACTCAGACAAGGTCAGTGACATGATCTCAGGTCATACGGCAATTCTATGCCAAACTAATCCTTATTGAATCATAGTTTCTTATAATTAAAATTTCATGAATACTTGTCCGATAACGAACATCGAGTGTACGGATATGGTACAATCCGTGTCTTGACCGGGCCGCTGACTCGTCTGGAAAAAGCTATACTGGTAAATGAATAAATCCTGAGAAAACTATCCTCTATACCAGACCGCATTGGAGTGTGGCCCACTTCCAATCATTCACTTGCCATCCACTTCCAGGAAGCCTTTACCACCACATGCAGCCCTTCCAGCTCCAATTCCTCATCCTCGTCTCCAGTAATAATCCAGCCCTCCTTAACCTGGCAATATTCGCAAGCTTTTACCAATCCCCTTAATTCCCGATGCCGGGTAAGAGGATCTGCAAGCGACCAGCAAACTTGTATAGGTAAAGGCGTCCCTCCTTCGGCATACACTACAAAATCACATGCCGATGAAGTATCCATAGCGTAATAAATATTTTGAGTATAAATATTCCCATACCTGCGATACAATTCCCTGAAAACTGCATTCTCCAATAATAAACCCTTATTACCCCCATAATGGGTTGTAGTGGCGGTGAGCAGCCCATTATCCAGCCAATAAATCTTTTTATCCGACTTTTCCCGTTTACTATCTGAGAAATCAAAGCGGCTAACCCTTTTGAATAGGTAAGCATTCTCCGCCATATCCATTGCCTCATATACACTATTTATACCAACACTATATTGATGTGCCTTTAAATGATTATGCATACGGCGGATACTGACAGTATTTCCGATGCTTGCAGCCGCCTGCCGGTAAAGATTGCGCAAATAGGAATAGTTGGATAATTGGTTGTATTCCACTATATCCCTTAGTAACATGGAATTATAATATTCTTGGAGGTAGGCCGTATGGATCGTCTCTGAGAGCAAATCAACGGTCTCCGGATAGCCACCCCGGAACAGATACTTCTGGAAAGCCGCCACAGTTTTGCTCCTCCCGGTTCCGTGAAATGCAGGGTTAAATCCAATAAAATCACAATATTCACCGAAAGCCAGGGGCAACAACTCCACCGCTATACTACGCCCCCGCATCACGGACTTTATCTCCGTATGTAATACAGAACTATTGCTTCCTGTGAAGAATATCTTTTTGGATAGGGTTTCATTGATCCGGTTCAGGAAACGTTCCCAGCCCGGTGCCGCTTGTACCTCGTCAAAGAAAAACCAGGCCTGTTCCAAGCTCCGGTCTGGAAAAAGTTCGCGCCATGCCTGAAGTATCAGGTCCAGTTCCTGTGGTTCAAATTGTATCCGTTCATCCTCAAAATTAAAATATAGGATATCTGATTCCTGATTTCTCCGCTTAAGTTCCTTCATTGTAAGAAGCATGGCCGATGTCTTGCCTACCCGCCTGGGGCCGATAATTGACTGTATCTTGTCCATTTCCAGAGATATACCTGTGTTCCTTGGCTTTAACCCCTCCCCTGGCTTTCTTTCCTGGTTACTTACGATTATGTCTTTAATTATATCTTTCATGGAAAGACAAAAATACAAAAATTGTCGTTATAATAACGATGGTATAAGAAAATAAATTTATTAATAAAATATTAAATATAAATAGCTTATGTATTTACAGCTTCCATTTCCTTTATCGAGATACATTCAAAAGCTACGCATGGCTAATAACACACAAGTTGGATCCCCAGGTATTCGTTCTTCAATTGCTCTGCCTCAACCGTTTTTCCTAATGAGATCAACCGTCTTTTGCGCATCCAAACATAAGGATTCCTCCAATCTGGACGTTGATCGCTTTGGCTTCTTCGGTAATTCCGCTGACCCTCTGACCCTCCAGGTCTCGGAATCCTATTGGGCAGGAGTTACCTCCCGGTATTTGATGATTTCCGGGCGCTCGCTATTGACTTTGGTCCGGAAGGAGAGTGGGATTTTGTCGTTTCGGATTCGTGCTTTGAGCAACCAGATTAAGAGAGAAAACCTTTGATTCGTAACTATACATTTTCATTTTTAAAGATGATAGAATGATTCATTAAAAGACTCTTTTACCAGGTGGGCAACGCGGCTGAAATGTTGCGTGGTAAAAGGTTTCAGTATCCCCCGGGGAGGTATTTAGAAAAACTGCCCTTCGGGTTTGAAGTGGAAATGTGGAAAATTGGCTACCCGGAAATCTGTTATGTTTCCCAAATTCGCACATCGATTATAATAGTAATAGTTACCTTTAAAAACCCACCTTAGAGAACCTGATTTACTTTCTTTCAAAACTTTGAGGAGTACCTTAAGTATTGCACGTGAAACGTACTTGAAGATGTTTGATCTCTTGACCAGCGGACCGGACGGGTCGCCTTATGCGCTTCAAAAACAATAGGTTGTGGGTAATGCAATTGGGTGTTAACCGAATTGCTACCTGGGGGTAAAGAGCTAAGATAAAGATAAATAATCCTTTGGATTTTAACCATTTCCAAAGCAATAAATATCGCCGTATTGGCCCTTGCATTTTCGGAAAAACTGTTTGGGAATCCCATCGGTAAACGAGACAGCGGTGTAAATGTTTGGGTCACAGTCTGAATCATTAATAACCTAAATTATGGTCTTGTGCCTGTTTAGCCAAGAAATCTAATTTTTCACTTCTATTTTCCTTCAGCCTTTTCTCATATGCAACAATATTTTTCACTTCTATTCTCCGATGCGGACCAATTTTTATAAATGGGATTTCGCCTTCTTCCAGGAGCTTTACCAAATGTGGCCTCGAAACATTCAGCATATCCGCCGCTTGCTGAATGCTTACCTCTGTTTCTTCAATTATACTTTTTTCAGGATGCCTGTTCAT
>Ga0307374_10010880_pt1 | contig 13061 bp, 12 predicted proteins | sample OX3MG_FD_202532 | JGI IMG/M metagenome (GOLD analysis project Ga0307374, IMG submission 202532) | Soil microbial communities from Risofladan, Vaasa, Finland - OX-3 | ecosystem: Environmental > Terrestrial > Soil > Coastal area > Acid sulfate soil | place: Finland: Risofladan, Vaasa | collected...
CGGGCCGGCACATCATGACGCAGGAGGAGATCGACGCGCTGCTGGTGCGCCTGGGACGCGAGGGCAAGCGCGTGGTGCGTCTGAAGGGCGGCGATCCGTTCGTCTTCGGACGCGGCGGGGAGGAGGCGGAGGAGCTGGCCGCCGCGGGCGTGCCGTTCGAGATCGTTCCCGGCATCACGTCTGCGATCGCGGCGCCCGCCTACGCCGGCATCCCGGTCACGCACCGCGATCACAACCCGCAGTTCGTCGTCTGCACGGGCCACGAGGATCCCGCCAAGCCCGCCTCCACCATCGACTGGGCGAAGTTGGCCGATCCGCACCGCACGATCGTGCTGTTGATGGCGATGGGCAACTTGCGCGAGATCGCGGCGCGCCTGATCGCCGAAGGACTCGCCCCCGCGACGCCGGTGGCCGTGGTGCGCGAGGGGACCAAGCCCGATCAGCGCACGGTCACGGGCACGCTCGCGACGATCGCCGACGACGTGGAGCGCGAACGGCTGGAGGCGCCCGCCGTGGTGGTGATCGGCAGCGTGGTGGAGCTGCGCGGGCGCCTCCGGTGGTTCGATTCCGGCGCGCTTGCGGGTAGGGGCGTGCTCGTCACGCGTCCTCCCGAGGACGCGCGGGAGATGACGGAGCGGCTCTACGAGCTGGGAGCGCGCCCGATCGCGGCGCCGCTGATCGCCATCGAGCCGCCGCGGGACGTCGAGGCGGCGCGCATGGCGGCGCGGAGCGTCGGCTCGTACGCGTGGGTCGTCTTCACCAGCCGCAACGGCGTGCGCGCGTGCTTTGGCCACCTCGATGCGCTCGGCTTGGACGCGCGCGCCTTCGGCGGCGCGAAGATCGCGGCCATCGGCCCGGCGACGGCGCAGGAGCTTGCCTCGCACGGTCTGCGCGCGGACTTCGTGCCGGAGACGTACGTGGCCGAGCTGGTCGCCGAGGGTCTGCTCGAGCGCACCGGCACCGGCGACCGCATCCTGCTCTATCGCGCGGCCGAGGCGCGGGACGTGCTGCCGGAGCGGCTGCGCGGGGCGGGCCGCGCGTGCGACGTGGTAGCGGCGTATCGCACCGTGGCGCGGCGCGATGCCGAGCTGCGCGAGAAAGTGGGGCGCGCCCACGTGCTGACGTTCGCGAGCTCCTCCACCGTGCGCGCCTTCGTCGAGGCGCTCGACGGTGATCTCTCCCCCGCCGACGGCAAGGTCGTGGCCTGCATCGGTCCCGTCACCGCACGCACGGCACGCGAGCTTGGATTGCGCGTGGACGTGGTCGCCGACGTCTACACCGCCGACGGCCTCATCGACGCCTTGGAAGCGACCGCGCTCGCGGGATCGTGACCGCCGCCGCGTGCCCACGCTGACGCTCGCGCCGTTCACCACCTACGATTGGGGCGCGTTCTTCGCGCTGCTCGTGGTGGGCGCCGCGTGGCGGCTGCGTTGGCTGCGCGCCGGTGGGGCGCTGGCGGCCTTCGCCGTCGGCACGGCGGTCTACGGCGCGGGCACCTGGCCATATACGTTGGTGCTGCTCGGGTTCTTCGTGACCGCAACGCTGCTTGGCAAGCTGCCGCGCCGCGCACGTGCCCAGCGGCTGGCCGACGTCGGTAAGGAGGGGGCGCGCGACGGTGCGCAGGTCCTGGCGAACGGAGCCGTCGCCGCTGCGTGCGCGCTGATCGCTCACGGCACGCACGGCGCGTGGCAGACGGCCTTCGCCGGCGCCTTCGCCGCCGCCGCCGCCGACACGTGGGCCACGGAGATCGGCACGCGCTGGGGCGGCGCGCCGCGCCACCCGCTGACCCGGCGCCCGCTGCCCGTGGGAATCTCCGGCGCCGTCACCGCGGTGGGCAGTCTCGGCGCGGTCGCGGGCGCGGCGGCTCTGGCGATCGTCGCGCGAGGGGCCGGCGTCGCGCCGTTCGCGCCGGTGCTCGCGGGCGGGGTGGCCGGCGCCGCGATGGACACGCTGCTGGGCGCCACGCTGCAAGCGCAACGCCGCTGTCCGCAATGCTCGGAGCTCTGCGAGACGGATCCGCATCGCTGCGGCGCGCAGACCACCGTGGTGCGCGGCTTGGCGTGGTTCGAGAACGACGGCGTGAACTTCGCCGCGACGCTCTTTGGCGCCGCCGTGGCCTATCTGCTGGCGTAACGGTCGCAGTCCGCTCTAGCAGGGGCTCTTCCGCACCCTGCTAGCGGACCGCTGCGCCCTTGCCGTACACCTTCTCGAGGTATGGGATGATGTCGTCGTCGTCGTCGAGCACCACGTCGCCGTCCACCAACACGGGGATGCTCGTCTGGCCGGAGGCGGCCTTCACCTCAACCCGCTCGGCGTGCGCTCGCGGCACGTTGACGTTCTTGAAGTCGAGCAAGAGGTCGGTGAGCTTCTGGCGCACGCGCGCGCAATACGGACACCACTCGGCCTGGTAGAGAACGATGTTGGTCGGCTTTCCCACGGTCACTCCTATCGGGCAAACACCCTCTGGAACCACCGCCTGAACGGAAAGGTTGTGGCCCGGGCGGCACCGTACGTCGTCCGCGGAGGCACCGATGGCGGAACGCGCTTCCGGCCGGCCCACCGCATCTCGACGCCGCTTCGGCGGCGCCCTCGTCGCATCGTGCTGCCTCCACGCCGCGGCGATCGCCCTGGCCTTCTCGCTCCTGCGCGGCCTCTTGCCGGGGGTGCCGCTGCCCTCGGCCGTGCGCAGCCGCCTGGCCTCCTCCCCGGACCGCTCGGCCGAGATGGTGTTCACGTCCGTCGAGTTCCGTCCAAAGCCCGCGCCGCCGCGCCGTCGGGCGTCTCCGGCCGTGGCCGCTCGACCCGCGCCGGTGCCGCTCCCGGCTCGCCGCGTAGCCGTCCACCGCCGGTTGACGGTGACGGCAGCGCCGCCCGAGCCGGCGGTTCCATCGCCGTCGAGAGAGCCGCCCGCTTCGGTGCCCGGTCCCGCCGCGCGGGCGGAGCCGCCGGCGAGCGCGCCTTCTCCGCCCCCCACACCCGAGCCGACGCCCACGCCCCTGCCGCAGGTCGTGGAGGCCGGCCTCTGGGGCCTGGACTCCGCGCCGGTGCTCCTCGAGCCTCCCGACGCGATCCTGGGCCGCGTGCATCGGCGCCTGCGCATCGAGGTCGAGGTGGATGCCGCCGGGCGCGCGACCCGCGTGCGCGTGGAGGATGCCGGCGACGCGGCCCTCTCGGCGCGCGTTCGCGACGCCCTGCTGGCGGCGCGATACGCGGCGGCGCGATGCAACAATCTCCCCTGCTCGGGCGAGTTGGTGCTGGTCTATCCGTGAGCGGCGATCATCGCCCGAGCAGGGGCCCCGAGGTTTTGAAGCCCCCTCCGGGAGCGCAATCGCGTGAACCGCGATTGCTCGCGCTCGGGCGAGTTGGTGCTGGTCTATCCGTGAGCGGCGATCATCGCCCGAGCAGGGGCCCCGAGGTTTTGAAGCCCCCTCCGGGAGCGCAATCGCGTGAACCGCGATTGCTCGCGCTCGGGCGAGTTGGTTCTCCTCTATCCGTGAGCGGCGGCCGTCGCTAGAGGATCGTCTTTCCCAGGGCCGAGAGGATCAGCTCCACGGCCAACTTGGCCGTGCGGTTCTCGATGTCGAGGATCGGGTTGATCTCGGCGACGTCGAGTGAGCCGATCCGCCCGCTTGCCGCCAGCAGCTCCATCGCCAGATGGGACTCGCGGTAGGTGAGGCCGCCGCGCACGGGCGTCCCCGTTCCCGGCGCCTCCGCCGGGTCGATCGCGTCCATGTCGAAGCTGACGTGGATCGGGTCCTCCGGATGCGCGGGATCGGTGACGCGCTCGAGTGCCTCGGTCACGATGCGCTCGATGCCCAGCCGGTCGACGTCGCTCATGGAGTAGGCTTTGACGCCGGAGCGCCGGATGAGCTCGCGCTCCGGCGGGTCCACGTCGCGCAGGCCTACCAGAACGATCCGCGCGGGATCGATCACTCCGCTCTCGATGGCCAGGCCCACGGGCATGCCGTGGACGTTGCCGCTTGCAGAGCTGCGCGGCGTGTTGATGTCGGCGTGGGCGTCGATCCAGATGACCCCCGGCGCGCGTCCGCGGGCGCGCTTGAGGCCTTGCAGCGTGCCGAGCGCCATGGAATGGTCCCCACCGATCACGATGGGAAAGCCGCCGTAGCGCAGCACCGTGGAGACCTCCTCCGCGAGCTGGAGGCAGACGCCCTCGATGACGGGGAGAAAGCGCGCGGAGGGGCTGGATTCCTCGATGCTCTCGCGCACGGGGACGAAGACGTTTCCGCGGTCGACCACCGTCAGGCCGATCTCGCGCAGCCGGTCGCCCAGTGCGGCGTACCGCACGGCGCTGGGACCCATGTCCACGCCGCGACGGCTCGCGCCCAGGTCCATCGGAACTCCGATGACCTCGACCCTCTTGGCATGCTCCATGATCTCACCCTTTTGGGCGATGAGCGGCCATCCCTCCGCAGCGGGAGCCGGACGAAACGGGGCGTATTAGAGAGCCGCGTATGGGTATCTCGAGGATGAGCGCAACCCGCTTCGTCCTTGCCGCCTGTTGCGCTGCCGCCGCACTCGCCGGCTGCGCGACGCGCGCGGCCACGACCGCGGGGGAGGCGATCACGCCCGGGCCGAGCGGGCCTCCGACGCTGGCCATGGTCACCTATGCCTCCGGTCTGGTCGACGCTTCGCTCGACCGCTCGGCTCGTCGTGGCCTAGCCTTGGCTCGGCGGCGTTTGGGAGCCACGGTGACGGTGATGGAGGCCGGTGCCGCCTCGGATGGCGAGACGGATCTGGCCGCGTTGGCCAAGCGCGGGATGCGCATGATCTACGCGGTGGGCTATCCCATGCGCGACGATCTCGCCGTGGTCGCCCGGCGTTATCCCAAGCAGCGGTTCGCGATGATCGGCGCCGTCGTCGGCGCCCCGAACGTCGTCTCGGTGACGTTCGAGCAGCGAGACGGCTCGTTCTTGGCGGGGGCGCTCGCGGGTCTGGTGACGCGGACCGGCACCGTCGGCTTCCTCGGCGGCATGGACCTCCCGTTCATTCGCAGGCACGAGCTGGGCTTCGCGGCGGGCGCGCGCCAAACGAACCCTGCGGTGAGGGTCTTGGTGCGATACGCCGGGTCGTTCGACGACGCGCTGGCCGGTAAGGCGTTGGCGCGCGAGCTTTTCGATCGCGGCGCCGATATCGTGTACGCCGCGGCCGGCACCACCGGCTTGGGGGCGATCGAGGAGGTCGAGCGCCGTCCCGCCGGGCAGTACGTGATCTCCGCGGATGCCGACGAAGACGCGCTGGCCCCGGGCAAGGTGCTGACCTCGATGGTCGACCATGCCGACGTGGCCGTCTTCACCGTTGCGCGCGAGGTCTCCGAGGGGCGCTATCCCGCCGGTCATATGGTGCTCGGCGTCGCTGAGCGCGGCGTGGGTCTGGCCCGGACGCCATACCTTGACGCGCTGCTCTCGACGCGCGATGCCGCGAAGCTCAAGGCGATCGAGCGCGCCATGGCCGCCGGCGAGATCACGCCTCCCTCCACGCGCGCGGAGCTCTCGGCGTTCGCTCCCGTCAGCGTGAAGTGACGTGCGAACTCCCGGCGGAGCGAGGGTTCGCGGGCTCAGCCGCGTATTTCAGTCATCAAGAGCAACGGTCTCTTTGCCCCCGGGGAGACGTCTTGCCGATGATACGTCGCGCGTTCGCATGGCTGACCATCGCCTTCATGATGGCCGCCGCTCCCGCATGGGCGCTGGGTTCTGCCGGTACGGCGCCGCTGGCCATGCCGCTGATGCGCCTCCAAGAGCGTCTCGACGGCCTGGCGCATCGCGCGCCCGGTGACGTCGCCGTCTCCGTGCGCGACCTGCGCACGGGCGAGACGATCGGCTACAACGCTCAAGCGAGTCTTCCCGCGGCCTCGACGATCAAGGTGCCCGTGATGGTCGAGGTCTTCCGTCAGCTGGAGCTCGGGAAGTTCACCCTCGAGCAGGAGATGACGCTGCAGAACTCCGATCGCGACGACGGCTGGGGCGACTTGGCCGACGCGCCGGCGGGATCGCGCTACACGGTGCGCCGCCTGCTCTGGCTGATGATCACCGAGAGCGACAACACGGCGGCCAACATGCTGATCCGCCTGGTCGGCCGGGCCCACGTCAACCAGACGATGCGAGCGCTCGGCCTGGATCACACGGAGCTCAGCGACTACATCCGCTCCTACGGAGACATCCGCAGCATCCGGACCACGGCCGGCGACATGGCCAAGCTCATGGCGATGATCGCCCACGGCGAGATCGTCGACGAATGGTCGTGCGGCGAGATGCTGGAGATCATGGCCGGCCAGCAGATCAACACGCTGTTGCCGGCGTCGCTCCCCTCCGACGTGGTGATCGCCCACAAGACGGGCAGCCTCCACGATACGCTCAACGACGTCGGCGTGGTCTACGTGGCGGGGGCGCCGTACGCGATCGCCGTCATGACGACCCACCTGTGGAGCCTCGAGGCCGGACGGACGTTCATCCGCGAGGTCTCCAGCCTGGCGTACAAGCAGATCTCGACGCTCGCGCATCAGCGAGCCGACGGCGCCGTCGCGATGCCCGAGCGCGACACGACCATCGTGCACCCGGCCGTGGTCCCGACGGTGGCCCCGTTCACTGGCGTGGCCGCGCCGAAGGGCGCGCTCGACTGGCAGAAGGTCGGCGACTGAGCGTCGCGCGGCTATGCCGTGGTGACCTTGCGCGCGCCGTAGGCGGGGACGACCCACGAGCGGTAGCGGGGCTCGCGGCCGCGCACGGCGCTCTCGTAGACCTCCATGATCTGCGCCGTGACGGGGCCGATCTTGCCGTTGCCGATCGGACGCCGGTCGAGCGAGACGATCGGCGCCACGCCGGCGGCCGAGCCCGTGAGAAAGACCTCTTGCGCGCCGTAGATCTCCGTGCGGTCGATCGCGCGCTCGCGCACTTCCAGACCCAGCACGTTTCGCGCGATCTCGATGATCGAGCTGCGCGTGATCCCCTCGAGGATGTTCTGGCTCTCGTCGGGCGTGACCAGCGCGCCGTTCTTGAGCATGAAGAAGTTCTCCGCGGAGCCCTCCGCGACGTGGCCGTCGGCCGAGAGCATGATCGCCTCGTCGAAGCCGTTCTGCTGGGCCTCGCTCTTGGCGAGCGCGGAGTTGATGTACGCGCCCGTGACCTTCGCGCGCGCGGGGATCGAGCAGTCGTCGATGCGGCGCCACGACGAGGTGCAGACGTTGAGCCCGCCCTCGGTGTCGATGTACCGGTTGAACGGAATCGCGACGATGGCCAAGGCATCCTTGACGCCGTGGAGACGGACGCCGATATCCTCCCCCGCCTTGTAAGCCAGCGGGCGGATGTAGACGTCGCTCTCGAAGCGGTTGCGCGCGCAGAGCTCCACGGTGGTCTCGACCATCTGGTCGACGGTCATCCCGAGGTCGATGTTGAGGATCTTCGCCGACTGCGTCAGGCGCTGGTAGTGCGGGGCCAGGTGCAGCAGATAGAGCTCGCGGTCCTCGACGTTCCAGAAGCCGCGGACACCCTCGAAGCAGCCGGTCCCGTAGTTCAGGCCGTGCGTGAGCAAGCCGACCGAGACGTCGCCGTAGCGAACGAAGCCTTGGTCCTTGGTGAACACGGTGAGATTGGCAAGCTGGGTGGTATCCATGCGGCTGGTCCTGTCGTCTCCGGGCGCTGGTGCGGCGGCGGCATGCCGCCAGGCTGCCACCGTTCTCCCCACCCGCGCGCGGTGCCTCCGTTGACGCGGCGCTAGGTTGCCGGCAGCCGGAAGAAGGCGCGGGCGCGCGCGGTCGTCTCGGCGGCCAGGCGGTCGAGCGGGACGCCCAGCAGATCCGCCACGAACGCGGCGACGTGCGTCACGTACAGGGGCTCGTTGCGCTTGCCGCGGTGCGGGGCCGGAGTCATGTACGGGGCGTCCGTCTCGAAGACCAGGTGCTCGTGCCCAACCGCCCGCACCGCCTCGCGGATGGCGTCGGCGCTCTTGAACGTGACGGCGCCGCCGACGGCCAGCAGCAGGCCGAACTCGCCGGTCCAGCGCCGCGCGTCCGCGGCGTCGCCCGTGAAGCAGTGGACCAGGCCCGGATACCCGGCGGGCAGCTCCTGCCGCAGGATGGCCGAGAAGTCGTCCTCGGCCTCGCGCTGGTGGAAGACCAGCGGCTTGCCCGCGCTCACGGCGGCGCGTATCTGGCGCCGCAGGACCTCCCGCTGCGCGGCGCGCGGGCTGTGGTCGTAGTGGTAGTCCAGTCCCACTTCCCCCACGGCGACCATCCGCTCGTCCTGAGCGGCGAGAAGGATGCGGGCCTCCAGGTCGCCGGGGGCGTCTTTCGCGTCGTGCGGGTGGAGGCCGTAGGTGGCATAGACCTCCGGTCCGCCCCCGACGGGCTGGTGGGCCAGCGCCAGGGCTGCCTCGCTCTCGGCGACGCTGGTCCCGACGGCGATCACGGCCTCGACGCCGCCGGCCAGCGCGCGGCGGAGCACCTCGGCGCGGTCGGCGTCATACTCGGATCCGTGGACGTGGGCATGGGTGTCGATCAGCACGGAGGCGCTCCTTGGCCCACCGCCCCGGCCGGGCCTCCCCGCACGGTTGCGCCCCCTGGCAATGCAATCGCAACTGCTACTTATGTCGCTATAAGCCTGGCTATGGGGGTGACTGCCGGTCCCTGAGGTAACCGCTCGGCCCAACGGGATAGCCGTCTGGAGATCGGAGGTAGACCATGGCAGGAAAATGGTCGCGCGGCGGGTTCATTGCCGGCGCGTCTGTCGCCGCACTCGGCGCGGCGGCGCGGGGAGCCTCGGCGGCTCCCATGATGGACATGATCAACCAGCGTCCGTACGACTGGGGGACGCCGCTCGAGGAGCTGGGGACCAAGCTCTATACGCCCAACCGCGTCTTCTTCATTCGGAGCCACATGGGACCGCCCGGTCACATCGACATGAAGACCTGGCGCATCTCGATCAATGGGATGGTCAAGAAGCCGATCGAGGTCACGCTCGACGATCTCAAGCGCATGCCCAAGCACGAGGTCAGCGCGGTGCTGCAGTGCGCCGGCAACGGCCGCTACTGGTACGGCGATGCGTTTCCCGAGGCGTCGCACCCGGCCGGCGCGCAGTGGAGGTACGGAGCCGTCGGCAACGCCCGTTGGGTGGGCGTCCGCGTGCGCGACGTCTTGGCCAGCGTGGGCGTCGACCCCAAAGCGACGTTCGCCAAGATCTACGGCCTCGACAACCCGCTCCTGCCCACCACGCCCAAGATGATCCGCGGACTCGACATCCATAAGGTGATGGACGAGGACACGATCTTCGCCTACGAGATGAACGGGGAGCCCATTCCCTACTACCACGGCTATCCGGTGCGCCTCGTCGTGCCCGGCTGGGCGGGAGACTTCTGGGTGAAGTGGTTCTCCAACATGACGCTGCAGGACCACAACACGACCAACTTCTGGACGGCCGTCGGCTACCGGTATCCCGACAAGCTGGGCAAGCCGGGTGTCGGGGTGCCTCCGAACAAAGAGCACCCGGTCACGGTGATGAACGTGAAGTCGATCATCACCTCGCCGCTCTCCAAAGCGGGATTCAAGGCGGGGGAGGCCGCGGTGATCCAAGGGCTCGCGTGGTCGGGTGACGGCGCGTACGCCAAGAGCGTGGAGATCTCCACCGACGGCGGCAAGAGCTGGCGCCCCGCCCAGTTGGGCGAGCTTCCCGACAAGTACTCGTGGCGCTCGTTCTCATACCGCTGGACGCCCGATGCCAAGGGCGCCGCGACGATCATCGCCCGTGCCACCGACAGCAAGGGTGCGGTGCAGCCCAAGGCTTCACCGTGGAATCCCGGTGGTTATCTGTGGAACGGCGTGCAGTCCGTCGACGTGGAGGTGAGCTAGCGATGCGTGCGATGAAGGTGGGCGCCCTCGGCGTCTTGCTGGCGGCGATGATCGCCGGCTCCCATGCGATGACGGCGCGCGGGGCCACGGCCCCTGCCGGCCCGACGCTTCCCGCCGGCCCGGCGCTCAAGGCGGTGCAGACCAACTGCCAGATCTGCCATTCGATCGACATGGTGACCACCCAGCGCCTCTCCAAGGCCACCTGGGAAGTCGAAGTGACCAAGATGATGAAGTTCGGTTCCCCGCTGCCCAAGGCCGACAAGGAGACGGTGGTCGCCTATCTCGCCAAGTATTTGGCGCCGGGCGTTCCCCGCTACCCGGTGGCGCAGGCGACGGCGCCGCCCATCACTCACACCTCGGCGGATCACTAGTCACCACCTGAGGGCGCGGACCTCCTGGGGATCGACCTCCAGGAGGTCCGCGTCTTTCTGCAGGTAGACGGCGCGCACGAAGCGGGCCATCCGATAGCCCGTGTATGCGCCGATGCGTGAGATCTCGGGGCGATCGGGATCGCTGACGAACCACTCGTCGCTCTCCGTGCTCTCCCACTCGCGACGCGCGCGGCGAAAGCGCGCGAACTCCTCGCGCGCCCGCGCTAGCCGCCAGCGGTTGCGCGCGTCCTTGCCGAGAACGTCTGCCCAGCAGGCGTCGCGTTCGTCGCTCTGCGCGATCGAGCCGGCGAGAAACGCGGCGACGCCCTCGCTCCAGAGGCGGCGTCCCAGCTGACGCGACTCTTCCGGCGTGCGGTATGCGACCTTGGGATTGCGCGCGTAGTGCGCGGCGTGCAGCAGCGCGCGCAGCACGGCGAAGCGCGCCCGCACGGGCGTGGGGATGGCCCCCGCGTCGACCCACGCCGCATGGGTCCCGTCGTCACGCGCGTATGCGTGCCCCTCCACGCGCCCCGAAGCCAGCACGGCTTCGAGGTCGGCCGCCTCGATGCCGAGCGCATCGAGTTCGCGGACGGCCTGCTCGTAGGCGCCGCTCAGCCAGACGAGGCGTTGGGCGAGGTCGTCCGGCGGCGCCGCCGGGGCGTTGGTCTCCCAGAGGATCAGGTCGCGCAGCAGCGCGCCGTCGAGCGACGACTCCGGCGTCGCGGTGCGGTCGATGAACACGGTCGGGTCCCCTCAAGCTCCCTCGAGTGCGGTCTCCAAACGCGGAAAGAGCGGCTCGCCCTTGCGCACGTGCGTGCCTTCGGCGAGCCCTCCCCAGCGCAGCGCGGCGTCCCACGGCTGGGACGGGCTGCCGTCGAGGCCGAGCTGGCGCCACATCTCCGCCGTCTTGACCGGCATGAACGGATGGAGCAGCACGGCCAGCCAGCGCAGCCCCTCGCAGAGGCGGTACATGCAGGCATTGAGCGCCGCCGTCTCGCCGCGCTTGCGAAGCTCCCACGGCTTGGACTCGTCGATGAGCTTGTTCAGCGCCGTCACCAGCTGCCAGATCTCCTCGAGCGCGTCGCGGAAGCCGCAGGCGGGCACGGCCTCGGCCACGCTGGTCGCGAGCGCCGCGACCGGCAGGCCCGCCGCGTCGACCGGCGCCGGGACGCTTCCCCCGCAGTACTTCTCGACCATCGTCAGCGTACGGTTGAGGAGGTTGCCCAGGTCGTTGCCGAGGTCGGCGTGGTAGCGGCGCAGCACGGCGTCCTCGGAGAAGTTGAAGTCCTGGCCGAACCCCGCTTCGCGCAGGAGGAAGTAGCGCACCGCGTCGGGCGTGAAGCGCTCGGCGACCTCGAACGGGTCGACCACGTTGCCCTTGGACTTCGACATCTTCTCTTCGTTGAACGTGATCCAGCCGTTGGCGATCACGCCGCGCGGCCCGTCGAGGCCCAGGCCCCAGAGCACGGCCGGCCAGATGATGGTGTGAAAGCGCGCGATCTCCTTGCCGATCAGGTGGACGTCGGCGGGCCAGAGCCGCTCGAAGAGGGCGCGCCGCTCGGCGTCGTCGGAGCCCCATCCGATCGCCGTGATGTAGTTCAGGAGCGCGTCGAACCAAACGTAGATCACGCCCTCGCCGCCGGGGACGGGAATGCCCCACGAGAGCGTGGCCCGCGTGATGGAGATGTCCTCGAGTCCGCTCTCCAGGATGGCCACCATCTCGTTGTAGACGCGCTGGGGGCGCACCCACTGCGGATGCTCGCGGAAGTGGCGCAGCAGCCGCTCGTTGTACGCCGAGAGGCGGAAGAACCAGTCGTCCTCAGAGAGCCACTTCACCTCGCGGCGGCACTCCGGGTTGGGGCATCGTCCGTCGAGGAGTTTGGCCTGGGGCCAGAACGTCTCGTCGTTGGTGCAGTACCAGCCCTCGTACTTGCCGGGATAGATGTCGCCGCGCTCGCGCAGCACCTCGAAGGCGCGTTGGACCGCGCGCTCGTGGCGCGGCTCGGTGGTGCGGATGAAGTCGTCGTTGGAGATCTCGTAGGCGTCGAGCAGGGCCTTCCAGCGCGGGATCAGGCTGTCCACGAAGGCCTGCGGCTCGAGGCCCGCGTTGCGCGCGTTCTCGGCGATCTTCTGCCCATGCTCGTCGGTGCCCGTGAGGAAGTGCGCCTCCGCGCGCGTGCAACGGGCAACGCGCGACATCACGTCGGCGGCGATCGTCGTGTAGGCGTGGCCGATATGCGGGTGGCCGCTCACGTAGTAGATCGGCGTGGTGACGTAGAAGGCGCGCTCGCTCACCGTGTTCTCCTCCGGGAACTCGCTCGTTAGTCGCGCGGTGGCGCGGCGCCTCCCTCGCCCTTGCGCCGCACCGCGCGCGCGTAGAGCTCGCGGCGGTCGCCCAGCCCTTCGGCGGCAAGGGTGCGGGCGATGGCTGAGACTCCCGCCCCCGTGGAGATCAGCGCGTCGATGCGCGCATCGATCTCCGCGCCTTCCGGTGCGGCCTTGGGCTCGGCGCCGTGTCCCTCCACCACCAGGACCACCTCGCCGCGCACGGGGTCGGGCAGCGCCGCCAGCACCTCGCCCGGCGTGCCGACGATCCGCTGCTCGTGGAGCTTGGTGTACTCCCTCAAGAGGAAGCAGCGCGTCACCCCGGCCCGCTCGGCGTCGCGCAGGCTCTGCCCGATGCGCTGGGGAGACTCGTACCACGCGCTGGCGCCCTCGGCGTCGGCGGCGGCGCGCAGCGCGGCAAGGCGTTCTCCGGCGGCGCGCGGCAGGAAGCCGCCAAAGCGCAGCCCCGCCACGGGAAAGCCAGAGAGCACCGCTCCCGAGACGAAGGC
>Ga0307374_10010881_pt1 | contig 13061 bp, 16 predicted proteins | sample OX3MG_FD_202532 | JGI IMG/M metagenome (GOLD analysis project Ga0307374, IMG submission 202532) | Soil microbial communities from Risofladan, Vaasa, Finland - OX-3 | ecosystem: Environmental > Terrestrial > Soil > Coastal area > Acid sulfate soil | place: Finland: Risofladan, Vaasa | collected...
CCTCGCTTCAGGCCCTTGTTCCCTCCGTGGCTGGTGAGCTTTACTCGAGCTTCCATGGATCGACGATCGGCACGCCCAGGTCGTTGAAGTCCGCCACATTGCGGGTGACCAGGATTTTGCGATGCACGGCCGCGGTCGCGGCGATGAGGGTGTCGGCCATGTCCCGAGGGCGCACGGCGGCCATGCGTCCCCACTCCAGGGCGACCTCATCGCTGATGGGCAGGATTCGGCGGGCGTGATCCACCCGCAGCTGTTCGAGCCAGCGATGAAGCGAGATGGCGGCCGCCGCGTCGGAACGCGTCTTCTGGCTGATCCCCTTCATGATCTCGCCCAGGGTCACGACGCTCAAGAAGACCTGGTCAGGATCGACGGACCGCAGCCAGTCGCGTGCCTCGGGGCGCCCGCGCCTGGCTTCGGAGAGGACGTTGGTATCGACCAGGTACATTAGAAGCTGATGTCGCGGTCCGGGCCGCGCGGCCGGTCGTTGATGGCTTCGACCAGATCATCGGGCCACGGCTCGCCGGCGAGGATATGGTCGACGATGGACGGTCGCTTGGAAGTGAGCTGGCGATATTCCTCCTCGGAGAGGACGACCGCCGCCGGCTCGCCGCGCACGCTCACATGTTGCGGTCCTTCGCCCTGCGCGCGGCGGACGACTTCGCTCAGACGCGCTTTGGCTTCCTGCAGCTGCCAGATCGGCTCGTGGCTGGCCTTTTTGGCGTTCGCGCTCATGGGAACACTCTCCAACTAGTCAGACTAGTATGCATGCGTTAAGCTTCGTTCGTCAAGGCAGACCAAGACCCGCCATCGGCCCCAACCGATTGCATGCCAGGCCTCCTTCATCCCCGCTTTCGCAAGGTGACGACAACGCGCTGGACATTCTCGCCGGCGGCGTCGCAAGCCTCGAGGATCGCGGGAACGAAGTCCCGCTTGATCTTGTCGGCCGCCACGCCCGATAGCGTCGACAGCGTCAGCACGCCGGCCTCTATGCCATGGAACCCGATCCGTCCGAACCAGCTCCCGTAGGCCCCTTGGCGGACGATCCGCTGAAGTTCGGCGTCGATCGCCTGCCATTTGGGATCCTCGGCGCCTGGGGAATCCATCAGCGCCGGCGGGGGAGGGGGCACGGCCGGAATCTCGCCCTTGGCCCGCATGATGCGGGCGAAGTTCAGCCGCAGATCCGGGGCGCCCTCGGGGTCGCGCGTCGCCATCCAGCCGAAGTATTTGCAAGGGTTCTGGATGGCCGGGTCTTCAAGGGCGATGGCCAGCATGGCAATCACCCGCGGCCCATGGCGCCGCCAGCCCCAGGTGACCGACAGGGCGTTGTTTCGCTCCGTCTCCGGAAGCAGTTCGGCCGCGGCGGCGGCAATTCGGGCGGCGTCGGCCGGCCCAGCGCTGGACGGGTCGGCGAGGACGTGGGCCGGGACCAGCGGCGCCAGCCTTGGACACACCTGGACGGCCGCCTGAAGCTCCTGGCGCACCATTTCCGCTCGCACCGACGGTGCAGAACCACCCCCGGCAAAACCGCTTGCTCTCCTTGGTGAGCAAGGGGCGCTGACCTCTCGGCTGGCTTGATGGTGGGTCGAGGATCCGTTGGCCTTGACACCGCCGGCGCGTCTGGCGCGCCGCACAGGGAATGGACTTCGCGCCGCAGGCGCGTCCGCTTCTCGTACAGTGGAACTTTCGTTCTCATGGGACTGTTCTAGGCGCCGGTCTTCCGGCGCCCGGGCGCTATTTCTTCCCGCGAACACGACCGCCTCGGAATAGTGCGCCCGACGAGCTTGCGCCGCTTCGCGGACGGCCACGTCGGCGGCCTCCATCTCGCCCAGGCGCGCCACGAGGGGGGCGAGGTCGTAAGCCTCGACGCCGGCGGGGCGGTTGGCGCGGGTGTAGTCGCGGACCATGAAGCCGGCGGCCTCCAGCGCCCTGCGGTGCGCCCGCGCGGTGCTCTCGCTGCAGCCGAGATAGTCGGCGATCAGCGACGAGCTGGGCCAGACGCAGGCGATGTCCTGCTCGAGGCGATCCTGGTTGAGGTGCTCGACGTAGAGCATCAGGGTCATGCGCTGCGCGAGGGTGAGCGTCGGCGTGCCCTTCAGCACCGCCGCGGCGATCCTCGCCACGGTCTCGCCAGGCTGCCAGCGCCAGCGCTCCGCGCTGTCGCAGACCTCCGCGAAGTTGGGGGCGCGCTTGGCGAAGCCTGGTCGCCAGTCGCCTATGGAGCATGCGGTATCCATGTCGTCCCTTTTGAGTTGGGACGAGGCCGTTTCGACGGTGCGGGAAATCGGCAGGCGTTGGAGACGCAAGTCCCCGTTTCCGGACTTGACGACGCGAAAAGCGCCCCCTAGGGTGTCCAGACTAACAAGCCGCTGCAACACGGCGCCTGCGATTTCCGAGAGCCTCCAGCGTCAACTGGGGGCTTTCGCCGTTTTGAGGGTCTCGTCTAGGTCAAGGCAAAAGTCCTTTTCGATGCGCCGGACGCGGACGAATCGAATCGCGACTCGGCACGGCGGAGCCTTTGCTGAGTCTGAACAAAGCCAAAGCCTGGAAAACGTGCGGTTTTGCCCGGAAAGGGCCGTCTGGGACGGTTGACGAACGCGCCTGGTTGGGCATGTCCGCCCGGCGCCGATTCGCTTCGAATCAAGCGCGCGCGACCGCTGGTTTGCCGCCGGCGCGGACCGCGTCGCCCTTTCGCCAGGTCTGGAAGCCGCGATCGGCGTCCATGAACGCGCCCAGCATATGTGGGACGAGCATCTCCAGATCGACCGGACCGTTGGCCTCGGCATAGGCGCGCAGATAGTCGGCGAGGTCCACGGCGAGCTTGCCCTTCAGCCGCAGGCGCAGATCGGTCGTCTTCTCCTCGGTGTCGATCTTGGCGAGGGCCAGGGTCGTCATTGGCGTTCGCGCCACGGTCAGGTTCCTTCCTGGGACACGAGGAATCGATCGATCGCCGCGAAGGCGAAGTCGGTGAGCTTCAGATTCTGGGTCTCGAGGTGGCCCCGCACGCGCGTGCAGAGCCGGCGGGAGATTCGCACCGACACCCGGTCCTTGGTTCCACGCGTCGCGGGGAAGGTAACGCAGACGCCGGCATCGAGCGTGTCGACGAGTTGGGCAAAGGCGCGTTCGTAGGCGACGCGAACGCATCCGCGAGGGTTCTTGCGGGTGTTCAACGTCTCGGCGGTCTCGAGCATCTGCTCGTGCAGACCTTCGGGCAGAAAGAGCCCGAGCTTCTCGGCGGTACAGGTCACTTTTGGAATTCTCACTGATAAGGGGCGAGGATCATGTCCTTGTTGACCAGCACCCGAAGCGGCCAGCCGGCGCGCACCGTGATGGTCGGTTGACGGTTGAGGTCGCGGGCGGTGATCTGCTGACCAACCTGCTGCGCCTCGTTCGAGACGCCGCTTCCGGCGCTGTTGATCACCAGGTCCCCGGAGCTGCGGGCGCTGGCGTCCTGGGCGGAGGCGGCGCCGACGCTGAAGAGGGTCGAAAGCAGTATCCCTTTGGCGAGCTGGCCGAAGTGATCGTTCACCCGGTCATGCAGGCCGCTGGCGCCGGTGAGATCCGCGCCGGTCATCGAGCCGATGTTGATCGAGCGGCCATTGGGCATGATCAGCCGGTTCCAGGCGATCAGCGCCCGCTCCTGGCCGTAGGCGACCTGGCTGTCGTACTGGCCGATCAGGCGCGAGCCCTGGGGAATGAGGACGGTGCGGCCGGTCGCATGGTCGTAGACCGGCTCGGTCACCTGGGCGATCACTTCGCCTGGCAGGTCGGAGTTGATCGCCGTGATCAGAGCGGCGGGAATCACCGTCCCGGCCTTGACCTCCCAGGGGCTGATCGCCTCGCGCAGGGGACTGGCGAGATAATCGTCCACCCGGGAACCGGCGGCGAACTGCCGCTTCTCGCCCTGGCCGTTCTGAAGCCCCACCTCCGCCGCCTCGTGGGGACCTCCGCCGCCGTCCGGCGGCGCCACGAAGGCGAGCCCCGACGGACCCGCGTCGGGCGCGCCCTGGCTCGCGGCCCCGCCGAAGAAAGGGCCTGCGGCGCGCGCCGCCGTGGCCTGGGCGGCGGCCTCCGCGCGGGCCGGATCCACCGGCGCGGGCGAGGCGGCAGGGCCACCAGCGGGCGCCTGGCCGGGCGCGACCGGCGGGGGCAGGGCGGCCGTGCCCGGCGGGACTTCAGCGGCGCGGACCGCAGGATCGGCGTAGCCCTGGGCGTAGCGGTTGGCGATCTCGGGCTTCTGGGGGTTCTGCGTGTCCGCCGCCGCCTGGAGGTCCTGGTTCTTCCGCGGGGTCGCGCTGGCGCCGCCGAAGCCAAGGTAGAAGCCCAACCCCACGATGGCTGCGAGAGCGGCCGCGCCGGCGAGCAGGTACTTGCGGTTCCAGCGGGTGACGGGCATGCGCGGCGCGGCCAGCACGCTGGCCGGGCGCTCTTTACGTTCCGGCCGCGCGCCCGAGACGATATCGACGATCGGCGGGTCGGGGGGAAGGTGCGTCACCTCTCAGCCCCGCTGGCCGGTGCGGGTGATCCGCACCACGGTCTGGGGCTTCTCGCCAAGGCGAAGCTCGGCCACGTCGAACAGCCGGTCGACCACGTAGTACGCTCCGAGAAGGCGGTAGTTGACCAGCTGCGCCTGATTCTTCGGGCCGATCAGGAAGAGGGGCGGGGCCTCGCTCGCGCCGAGGTCGGCCGGGAACTGGATGTAGGTCTTCAGCCCATCGTCGAACACGCGCAGCGGCTGCCAGCGCGGCGGGTGGCGGGTGTGCACCGCTTTCACGCTGTAGCCGAAGTTCAGGTGGTCGATGGCGGTCTGGGCGACGACCGATCGGGCCGCCGTCGCGCGCGCCGCCAGCTGCTCGCGCATCTCTTCCTGCGGATAGTTCCAGCTGATGACGCTGGTGTAGGAATCCCCCTCGCGGCTGACGGCGTCCAGGAGGTAGGTCCGCTGGTCGGTCGTCAGGATGATGTTGGTCCGCAGGTTGGCGCGGATCGGCTTGACGAAGACGATCACCTGCTGCGTGGCGCCGGCCCCCTCGACGGTCTCGCCCAGCACCCAGCGCACGGTGTCTCCGGCCGCCTTGGAGATCAGTTTCTCGCCGGGGCGCAGGGTGATGGCGGTAAGGAAACGCGGGCTGGTGTCGACCGTGTAGAGCCGGCCGGGCTCAAAGTCGTAATAGAGCGTCGCATTGACGTAGGCCCCGGCGGTCGGCGCCGAGCGCGAGGTCCTGTTGGCCTCATCGACGGTGCGCAGCGACCGGTTGGCCCTGGTCGCCCATCGCCGGACCACGCGCCTGTGCCGCGAGCGTGAGAGGCGAGCGCCCGCGGGCGCGGCGGGGCCGGTCCGACCGGCGGCGGCCGCCACGGTCAGTGGCGAGGCGAGCGGCGCCTGCGCCTGGACGCCGGATGCGCCCGCCAGGGCGATGCCGATGGCCAGACCCGAGGCTCCCAGCGCCCGGAGAAATCTGTCACGCATGATGCTAAAGCTCCTGGCTCCACTGGAATGATGTGATGAAGATGCCCAGCGGGTTGGCCCTGAGCTCGGCCTCGTCCTTGGGCTGGTCGATCTTGACGGTGAAGAGACCCGTCCAGTCCTTCGTCGCGCTGCCGACGCCCTCATCGAAGGTGGTTTCGCGCCATTGCACCTGCCAGGTGCGTGGGCTGCGGGCGAGCACCGAGACGATCTGGACGTTGACGGCCTCGGCGCCGACGTTGGCGAAGGGGTCGTGCGTCTTGGCGTATTCGTTGAGCGAGCCGATCGCCGGGCCGGCGACGAAGCGGTAGGCGCCGGTCCAGTTGTCGCGGATGACGATGGGATCGATGCTCTTGGACCTGGTGAGCTTCACCCAGTCGGCCAGGAAGTAGCCGGTCTCCGCGGCGGACGGATTGTAGATCCGGTCGGCGAGCTCGATCCTTCCTGGGCGGCCGTACTTGTCGACCGGCACCACATAGGTTGCGATGCGGGTATTGCCGGACTGGTAGATGAAACCCCCCAGCGACAGGGCCGCCAGGCCGATCGCGCCGAACGCGGCAAGCCGCCAGTTGCCCGCCTGGGCGACGGCCGAGCCGATGCGGTTGTCCCACTGCTGGGCCGCGCGCTGATACGGGCTCTCGGTCGGGCCCGAACTGCCGTAGCGGTCGTTTGGTCGTCGAAAGGCGTTCAGCATCTGCGATCATCCAACCAGAGGGTTCATGCGGCTTCGTCTTGCGTGGGCGCGGGCGTTGCCGACATCCCGGGCCCGGCGCCGTCCGAACTGGCGGTGGCGGCCACGGTCGCTGCCCGCGCTGCCGCGCCCCAGCCGCCGCCGGGGCGGGCTTGCGCACGAGCGAGGGTCTGGGCGGGCGTTGGCTGTGGGGCTGGATTGGCGGACGCTTCGGCCGCCACGACGCTGCTGGAGGACGCGGACCCGGAACCTCGAGAGCCGGGTCCACGGCCCTGCATGGAGGCGGTCGAGATGGGCGCCCGAGCCGCGCCTGCGGCCGGGTTCGAGCCTGAGGGCCCCGCCGGGCCCGCCGCCCCCGGTCCGCCGGACATTCCTGGGGAGCCGGGTGGGCCGCCGCCGGGTATCGCGCCGGCCGCGGCCCGTGCAGCCGAGACTCTCTGGGCGCCGGCGGCTACGGCGCCGCCGGCCATGCGTCCCGCCAGACCGATGCCGGCGACACCGGCGGCGATGCCCGCCGCACCCATCACGGCCGATCCCGCGTTGAGCTGAGGCCCGCCGCTGATCAGCGCTCCGGCGATCGCGGGGATTTTCAGCGCCAGCATCAAGAGAACGACGGCCGATACCAGGAGGCCGACTTCTTCGTAGATGTCGGGCGCCGTGGACACCGTATAGGAGTTGAAAATGCTGGCGCCGATGGAGATGACGATCGCCAGCGCCATCAGCTTGATGCCGACGGAAACCACGTAGCCGATTGCCCGCTCGGAGAGGAACGAGGTCTGCGTCAGGACGCCGAACGGGACGGTCACGAACGCGATGAGCGTCACGATGTGGAACTCGATGACCACGACCGTCACCTCGATCGCCAGCACGACGAACGCGAGCAGAACGCCGATGCAGGCAATCAGGGCCATCGCGATGGCGGCGAGGTGGGTGAAGAACTCGACCGGTCCAGGGGCGAGCTTCTGGATGTAGTCGAAGAGCGCCACGCACACTTCGATGCCCTTCATGATGATCTTGGAGGGTGAGTTCAGGAAGTCCCCGAGGTTCATGGCGCCGCCACCCGCCTTGAGACCCAGGCTCGCGAAGCCCTCCACGACGGTCTGGCTGAGGGTGTGCCACTGGGCGACCAGCCAGGCGAAGAAGCCGATCAGCAGGACCTTGCGAACCAGGGAGGCGAGGACATTCTGGTTCTCGTCGATCGCCCAGAGGATCGCCGTCGTGACGATGCTGATCACCACGAGGGTGGCCAGGACCGCCTGGACGTCGCCCGAGATCAACCCGAAACCGCTGACGACCTGAGATCGAAAGTTGTTGAGGAACAGATCCAGGCTGGCGGGGCTGGCGGTGGCCATCGTATGCGCGACGATCTCTAGACGTGGCCAGGCTTGTTCACGCCTGGAGCCTCCGGCCGCGGGCGGTGGAACACCCGCTGGTGCACGCCGTCGGCGTCCCCCTGGATCGCGTTGGCGCTATTGGGCATCCCGCCGAGCTGGCCGGAATCGTTCCGACACGCCGCCAAGGCTAGAGCCAGCTCCCGTCGGGGACCGGCAAAGCAAGCCTGGTCAAGGACGGCCAGCGACAGGATGATCGGAGGCGGCCGCATTACAGGTGGCCTGCGTTGTTCACGCCGATGGCGGGCGGAGCGGCGCCATGGAAGACGCGCTGATGCTCGGCGTCGCCGGCCACCCTGGCCGCCTGCGCCTGGGCTTCGGCGGTCTCGGCGGCGCGCCCCTGAGTGATGAGAATGGTCTGCAGTTGCGTAAGTTGGGTGCTGAGAGCCGCCAGCAGCTGGTTCGTCGCCTGGATGGCGGCGGTCTGGCCCGCGGCGCCCTGCGAAGCCGCCACCGCGCCTCTCACTGCGGTCGCCGTGGCGGGCTGGGCCTGGACGATCTGATTCTGCGTCGCCATGGCTTCCTCGAACGTCTGGCGGCTGTTGGTCTGCCAGCTGGCCAGCGCCTGGCTGGTCTGGGCGAAGCTCATGGCCTGCATGTTCGCCGGATAAAGGTGCTGGTACTGCTTGGCGAGATTCTGGCTGTTGTAGCCGATGCCCTGCGCCTGCTGCAGGAGCTGTGTCGCCTGGGACGTGATCGCCGCAAGCGGGCCGGTCACATCGGTCCCCAGCTTCCGCAGCATGGCGCCCTGGTTGGCGAGTTGCGCCTGAAGCTGCTGGATCTGCTGGAGCTGCTGGGACACCTGTCTGATCGCCTGGGCGATGGCGCTCGGGTCGATGACCGTCACCTGCGCCGTGGCGGGTTGCGGGACGCTCGCCGTCGTCGCGACGGCGAGGGCCGCGACCAGGACCGTGGCCGCGAAGAGCCTACGCATGGCGGGAGTCCTTGGGTTTGGGGGTGGAGGCATCGGGGCTGGGCCACGGGTTCGCGGCGTCCGCGGTCACGAAAAGCGGTTCGGTCCGCAGGCGAAAGACGATCGCCGCGCCGAACAGGAGGAAGCCCGCGAGCGTCACGAAGAAGTTGCGGTGAAGCGGCGTGGCGAAGACGGCGAAGAACCCGGGAGCAGCGAGCATGAGGAACAGGAGCCGGCGCCGACGTCGGGTGGCGATCCACCGCGCAGGAAGCCCCCCGGCCAACCGCGAGAGAGACGCGAACCGCGCCGGACTGAGGGGAGGGGGGTCGTCGGCGGCGATCCTCGCCGAGTTCTGACAGGCGTCATCGGCGGAAGGCTTCTCCATCACGCGACCTTCGCGCGGGCGCGCGCGGCGCTCTGCGCCAGATAGGTGGCGACGTCCGCCAGCCCCTTGGCCGCGTAGAAGGCCACCGGGAAACCGTCCGCGCCGTGCTGGGCGAGGATGGCGCTCATCAACTGCTGGTCGCCAGGCGAGGAGGAGCCGACCGCGGCGAGCATGAGCGGGCCCAGGCCCAGCTCGAAGAGGCGGTTCCCGGTGCTGGACTGATAGTAGTATTCACGCTTTGGCGTGGCGCTGGCGATGATGCGGATCTGCTGGGCGTTGAGACCAAACCCGGCATAGAGCTGCGCGATCTGAGGCGTCTGGGCGTCGGGGTTCGGCAGAAAAACCCGCGTCGGGCAGCTCTCGATCAGCGCCGGCGCGATCGAGGATCGCGCGATGTCGGCCAGACTCTGCGTGGCGAAGACGACGGCGACGTTGAACTTGCGCAGCGTCTTCAGCCATTCGCGGATCTTGGCCGCGAACGAGCCCTGGTCGAGGAAGAGCCACGCCTCGTCCAGAATGAGAAGCGTCGGCCGGCCGTCGAAGCGCTTTTCGAGGTTGCGGAAGACGTAGGTGAGGACCGGCGCGAGGGCGGCCTTGTTCCCCATCAGCTCGGCCATCTCGAAGGTCTGCCAGGAAGCCTTGGTCAAGGCGTTGTGGTGGGCGTCGAGCAGATGACCGTGCGGGCCGCTCAGGGTGTAGGGCTGGAGCGCGGACTTGACGTCGCGATCCTGGATGGTGGCGGCCAGAAGGGTCAAGGTTCTCTGGTCGCGCGGGCCTTCGGCCAGGTTGCGCAATCCGCCCCAGATCTCCTCCTTGACCTGGGGGGTGATCGCGGCGCCCTCGGCGGCGACGATATCCTGCACCCATTCCTGGGCCCAGGCGCGGTCTTCGGCACTGTCGATCTCGGCCAGAGGCTGGAAGGCGAGTTCGCTCTGGTCGCCGCCCAGGACGTAGAACCGCCCGCCGGTGAGCAGGGTGGCGGCGCGCGAGCTGGCGCCCTTGTCGAAGAAGAAGACCTGGGCCTCGGGATAGCGAAGCCATTGGACGGCGATGGTGTTGAGCAGGACCGACTTGCCCGAGCCGGTCGGCCCCACGATCATGGTGTGGCCCACGTCGCCCTGGTGCAGGTCGAACCGGAACGGCGTCGCACCCGCGGTCCTGGCGAACATCAGCGGCGGCTGAGCGCCCTCGTGACCGCGCTTGCGGCACTCGGCCGTCAGGTGCTCGTTGCGGGTCGGCCCCGGCCAGATGGCCGACATCGGCATCATGTCGCAGAGGTTCAGCGAGGAGACGAGCGGTCGGCGCAGGTCGGCGTAGGCCTGGCCGGGCACGCTTCCGACCCAGGCTTCGACCGCGTTGACGTCCTCGACCTTGCAGACGAAGCCGACGCGGTTGATGGCGCTCTCGACCTCCCGCACCCGGTTCGCCAGGCGGTCCGGGTCAGGATCCATCAACGTGACCGTGGGCGTGAAATAGCCGATCGAGGCGTAGTCCCCGCCGAGGATGGCCAGGGCGGCGTCGGCGTCGGTGGCCTTGGCCGCCGCGTCCGGGTCCTCGAGTTGGGACGGCTCGCGGGTGATCGCCTCCTTGAGGAGCGCCAGGACGCCCTTGCGCTTGGCGAACCACCGCTTGCGGACGGTCGTTACGACCTTGCGGGCGTCCTCCTTGTCGAGCGGCAGGAAGCGGCAGACCCAGCGGTAGCCGACACCGAGTTCGTTCAGGCGGTCGAGCAGTCCCGGCGACGAGGTGGTCGGATAGGCCCGCACGGAGATGGTGCGGACATAGTTCTTGCCCAGGCGCGGAAAGAGGCCGCCCTGGAAATCATCGTCGGTGAGGAAGGCGTCGAGGTAGGCCGGCGTGTCCGGCGTCCGCACGAAATGACGCTTGGTGGAGACGCAGCCGTGAAGGTAGGTCAGCGTCTCGTCGTCCGAGAGCTCGTGGACCTGCGGCATGATGGCGGCCAGGATGTCGGCTATCTGCCGCACACTGCTGAGAAAGTCGCTGAGCGCGGCGCGGTACATGCCGGCCGCGCCGCGTCCGGACGGCGCATTCTCCAGGAGCAGGCTTTCGGCCGTGCTGACCGACTCTTCCGGCGGCAGGAAGGTGAAGGTCAGGTAGTATCGGCTCTCGAAGTGACGCTCCTGGGCTTCGAAGGCCGCCCGGCGCTCGTCGTCGATCAGGTCCGAGACCGGATCTGGGAAGGCGCTCGCGGGGTACTCCTGCGACGAGGCGCGAAGGGCCTCGATATGCAGGCACCAGCGCGAGCCTAATCGCCGCAGCGCATTGTTCAGCTGCGCCCTCGTGGCCACCAGGCTGGCGTCCGTCGAGCTGGCCAGATCGGGGCCGCGGAAGGCCAAGGTCTTCTGAAAACTGCCGTCCTTGTTGAGGACGAGGCCAGGTCCGATCAACGCGACCCAGGGCAGATGGTCGAAGAGGCGTTCAGCCTTGGCGCGGTACTCTTTGAGGTAAAGCATGGCGGGGGCGCTGCGAAGGGGATCAGGCGCTAAGCAGGGAGGAGACGAAGCGCGCGGCGGAATAGACGGTGACGACGATGGCCGTGGTCATGACGACGGCGCCGCCGAGACGGCCCGCGACCAGGGCCGGCCACAGGAGGGTCCGGTTGGCGGGCAGCCACAGCAGGCCCGCGACCAGGGCCAGGACGGCCGCCGGCCCTGCCGGCGCCAGGTCGAGAACCTCGACCATCACGCGTCCCAATAGGGCTTCTGGCGGATGTGACGCTTCAGGGCGTCGAAGAAGTAGGGATCGCGTTTGTTCAGCCAGTAGGCGCCGGCGTGGACCGCCATGCCCAGGGGAATCCCGATCAGGGGGACCTGAAGCCCGAGCGCCAGAACGGCCGTCAAAGTGCCGTTGAGCACCGCGATCATGCGCGGCACACCGGCGATCGTGACCGGCTCGGCGAGAGAGCTGTGGAAGCCGATCTCGAAGCCTTCCAGCTGCGTGTGGGGCACGTCAGAACGCCGCGCCGGAGGTGATGCTGAAGAAGCTGGAGATGAATGTCGTCGCCGTGAAGGCGATGGCGAGCCCAAAGACGATCCCGACGCCCTTGCGCATGGCCGATCCGCCTTCGGCGAACGCGAAGCCCAGCCCGGTAATGACGATGGCGATGATGCCGACAGCCTTGGCGACCGGACCGGAGAGAGAGTTCTGAATCGTGGTGAGCGGCGCCTCCCACGGCATGGCCGTGCCGCTGCTCGTGGCCCACGCCGGGCTCGCGAGCAGGAGCGTGACGCCAGCGGCGATCAGCGCGGTCTGCGACCGCTCGAGCAGGCGCGCGGCCGCGCTCGCAAATTGGCGAGGAGATATCATCATGAAGTGCTTTCTTGTCGAAGAACGCCCCCGAAGTCGGGCTTTGATCGGGGCGCTACTTCCGGGACGTAAACGGCGATTTCTGGGCGCATGCCCGAGTTTTGTGGGCTGATCTGCCCCGGCGCTGAATTTCAGACCTGAGAAGTTGTCCTAGGGAGCCGGACTTCAGCCTTACGCCCCAAAGCGGCCGCCCTCTCGCGCGCCGGCCAATGGCAGCTTCTGATCCATGCTTTAGCGGGGCCAAACCAGCGGGCGTTTCCCGGCGCCGGCAGCGCCAGGAAAAAACAGGCCGCAAGGAGCCCGCGCCCCTTCGCGGGCGGGAAGCGCCGGCGAGTCTTTGGCGACGCCGAAGGCGCGCGAAGCGGCGCACCCGTAGGAGCGGCGTAGCCGCGGGACCGAGTGCGATCGCCGGAGGCTCATCGCCTGCGGGGCGAAGCGCCGCCACGCGCGAGGGATAGTCACCGAATGGCCGGGACACGATAGGCGGCTCGGGGCGCTCGCACCTAAAGCCCGGTCCCGACCGCACGGCCTTTCTCTATGACGATCAGGGCCTGCCGCGCTGAGGCCTGTCGACTGTGGTCATCGATAGCTCGGCCATAATCGCGATTTTATTCGACGAGCCGGATGCGCAGGCTTTGCTTTCAGAGATCGCGGCCGCCGAGATCTCCCGACTCTCAGCTGCCAGCTTGGTCGAAGTCGGGCTCGTGCTGCGGCGGGACGCGACCGCACCGCGGCGCGCGGCCTTCGACGAGATGCTGCGCCTTTTGTCCATCCAGATCGAGCCGGTGACCGAGGAGCACCCCTACCTCGCCCTCGAGGCCTGTGACCGGTTCGGCAAGGGGACCGGCCATCCGGCCGGCCCCAACTACGGCGACTGCTTCAGCTACGCC
>Ga0307374_10010882_pt1 | contig 13060 bp, 13 predicted proteins | sample OX3MG_FD_202532 | JGI IMG/M metagenome (GOLD analysis project Ga0307374, IMG submission 202532) | Soil microbial communities from Risofladan, Vaasa, Finland - OX-3 | ecosystem: Environmental > Terrestrial > Soil > Coastal area > Acid sulfate soil | place: Finland: Risofladan, Vaasa | collected...
ACATTGAGGGCGTTCGCTACACCGAACAACTTCAGGCGGTCGGCGTCGAAGGTGGCGTGGCCGCGAACGTGGTACCTGACGCGGTGACGCTGACCATCAATCATCGCGTCGCGCCGGATCGATCGATGGAACAGGCGACGTCTTGGCTGCGCGAGTACCTCGGCGCGTCGCTGGAAGAGGGCGACACGTTCTCCGTCCTTGATTGGGCGCCCGGTGCGCTACCGTCGCTCGACAACGATCGACTGGGCGCGCTCGTGCGTCTGACCGGACGGCCCGCGCAGGGAAAAGTCGGCTGGACGGACGTCGCGACCTTCCAAGAACTCGCCATTCCTGCGACGAACTTCGGTGCGGGCGATCCGCTGCTCGCGCACCGAAGCGATGAGTTCGTGACACTCGACGAACTGACGCGCTTCGAAGACGTCCTTCGGGCCTGGCTCGCCTAAAGCGTTCCGAAAAGCTCCGACGCGCGCCTAGTAGTGGCGCAAGACCGAGATGACTCTGCCGTAGATGGTGACCTCGCGAGAGTCAAACTCCATCGGCTCCATTGTCGAGTTCTCGGGCTTCAAGATGATTCGTGAGCCCTGGGGAAAGAACCGCTTGACCGTCGCTTCGTCATCGGGAATACCCGCGACGACGATCTCGCCCGACCTCGCGGTGCTTTCGCGCTGGACGACGATGAAGTCACCCGAGAGGATTCCCGCTTCGATCATCGAGTCGCCGCGCACCTGCAGTACGAAGCTGTCACCGCGACCGGCGAACTGTTCAGGAATCGACATCAACTCGTGCGCACTTTCGACTCCAAGAACGCCAGTACCGGCGGCGATGTCACCAACGAAGGGAATGTGTCGTATGTGTTGTTCGGGTGCGGGATTGGCCGCGTCAAGACGCACGGTCAACGTTCGAGGTTGCTGGGGGTTCTTCTCGATGTAGCCCGCGTCTTTCAAGACGGTGATGTGATTGGCGACCGTCGCGGATGACGAAAGACCGACCTGTTCGCCAATTTCACGAATGGTGGGAGGAAAGCCGCGCTCGCGTTGACAGGTCACGATGAACTCCAAAATCTGTCGACGCATTGGTGTCAAAACTTCAGCCATGGGGGACCTCCAGGTAACGAACAGTTGTTCGTAGGCTACACCAGACGGGGACTGGGCTCAAACACCTGTTCGCTTTTCTTTCTTTCGGTTTCGACCGTGTTTCTCAAGTTAAACAAGGGTGTTTCCGCGGTGGGGTGCCCTAATTTGCGCATTTCCATACTGCTAACGTTCAGCAATGGCCAGATCGGCTTATACATACCCAAGTTGATTCTTACGTGTTGCTTACGTGACACGCAGGAGAACTTGGGGATGAGAAGTGAATCAACACAGTTGAGGAAGGACGATGCTTATGAAGCTTCGTTTGAACAAGACGGTGGCTGCGGTGGCTTCGAGTGCCCTGCTGTTGATGGCAGTGCCGGCAGTCGGTATTGCGTCAACTTCAGGTGCAGCTCCCAAGCCAAAGCCAAAGCCAACGTACGTTATTGGATATGAAGGCCCCCTGTCGGGTGGAAACTTGCAGCTTGGCTTGAACATGGTGTTCGCCGTTGAGTTGGCTATTAATCAGGCCAACGCTTCGGGGAAGAACCCCTTCAAGCTTCAGCTTGCGAAGTACGACGACCAGGGTGACCCCACCATTTCGCCCACGGAGGCACAGTCTGCCGTAGCGAACAAGAAACTGATCGCCATTGTTGGCCCAGCGTTCTCTGGTGCCACTGCTGCAGCTGAGCCCTATTACAACAAGGCGCACGTCGCGACCGTGAGCCCCTCGGCTACGAGGGTCACGCTGGCGACAAGCGGTTGGAACAACTTCTTCCGCGTGGTTGCTGACGACGGTGTCCAGGGTCCTGCGGACGCTGACTACCTCGTCAAGACCAAGGGCAACAAGAGTGTGTACGTCGTGAGTGACGGTTCGTCCTACGGCACCGGTTTGGCGACCGCGTTCGCTGGTCAAGCGACCACCGACGGCGCCAAGGTGACCTCGGTGACCGTCCCCGGTACGGCACAGTGCACCGACGGAACTGCCTCAGCGACCGAGTACTCGGCCGCCGCAACGCAGGCAGTTGCCAGCGGGGCGAAGGCGATGTTCTACGGCGGTTACTACTGCGACCTCGGACTGTTCCTGGGCGCTCTTGGGTCCGCTGGCTGGACTGGACCGATCATGTCGGGTGACGGTTCTGACTCGTCAGCGTTGATCACGGGCACGACGCCCGCGTCAGCCGCGAACGGCGTCCTGTTGTCGTGTGCCTGCGCTGTTTCGACGAACTCATTGTTCAACAAGTCGTTCCAGAACTTGGCGAACTTCAGTTCATCGAACGCTACGTACGCCCCTGAGTCGTACGACGCGACCAACGTCATTATCGCCGCGATGAAGGCGCTGAAGAGGATCACGCGCCCAGCTCTCGTGGCGGAACTGCACAAGATTTCCTTCAAGGGCATCACGAAGACGATCAAGTTCCAGAGCGATGGCAACATCGCCGGCGCGGCCATCTACGTGAACCAAGTCACGAACGGCAAAGTCGTTCAGTTGGGTCTTGAGTAAGTAGTCGAATTACCTCGCATTGCAGGAAGCCGGGGGATTGTCCCCCGGCTTTCTGCATGTTGGCTACACTTTGACTTCGTCTAGGAGGCTCAATTGGGCGCGTTTGGGCATTACGTAGCGGCGCATTTTGACACGCTCAAACTTGAGTTCTGGGCACTCTTCGTTGGCGGCGTGGCGAACGGTCTGCTCTACGGAATGATCGCCGTGGGCTACACCCTCGTCTACGGCGTACTCCGACTCATCAACTTCGCCCACTCAGAAATATTCATGTCGGGCGGTTTCGCTGGTTACTTCGTGATGAAGGCCTTGGTGGGGACGTCGGTGCCCACAGGCGCAGCGAGTGTCGGCCTCATCATTCTCGGCATCGTGGCCGGTGGCGTGGTCGGTTCCGTGATGGCCGTGGTTCTCGAACGCGTGGCGTACCGACCCCTTAGAAAGCGAAACGCCCCCAAACTGGCGTACTTGATCAGCGCGATCGGCGCGTCGTACTTCCTCTTCAATATGGCGGGCAAGGAGTTCGGCCACATCGCCGTCTCGACGCCGCAGCCCTACATCAACCACGCTGTGTTCCACATCTTTGGAGCGCCCGTCTTGATGTACTACATCATCATTCTCATCGCGGGCGTCGTCATGTTCGTGGCGTTGGACCGCCTGGTCGCCAAGACCCGACTCGGGCGAGGGATCCGCGCCGTCGCGCAGGACGCCGAGACTGCCTCACTCATGGGCGTGAACATTGACCGCACGATTGCCATCACGTTCATCGTCGGCGGTGCGCTGGGCGGTGCTGCCGGATTCCTCTTCGCGATGGGTACTGGCGTCGTGTACACGATGGGCTTCGTGCCCGCACTCAAGGCGTTCACGGCGGCCGTACTCGGCGGTATCGGCAATCTCCGTGGCGCCATGATCGGCGGCCTGATTCTCGGCGTCTTTGAGAGTCTGTGCGTGGTCTTCGTCCAGGCTGCCTACATCGACGTCGTGGCCTTTGGCATCCTCGTCCTGGTGCTGCTCATTCGACCGACCGGCATCTTGGGCGAACGACTGGGTCGGTCCGCCTGATGAAGGAGCTGCTCGCGAAGACCTACGTGCGTCGACTGCTCATCACACTCGGTGTCGTCGCGACCGTCGAGTTGATGACGGGCCCACCTGGCAGCAACACCGCGCCGACCGCGGGCTTTCGAGGTTCGTTCGCCGAGTCCGCGTCCTTCTTCGGACTTTTCAAAACTCAGCGCTGGGTCCTGTTCTTGTTCTTGGCCCTCGTCGCCTGGGGGATCGCCAGTTTCTGGATCACCAAGGGTCCCCAAGTTCGCACGACAGTCAGTCGAGCGCTCGTAGTCCCACGACAGGTCACCTCCAGACGTCCCGTGCGCTGGGGCGCCCTCGGGGCCCTTCTCTTCGTGGCAATACTGTTGCCGCGCATCGAAACGTCCGCGTTCTGGCAGGCGGCGATGGTCGAACAGATCGCGGTCTACGTGTTGTTGGCAATCGGACTCAACGTCGTCGTGGGCTTTGCGGGTCTCCTCGACCTCGGTTACGTGGCCTTCTACGCCATTGGCGCGTACACCACGGCTTGGGTGACCGGAGCACTGCCGCTGCCGCCGCTCTTTCACCACGCGCTGAATCCCTTTTGGTCGATCCCCATCGCGATCCTTCTCGTCATGGTCGCGGGCATCCTGCTCGGTGCGCCGACGCTTCGCCTGCGCGGTGACTACCTCGCCATCGTGACGCTGGGGTTCGGAGAGATAGTCACGATCTTCGCGAACAACCTGTACGGCATCACCAACGGCTCCCTCGGGTCGAATCCCATACCGCACCCTTCGATTCATTTGGGCCCCATCAAGTACGTCTGGGGGCTCAAACCGGTGCCGTACTACTACTTGGCGCTGGGATTCATCGTGCTCTTCTTGATCGTGTTCTCGTTGCTCGAGCACTCGCGTGTAGGGCGCGCGTGGACTGCGATTCGTGAAGACGAAGTCGCGGCCGAATCGGTTGGCATCAATCCGCTGAAGTACAAGGTCATGGCGTTCGCCATCGGTGCTGCGTCCGCGGGGTTCGCGGGAGTACTGACGGCGAGTCAGTCCAATAACATCTTCCCGGCGAGCTTCACGTTGACGTTCTCCATCAATATCCTGGTGCTGGTCATCTTGGGCGGCATGGGTTCGATCGCCGGGGTGGTGCTGGGCGCGATTCTCATCCAGACGGTGACGGAGTACCTGAACAATGGTCAGCACTGGGGCTATCAACCTTCCGACCTCTACATCTACTTAGGGGCACTTCTCATCGTCATGATGATCTTTCGGCCGGCCGGTCTCATTCCCTCGAAACGTCGTAGACGAGAGATACTCCTGTCCGAGGCCGATCATGAGAACACCCACATCGATGAGGCCCTGTTGGGAGACGACGTATGAGTGACCTCATCTTCGACGTAAAGAACGTCACGTTGCGATTCGGCGGTGTGGTGTCGTTAAACGACGTCAGCCTGCACCAGGAACGAGGAGAGATCCTCGCCGTCATCGGTCCCAACGGCGCAGGTAAGACGTCGCTGTTCAATTCACTGACCGGCGTCTACCAGCCTCAGGAGGGGACGATCAACTTCGTCGGTCGAAACGGCAAGACGGTCTCCATTATCGGTCGAAAGGCCTTTCGCGTCGCGACGTACGGCGTCGCGCGCACGTTTCAGGCCTCGCGAATGTTCAGTGCGCTCTCCACCTTCGAAAACGTGAAGATCGGCGCGGAGAGCCATCGTGGCATCGGCGTCGTGGGCGCGATGTTGCACGGACCGGCCACGCGACGCGACGAGAAACGCTCCGACGAGCGCACCGTCGAGCTCTTGAAGTTCGTCGGGCTCACCGAGAGAGCCAACACCATTGCCGCCTCGCTCTCCTACGGTGATCGGCGACGTCTAGAGATTGCCCGAGGTCTCGCGACGGATCCTCAGGTCCTTCTGCTCGACGAGCCGGCGGCGGGAACGAACCCGTCGGAGAAACTAGAACTGGCCAACCTCATTCGTCGCGTCCGTGACGACATGGGCGTCTCGATCCTCCTCATCGAACACGACATGAAGCTCGTCATGTCCCTCGCGGAACGGCTCTACGTGTTGAACTTCGGCGGCGTCATCGCCGAAGGGACGCCGGAGGAGATTCGCGCCAATCCCGTCGTCATCGAGGCGTACCTGGGTTCGACCACAGAAGAGGCAGGGACCAAGTGATGCTCGACGTCAAGGACGCGGTCGTGCGCTACGGCGCCATCACGGCGCTCCACGGAATCTCGTTCAACGTTCAACAGGGCGAGATCGTGACGCTCCTCGGCGCGAACGGCGCGGGCAAGTCGACGACGTTGCGAATGCTGTCGGGACTGCACGCCCCGGCGAGTGGTCAGATTCTCTTCGAGGGCCAAGACGTAACTCGTACGAAGGCCCACGACTTTTCAAAGTTGGGCATCAGTCACGTCCCTGAAGGACGACGAATCTTTCCCCAGATGTCGGTCGAGGAGAATCTCGAAATGGGCGCGTTCAACCGACGCGGCTCAACGAGCGACGACCGCGACAAGATGTACGTCACGTTCCCGATTCTGAAGGAACGCCGCAAGCAGCTCGGGTCCAACCTCTCCGGCGGAGAGCAACAGATGCTGGCGATCGCGCGCGCCCTGATGGCTCGGCCCCGGCTCCTCCTCCTGGATGAGCCCTCAATGGGACTGGCGCCAATGATCGTCGAGACGATCTTTGGCATCATTGGTGAGATTCGCGACGCGGGCACGACCGTACTCGTGGTAGAGCAAAACGCGTCGCAGGCCCTTCGCCTGGCGGACCGTGGCTACGTGATGGAGAACGGCCGGATCGTCTTTGGTGATCTCGCGAAGAACCTGCTGCACGACGAGCGCGTGCGCGCCGTCTACCTCGGCGAGTCCGTCGAGAACTAGCCTGATGCCGGGCGTCGAGGGTTTGCACCCCAGTGCCGCCCGCGTTGCCCAGTTACTGAGCGACAAAGGGGTCACGGGTCCCTATCGAGAGTTCAGTGCGTCGACCAAGACCTCGGCCGACGCCGCGCTGGCGTTGGGCTGCGAACGCGGGGCCATCGCCAGTTGTCTCGTCTTCCTCCTCGACGACGAGCCCGTCGTGATCCTCAAGAGTGGCGCGTTCCGCGTTGATCCGGAGTCCTTCGCGCGCCAAACCGGTGGTACGTCGCTTCGACGCGCCAGTGCCGAGGAAGTTCGTCGGGCCACGGGTCAGCCAATCGGGGGCGTCTCTCCTGTCGGCTGGCCCTCACAGCTTCGTGTCTTCATCGATGACGCACTGGCGGCGTACGAGCAGATCTGGGCGGCCTGCGGCACGCCGAACGCCGTCTTCGCGACGACCTACGACGAGCTTCGAGAACTCACGAACGCAGTCACACTCACCTTGCACCACCCCTAGGGATCTCCTCTCTTCGCGACCGTTGTGTCGAATTCAAAGGAGGCTTCGTGATGGATGACGACATCGTGGGTTCGTGCTGGCGTGACGTCGCCGACGTACTGTCGGCCGGCGTGTCGAGGCTCTTGCTCTACGGGCCGCCCGGCACCGGCAAGACGTTCGCTGCGCTCCACCACGGTGTGGACGACGAGCTCGCCGAGCGGCTCGTCTGTACCGAAGACCTGACGTCGGGCGAGATCACTGGGACCTGGATGCCAACGAGCGAGAGCCGCTTCGAGTGGCGCGAGGGCCCGGCGATACGCGCCTGGCGCGGACGAGACGGTCGCGGTGGGCGACTCGTGCTCGACGAGGTCGACCGCGCGTCGGGCGACGCGCTCGCCACGCTGCTCGCCGTCACTGACTCGCCCGAATCGGCTCGCTGGCGCAATCCCGAGACGCTCGAGTGGGTTCGACCCGGGGTCGCGTTCTCGGTGGTGATGACCTCGAACATCGAAGACTTAGACGACGTCCCTCGCGCGCTGCGCGACCGATTTCCGGTGCGCGTTCGTGTCGACCGACCGCACCCGGCGGCGGTGTCGCGACTGAGTGGTGACCTCCGTGGCCCGGCTCTCGCTGGATCGATCGGTCCCGAGCAACGTCGTGTCTCGCTACGGAGTTTCTACGCCTTCGACGAACTTCGACGCGCTCACGGCCCGACGCGTGCCGCTCGTCTGGTCTTCGGAGAGGACGTGGCGCAAGGTCTCCTCGACGCCCTCACCATCGGCGCCGTGTCGTGACGGGAGGGGTGATCTTCCCCGAGCTCCTCGCGGGGCGAGAGGACGAGGAGACCGCGCGTCCGTGGACGGTCCGCGAGGGTTCGACCGCGCGCGGGTCGGCCAGTTGCAACCTCGCCGAGCGGGTCCTGGAAGTCCCGTTGGACGCGAGCGCGCAGGCTCGCGTCGTTCGAGCGCACGAGCTCATGCACGCTCGGGTGAGTCCGCACGTCGAACATCTGATGATGGCCCTCGACGAGGTGTCGCCAAGGGCGTTGGAGTGCGCCGAAGAGTTGCGCGTCAACACGTTGCTCGCTCGTCTGCACTTTGACGTCGCGTTGCTGAGGGACGGCACCGAAAAGATCGGTGGTCGACGCGTCGCGGAAGCGGGGGAGTGGGCCGAAGCGGTCTGCTTCTTGATGGCGGTGGTCGGTACCGGCGCGGAGCGGGAGTACCTGGCCGGACTGCGTCAGGGGCGCGCCACGTGGGTACCGGCGCTGCGCGCGATACGTAAGCGCGCGCTGGCGCTGTTGAGTCAACTGAGCACGACGACGCTCGCCGGCACGCGCCTCGACGACGACGGACTTCCGAGTGGTTACGCAGCGTCGACGTTGGTGATCGCGCGGATGTTGACGCAGTCGCTCGACGCTCGCGTGCCCACGACGCCTGATGAGTTGCGGTCGTTTCGCCGCTCGTTGGAGGAGGGAGGTCGACGACCCGCTACTGGACACTTCGCCGCGCTCGTCGTTGACACCTCCCTCGTCCAGCGCACGGCGTCACCTCGTGGCAGCGTTCAACGATCGCGGGCGACGACGACGGGCACCACGCTGCGCTACCCGGGTCGGCTTCTGACCGACGAGCATCGACGTGCCTTCGCTCAGCGCCGGCGCTCGCACGGTGGCGTCGTCGTCATCGACCAATCAGGATCGATGGATCTCGATTCTCGGGCGTTGAGTGAGCTCGTGCGAAGCGCGCCGAACGCGCTGGTCGTTGGCTACAGCCACCGACCGGGAGATCGGGGGGCGACGCCCAACGCCTGGCTGCTCAGCAATCGCGGGACGATCGCGCGCGAGTGCCCTTCGGGTAATGTCGGCAACGGTGTCGACGGTCCGGCCCTACGCTGGGCCCTCGCCCAACGACTCGAGAGGGAGCCCGTCGTTTGGGTCACCGACGGTCAGGTGACGGACTCGCACGATCACCCCGACGCCGCGCTGACCATCGAATGCGCGACGCTTGTGCGTCGCCACCGGATTCGACTGGTCCGAGACCTCGCGGACGCCACGAAGGCGCTTCGCTCGGGTCTCCCGATGACCCCTTCACGTCTCGACTCTTTTGGCCGCGTGGGTCACCAGCTGCGTGAGATCGCTGGTATTTAGGGGTTTTAAGGAGTCCTCCAAAAAAAGTTGCACCGAACACCTGTTCGTCTTAAGATGACGAACAGGTGTTCGTAGACCTGAGGAGGGCAACATGGCCGCACTAGAAATACTCGAGATCCCAGAGATTGACCAGTTCTCCCCAGGCCCACGCTTGCGTCTGGTGAGCGCTCAGTCGGCGCCCCGTCCTCTTCGTCTCGGTTCGTCAGTGCAGCTTCGTCGTCGTCAACGCGCTCGGGTACTGCAGCGCCGCCGTCGCGCGCTGGTCGCACTCGTCCTCGTGGCTGCGTTGACGATCCTGGCACTTCCGGGGCACACCTTCGGCGCGACCACGGGCGCCGGGCTCTCGACCGACCTGGCGACGTCGTCGGTACTCGCGTCGGGAATGAACTACGTGGTACAGCCCGGCGACACAGTGAACTCCATCGCGAGGGACGTGAATCCCGTCCAACCCTCCCTCGCTCGCACGTTGCTCGTACGCGAACTCGGTTCATCGGTGGTCGTGCCTGGCGAACACGTCCTAATCCCCTGAGAAATCAGGTATTCAGGTGTATCGTGCAATGGTGCGTTGTCCTTTTTGTTCGGCAGATGACGACCGCGTCGTAGATTCTCGTCTCGCCGAAGACGGAGTGGCAATTCGACGGCGTCGCGAGTGCGCGAACTGTGGACAGCGCTACACGACCTTTGAACGCATCGAGGAGATCGGGCTCTACGTCGTCAAGCGATCCGGCGACCGCGAGCCCTTCACGAAGGCGAAGATCCTGAGCGGCGTCCGTTCGGCCGCGAAGAACCGGCCCGTGGACGATGAGATGCTCGACGGGGTCGCGGTAACGGTGGAAGAGTCAATGCGCCTTCTCAATCGTGACGTGACCAGTGAGGAGGTCGGCATGGCGACGTTGGAGGCGCTGCGTGACATCGACGACGTGGCCTACGTGCGTTTCGCGTCGGTCTACAAGGGATTTGAAGGTACGGAGGACTTCGCCCGTGAGATCGGCATGCTGGTGAAGACCACAGCTCCAAAACATCGCGGGTAGCGGTGCGCGCGCTGCGGTTACAACCGCGATCGGCTCTAGCCATCTTCGCCCATCCCGACGACGCCGACGTCGCCGCCGGCGGACTCATGGCGCAGTGGGCGAGCGAGGGGATCGATGTCCATCTCGTGGTCCTGTGCGACGGCGCCAAGGGCTCGCACTCACCTCACCTGGCGTCGTCCGTGATTCGCGAGACTCGAAAGGAAGAGCTCGAAAATGCGGCCGACCTATTAGGCGTACGAAGCGTGACGTCCCTCGACTTTCCCGACGGCACCGTCGACAACACGCTCGAACTCCGAGAGACGTTGGTGGGTCTCGTGCGACGCTTGACGCCCGAGGTCGTGCTCGGACCGGATCCGACGGCCACCTTCTTCGGCGAGGTCTACGTCAATCACCGTGATCACCGCGAGACCGGCTGGGCACTGTTGGACGCCGTGGCGCCCGCCGCCGCCATGCCGCTGTACTTTCCCGAACAGGGTCCGCCCCACCAAGTACGTGTCCTACTCCTGAGTGGAACCCACGAGCCCGACGTCGTCGCCGACGTGTCGAAGACCATCGACACGAAGGTGAAGGCGGTGCTCGCGCACGCGTCACAGTTGGCGGACGACGCCGCCGCGATCCGCGACGTCGTCTTAGAGCGCGCCGAACAAGCGGGTCGGCCGGTGGGCGTCGCCTTCGGCGAAGCCTTTCGCTGCATTGAACTCGCCTTCTAGCAGCCCGACGGTCGACGAGGCCCCCATCCTGCACGTGGACCTCGACGCCTTCTTCGCGTCCGTGGAGGTCCTCGACGACCCGTCGCTCAGAGGTAAGCCCGTCGCCGTCGGGGGTGCGGGAGAACGTGGGGTCATTGCCAGCGCCAGTTACGAGGCGCGCCGCTTCGGCGTGCGCAGCGCGATGCCGAGCGTCACCGCGAAACGCGCTTGCCCGTCGTTGATCATCTTGCCGGGTCGATTCGATCGTTACGAGGAGTACTCGCGAAAGTTCCACGACGTGATCCGCGACCTGACGCCGGACTACGAACCTCTCGGGCTCGACGAGGTCTTCTGCGACCTTCGAAGTCTTCGTCGTCTCGACGTTCATCCGATCGACGCCGCGGCGTCACTGCGGCGCCGCATCACGGACGAACTCGGTCTGCTCTGTGGGGTCGGGCTGGGAAGAAACAAACTTTTCGCGAAACTCGCGTCCAAGGAGTCGAAGCCCCGCGTCGTCGGTCGCGCGCTCGTCGACGGCCCCGGCGTCTTTTGGGTGAGTCCGGCTCAGGAGGCCGAGTGGCTCGACGTGTTGCCGGTTCGCGCGCTCTGGGGTGTCGGTCCCGCGACGGCGGCGAAGCTCGCCCAACTCGGCCTCACGTGGGTGCGCGACCTCGCGCGCGTCGACGAAGCCACCCTCGCCCAGCACGTGGGTTCGTCCATGGCCGCATCCCTCGCCGCGTACGCGAAGGGGGAGGACTTTCGCGACGTCGTCGTCGATCGCGCGCTCAAGTCCCTCGGACACGACCAAACCTTCGCCCGCTCGCTGACGGGGCATGACGAGGTTCGTCGCGCAATCAAGGTGCACGCGGGCGTCGTCGCGCGAGCGCTTCGTGAGAAGGACCGCGTCGCGCGCACCATCACGGTCATCGTGCGCTTCGACGATCGAACGAGCGTCTCGAGGTCCCAGACGCTCTCCTTTGGAATTGACGATGAGGACGCCGTCGAGGCCCTGGGCGACGCCCTCCTCCAGTCGGTCGACCTCTCAAGGAGCGTCCGCCTCCTCGGTCTTCACGCCTCGGGGTTTCTCCAGCGAAGTGAGAATCAGATGCAACTGAGCTTCGGCATCGAGACGGCGTCGCTTGACGCCAAGGCGGGCGCAGTCGCGATCTCGAGAGATCGCCAAGTGGACAACGCGGCGCTTCGTGACGCGATCGACGAGGTTCGTCGGCGCTTCGGGCGTACCTCGCTCGCCACCGCGAACGAGCTCGGTGACCAGGGAGTCGACGTTGCCACGCAGCGGGGGCGCCACGCTTTTGGACCAGAGGCGCGCGACGAACGCGACGCTACGCGCGAACCGTGACGAGTGTGCCGATAGGCGTGTAGGGAAAGACGACCTTCGCCGAGGCGAACGTCATCTCGACACAGCCCAGACTCTGGGGGAAGCCATAGGACGAACGGATGAAACCGTGCAACGCGTCGCCGCCGTTGAAGTACGAAACCCAAGGAATGCCCGAGTCGGAGTAGTGCGAGCCGTCGGGGTTCGTGCCCGACATCGTGGTGGTGACAAAGCGTTCGTAGACCGGATACGTGCCGAGGGCGGTCGGTGAGACCGAGATGCCCGTGTTCACGAGCGTACGGAACTTGACGTGGCCCGCAACGTAGAGAGTGAGGGTTTCGGGACTGGATTGACTCACGTCGACGTAGTTGTACGGCGCCGGATCCACGCGGTTCGTGTTGGCGGCGTTCAAGAGATCGGTCCACGTGGTCGCGTCGGCGACGCCGGTGACGGGAAGATTGGACTGGCTCTGAAAGGTGCGGAGCGCGCCGTCGAGGACGATGTTGTCACTGCCGAGACGCCACTGTGAACTTAAGGTCGTGGGCAGATTCGGGTAGGCCCACGTGAAGTTTCCGTTCACTTGATCCGAAGGCGAGCGCTGCGCCGTGCCGGGCGTGAAGGTGAGGGGCAAGTAGTTCAACTCCGCGAGCAGCTGCGCTTCCCACGTGAGGTTGGTCGACACGCTCGCGACCCTCGGGCGCAGGGCCACGAACGCGCACGTCTTCACGCACCGCATCTGCGTCGGTGTACTGAAGGTGTACGCCGTCGAGGGATGCAGTGTGCTCATGGCGACTGCCTGCACGTCGTTCGGTCCGATCTGTTGCCACCGCGTGGTGAGGGCCGGGTGAACCACCAATGGGGGAAGGGCGCGAGCCCTCGTCGGCACCGTGAAGTGCA
>Ga0307374_10010883_pt1 | contig 13060 bp, 7 predicted proteins | sample OX3MG_FD_202532 | JGI IMG/M metagenome (GOLD analysis project Ga0307374, IMG submission 202532) | Soil microbial communities from Risofladan, Vaasa, Finland - OX-3 | ecosystem: Environmental > Terrestrial > Soil > Coastal area > Acid sulfate soil | place: Finland: Risofladan, Vaasa | collected...
CTTGTAGGCGCTGCCCAAGTTGCGCGCGCGAACGGCTGCCTGCTGCGCTTCCTGAACGGTGGATGCCGTCTTGGATGTGACGGCGGCATCGGTTGCGAGGTCCCCAAGAACTCCAAGTGCGCCCGTCGCGGCAGCTGACCCAACCGATAGCGGGCTAAGAAAGCTTGACATGTCGTGGGTTGCCCCGGCGACTCCGCCGTACAGGGCCGCTCGCACGGGATTGCCGTGTGCGACTTCCCACTCCGAACGATTGGCAAAGGCGTTGACGGACTCATTGATGGGACCAGGGAACGGTGCCTGCGTGATGTGTTGATAAATGCCTTTCGGCGCTTGCGTCTCAGGGATTCCGAGGGCCTTCGCGTTCTCTCCTTCGTCCCAGCTCCCGGTGACGCCCCCGCCCTCAGCCGGCGTTGCAGGCGTAGATGGGCCTAGAGCGCCGGGAGCTAACGCGCTTTTGTACTGGGGATACTTTGCGATGATCTTCGAGACAAGTTGTTGATTGTCAACTTGTCCATACTGCGGATACTTCGCCTTGATTTTTGCCGCGAGAGAATCTACAGTTTCATTTTGTGGGGGCATTATGCGAAGGATGTTTCGAGTAGCACTGAAGGTTTATTTGGTGTTGGTACTTGGGGCCGTGCTTGTTGAACTGTTTACTTACCTGACAGGCCACTAGTTACGGCTTGATGCCCAAGCCAAGCGGATCGCTGTTGTTGGTGGGCGCTGCCTGCGGCTGCGTGGCGCGTGATAGGTGATTGAGATCGACGCCGTGCTTCTGCGCGAAGGTCTGGAAGTCCATAGCTTGCTGTTCGGCGGGGGGCAACTTGGAGTACTGCCCGAATAGATTCTGTACACCTTGATCCCACTGGTTGAGTTGAGAGGCTGCGTACTTCTTTGCCTGAATCGGATCGCCGCCACTTTGAATGTACTTCATAGCAATGGCATTCCGAATGTCAGCCTGCTGCTTGCCATTCATCTTGCCGTAGAGAGCCGAGTCGCGGCGAGCGGCCTGTGCCTTGAAGAACTTGTCTTCGGGGCTGCCGGGCCTGTAGCCACTGTAAACATTGGCGGCTGCGACCTTACCAGCAGCGTTGATGTTGGCTACCCGGACTGCGGTCTTACCCTTTTGGCCTTGAATACCCGACTTGGTTTGTGAGTCCAGTTGGGCTTTTAAGAGGGATGCCTTTTGAATTAACTCCTGTGTTGCCTGTCTTTGAGCGGCCCCAACTCTGGCGGATTCTGCTAGGCGCTGTTTCGCGGCTTCTACTGTTGCCTGGTCTTGTCCCGCTGCACGAATCCCCATCATTTCAGACTGCGCCGCCTTTGCGCGTTGTTCGGCTAATTGCGCCTGTGCAGTTTGGTAGGCCACGGGCATCTGTTCCAGACCTTGTCGATACTTCATTCGGGCCTGGGGCATTCCCATGATGCCGTTCATAACATCGCTGATTGCGCCACCGGCTCCTTCGACTCCGCCGCCTTCTTTTAGACTCTGTGCATGTGCTTGCCCGACGAGGCTTCCCCCGAGGAAGGCGTTGTCCATCATTCCAGCCATACGTGGATGTCCCTGCGCGAAGCGATTGTCCGCGCCGAACATCATGTATGGGGAGTTGAGACGATTTTGATACTCGTGAGAGGTTTCAGCTTCGCCTTGTGGAGTGGGAGTGTAAGGGCCTTGTGACTCCCCCGGCTCATTGGCACGAAAGTTTTGAATCTCATGCGAGCTGATTGGTGTTGGAGTAAAAGGCATTGCGACTGTGTTATTCCCAACAGGGGCATACATCATCTCAGGTGTGGGGGCGCTAGGCTGTGCTTGGGGTTGAAGAGACTGTTGAAGATGCTGTCCGAGTTGATTTAAGAAACTAGAGATGCGGGAGTTAGTATCTGACTGCGCTGGTGCGTTGTTGTTTTGATCTTGTGCCATAGGAGTTCCTTACTGCGGACCTTGAAGACCCGGTATCGGGTTCCAGAAACTGGTAGGTAGTGCTCCAACAGGAGCGGGAGCTCCACCACCTGAGCCCTTGAACATACCTCCGAGCGGGCCGGCGAAAGCGCCGATAGCAGTGCCTGCGAGCTGTGGGAGCCATGTGCCGAGGCCACTGGTGGATTGTGTTTGCGTACCGCCGGTTTGCAGCGGACGGTAGCCTTGTGCGCCTGCGAGTCCGGCTTGCTGCACACCGAGTGCTGCACCGGCTTGGCCCAACTTGCCCTGCAAGAAGGCGTTGCTCTGGAGGCCGCTTGTTGCGCGGTTTTGTGTGGCGATCTGCGAGGCCATGTAAGCGGGCATGTTTGTCCCGCCGAAGCCGGACGCAGCCATGTTGCCGGAGATGTTTGAGATACCCGACTGGCCGAGCTGGGCAGCGTTCTTCTGCGCCTGTTGAGTGGCCTGGTTGTAGAACGGGGCGACCACGGAGTTGGGGTTGGTCATGTACTGCTGCAACAGACTTTGGATCTGTGGCTGCAAGCCGTTGAAGGCGTTCATCGAGGCGGGGTTGTACGTGTTGGTAGAGGTGGTTTGCTTTTTGGTGGACAAGGGAGTTCCTTAGAGGTTCTTGCGAAATCGTAGTTCTGGTTCGGTGGAGACTTGCTGCGCGCCCCACTTGGAGATGTTTCTAAGCCATTCGGTATCGGAGGGTTTTACGTTGAAGTAAAATTCGGTACTGCCAAAAGCGCGAAGGATGTTCTGGAGGCTCCAGACGAACGCAACCTGACGGGAGGCGTTGGAGTCCGGGGCTAGAAGCATTGGATCGATCTCTACGGATTGACGAACCACGGCTAGATCCGGCTTGCCGGTCTTGTGGTTGTCAAAGGCGTAGACCGCGCTGCGAGGGGTGAGGTCGGATGTTTCGGCTATGGACTGCACTTCTTCAGGAGTGGCGAGACGAATAGGTTCGAGCATGGGACCTTTTAGGACTTGATTTATTGATAAAGAAATTGGTACAACGTATATGCCGGGAGCTATATCGCCGTTGCTAGAAAACCTTAAACGACGGACTACGGCCCGACTCCAGGCCCGTTGACTTTAGTTCCAGGCAGAAATGCCTTCCACAGCGAATCGGCGAACTTGTAGTAATCCGTCAAATCGCTGTAATTTGCCGTATTGCACGGTTGGTTTGGAGCATCGGCACCAAGGCAACCAGCGGGATACGGGTTCGCTGGGTCGCTCATGTCCACGCTGAAATTCATCGTGTCTTGCTTTCCGTCGTACATATCGTCCCGCGTCGAGAACAGCCCTGTCAGATATTCGTTTCTGATGTCCATTCCACCCGGCCATGTTTCCAGGCCGATAATCAAATGGGTATTGGGAAACGAGCAACTACACCCTGATGTCGTCTCATAATTTAGCATCTGCTGCATGTAGGTCTGGTACGCCTGTCCTTCTGCCGTCATAGTCGGGAAGTCGGGGCCGTTTATGTTGGGCATGTTGCCAGCCCAAGGCGAGTCGCCCTGCGCAGAGTGGTAAATTGTCGTGATATAGGGCTTGTTACCGATGACATTCGCTAGAGCGTCAATGCGCTGTTGCATTGTTGCTCCGCTTCCGGCGGCGACGCCGCTGTAGTCTTCTCCCGGAACGCTCGTTGTAATCGCGTTGCCGTATGCCGCCATCGCAAATGCAACTTGCGCTCGCGGCGTGTTCTGATAAATCACGATGTCGTCGGCGGTCATCTGGCCGGGGAAGTATGTCTGTACCATTCCATCCATGCCGCTTGCATAATTCTTCGTCATCATAAACAGGAAACCATCGAGGTCGCATTGCGCTGGAATTGACGATATGCAGGCACCAGTCGTAAGGCTTGTGCTCGGCGTGGTAAGCGAATAGAATGCGTTGCCGTTTCCGGCTAGACCTGTCGGAGTCATCCAGCAGGCCGACGCTCCTTTCGATGGGCAGTACCCATCCTCGTCCAACAATCCGTGCCCTGCTCCCCATCCGCCGGTTTGTGAAGAGATATAAATCGGCGTGCCGCTTGATGGGATGGAGCTGGATGCAAACTCTATTTGCCCCGCGCCGGTGTTATCCATCAAAAATGAACCGCCTCCAACGCAAGTCACGCTGTCAAAAGCGATCACGCGGGTAGCTGGCCCCCATAGGGTATCGCATTGTGTTGCCGGTTTTGCGCGAGCGCCGTAGCCGTCCGAACCAGCGTAAAGCGTTCCGCCTCCGGCGAAGCAATTCGCCCCCGATGTTCCGCCGACGCACACTTGAACCGTCTCAGGAGTAACCAAGGAGTGCGCCAGCGTGAAAGTCTGCGTTTGACTGCCGTTGGACGTAAGAGTGTCTATAAAACTTGTCGCATCTGACCCGAAGCTGTCATAGCCAACCGTGTAGCCTTGTCCTGCTGACCATGCGGAGTCGAGCGCAGCGATGGTGCCGTAATTCGGGCCATCGAACACAGTGCAGCCAGCGGCCGACCCTGATGTGGAACTGGTAAATGTGAATTGCGTGGTGCTGGAAGTCGAGACGAACACTGTATGCCCAGCGGCAGTATTGAATGCGCCGCAGCCCGTGATGCTGACCGGCTCTTTGGGGATATAGAGTGGCGTAGGGAAGACCGGGTGCGTGGCCGTGTCCGCGAAGCTGCCTGTGATGGTGACGGTGGTTCCGTTGCCCGATGCCGAGTCTCCCGTCGTTTCATTGATCGGAGAGCCGCAAGTCGTCCCGCACAGGTAATTCTCCATCCAAATTTTGGAGTGGTAAACCGTATCGTGATAGACGATGTACGGATTGTCGTGTCTCTCGTGCGGTGGCGTGCGGTCGCACATATTGTTGAATGCACTCGTATCACACATGGATGCCGATTCGACTGAGCTTGCGGCCAGCACTTCCCATCCGCAATGCGCGCCGCCCTTGGCTGGATAAACAACCAAAGTGGAAACCGGATTACCAACCGTCGGCGGATTGCCGAAGATGATCCCCTGCTGATTGCCGTCGAACGAAAAGCATCCTTGGTTGTCCGCTTCATCGAGCGTCACTGATTGGTTGTAATCGTGATGCGGACCAGCGTAAAGAAGCCAAGAACCGTTCACTGAGTTAGCAAAAGAAGACTCGTGGTACTGTGTCCATTTGGGGTCGAAAGTATCTTCCCAGCCTTTTTGATAGCCAATAAATACATTCCACTTGATTACGCCTGCAAGATTCTTGACCGCATCGCCGTTAGCGATGTAGTTGTTCACGTTGTCGCTGACATAGGTTTGAAAATTGATCGTGTTGATGAACGGCATTCTGATATTCGGGGGCGGACACCCGCCTGCGCCATAAACCCCATTCGGCCACGATGATCCGCACACGGCGGCGTAGGCCGTGTAGTCGCTGCCCTCGTCGATGCTGTTGATTCCCAAACTGATAAATCGCAGCATCCAAGTGTAAATCTGATTGTTGTGCGCCATTCCAACCTTGGGGGTGTTGGCATATTTCAGATTGCGGACAGCAATACCGTTGGTACTCTGTGAGGCTATCGTGTCGTTGGAATTTATGACATCTGCTGCGCCTACCAGAAAATAGGCGTTCTCGAATGGGTCGGCAAACCACCAGCGATTGTTGGACTCGAATACGTGGAAGTGCCCCTTTGTAATTGCGCCCGAAAGTCCTGAGATCGCCTGCGAGGTCACCACTGTCACCGTGAAATGCGAGGCGTCTGTAGCTCCCGCAACATGCCAGCAAACATCACCGATGGCCGATGAATCGACGACGCCCACTGGCCAGCCCAATGGCAGCGGCATGTCGAAGTTAGGGTTTCCTGTGCCTTCAGCAAAAACGCAATCCTGCGGAATAATGAACTGCCCCAGGGTGCAGCCGGTCGGCGGCGTTGCAAAGTCGCCAATGCAGACGACTGGCGAGGACGTGGCGACGGATATGGTCGTTCCTGATTGACTGATTGTGGCTCCGACCTGAAACTGCGTGTCGGTCGGGGCTTGCAATGCGGTCGAGCCACCATAGGCGTCGATTTGCTGCGCCGTGGCGGGCAACGCCGCTAGAAAAAATAGAGCGAGAATTGCTAGCAGTTTTTTCATGGTCGTTTTAGTGTAAAGCGAGTTGAAGATTGCACACGTTAGTAGTAGTCGGGCCAACGCTGGCCGGGGTTGTGAACGAGCCTAGAGCCTGTCCGCTCGTTGTCGTACCAACGCTTGTCGTGCTCCAAGAAACTAGGCACGAATCTCCTGAGTTCAGCTTCGCCGTCGCAGCGTTTCCTGTGATAGCGATAACGTAAACTCCGGGTTGAAGAGTGATGGGCGTGGTTTGATGAACAGCCGTTGTTTTAGCGCCTGTAGTCGTCAGGGTAATTCCCTGCGTTCCGGTGCCGAGGTCCGCAACCAAAGTAGCCGTGACGCCCGTGGCGCTGCAATCAAGGGATGGGCATGAGTAAATGGCTATGTCGTAGAAATCCGTTCCTGTAGCGTCCAGGGTGTTAACGTCGTATTCAATGTTGGAGAACTTCGTCGCGGTATCCAAAACGAAAAGACCTGCGGTCGTTGCGTTGGCTGTGAAGCCGACCGATTGACGCCCATTGCCCATCTGAAACCAATTATTTGTCGGCGTTGTACCAGCGCAGCTACCACTTACGTAGTCGGTCCCGTTCCCAACAAGGCAATTACCATTCGTGGCTGTTCCTCCGATTTGAAATCCGGTCGCAGCGTTGAATACTGGAGCACCTTGAGTCGCGGTAAACGTATTTGCGTGGCCTAACGCGAGGGAAGCTACGACCGCACCAGTAGTCGGAGAAATTGTCAGCGATGAGTCGCTATTCGACACGCTGCTGACCGTGCTGCCGCTCGCCGTTCCCGGCTGATATGAGACGACCTTGAAGTTCGCTGCCGCTCCTGATACGGTTGAATTATCCAGCAAAATTCCCTGAACGTATGCGCTCCCAGGAGATGCTGTTGCGTGGAACTCCCCGCCTGTCGTGGTACTCGCTATTAGAAATTCTCCTGCGGTGCTTGACGCAGAAGCGTCCATGATGACTTGGCCCGTGCCGCCAACTGCGAGTGCAGGGCTTCCTGTCGTTCCGCAAGTGAATCCACTCTCGTTTTGACAGGCAAGAAGTGGGATAGCGGTATCTGACGTAGTAGCGGTTTGCCAGCCGGTCGTGGTCAACTTGGCTGCCAAGTTGGTCCCGGTACCTGTGGCATTGTTCGCGCCCAGATTGGCGACTTCGACTTGATTGCCGAGCGAAGCTGTCTGAGTCAGTCCGAAACCGATAACTGTGGGAGATGCCGATGTCCCGCCAAGATTCCCAGCGATGCCGGGAATGTTGAGCAGCGCGCCAGTGCCAATCGTGAACGATGGATTGCAGCTCCCGTCCGCGCCGAAGTTCAGGAAGCTCGCTGTCCCGCTCCAGCTTGTGCAAGTGTACTGCGTATAGGGATTTCCTGTGGAGATGAAACCTGGGGCCGTAATAGGCACATTAAAGGTAAGTGAGTTATTTGCAAACGTAGCTGTTGGATTCGTACCGCTGGACAATGAGAATGTCCAAACAAAGCTGCCCAACGTACCATTTCCTACCGTGCCGGTGCCACCCGCCGCAGCCAATGAAAACGGGGACGTGCCGCTGCCACCGCAGGCCACTCCTGCATCCCCTATAGTTAGGGGACTAACCCATGCTGTGCAATGCCCTGTCACTGGCGTGCCGCTTATCACTGGGAAAGTTCCGTCAACATCAGGATATGAGAACGCATGGTTGGCTGTGAACGTATGCGAGAACGTTGCCGTGAATCCGTCGCGTGGCAACACAATCCAGTCGAACATCGGCGGCCCCGATAGATTCCCCTGACTGGGGTTCGTGCCGGATGAGCCAAGAGCAAAGTCAGCCGTGCAAGAGCTACAAGAGCCAGTGAAGATAGGCCACATGTTCTCGCGGGAGTTTATTGCCGAGCCGCTTGCGGGAGTGGTTGATACGGTGTGCTCCCACAAGTTGTTCTGCGCTTGCGTGCCGTCCCAGTAGCTTCCTTCATTATCCCAAGCGAATGAATTGAAGTTCGCGCTGGAGGTTGCGCTGCCAGGAGGACCGACCATTAAGTCCGCGTCCACGTGGAATCTGCCACTGCCGCCCGCGCCGGGATGTTCCCATTGCAAGTCAGTTCCGTTCACGCAGACCTGCCAATTGATCCCCGGCGGAGTACCGAAAGAGCATGCGCCGCCGCTTTGGAAGAAATTCAGTGGACCGTTCGTCAGCGTCAAGAGCCCACTGTCAACGATACTCGTCCCCGTGAATCCCCCCGGAGCCTGAATAGGAGATGACGACAAACCACAATAATTCCCCACAACACACGAAGTGTCATAAGGACGCAGAGAGTTCGTATCTTCTGCCAATTCATCGTTGGTCAATGTCCCGGCCGGGATGAAGTTAAGCACGGGTGCCCACACAGCTACGTGGTGGGTGCTATCGGCATTCGCTCCGAACGAGATATATGACGTACCAGGCGTACCAACAGAGGTAACAGTATAGGTGCAAGTGTTCCAGGTAGATTGGCCATCGCCCATAACCGAGTCGCCAGAGCATCCGCCACTAAGAGCAAATCCAGTGCCCTGAACGGCCACGAACCCTGGTGTATAGGCGTTTCCTGCATATCCGTTCGCCGTAGTAGAACGCGACCAGAAGCCGCCGCGAATTACCTCATTAAGCGAGAGAGTCACGCCCTCCACTCCGTTGCTGCCTGACGTGAAGCGAATAGACGCGCCCGCACCTTCCCCGGAGCTTACCCCGGCAGACGTCCCGCCATAATTGTCGGCCTGCCCGCAAGTCAGCGTCAGGTTGAGCAAAGTCCAGCCAGAGCAAGCTGAGCTTACCGCCGCATTGGTGAAGCGCACTGGATAGAGCGCTCCTGCTTTTTGCACATCGTCGCGCTTGCCGATTACCCAACCATTGGCAAAGCCAGTCTGCCCCTCGGACAAGAAAGATTGTGACTGTACAGAAGTACTACCGCCGCCCACTTCCCCACCGATCTGCATAGGGCCAACCAAGCACGGAGCACTAGCGCAGTATGTATATTCCACGTGGAGACTTTGACCGAAGTCAGCATCGTTCTCGACCGCCGGCACAATGCCCACGTTGTCCGCGACTTGAATTCCGCTCAACTCTCCACGAATGGGGCCGCCGCCGCCGGAAGCAAATTCTACTGCGGGTTCTGCGTTCTGCCCCTCGGTCGTCAGGTCCACAATGTGAACATCGGCGTAGTTGGTTCCGGGAATGACCTTGACCCCGCCTTGCGCAGTGTTGATGTCGTAGAGTTGAGTCAATCCGATACCATTGTTGCCCGTACCGTCAAGAAGAATCGCGGCTGCGGCGTTACTCGTAGCCGCGTTGGCAACATCATTACCTTGAGCGCGGACATGGAGCAATTTGATCCAGAACGAACCGCCTGTGATATCGATAGACGGACCAGCGCCAGCTTCCCCTAAGTGGTCAACGGCATTCACGTTGTAGAACACGTCCCCAGCAGCGTTACAGGCGTTCCCGCGGGTGCCATCAGAGCATTCACCTACCACAACCCCACGCATAAGCGGCGTCCCAATGATACCCACAGCGATGTTCTTGAATGTCTCTGCCCCTGTGTTAGAGAGCCAGATTCCTGGCTGACTGTGGTTATCTCCTCCGCCGGTGATGCCGGCTACTGCCATCGGACCATTCGGGCCGTAGGCCTCGGAAGGGACGCCGATGGTTGTGATGATGCCATAACCGCCGTTGGACTGCTTTAGCCAGCACGCAGGTGGGCTTGCGAAGTTAGGGTCCTGCGAACCCATGATCCACGCGCCGCAAGTCGCCGTAGCGTTCCACGCCGACCCTTGGAACATATAGATCGTCCCGTTGCCGGCGATCTGTGAGGCGCAATTCCCTCCCGGCAACGAGCACGCTGCGTGGTACCACGTCAGCATCGCGCTGCCCCGCCCGCGCCCGTTGTTGGAGTCTGACCCGCTAGGCGATACCCATAGAACGTCATTATCGAAAGCCTGCAAGGCAACGTCGCCCAGTGCTGCACCGACTGGCGGTAGGTTGATTCCGCCGTTAGCCGTAAGCAGAGAGTTGAACTGGTTCGTATTCGTGAATGTGTTGGCGAGCGGCAGTATGTTCGTGCCAGCTAACAGAGTCCAAGTATTAGTTGCCGTACAGAGGTATAGATTTGAGCCCGGTGTTGCGTCCGTGGCGAAGTATCGTTGACCGACCGTGCAAGTTGCTGGCTTTGTCGCAACAGTTCCCTCTAGGTCAACAACATACTTAGGAGTCGTCTGCGCCCGAAGGGGACTAAAAAACAGCGAGGATAGGGCCAATAGAAGGGGCAGTATTAAACGTGATGGTCGCCCCAGAAATCGTATAGTCATTCAATGCTCCTGGATTTTGTAAAACGCCGCCTGCAAAAACGAGAACAAACTGGCCTGAGGTAGTTGAGGATGGAAGAGTAAAAACGGTGTTCACGCCGTTCACAGTGCCGGTAGGCACTACTTGCTTGAGGGTGGTTGTCCCGCTGGTAGGTATGCCAGCAACCGGGATGATAACAGTGGGTGCGAAGGAGTCTAGGTTGATCGGACCGGCTCCCGTAAACAGATAGATCGCCTGAGAGATATTGGCGAACGATACTTGGTAGAACGTCCCGCTCGGAGAGATGGTGTCGTTGCCTTGAATGCTTCCCGTGAAGAAGCCGCTACTGTTGGTCGTCATTGTGACTTGCTTGGGTATGACGATGTTGGTGCCTGAGACGGTCAGGATGTTTCCATTGAAGTTCCCTATTTGGAACACTACGGGCGCGGCGACGAGGGGATTACCTTCGGCGTCAAACAGATGTCCAGATACGGTGATAAGAGCCATTTAGAGGATGCCTTTGATTGCCGTAAACTAACTAAAACGTATTTCCTCTGCCGCCGCCGCCACCACCACCCGTTCCGCCGCCTGTACCACTCGCAGGAGTAGTAATGCCCTGAGCACCCACTAAGAAGAGTGAAAGGTGCTGCCTCATAATCTGTTCTTGCGCGGCAACAATATTGGGAGAGGTAAAGGCTATTGCGGGGGTTCCTACGCCCGTTCCATCACCTAATGAAAAGTTGACGGTCAGAAGCGTCTCGTCGAAGTAGCTGTAGATAAAATATTTCGTGCTGGCGGAGAGTCCGGTGATCGCCTGGCTGCCCGAAACAGCGGAAGAGATGGTGCCGTCGTCCCGGTAGATTTTTAGTTGTTGTGAGCTGTTCGTGCCGTCCCAATACACAGTGATGCCGGAAGTGGTTGAAACGTAAGCCTGAAGAGTGGTGATACTGCCTGGACGATTTCCCATGGAAAGGACACCCGCCTTGCTCAAGTCCACGGCCCCGGCAGTCAAAGCGGTTAGAAGGGGTCGGCCATATGTAGAGCCGTCCGGGATATTATCGAGTTGCTTGTTCAACAAAGCCTTGCTGAAGTCCAGTCTGTTGGCCGTCATGTCGGCAGCGACGGGACGCGCGTAAGTTGAGCCGTCCCCTAGATTGTCGAGGGTGACAGGGGTTACTGGACGCGGGGCCACAGGCAGCTTACCCAGCGAGCCCTGTTGCATATTCCCAGTAACAGGATTTGGCGCAATGACAGGTGTATTACTAAGGACCGTAACATCCGTTTGAGCTTTATGCCCCGACTGGTTGGCTACGGCAGTGCTGCTTCCATGCTGCGTGAGGGCAGTCTGCACGGCGTCGGCCCAACGGTTGAGCGAGGCGATAAGCTCACTCGGCTCGGGCACGGGCTTAGTGGGAAGATTTAGACGCGGGATTTCTCGTGCGGGGGCTTGGGCCATTAGACTCGATTAAACGGAATAACCTCGAAGGAGTAACCATCCAGCAGGTCTTGCGTGGTGTTGGTCGCCGTAAAGGTCAGGCGGTAGTAACGGAATCGCGTGGGGGTGCCTAGCAACGGGATAATGTAATCCCCAAAAACGTTGGTTGTCAGGGTCGCGCTGGAGACGAGTACCGTAGGCGCGGTGAAGTCCGCAGCCGTATTCGCTCCCTCAACCGTAACCAACATGGAGGCGTCGCCCATCACTTGCAGCTCGTTGAGGAGTTTCCGCGAGCTTAGGTCGAATGGCGCGAACCAGCTAGTGCGCGCGGTTGCGGCATAACTAACCGGGGTGTTGCTGATACGGTCCTGAAAGAGATTAGGGGCGAACTTGTAGGCCGTCCCGGACGAGGCGGTGAATATCCATTGGGGAACGCCATTCACGTCGATGTTGAAGACGCCCGCACTTATGAGGTCCGTGGGGGTCCAGACGACCCACTTCTCCGTGTTCATGTTGAACACGCACAGCGTATCAGGAACCGTGTTGACTCCCGTGGGGATCGCTAGGATGTAAAGGTCGTACTGACCGTTCGAGGCAAACATCGCCCACGACGTTTGCGCAGCGGCGGAGTTAATCGAATTGAGTGTGGTTTGGATCTCTTCGCCGGCGTCTTGGTAGGTGTTGAAGTCGCTGCCGATAACGCGGAAGTCCGGGGTCAGCCACATCATGCCGACGGGTTCATCCTGCACAAACACGGTTTTCCAAACTTCTTGGTTGAGGATTCCAGCTTCGTTGAAGATTACTTCAGGCTCGTTGTAGTTTGTAGGGCCGTCGCCGAGCAGCCGATGAATCCGGCGCTCCGAGCCGATATAAAGCGCGGTACCATCCGTCGCAATGCCTCGGGGTGTTTCCGCAATGCCGGAGATAGGTAGTTGGCCACCGGGGCCCCAACACTCTTCAAACCGTCCACATATTGTCCCTGTCGAGGTGATAAGGTCCGAAAGGGCCTTCGAGAACAGCAGCGCCTCATCAACAAGCATATAAAGGCGACCACGATGATAAATCGTGAACTTCCCGTTAATCGGGGGTTGGTTGTTGGCAACGCCGATTATGTTGCCGAACTGATCGGTCTCCTGATAAATGTTGTTGTCCAGCAGGTCGGTCTCGCTGGTGATATCGACATAGGCCGTGACGCCGTTCGGGACCGCACCCACACGATAAAGGAGTGTCTGGTCGCCACCATCCGTAGTAGCTAGAATTGTTGCATCAGTCACCTGACTGTCGGGCGAGACGGGAATTCCCACCAGGTTCACCGAGTCGTTGGTAATTGCGCCGGTCG
>Ga0307374_10010885_pt1 | contig 13056 bp, 16 predicted proteins | sample OX3MG_FD_202532 | JGI IMG/M metagenome (GOLD analysis project Ga0307374, IMG submission 202532) | Soil microbial communities from Risofladan, Vaasa, Finland - OX-3 | ecosystem: Environmental > Terrestrial > Soil > Coastal area > Acid sulfate soil | place: Finland: Risofladan, Vaasa | collected...
ACCTAGTAATTGACCTTTTTATTCTTTGCATTGTTTTGTGCTGTTTTTGAATGAGCTTGCGGACATTTTGCGGACACGCCGTTTAGGTCCAAACGATTGAATTCACTCCCTCAACATAAATTGGGCAGCATTGCTGCACCTGACGGCACTGGAAAGGAGTGAGGATGCGAAGAGAGTCTCGTCCACTGAACGATGAACAACTCGCTTCGTTAGCGAAGGCATGCCTCACCAATTCCGTAAACCTGATTGGTCTGTCCGAAGATCTCCTTCAAATGGGTCACGTACCTCGGGCGTACTCCATCGCAATTACTGCAGGAGAGGAGTTCGGGAAGGCACAAATAGCTATTGGACGAATAGGGGACTCATTTGCGAACGAAGTTACCTGGAAGAATTGGTGGAGAGTGTTCTACAGCCACGATTCAAAGCTCACTAGCGCGCTCTTCATCGCCCACTTGTTCGTCCCAAATGATGCTCTTGGATCATTCGTGTCAGCGATGGAGCCAGCACTGAGGGAGCATCGCCGTGAATGGGGACTCTACGTTGACGTCGTCAATGGCTCACCGCGGACGCCTGATGAAGCAATTTCATACGATGAGGCGCGCCACTTGATTGACATCTTGAGTCAGGTCATCACTTCGTACGCAACCATTTCTCCTCCGGACCACCTCGATAGGCAGCTTGCCGATGCTGTTGGCGTAGGACGTGAGATGCGCGCCGCCCTGGAGTCCCGCGATCTGAACATCATCCGGAGGACGTGGGAAGCAACAACTGGGAACGCGATGGACGAAGAGCTCGTTGAATGGATGGCGGCCAGGTGGGAAGCCGAAGACTCAGGTGACTAACAGTTTGCTTGATACCCACGTGTTCATCGTGCTGACTTCGTGATTGAAAACGCGGTCCAGGCCCACAAACTTGCTTTGTTGAGTGGTCGAGAGACCGCCGTTGGCGACGCCACCTTCAATCAGCGTTATGAGTTTGTTGGTAGTCGAGATTGCGGCGGTAACGGTGCCAACACGAGGCTAAATGAGGGTGCGCCCCCCGGTATCACGGCACCCGCAAACTGCATCTGACGATGCGACATAAGCAATCAATCGAAGTTGACTAGGTCGCAGATTGTCGGTGTTGGAGACCCGGTGTGACAGATCCGCAATAGTTTCGTGTCGCGATTCATTCATTGCGTGGCTCTTCAGTGAGTAATTCCGCTCTCATTTGCCTATGAAGATTGACGGCCATCTCGATTGCTTCTCGAGCTAAGGATCTCGCTCTGTTTAACGACTGAGAGAATTCGAGGCGCGCACTGTCAGCCCCATCGTCGACCATTCGTTTAAAATCTTTAGCGGTTTGTTCCTCGACTTGGAGTTCCGAGATCTTCTGCTGAAACTCTCGCATACCGTCCATGACGACTGGTGAAGTCATCAGATTTGCTAACGCGCCCGCTTGCTGCTCAATTGACGGCGGTGGGAGATCGTCGAACCTGCTTGCGATAGTGACGTGGATGCTGAGGGCCTGAGCGTATTGCTCCCAGTAATCTAGGTACATTTCGATTACAACGTAGGCATCACTTTTTCTCAATTGCAAGAGCGCCTCTCGCGCCATTTCCACCTGATGATCTCTGTCCTTCGATCTCTCGGCCGAGTCATGTTCTCTCTGACGATTTCCTTCAATGCTCGCGGAAGTAGTCGTTCGAGCAGTCACTTTGTAGGTCACGAAAGCTGACAGGGCTGCCGCAGCTAAGACGCCGCAGATACTAATGATTGAATTCCACTGAGTACCGGTAACCGAAATCAAAGAACTCCGTTCTCCAAGGGAAACAATCAGACTCTAGTTATCGGAAGACGCTAGGCCATGATTCCGTTGAGGACGGCTAGGTCGGGAAACCGTTCGAGTACTAAAGGGACCACGGTGATTTGCCAAGAAGGCACACTATGAAGATTGCCCCAGGTTGCAAACGCGCCCTCGATGGCCAGTGCCGCGTCCTCCTCGGAAATTGAGTTCGCTTGAGCGCAGTGGGCGACGAGTAACTCATCGGGGACCCCGCGAGAGCGAGAGTTACCAGCATGAGTGACGTCATTGCATGGCGGGCAAACCAGTCGCAACCCGGTAAGGAAAGCGCGGCCGGGTGTGTAAGACCAGACTTCGTCGACGATCATTCCTTTTCCTCGCGTTTCTCCGCAGACTTCGCACGATCCGTGCGCAACGGCAATGACAACTTTCCTGATGTTCTCCCACTTCGTTCGGGTCAATTTGCGTCGACCGGATATGCCCCAGAGCGGCTCGGGAACCAGACGGGGGACGAGGGAAAGGGAGGGTGTGTCGCTCGTCGCCATCGGTCATCCTCGCCCTCGTAGTGCCGAATCCGTGTCGTTAGCGCATCTTAGAAGCGGACCCATGCGCTAGATTTCGCTCGTGTTCGCTTACGAGCAGCAGGTGATCTCAGGAGCCGACGATCGATCGCCGCTACCTTCGGGCAAGTCACTCAAATTTCTTGCCGAGGACCCATCAACGGGCAATCGGTCATCGACGTGGCGAATATGGACCGGCAAGAACGTCGACGACGTGTATATCTGTGAGGAGAAGAGCGGAGGCGAGTGGAAGACGAGTCTCCATAATGACTGGGGCAAGTGGCGTATTGCCATGACGAAAGAGGCGGCTGACGACCAGGGTATCCAAAGGTCGGTCCTGAGTGAACAGGCGAGGCGCATGCCGGTGGGAGGTTGGAGCGAGGGCACTGCCGTCCTCATCCCATGCGCTGATCTGCAACTCTCGTCAGAATCGATTCCGAATGACGTGATTCGGATTCCAACCTCCCCGACCCATTCAGCTGTCGGTGTTCGCCTGCTGCTTCAAGAGCCGGGGACTACCACCTACCAACCGATCCAGGAAGCTTTCGGTTTGGGTGTGCTGATGCGCCACAACGGTGGTGCCGTATACGTCTTCGCCGAGCCAGTTGCTTTTAGTTACGAGCAGCATGAGAGCCTCGCCGCGTTCCGCAGTGATGCGCGCAGAAGTTTCCTTCCTGAAGACCGTGACGGTCGTTTCGTCGGAATCCTCGCCATAGATGATCAGCGCTTCCTAGTGGACTTGGCCCTCGGTTAGTTGCCCAAATCCGGAAGGGCCACGACCAGCCCTCGCCGTCCGTTGAGGGGATCGCAATGAGTCGAAGAGTTGGGGCGTTGCGTTGCGCAAAGTCGGTGGGGAGTTGTCGTTCAAGTGGGTTGACGACGAACGAAATGTCACAAGCATGTTTCAGGACCGCGCTTAAAGGGGTGTCCATGTCACTGTCATTAACCACCCTCCGATGCTCTCCCAGTACCGGGGCCGCGGCGAAGTAGCGGCCAGGAGTAGGCGCGATCAGAGTTGTCGGTTAGTGGTACGGCGGGGCCGAACCCTTCACGATGGGCGTCAGGCCAAACTCGAAGCCCGCGAAGCAGGCGTTGATAGGACCACCAAAGCCGTCAGACGTCTTCCGGAAAAGGACGGATATCTTACGCGCAGGAGCGACGTGAGGAATCTGAACGGTGATGGAACTCATCAGGCAGTCTCGACCTTGTCCATACTGCTGGTCGAGGCCGTCGACGTATGAGATACCAAAAGAGGCCGTTCCCTTGGGAGCCACGACGACCGTCCTTACGGGAACAGTGGTGAAGATCTGTGAGCGGGACTTATGTACGAAAATAACGGGGTGGGGACTCGCCGCCTCGGTGTGGGCGACAACAATCGGGTACCCAGTTATTGAGCACGCCTCCGACCCATTGTTCGTTATCACAATCGGGGTGCCTTCGTTTCCTGCGGCTGCCTGAGAGAAGCTCGCGCTTAGCGAAAGAACCCTTGACGAACAGGTCGGCACCGTCGCCGCTCCGGCGTTCGACGATCCCGCGAGCAAGCCCACGGGCGAGAACGAGAGAACGACCGCGCCCGTGAGTGCTGCCAACATGTGAATACCTCTTGATGAATGACTCAACTCAAACCTCCGAAAACGCCTACGGTACCTCGGCACCAACTCTGAATGTCCGAGACCGGAGTTGCCGGACAACCAGAACTCCTTGACTTCCTACGGATTGACAGTGACATGGATACAACCTTTCGCTTAAATACATTCAGCAACTAATTTGACGCACTCGACGCGTTCGCTAGACGCTCTGGGCGATCGAGGGATTGAGGGTGACGCGGAAAGCACGTTAGATAGACCTCATCATCGATACCACGTCATCAACGCGGTATCCCTCATTACGGGCGTATTCGAGGAGCTCGCTGATCCTGGCGAGTAGTGCGCTCTTTTGTGGAGTACCAACAACGCGGATGCCCCGACCGCGGGTGAAGTCGAGAAGCCCTTCATCGCGTAACTGGTGCATGGCGCGGATCACGGTGTTCTTGTTCACTCCAAGCACCGTCGCAAGGTCGACGACTGGCGGCAGACGCTCGCCCTGAAGAATCTCGCCCTCGGTAATGGACCGGCGGATTTCAGCGGCGACCTGGATATGTAGCGCAGTGGCTTCATTGCGGTTGACTTCCATGATTGAAATGATACCATTCGGACTATTACCATCGAGAAGACGATTGGAGAAGACCATGACGGCGACTAAGCAACTGGCCCCAAGAACCAAAGACCTTCTCGACGAAGAGGCGCTCATTAAAGAAGCTCGGGTGCTCTCGCGACGCAGACGTCGCCGTCGCGGACTACTTGTCATCACCCTTGTCGCTGTGGCGTGCCTCATCGTGGTTGGCGTAGATCGCTTCTCTTCGGCGACCGCTTCCTCTGGCCGTAACGATGCATCGGCTGCGTCAGCAGCAATAACGTGCCCAAGCGCTCGCGTGAAACTTCTCGGAGTGACGGGGCTCCCTGGAGGTTCCGGGCATGGTGGCGTACTCGTGCGTGCCTCGGTGTCATCTTCAGCCGCGTGCACGATGAGCGGCTATCCAACAGTTGGCGCCGGACTTTCCAGCGAATCAACTGCGATGGCCACCGACGTGCGAAGTGCCTATTTAGCCGGAGGGATGACGACCAACGCTCCTCTCCCTCGGCTCTCCATCACATCGCGCCCGCGCCTCGTGTCGTTCACGATGCAGATGAATGCGGGTGGTGGAATCCCGTCCACTTGCCCGTCGATCAATTCGATCCAGATCACATTGCCAGGTTCACGGGAGACTCTGACAGCGCGGACGATGTACCAGGCCAATGTTGGCGTCACCCGAGGCATGGGTAACTACTGTGGCCACCTAAGCGTGACACCGCTGGTAAAGGGCTCGAGTGGGAGCGGGAGTTAGGCCATGACGACGATTGAGCAAATGATCCCCAGCACCAACGATCTCCTCGACGAAGAAGCTCTAATTAAGGAAGCTCGCCTGCATTCGCGGCGCAGACGCCGTCGGCGCGGCGTTTTGATCGTCACGCTTGTCGCTGCGGCGTGTCTCATCGTGGTTGGCGTCGATCGTTTCACATCAGAGACCACGTCCTCCGGCCGTAATGATGCATCGGCTGCGTCAGCAGCAATAACGTGCCCAAGCGCTCGCGTGAAACTGCTCGGCGTGACGGGACTCAACGGTGCCGCGGTGTATAACGGCGTACTCGTGCGCGCCTCGGTGTCGTCTTCAGCCACGTGCTCGATGAGCGGCTATCCAACTGTCGGCGCGCAACTCACGAGCCACTCAACCGCAATGGCCACCGATGTGCGAGATACCTATCTCGGCGGAGGGATGAGAACCGCCGCGTCGCTCCTTCGACTCTTGATCACATCGCGCCCGCGAGTCGTGTCCTTCACGATTCAGTTCGTCGTTGGCAACGGGCCAACCTGCCCGCGGGTCAACACGATCCAGATCACACTGCCCGGTTCGAGGGAAACCCTGACGGCGCGTCCGATATTCAGGGCCGGTGGTCTCGCTCTGCCAATGTCCTACATCTACTGCGGCAACCTTCAAGTGACGCCTCTTGTCAATGGTTCGAACGGGTCCGCGCGGTGAACGACGGTTTGCAACGACTCGTTCAGCAGGAGCTTGGCAGTGCCAACGAGAACGGTTCAATCGGAACGGCAACTTGGTGCGTTAGTCCAAGAAAGCTCATCGAGACCGACAACGTTGAAATATTCCATGTGTTGCCAGGTGCTCGGTCACATGAGAACGTCTCTCTGATAACGACCTTCGTCGAACTGTGAGATCCGAGCACGAATGGTTTGAAGGCTCCATCGCGCTTCCAAGAACTTGACTGCCCGACACGAACCTTTAACCGGGACATGTGGCCAAAGGTCGCTAGATAAATCGGTATTGGTGCACCAACATTGGATATTTCCACACCTATTGGTCCGCGATTCGAAATCGTCGCGACAACTTCAAGCACCGGATCTCCTGATGGCATGATCCATGTTCTTTGGACGTCACCAGGTTTCTGGGCCACTTGCGAACCGTTGGGTGTCGAAACAACGTTCGCACTGGCCCCCATCGTGCTGGTGCTGATTGGTTGGTAACGAACGACGCCGACCAGAACAACCACGATGACCAGCACGGAACCTAATGCAACGATGAATCTCAATCGTGACCCCAAAATGCGCCGTACGTCACGCATTCTTCGCCCTGCCGACGAGTAGTACCTTCTGCAACTTGGACCACGATGACCCACCAGTCCGCTCCTTGGGGTAACTGCGAACAACCGACCCGATGTCCTCATACGTGTTGCTACCTCCTTGGGGAATGGCCTGAAAGAGGCTCCGTGTCGCCACGTTCCAGCCGCCTGGTTTCGACGGCGTTGGCATCAAGGCGTATCCACCAAAGGTCACTTCACAACTGTCCAGCACACTGCCAGTTGTGTCTCTTAGCTGAACCTCGACGCGGCGGGTCGGCAAGCAGTTTGGGAAGTCCGGCTCCAGGCTCCAAGCTGTCGCTGACTGTCGCCAGACGAGCTTCACGGAGACGCTCGTTTACGGCTGCAAGAGGAACGCACCGTTGACGTCGCGCCGTCCGATTTGGTCCGGCGTCGTAAAACGGTAATCCGATCCCTTGATAAAAACATCGTGCGGACAGTTGAACACTAGATATGCAGTCGAGTTTCCTTCGTTGAGAACCCCTGCGTCTACGAACAGCCAAGTTTCCCCTCACCCAATTCGTCGACGTCGATCGGCTCGCCGGGCTTGGCGACACTAAAGTTTCCAGCAGTCACGGTCTCGGGCTTCTCGACGTCTTCTTGGACCTTCAGATTCACAACGAGAAGCTTGGGGGCAAGCGCGTCGACCCGACTCCGATACGCCTCCCTTGTCGAGCGGCGGGCGATAGCTGTTGCGGAGAATGTTGCGACGGCCAAGAGAAGGGTCCCTGCCGCTACGGCGATGTTGGTCCAGTCGGAGACGGAGATTGCGAACATTCTCTGACGATAATGACTATTGCTCTGCGTGTCGGAGATGGTGCCTCGAGGAAGGCTTGTCAGCCGAGCTTGCCCGTGGTGCAGTCTTCGCGATCGACTTCGGCGCGACGATGAGCATTGCGCCGAACGCTGGTTCCGCGCTCGGCGTGAACCAGTTAACCGGACGAGCGGGGCGTCATTATGGGTATCGGTCTGTCGGCGATTCAGTGGCGGCGAGGGTAGGCGAATTCGTTACAATCCTGAGAATGTCCATCTGCATGCGCTCGCTCATGACGCAACTCCGTGGCATCATCTCCAAGCGTGGATAGCGGCGATCCAATACTTCACCTGGCACGTGCGAGAGCCAGTGCGTTCGAGCACGGCGCGCTGTTGGATGTCAGTCCAATGGCGCGTGCTCAGCACCTGCAGATGCCTGTTGCTATTCATGTCGACGTTGTCAACATGCTTCGTGAGCATTCTGACGTAGCCGGAGACGGAGCGGATATTCGTGAGGCCCTGGAGTCAATACTTAGGTTGACCCAGTGGTCTGTGTCACAAAACCGGTCGTTTGACCAACACCATGTGACGTGCGGTGAGGATTTGCTCCCGCGCCTCGGTCTACGGAAGACGAATCTCGACAACGGTGAGGAAGTCATCACTATCTTCGCCGACCCACCTATTGTTCGAAGCCCTGGCCATATTCGCCACGCCTCCACGGGCGCAGAGGTCCTTCCGAGTCCGAGCGAACTAGTTAACGCGTTGAGGACGGCGTGGTGCGATCCGGACGCAACAGTCGGACGACGACCGGAAGGCAAGGCCCCGCCGGTCAATAGGTCAAACAAAGGGGGTGGTCTACCTAACCCGGATCAGGATTCACAGATACATTCACTCGTAATTGGAGATCCTGTTGCCGCGGCGGAACTCGCCGAGGAGCTGGGCTTCTGGTCACATGCTTCAGGTTGTTGGCTGCTCGCCGGCGATGTCGCTGGGGCACTCGACGTCATTCCAATCGACGACCCTCGTACTTCTGGCGGCGATACGTTTATCGCCAGGTCGCGTGTCATCCTCTCGCTCGTCCTTCGCCGCCCACTCAACGCTGCTGATCTCATCCTGCTCCACGACAATCGCCTCACGACGTGGGGACGCAGTCATTCGGATGAGGTGGTGAAGTGCCTACAATCGCACATTGATGTGATGTCAGGCACTTCCGAAGACGTTGGATGCCAACTGCTTCGCTCTCAGGATTTGCAGTGGGCGTACGCCTGGAATTCGCTGGGTATCCGGATAGATGGTGAAAGGCAGCCAGTCGAGATGTTCTGGCCGTGGTTGGGTGAGAGTGAGCTGGGCGCTGCGTATTGCGGAGCTCTCGTCAGGCGGAGCGAGAACGAAGCTCGGGTCAACGCTGGTCAGCACCGCGTCGGTGAAGGTTGGATATCTGAGACTGAAATGTTCAATCTGATTAACGAGCGTTTCGGACAGACAACAACGATCATGCAACACGGAAGGCCGGCGGGTTTGGGCCGGCAGCATCTGGATGTGTGGATTCCCGAGTGGAAAATCGGCATCGAATATCAGGGACTTCAACACGACCAGCCAGTCGACTTCTTCGGTGGAGAAGACACGTGGCTAATGACGCTCGAGAGAGACGAAAGAAAAAGGGCGTCGTGCTCCAAGATGGGGATCACACTCATCGAGGTACGGCCTGGCTTCGACGAACAGGATCTGATCTTGGACATTGAACGCTACAGGCCTCATTGAACTTCTCAAGGAGTGCCCTTTCGGTAGCACGCCGAGCTATCGGTCGCGTAGATCCCGACGTGGGGTTGACGAACAGTGGCGTCAATCGCGATCTCCTGAACGGACGGCGAGCCCATCGACAACGGGTCAGTCATCAAGTGCTGCCACAGGAATACAATCGCCGTCAGATCGACGTAACCAAACTTCGGTAACGGGGCGGTCTGTGTCCGGGAATATTTCGAGTAGGACGTCGCGGAGTGTTTCAATTGAAAAGAGCCATTGCGCACCCATTTTCGATTTAGGGTTGTCGGCTTGATCCAGAAGTAGCAACAAGGGAAGACCTTCCAGACGGGCGGGCATGAATTGCTTTTCGTGCTTTTTCAGAAGCGGCTCCTTCAGCCCATTCAAAAGTTGATTCCTGACTAGAGGGTCATTCGCAGTAAAGAAGCTCATTTCGAACTCAGGGTCTTCTGCGGTCACATAGATCTGACACTCGCGGTCTTGATCTTTTAATCCCGACTGTGCCGAAGCTTCCATTCGCTTCTTGATCCGATTAAAGAACGCGATCGGAGGATTCTGCCCCCGTTGCCATCTCGGCGGATATAGCGCGACAGTTAACCGAACACCGTATTTATGCGCAAGTTCATTTCCAAATGGTCGCAAGCTATCTTCGGCATACTGGTGGGCAGCAATCATGTCCGCATCGTAAACAATTCGGCAATGTTCAACTGCCCAAGCAACGTCGTCAATCTCAAAACGAGCGTCGATGTTGAGTGGATCTGAGGGGTCCAACTCCGGACAACCAACGTCAACTGCGTTGCGGCCCCTTGCATGCAACGCGGAGATTAGGGACCTAAGCGCTGACTCTTCGAAGTCAGTGCGTCGCTGTTCGGGCTTCACCAAATTATTCTCGTCTATCGATAATCAGACCGAAGGTACTTACCCATTTCGTCGTCGGCATCTTTAACTGACGTACGGATTGTGCAGGGCGGTGGTCCGACTGGAGACTTGAAAGTTGGGCTCAAGAATTCTCCGCCGTCGAGTAGAACGGGTCATCAAGGGGGATGGCTGATTTGACCATAAGTTAACGGACTGTCCTAAGTAATATTCGGATGGTCAAAGCCATCGAGGGTTATGAACGATTCAGCGGAATGGCTCAGGCATGACTGTCAGCCTGTCCAGAATGGTTCCACCTGGGGAACTCATGATCAGAAGTATGGAGTTATCAGTTCGCTCGAGAGAGGTTACCCAGATATCTCGGGCGTCGTAGCCGATGCTTGCGGATCCAGATGTCATGCAAATCGTCTTGATCCACCGGTATTTCTTGGGCTTACGTAGACGAAGAGCAGCAATCGTGAGAGCGGCGGCAGTATCAGTATCCCTTGTGACAAGTTGTCTATCCGGGTGTCGTTTTTGAATTTTGCGCACAACCTTCCATAGTGCTCCTCCGACTGCGATCCAGCCACTTATGTCCTGGACGACGTTATTCAGGTCTGAGAAGACGACGGCAACTCCCCATCCCGATGCGCCCTTACCAACAGAACCTTGCTCAATAGTCACGGTTGCATCTGGCAGGAGTTTCGCGAGTTCCGCTACTGGTATATCGATGGAGTTCGGAATATCAGAGAAGTCGAAGGCAGCGTCATTGAGTTCAGATTGAGATAGCCCGAAGTTCAACCGCATTTCCACGATTTCAAGATACTCGTATGGAGATAGCGTCGCGGAGACGTGGGACCCTGCCAACATCGGCGCCGCCGAAGCGAGGCAGCGACCGGAGAAGAACTACTCTCTGGGCAAGGCGAGTGTGCGGAGAGGGTTCGGTGAGCCATGAAAAAGTTCATCGGCCTGATTCTCACTGTGATAGCCGTTGCTGCTGGCTTTGTATTTGTTCTGAGTCGATCATCACCAAAAGTTGAGCGAATGGCCAATCTCGTCGCGGAAGTGAAGCCGTGGTGTTCGAAGTATGGGCTTGATTATCGTTACACGATCACAAATCACGCCGCACTGGTCGTAGTGGGACAAGCGTCAGCCCCCTCCTGGGTTTGGTCAGGGGTTTCAGCATTGACATATTGCACTAAGGGGTCTAATTCGGGTTTGATGCTGGAGGTATTCACATTTCCGACAGCCGTTGACGAAAACATTTGGCTCACAAAGGATTCAACTGCGCACTTTCATATCGAGAATTCCGCAAAGCCCAACGCGGTATTCGAAGATCGTGGCTGGGTGGCGATTTTGGGCTGGAACTCGGCTCGAACTGCAAAAACCGAAGGGCAAGCACTCACCACGTTGACAAGGGTGCTTGGCACCAATTACGAGTTCAAAAAATTCAAACAAGTCAATTGGTAGTCAGGGCCTTTTGAGCCCGCCAAGCGCAAGCGAACGGACACTTCAAACCCGGCCCGAACTGAGGTTGCGTTCTCTGTAACACAGCACCTACAAACTGTTCATGTATGAACCCATGGATGCCAGCACTGTCAGGGAATGGTCACTGAGCCCACCACAAGCAGTTAGTAACACTTGAACAGATACTCTGCGACAAGAAAAACGTCACGGTCGAACGTCGTAGAAAGCGTTGATCAAGTGCTCTATGTCCAGACGGCGAAACCGGCTGAAACCGGCGTCTCCCACAAGTTCGCGAAGGACCGGCTCGGAGAGTCCGCAGGTTCCCAGTCCTGCTCCACCCGGTTCGGACATGGCCGACGACAGGCACGCATAGACCGAGGTGGAGTACAGCATGGTAGCGAAGCGGCGCCGACGCAGGTTCTGCTCGAAGGTGGGGGCACAGTCGATATCGACGATGAACCAGACGCCATCATCAACGATCGCGTTACGGATGGCCCTCACGGTATCAACCGGTCGGGTCATGTCGTGCAGGCAGTCGAACGTCGTCACTAGATCAAACGTTGGTTCACGGGGCAGGGGATCTGACTCGACGTCGTGGAAGGTTACGTTGTTGGCACCGCACGCGGCCCGACGCGACTCGGCCCTTTCGAGTGCGTGCACCGAGACGTCGTAGCCGTGGAAGGTAGAAACCGGAAACGCCCGAGCCATCTCGAGGATCGCTATTCCCGAGCCGCAGCCCACGTCGGCCACTACCGCGCCTTCGCGCAGCCGATCGCTCACCCCGTCCAACTGCGGCAACGCCGTAGGGACAAGGACCTGGCGATACCAATTCCCCATTAGGAGTTCGCCATCCTCCGCGGACCCTGGACCTCGCTCGTCAAAGGTGAGCCCCCGCCCCGTGCGGAACGCTTTGCCCAGTCGGGGAAGCAGGCTCAACTGGTTCGGGAGCGTGGTGAAGTTCCCACCCATGTAGAGCAGGCTCGACTCATCCGCCAGCAGCGCCGCCACCCCGTCGCTCACCTCGAAACGTGCATCGCCGGCGTAGCTGACGACACCGGCGGCGGACTGCGCGTAAAGCCACTCGCGGACCCACCGCTCATGGAGCCCGGCTCTTTCGGCGACCTCGATGCTGGTGAGCGGTCCCTGCCCAGCCATCACCCGGTATAGGCCCAGCTCCAGCCCGAGTGCGACGAGCCCGGCCGCCCGGGCAGCGACCATCATGGCGCCCAGAAGGTCGAAGGCTTCGTCCTTCGCTGCGCCCAGGCCATCTGACTTCGCCGGTCGCAGAGGTTGTGTCGAGCCCGCATCCGTTGGGGCCTCCGGCCTGGCCCCTCGATCTGTCTTCTTATCCATGGACGCAACAATAGGTTGGCTCTTTATCCGTGCCTCACCCTTCCCCTACTCCTCTTCCTTGGTCCGCTTTCATTCTTCCTCCCTCATTACCTCCTACTTCTCTAGCTCTACCCACCTTCTCTTTTCGGCCCTGCTACCTCCTGCTTCTCAATCCGCTTTCTTTCCCTGCTGTCTGCACTCATCTGTATTTGTTGTCTCACACGTCTGGCACTCGAGGAAAAATCGCGTCCTTTGTTGCATCTGATGCAACAGTTGTGACGCATGCAGGTGCCTCCGACATGATGACCATTCGACGC
>Ga0307374_10010886_pt1 | contig 13056 bp, 9 predicted proteins | sample OX3MG_FD_202532 | JGI IMG/M metagenome (GOLD analysis project Ga0307374, IMG submission 202532) | Soil microbial communities from Risofladan, Vaasa, Finland - OX-3 | ecosystem: Environmental > Terrestrial > Soil > Coastal area > Acid sulfate soil | place: Finland: Risofladan, Vaasa | collected...
GAAGAGAAGAACGTGAGCGGTCCACCCCCACGCGCGTGGGGAAAACCGTTACGCGACGATACCGACACGGCCATCGGTCGGTCCACCCCCACGCGCGTGGGGAAAACTGGGACAGTATACTGAAGCACGCGGCAGAACACGGTCCACCCCCACGCGCGTGGGGAAAACTTGGTCCTACACAGGACACGAAGGAGGCTCTTCGGTCCACCCCCACGCGCGTGGGGAAAACCCTTGACGTTTAGGTTAATGTTCGGCGCTTTGTCTGTCAACGGGCGGTCGAAGCTACTCCGGTGGCCCCACGTGTGGCCGACGGCGCACCAGCGCGATGCCCTCGAAGTCGATCAGCTCGCGATCGTTCGCTCCATGACTGCGATAATCATAGCCCTGTGGACTGCGATCGCTCCAAATCTGCATCACACTGCCGGGCCCCGCTCGGCGTGTCGCGAGCTTCCAGAGCTCGTCGCGGACCCGCGCGCTGGGGTTACCAAAGAAAACTCCCGTCCGCGGCTCGATCAACCACCGTGACAGCGCGCCCCTCAAACTCGTCGGGACTCTCTCCAAGATCATCACAAGCATCCAACACCTCGGCAATGTCCGGCAGTATACGCTCCTGTAAACGGCCCTCGTAAAAGACGTCGCGACACGCCAGCCGCGTGCGCCGCTCCACCTCGCTGCCTCCCTCCTTGACCGTCCGAAAGGCCGTTGGCACGGCGACCTCGGTCTTGTACAGGTCCGCCACGTCGTACACGAAGCTCAGCAGCTTGCCCGTGTGGACGAAACCGATGGCCGGCGAGTAGCCGGCCGAGAGTATCGCGGCGTGGCACAATCCGTAGAGACACGCATTCGCCGAAGAGAGCGCCCGATTGAGCGGGTCGGCCGCGCTCCAATTGTCCTGCTGGTACGACCGCCCCTCCCAATGCACGCCGGTTTCCTCGGCGCACTCCTGGTACCGCGTGCGGACCCGCGCTCCTTCCATGCCACGGAGCTGCTGGATGGTGATGTCCTGGCGGAGCGGTGTGGGAAACCGCTTCTCGTACATCCGTCGTGCCACCTCCAGGCGCGTCGTCTCGTCGGAGAATAGGCGCGCCTGACGCAGCAGGCGGGCCGCGGTATGCGTGCCGCCCGTGCTGTGCGCGTAGAGTCGCACCCCTCCCTCTCCCACCCAGCAGACCAGACAGTTGTTTTCGGCCAGGCACTCGATCGCGGCGTGGGTGATCGAGGTGCCCGGCCCAAGCATCAGCACGCCCAGCTGATCGATGGGGACCGGCGCCTCGCCGTCTTTGTCGTGAAACGTGATCGACGAGGCCGCGCGATCGACCCAACCGTGTTCCAGGTAGAGGTAGGCCCAGCGGTCGGAGAACTTCGGGAGAACGTGCAAGTCGCGCTTGATCGACAGGTGGTCTGGCATGTGGCGCCTCGATTCGTCCGGATTCTGCTCCATAGCGATGCCACGGTTTTCACCGCGGCTTTGATTCAGTCGAGTGGTCGTGCGATCGACAATAGCCCGAATCCATACGCTTTCCCCGGTCCGACCCCGAGCGCCAGCGTTTCCTGGAACCGATCACGGTCGGCGACGACCAGCGTTCCGTCGAAGAGGACCGACGCAAAGGTCAGCCGCGTGTCCCCGCCGGTCGCGACGAGGCGTCCGCCCGGGCGGCTCCCGGCGACCATCTCCCCCGGCCAGGTCACGACCGATGGCACCGCGCTCGTGCCCGAAACCGTCAGCAGACGGAACCCTCCCTGTTCGCCTTTGCGCTGAAGCCAGGCGAGTCGCTCCTCCTCGCCGCGCCAGTCGACCCGCCGGCCGTTGCGGCGCGCGCCATCGGGTCCGCTGCGCGTGTCGACTTTCCGCGTCGGGTTCGCCCGTAGCCGAAAGCGCAAGACCGTCCCAACGCCAAGCGTCCGGTAACGGTCGTCGATGCGCTTACACGCGGGGTTTTCCTTTTCACCACCCGTCTCTAACAGGTAGCCGGGCCGCAGACGCGACCAGTCTGGCCACACGTCGGACTGCACCAGCAGCGCCAGTGCCCCGGGATCCCGGAGCGCCGCCTCGAGCCGGAAGAGAACCCCAAAGCGCTCCCGCGCTGGCTGGGCGTCGGCCGTGGTGAGCGGGAACCCGGACATAACGGTCCGGTGCAGCGCGTGGCAGTCCGCGACGTCCCGGGCGACGTCGCGGCTGCGCGGGTCCAGAATCAACCGAGACAGGCAGATCATGTGTTTCCCTCCGCCGGCGACCAGAACGTCGTCTTCACGTAGCGCATGGTGAACGATCGCCGCGTGGTCTCGAACGAGAGCGGTACGTCCATGCGCACGTCGCGCCCGTCCAGCCCGTCCGACGGCCCCGCGTCGAAGACGAAGCGCCGTTTTTCGGAACGATCCCCCGGCCAGGGGTACGTCAGCAAAGCGTCTTCGAGGGGAATCGGGCGCAGCCCCGGGCCCGGTGGTCCGTCGGGCAAGCGGATGGGCGTGGACGGCACGAACGCTTTGCGCCCGAGGCAGAGCTGCCAGACCGGTCGGGCCAGCGCCTGGTCGAGCTGGCGCAGCAGCTCCGCGTCGTCGCTCTCCAGGCCGACGAGGAAATCGGCGTCGGCCAGGTAGTAGCGGTGCGACGGCACCGTGACGGTCCCGCTGCCATCCGCCCGGGCGACGCCGTACGCGTCGCCGCGACGGTGGGTGCCGCCCGCGGTGTGGTAATCGAGCTTCAACGCGCCTTCGTGATCGATCCGCACGCCCATCCGCAGCCGGGTCAGATCGTCGAGCGGCGCGGCCCGCGGCCGGCCGAGCGCGGCGCAGAGCAGCCCGATCACGCCGCTCTTGGATGGCTCGAGGCCGGTGTCGCGGACGGTAAAGCGGCTCTGCGTGCCCCACGACTGCATCGGCCCGGCCAGGCGTAGCAGTAGCGTGTTCATCGCCGGGCCCCGTCCTCGGGCGCGAACGTCGCCGCGCTCAGCACGCCCGCGACGAGCTCCGCGACGGTGTCGACCCGCACCGGGGCCAGCGCCACCAGGCCAGCCTCGTCGAGCGAGCACGCCCACTTCCCGGCGATCTCCTGCTCGCCGTACATCTTCGCGAGCTTTCCCCAGTAGCCATCCAGCGCGCTCACCGACTCCTGCACCAGGCCACGCTCGCGCGGCCGGACGGGATCGCAGAAGGCGTTGGCCAGCGACCAGAGGCCGGCCTTCCGCGCGACCGCGAAGACGAACGACGGCGGATTCTGCGCGGCCATGCTATTCTGCTTCCCCGTCGGCACCGCCGCGATCGACGCGCGGATGAATGCATCGAGCGTCTTGCGCGCCAGCTCCTCGTCACCACCCAGGTTGCGCGTCAGTTGGGCGAGGTCGACGTTCGCGTAGCGGTAGAAGCAGGCCGAGTTGAACTCGACCGTGCCGAGCATGCCGGCGCCAGCGGTATCGTTGGGTTTGAGGTCGTCGACGGCGGTGAAGAAGTCGAACTCGACGCTCACCTTGTTCGTCGAGATCGCGTGGGCAACTTGGCAGGCTGCATCGACGTTCTTTCCTGGCAAGTCCGCGATCATGCGGCCGAAGAGGGCAAGGTCGGCGGCGCGGCCGCCGTTCAGGACAGCGTCCACGGCCTTCCTCACGGCGTCGGGCATCGTTTGTTTGGCAGCCTTCTTCGCCTCCCGCGCCGTGCGATGTGCATTGGTCGCGCCTTCCTCCGACGGCGCTCCCTCGGCTGCGACCTTCGCCAGATCGTCCCAGTAGTCAGCGCAGACGCCGGCCAGGGCGTCAATCTCGCTCCTGCCCAGAAAGAGCGGGTATTCCGTCTTGTTCTCCTCTTTGAGGGCAAGTCCGTAGCCCTTGAGACCGGCTTCGACCACGGCTCGCGCCTCGTCGGCTGCCTTTCCGCGGGTTCCGAGACACCTGACGAGCTCGCCCGCGAGGCCCTTGGTGCGTCTGGCGAGGGCCGATTCCGGGAGCAGCTTCTCTTTTTCAAAGCAGGTTCGGATCGCCCGTTTGAGGCACTGACTGGAGACGCGCGCCCGGCGGTAGCCTCCAAACTCGCAGTCTTTGGGCGCGCCGGTGTCGTCGCGGTTCAGATTGGATGGTGCGAAGTTTTGCAGAATGTGCAACTCGACAAACATATCCCGGTCTCCTCTCAGTTTAGCTTTTGGATCCGCTATCTGGCTCGTCGTTGGTCCCGGCGTCTGGTCCGGCGGTCTGGTCGTTGTCGGGCCTGTCTGGATCGCTCCAGAACGCCTGCGCCCAGTCTCGCCGGACGTGACCTTCCTGGTGATCCCACTTCTGAACATCATCGAGCAGCCGCGCCCAGTCGATTTGGACGTTGTGCGCCTTCAAAAGGCTAACCGCCTGGCGAAGGTGCTGTGGCAGGTCGTCGACGTGACAATTCAGGAGAGCAACAAAGCGCTTCTCAGCGCTTTCGCGCATGTTCTCGGTATCGGCAACCAGTCGATGGAAGGATGCCCCCAGGTTTGTCGGCATGAAACCATCGCCGGTCCCCCACTCAGGCCAGTTCACCGGGTGCAGGGCGAACAGACACGCGACCAGGTAATACCAGTCGATCTGCCACGGAGCACATCTCGCGAGTGTCGTGCCGATATATCGGTATGGCTCAAGATTCTCGTCGGGCTTCTTGCCCAGCCCCCGGCGCAGCGCGGCGAGAGCTGGCCGGTTTGCGGGCTTCGTAGGATCTGTCGGATCGGGTGCGAAACTAGCGAGGTGCCGTGCGAACTCGCGAGCAGACGGGGGACTCATCTTGCGACCTCCAAGTTTTATTTCTGGTCGCCCGGAAGGAGCGCGTGGAGACGCCGTTCGAAGGGCTGCCTTGCGCGGGCGACAGCTTTGTAGGTCCGTGCTGAGGTATCGAGGCTGGCCGTCGCCGCTCGGAACGCCTGCCGAGCGGCCGCGACGACGGTCCGCGTCCATCCCGGCAGGACGCTTTCACCGTAACCCACCTCGCTATCCGGCGCAGCCGGATCTGCAGGCAGCGCGACGAGAAGATGCCGGAACGGTATCTCGAGTCGTGGCCAGTAGAAGCGCTCCACGGCCAGGTTGTCTGCCAGTGGCTGGATGTCCTCTCTTCGCGGCTGGCGGGTTTTGGTGCGGGTTTTGGTCTGGGCCGGGTCCCACTGGGGAGCGAGGAGTTGGCTGGCGAGCGCCCATCCAGCATCCCTGAGGGCCCGTGCCGCCTCCTCGGTCAGCGACAGCGCGCGCCTGAGTGCGTCTAGAAGCTCCCGGTCTTCGAGGTAGGCCAGCAGTAAGGGTAGCCGCTCGTGGCGCCAGAGCGTCACGCTCGCGGGTTTTCCTGGGTCGGTCGCCAGACCGAAAACGGCGAGACTGTATTCCGTACGGGCCTCGATCTGCCCGCTGCGGCGTAGCCGGTCGATGCGTGCGAGCCAGTTGAACAGTCGTGGGCGCTGCAAGGTTGGCTCTGCCTGCTGAAAGAGAGTGTGGCTGTCGCGCCAGAGGGCGCGCTCAGCACTCAAGCCGAGCGGGAAGGTACCTGCCTTCACATCGACCTTGTAGCACTTGAATGGATCGAAGAACACGTCGCTGCCTCCGGCGAGCTTGAGGTTTTGCTGAATTTGGCACTGGGCGATGCGGACTGGCTCCCCTTCCGGAACGACATGGATCCGACGACCCTGCCAGGTTAGATAGTCCAGATATCCCTCCGGGTAGGTGCCGCGTGAAGTCGGGATCCGACGATCGTTCCGCTCCCACGCTGGGCAATCGTCATCAGTTCGACGAAAAGGATCGGAGTTGTTGTACGCGACCAGATTCAGCGCGAGAGTCTCAAAGAGATTGTCCCCGACTGCCAGGACTGTGAATCCCCGGACGAGTGGCGTATCCTGAAAGTAAATCGGCTTGCTCTTTCCGAAGCCAATCGCGAACGCCTGTGTGGCCACGACGTGACGTGCTGCCTCGGCAGGCGAGAGGGACGCCGGGGTGTCGTCACAGTTGTGATCGAACAGCGTGGGGTTATTGCCGGCGGCGGCGCCGAAAGCTAGGCGCAGGGCAGGTCGCCGATCCGCATCATCCATCCTTGGCGTTTGGTAGAATGGGCGCTCCTCGTCGAAAAAATCGAACCGGGAGTGCTGCTCCCGGAAGTATGCGTCGAGCGCTGGCTGGTCCCACGCTCCACGCTTCCAGAGGGCACGCCATTCATCCAGACTCGACGGACCGAATCGCCGATGGAGAATGGCGAGCAGCAGCCGGTGGAGTGCCACGGTCACCAGCGGTGATGGATCGAACATCTCGCGGATCTCCGTTGCTCGCACTAGGGTATCTCTCAAGCCAAGCTCTTTCGTGCGGCCGCCTCGCGCGAAGATGCACGGGATCCAGCTTTCGTCGACGAGATTGAAGTTGGGCACCTACTTCACCCCCTTTTCCAGTCTCGTGACCACCAGTCCGAGATGGTCATCGAGCGTGAGACGGTAGCCGCCGATCGAGACCGGACCGTCGGCTCGTAGCTCGATCAGGCGATGGCGACGAAGCAGAGAGGATTTCCGCCAGCCTGCCGGCGCCTCATATGCCAGGATTGCGTGGACCAGCGTCTGCCCCGATACCGCCATGGAGCGGCCCAGAAGGGCACGGGTCTGATCGATCCCCGGCGCCTGCCGAGGATCCAGGGTCCGCTGCTCCTCCGGGGTCAAGAGTACCACTGAGACCGTCAGATCGGTAAGGCGAGTGAGGGCTTGTAGTGACGGATGGACGTCGGGATCATCCTCCTCCAACTTCCGGTTGAATCCTTCGAGAATGTCATCCGGATGGGTGGGTGGGAGGATGCGATAGCCCATGGCCTTCTGCTCATGCTCGCGCCGAGTGGCCCGCTGCTTCTCGCGGGTTCCCTCCCAGGCCGTGTGCAGCGCGTCGTTCGCTCCCTCCGGGCATTCCCTCCCGTCGTACACGCTCTCGATCAGCGCCTCGACGTCGCCCGGAATCGCGATCGCCACGCGGTCTTTCAACGCCAGCCAGGAGCGCAGCAGGACGTGGCAGTCGTACACGGCCGCGGTGCCGTCGTCGAAGCGCGGCACGTCGCTGGCAAGCAGCTCGGGGCGACGGACCCAGAGGGTCGGGTTGGTGAGGCCGGCCGGTCGCTCGCGCGCGTGCCGGTGGAGCCGGCCGCAGCGCTGGAGGACCAGGTCGCCCGGGGCCGGATCGGTCACCATCAGGTCGAAATCCAGGTCGAGTGACTGCTCGATGATCTGCGTGGCCACGAGCACGGCCCGGAACGGGCGCTGGACCGACCGGACCTCGCCGTCGGCCAGCCTGACGTCGGTCGCCGGCTTGCCGAATCGGAGCAGCGCCTGTTTCTCGCGTCGGTCGCGGTCGGCGAAGAGGTAGCGCGCGTGCAGCAGGCCCAGCTCCGGCTCGCCGTCCCCGGCTGTGCCCGGAAAGTACGGTTTGAGCGCCAGATACGTCTCCTGCGCCCGTCGTACCGTGTTGCAGATCACCGCGGCGCAGCCACCCCCCGCGAGCGTATCCCGCAGCAGGTCGCCGAGGGGGAACGCCCGCGTCGTATCGGTCAGAGTGTCCCCCGTCGCGGGCTCCGGCGGAATCTCTCCGTCGACCCAGGTCACCTGGATCGTCTTCGTCGAGACCGACGAGGTCTCGACGTGGCGCGCGCCGGCTCCCGCCGACGTGACCCAGGTCACCCGAGGGTAGCCCGTGTCGGAGGTTTCGGCCAGCGGGATCGCCCCCAAACCCCGCGCGTACGCGTTGGCGAGCAGCTCACGCCGGACCCGGGGAAGCGTTGCCGAGAGCAGCACGACCGACGAGCCGAGCGCCCCGAGCCACTCCAGAAGACCTTCCAGGAGGGTCGACATGTAGGCATCGTAGGCGTGGACCTCGTCGACGATCACGGTCTTGTGCGCCAGGCCGAAGAGGCGGACGAAGACGTGGCGGGTCTGCAGCACCGCGAGCAGGCCCTGATCGACCGTCCCGACGCCAAAGGGTGCGAGCAGGCCGCGCTTGCGGTGGGTGAACCATTCCGCGGCCACGACCGAGGGCGTCGCTCCGTCGCCACCGCGTGGTCCATCGTCGTCCACACCGTGGAGTCGAAACAGCCGGTCCCCGTTCCGACGCAACTCTTCGAACTCCGCCGAGAGGTCGGCGTGGCCGTGCAGGAGCTGCAGATCGACCGCTTCTCCCGCGTACCGCTGTGCCAGAAAGTTGCGTACCCGGCTGAACATCTGGTTGCTGGTGGCCTGGGTTGGTAGGGCAACGTAGCAGCCGCGCTGGCCAAGCGCCGCGCCCCAGCGGTCGGACAGATACAGCGCCGCCTCGGTCTTCCCCTCGCCCGTGGGGACCTCGACGATGAAAAGGCTCGGACCGTACACGCTCTCGGCGAGGGAGACGACTGCCTGCTGCACGTCGTTGGGCGCCGCGATCTCCGGGAACAGCTCCCGAAAAGAGCGGAGGCCGCTGGGTGGCGACCAGGCCGCCCAGCCGAGCTGGTCCAGGGCATCGCGCGCCCGTTGCTCCGCCACCTGCGCATAGTCCGTGGGATCGATGGCCGTCGGCGCCACTGGATCGGGAACCGCGTACGGGAAAAAACAGGTGTTCGAGCCGATCCAGTCGGCGACCGAGACGAGACCGGCCAGGACCATGGCGGCCGCGTTGTCGATCCGTCCAATCGGGGCAGCGCGCGGGACGCCGAACGTATCGGCCACGCGCCTGACGAGGTGCAGCCGAACGTCGGCCCAGCGGCCTTTGCCGACGTCGGTCGTGGGAGGGGGAGCGGCTCGGTTAACCTCCGCGCTTGTCGGGAAGACCCCGTGGTGGCCACCGACGACCACCGCGATCCGCGCGGCGGCGTCGGTGCTGAGGCCGAACTCGGCGGAGAGAATCGCGGGCAGGACTCCGGCCGTGATCGTTCCGTGGCGGGGTGGCGACGTCGAACGCGGACAGCCAAAACCGGCCGACTCGATCCGCCGGCGGGCCACGTCGTTCCGCGACGCAAAGGCAGGAGAGAGCTTGCCAAGATCGTGGCACGCGGCTAAGAAGGCGATCCAGTTGCCGACCAGGTCGTCCGGCACGCCGAGGGCCGCGGCAAGCCGGCGCCGTGCCGCCGGCGGCAGGACCGATCGCCAGATTTCCCGCGCCACCATCCCCACGTCAACCGTGTGACAGTACAGCGGATGATACGCCTCGGTCGCCGAGTCGCGATCGGTCTTCGCCCAGAAAAGCAAGAGCTCGCGCCAGTCATCGTTCGCGCCCATGTCGACTCCCCCGCGGCGGCTGAGCCCAGATCGGGCGCCCAGTTATCACGACACGACGCAGAGGGTCGATCGCATCCCCGGCCATGGTGTCTCACCGCTGGGACCGTTCTCGCCCTGGTGTGAGACAGTACGGAGATCCAGCCGCGTACCGACGAGATGCCTCGATGAGACCGGCGATGAAGCCTGCGTCACCTGGACAGGCTGATTATGTGTTCCATGGCTCATCGTGTCAAGAGGCTTTTGGTCGCGTTTCTGCGCTGGCCGCGGTGCCCGTCACCGCGCTCGGCCGTAACCTTGTTCCGTCGCCGCGGCACAGTGTGCTGACGCGAACGAGTCGGCAGCGCAGCCCCAATCTCCCACGGGCCGTGGATCGACCGAGGCTGCCCTGCCGCCGTCCGGCCGCCAGGCAATGCCGCTCGCCCCACAGGCGGTGAAGCGATCCGCAGCCCCCGCTGCGCGGGGCTAACCCGCGCTGACCGCGGCGACCGGGTAGTCCTCGGCCGCGAGAACCTCCTTCATCGCGTCGATCCCGACCAGGGCCGCGTCGTAGGTCACCTGGACTTCCTTCGCGGGGATGTTCACGGCGACGCTCTGCACCCCCTTCACCGGGGTCAGCGCGTTTTTGACCGTGCGCTCGCAGTGCTCGCACGAGATGTCCGGAACGCTGAGAATCGCTTGTGCCATCGAAATCTCCTTGTCTTTATCGCCGTTTGTTGATCGTTGCGCAAAACGCAAAGCGCAAGGGCGGGGCGTCAGATCGGCTTCACTTGCGTTTTACGCTTTACGTTTTACCGTTTTGCACCACCGTGATCGTGCCGCGCATGCCCGCGGCGTAGTGCCCCGGGACGTGGCAACCGTAATAGAGGGTACCGGGCTGGTCGAAAGTGTACACCAGCCTCGCGGTCTGGCCGGCCGGGACGTCGACGGCGAAGGCGGATTCATCAGCCATCGCCGTGCCGCCGCCGCTGGCCATCTCCTGCTCGTGCTCCTGCTGCACCGCCGCGTCGCCGACGACGAACTCGTGCGGCAGCGCGCCGGCGTTCGTGATCTGGAAGGCGACCGTGTCCCCCACGTGGACGGTGACGGCGTCCGGCACGAAGCGTAGCTGGTCGGTCGCGCTGATGGCGACGGTGCGGGTGATCGGCGCCGCGCTCGCGGCGTTCGTGCCCAGGCTCATCCCCATGTCGGGGCTGCGCAGCGACAGCTCCAGCGCCGCCACGCCCACCGCCAGCGCGACCAGCGCGATCCCTGCCAGGTAGGCGTACTCGCCGATCCGGCCGCGCAGCGAGGGCCGGCGAATCTCGGCGGCGCTCCGCGGCCGACGGAAGCCGCGCAGCCGCAGCGCGTTGGTCACGACGCTGACGCTGCTCATCGCCATCGCCGCCGCCGCGAGCATCGGGCTGAGCAGGACGTGGAAGAAGGGGAACAGCGCGCCCATCGCGACCGGGATCAAGATGACGTTGTAGGCGAATGCCCAGAACAGGCCCTGCTTGATCACCCCGACCGTCTGACGCGACAGGGCGATCGCGGTGACGATACCGCCGAGCCCGCCGCCAATCAAGGTGATGTCCGAGGCGGCCAGCGCCACGTCGGCGCCGGTCCCGATCGCGATGCCGAGGTCAGATTGGGCCAGGGCGGGGGCGTCGTTGATGCCGTCGCCGACCATCGCCACCACCCTGCCCTCGGCCTGCAGCGCCTTGACCTTCTCCGCCTTCTGGTCGGGCAGCACCTCCGCCAGGACGTGCGCCGGGTCGATGCCCGCCGCCTGAGCGATCGTCGCGGCGGTGGCGCGGTTGTCGCCCGTGAGCATCCAGACCTCGAGGCCGAGCGCCCGCAGCTCGTCCACCGCCGCGGCCGACTCGGGCTTGAGCGTATCCGCGACGGCGATCACCCCGGCACCCCGGCCGTTCACCGCGGCGTAGAGCGGCGTCGCGCCGGTCATGGTCAGATCGGCCACGCGCTCGGTCAGCCCGTCCAGGCTGACCCCGCCCTCGCGCAGCAGCGCCGCGTTGCCCACCAGCAGCGCGCGTCCCTCGACCGTGGCCCGAATGCCTCGGCCCGCGATCGCCTGGAACCGCTCCGCCCGGGGTAGGTCCAGCCCGAGCTCGCGGGCGTAGCCCACCACCGCCTCGCCCAGCGGGTGCTCGGAGCCGAGCTCCGCCGCCGCCGCCAGGCGTACCAGGTCGTTCTCCACCAGCCCGTTCGTCGCGATCACGCGCGTGACCCGGGGCTTGCCGCGGGTGAGCGTGCCGGTCTTGTCGAGGACGACGGTGTCGACGCGCCGCGCTTGCTCGAGCGCCTCACCGCCCCGGATCAAGATGCCTTGCTCGGCGGCCTTGCCGGTGCCGACCATGATGGCGGTGGGCGTCGCCAGGCCCAGCGCGCAGGGGCAGGCGATGATCAGGACGTCGATGGCCACTTGCAGCGCCAGCGTCAGGCGTGATGCCGTTGGCCCGAAGACGAGCCAGCCGACGAAGGCCAGCGCGGCGAGCCCGAGAATCGCCGGCACGAAGTAGGAAGCGATCGTGTCGGCCTGCCGCTGGATGGGCGCTTTCGATCCCTGCGCGTCCTCGACGAGACGGACGATCTGCGCGAGGGCGGTGTCGCGGCCGACCCTGGTCGCGCGGAAGATGAACGAGCCGGTCTTGTTCAGCGTCGCGCCAATCACGCGATCGGCTGGCGCCTTTTCGACCGGCAGGCTCTCGCCGGTGAGCATGCTTTCGTCCAGGGTCGACCGGCCTTCGACCACGACGCCGTCCACCGGGACTTTCTCGCCGGGCCGCACGCGAACGAGGTCGTCGACCTGCACGTCCTCGACCGGCAGGTCCTGCTCGGCGCCGCCCCGGATCACCCGGGCGGTCTTCGCCTGCAGGCCCATCAACGCTTTGATCGCGCTGCTGGCCCGTTTCCTGGCACGCGCCTCTAGCCAACGCCCGAGCAGGATCAGCGCGACGATGATCACCGCCGACTCGTAATACAGGTGCGGTGGGAAGCCCCAGCGCTGGGCGAGCGTGGGCCAGAGGGTGACGAAGGCGCTGTAGCCGTACGCCACGCTGCTGCCCATGGCGACCAGCGTGTTCATGTTCGTGCTGCCGTGCTTCCCCGCGGCCCAGGCCGCCTGATAGAAGACCTTGCCCGCCCAGAACTGCACGATTGTCGCCGCGATCAGCAGCGCGGGCGCCAGCAGCACCATGTCCAGACGGAGCGGCAGGTACATGAGCGCCATCATCACGATGCCGACCGCCAGGCTGACGAGCGACTTGCGCTTCAGGTCGTCGACCTCGCGCTGTCGCTCGATCTCGTGATGATCCACGGCCGGACCGGCGGGCCCTGCCGCGCTGGGCGCGGACCGTGCTGGCGTCGCCGCCGGCGCCGCGCTGGCGCCGACCTTGTAGCCGGCCTTCTCCACCGCCGCGCCGAGCAGCTCGAGCGTGACGATCGCGGGATCGAAGGCGACCTTCGCCTTCTCGGTGGCGAGGTTGACGCTCGCCTCCTGGACGCCGGGCACTTTCGCCAGCGACTTTTCGACCCGCCAGCAAGACCTCGCGCGGTGCGGCCGGTGGTGTTGGCGTCTGGGTCGCCATGGCTCGACTACCTCCGGGAGAGCTCGAACAGCTCGGCCAGCTCGCGGACCATCTCCTGCTCGCGGCCGCCGCGGAAGCCCTCGACCACGCAGCCGTTGAGGTGGCCGTCGAGGATCGCCGCCTCGAGCTTCTGCAGCGCGCGCTCGACGGCGTAGGTCTGCTTGAGGACGTCGACGCAGTACTGGTCGTCCTCGATCATCTTGCGGATGCCCTTCAGGTGCCCCTCGATCGTGGCCAGACGGTTGAGGGCGTCCTTTTTGTTCGCTTGCATTG
>Ga0307374_10010887_pt1 | contig 13055 bp, 13 predicted proteins | sample OX3MG_FD_202532 | JGI IMG/M metagenome (GOLD analysis project Ga0307374, IMG submission 202532) | Soil microbial communities from Risofladan, Vaasa, Finland - OX-3 | ecosystem: Environmental > Terrestrial > Soil > Coastal area > Acid sulfate soil | place: Finland: Risofladan, Vaasa | collected...
AGTCGTTGGCGTGCTCGCGCTCCAGGGCGGCTTCGAGGCCCACGAGCGTGTCCTCGCTCGCCTCGGCGCGAGCGCCCGCGAGGTGCGCGTGCCGGCCGACCTCGACGGACTCGATGCGCTGGTGCTCCCCGGCGGGGAGTCGACGGTGATGACGCTCGGGATCGAGCGCGAGGGCCTCGGCGAGCCGCTGCGCGCGCTGGCCGCCGCCGGCACACCGATCCTCGGCACGTGCGCAGGGATGATCATGCTCGACCGCGCGCACCTCGGGATTCTGGACGCACTGGCGGAACGCAACGCGTTCGGCCGTCAGCTGCACTCGTTCGAGGCCGACTTCGAGGTGGACGGCGTCGCCGGCGGCCCCGTGCACGCGATCTTCATCCGCGCGCCGTGGATCTCCGAGTGCGGCCCGGAGGTGTCGGTCCTGGCCGAGGTCGACGGGCATCCGGTCGCAATCCGGCAGGGGAGCATCCTCGCGCTCGCATTCCACCCGGAGCTGACGGGGGAAGACCGGCTTCACCGTTTCTTTCTCGAGACCGCAGGATTCGACAACGTGCGGGTAGAAGAATGAACGGATGCGGTTCTCAAGGAATTTGCTCGTCGCCACAGTGGCGGTGATCGGCACGCTCGTGGTGGTCGCCTGCGGCGGCTCGTCGAACACATCCGACAACAACGGCGGCGGGCAGAAGACGGTCACCATCGTGCGGACGCGGACCGTCACCGCGCCCGCCTCGGTCACGACTACGACGGCGCCGCTGACGCCGACGACCGCAACCAAGACCACCACCACCGCGATCGCCACCGGCACCGCCTGCACGGCGTCTGACCTGACGCCGACGTTCCTCGGGTCAAACGGCGCCGCCGGCACGATCGAGCTCGGCTTCGGGCTGAAGAACAGCGGCAGCACGACCTGCCACACGTACGGTTGGCCCGGCGTCGAGCTGCTGTCATCCAACGGCGTCGGCCTGCCCACCAACGCCACCCGCACGACGACCGACGTGCTCGGCGACACGCCCGCCAATGTACTCACGCTTAAACCTGGCGAGCAGGCGTCCTTCCGGCTGATCGCGACCGACTTCGCCTCGGGCGGCGGCAGCTGCGAGAACGCCAGCCAGCTTCAGATCTACGCGCCCGACGACACGGTCACGATGAAGGTGGCGATCTCAGGCGGCGTCCCTGCCTGCGGCAGGGCAACGCTGTCGCCGATGATGCCGGGTGCGACTGCGTTCTCGCACTAGTGTCGTGCTCGGTAGGTTGCGGCCAGCGGGCCGCAACCACCCGCATCAGTTTGCGCTGAACACGCTGGTTCCGTCGGTGTCGGTTTCGGTGACGGTGCCGTCGGCGAGCAGCATGTCGAGGTGCCCGAGCACCTCTGAGAGCGTGAGGTAGGCCTGCGTGAGTGCGATTTCGCCCCACATCTTGAGCGCGATCTGGTGGGCGGTGAGCGGCCGCTCGGACAGGAGCGAGAGGATCTTGCGGGCGCGGCGGCCCTGGTCACGCAGACGCGCGTCGATCAGGTCGGTGTGGTCGACGATCACGTCGCCGTGGCCGGGTAGGATCGCGCTGATGTCCATCGCACGCGTGGCGGTGAGCGAGCGGGCGTAATCGATCAGCGGCGTGGGACGCGGGCCGTCGCTGCGGCCGTCGAGCGGACGTGAGACGAGCGCGTTCGAAGAGATGCGGGGGAGCAGATGGTCGCCGCCGAGCAGCACGCCGGCGTCGGCGTCTGCGAAGACGAGGTCGGAGGGGCTGTGCCCGGGGCGCTGGTGCACGCTGAACTGGCGGCTGCCCATTGTCAGCGTGTCGCCGTCGTTGAGCCCCAGCGTGACGGTGCCGCGCGAGCCGTAGGTGTGGAGCCCGGCGGTCAGGAGGCCGAGCATCATGTTGATGTCGCCGGGCAGGCCGTGGCGCCGCATGGTGTCCTGCGCATAAGCATCGTCGCCCTTCGCGCTTGCGCGGTAATCGGCGAGCCAGGGGGCTAGCGGGGCGAAGGCGGCGACCTGCGCGCCTGAACGGCGCGCGAGGATCTCGAGCAGGCCCTCGTGGTCCATGTGCTGGTGCGTCAGCACGATCAGTTCGAGGTCCTCGATCCGGAAGCCGTGCTCGGCGAGGCCTCGCTCCAGGTGGTCCAGCGACGTACCGGAGTTCGGGCCGGTGTCGACGAGCGTCAGCGGCTCGCCCGTGAGCAGGTAGGAGTTGACGCTGCCGACGGCGAACGGCGTCGGGATCGCCATCCGCTGGATGCCGGGTGCTGGCTCGTCGGTGAGCGCCTGCGTGTCGGTGGGCGCCTCGGTCACGCGCGGATCAGCGCGAGCACCTCGTCACGCTTGGCCTCCATGTCGGCTTGCGAGACGAGCGATTCGAGGCAGAGGCGCAGCAGGGGCTCGGTGTTAGAGCCGCGGACGTTGAAGTGCCAGTCGTGGTAGTCGATCGAGATGCCGTCAAGGCGACTCTGCGTGGCGTCTGAGTACCGCTCGGCGACCTCCTCGATCTTGGCGCGCTGGTCGGCTACCTCGGAGTTGATCTCGCCGGAGATGAAGTACTTGCTGCGCAGCGGGGCGAGCAGCTCCGAGAGCTTCAGCCCGCGCTTTGAGAGCTCCTCGAGCATCAGTAGGGCCGGGATCGTGCCGGAGTCGGCACAGTAGAAGTCGCGGAAGTAATAGTGGCCGGAGACCTCGCCGCCGAAGACGCCGCCCTCGGAGCGCATGCGCTGCTTGAAGAACGCGTGGCCGACGCGGTTGATCAGCGCGGTCCCGCCTGCTGCGGCTACGAGGTCGGGCACGGCGCGGCTCGCGCGGACGTCGTAGAGGATCGTCTCGCCCGGGTTCTTGCGCAGCATCGAGATGGCGAGGATCGCCGTTAGGAAGTCGCCGTCGACGAAGCGGCCGGTGTCGTCGATGAAGAAGCAGCGGTCGCCGTCGCCGTCCCATGCGATTCCGAGGTCCGCGTCATGACGGGTGACCTCGCCCATGATGAACTCGCGGTTCTCGGGCAGCAGCGGGTTGGGCTCGTGGTCGGGGAACTCGCCGTCGGGCGTCCAGTAATTGGTGGTGAGGTCGAGCCCGAGACGCCCGAGCAGCGGGCCTACCATCGGGCCCGCCATGCCGTTGCCGCCATCGACGACGACCTTCAGCGGCCTGACCGTCGAGGCGTCGATGAAGCCCATCACCTCGTTGTGGAAGGCGTCATAGATGTCGAGCTGCTCGATCGTGCCGCCGCCGGGCGGGTCGCCCATGCCCTTGATGACAAGCGCCTTGACATCTCCGATGCCCTCCTCGCCGGAGAGCGCGATCGCGCCGCGCTTGACCATCTTGGCGCCGGTGTAGGCCTTGGGGTTGTGCGAGGCGGTGCACATCAGCCCGCCGTCGAGGTCGCGCGAGCCGGCCAGGTAATACACCATCTCTGTGCCGACCTGGCCCGCGTCGAGCACGTGCGCTCCCTCGGCGGCCATGCCGTCGGCATACGCCTTCGACATTTCGGGTGCGGTCAGGCGCATGTCTCGGCCGAGCCCGAGCCTCAGCTCGTGGGCCGGTTTGTCGGCGAGTTGGGCGATCACTCGCGCGAACGCGCGGCCGATCTCGTGGGCGCCGGCGGCGTCGAGGTCGCGACCGTGGATGCCGCGGATGTCGTAGGCCTTGAAGATGTCGGGGGAGACGGTGGTCATGGGCCGGGATCGTAGCTGGGAGGGGTGGAGGGTCATGCCCCTGCGACGGCAAGAGCCGGGTGGAGGGTCAGTGCGTCGCGACCGCGCCGATTAGACTGTTTTGCCATGTCAGGGCATTCGAAATGGGCATCGATCAAGCACAAGAAGGCCGTCGTTGATGCGCGTCGCGGCCAGCACTTCACCAAGCTGGCGCGGGCAATCTCGGTCGCCGCCAAGGAGGGCGGGGGTGACCCCGAGGGCAACGCCGGGCTGGCACTCGCGATCCAGAAGGCACGCGACGCGTCGATGCCGAAGGACAACATCGAGCGCGCGATCCAGAAGGGCACCGGCGCAGGCGTCGACGCAGAGACCTGGGAGACCGTGACGTACGAGGGCTATGGGCCGGGCGGCGTCGCGATGCTGATCGAGGCGCTCACAGACAACCGCAACCGCACGGCGGCCGACATGCGCCACATCGTGAGCAAGCATGGGGGTTCGCTGGGAGAGCCCGGTTCCGTCGCGTACCTGTTCGACAAGCAGGGCGTCATCGTGGTCGACGGTGAGCGCTACGGAGAGGACGATCTGATCGTCGCGATCGACGCCGGCGCGGAGGACATCGTGCTCGACGAGGACGTCTACGAGGTGATTACGGCACCCGCGGACCTCAGTGTCGTGCGTGAAGCGTTGGTGGCCGCCGGGATCGAGATCGAGAGCGCAGACGTGACCCAGCGCCCGAAGACGCTCGTCCCCGTGTCTGAGGCGGACGCGGCAAAACTTATGAAACTCATCGACGCGCTCGAAGAGTCCGATGACGTCGGGGCTGTGCACGCCAATTACGACGTGGACGCCGACGTTCTCGAGCGCATCGCCGGCTGACGGCGACGCGCATCCGGACAACGCTCGCTACGCTCGCACCGCGATGAACTTGAAAGCAGGGATGACGGCCCTCGCGGCCGCAGCGGTGGCACTCGGCCTGGCGGCCTGTGGCGGCTCGAGCAAGGCGGCGGGCATCGTCACCGCCCCCGGGCTAGGTCTCACCAGTGCGCCGCCCACCACGACGACGCCCACGACGACGGCCACAACGACGCCCACCGCGACTGCGACCAACGTGAGCACACCCACCTCGGGCCCGCTCTCCAAGGAGCCGAAGATCACGCTCCTCAAGAAGCCGCCGCCCAAGAAGCTCGTCAAAACGGATCTGATCGTCGGGACCGGCGCCACCGCCAAGGCGGGTGACCAGGTCGAGGTCAACTACGTCGGCGAGCTCTACACCAATGGCAAGATCTTCGACGCGTCATGGAAGGACACGCCCGGTAAGGCGTTCGGTCCATTCCAGCTCGGCGCCGGCGCCGTCATTCCGGGGTGGGATGAGGGTCTGGTCGGCATGAAGGTGGGCGGTCGGCGCGAGCTGATCATCCCGCCGTCCCTGGCGTACAAGAACAAGCGCGACGGTTCGATTCCGGCGAACTCGACGCTGATCTTCGTCGTAGACCTGCTGTCCGTCACCAAGTAGTCGGCGCGCTCAGTCGCTAGCGGGCTGGGCGTCGATGTCGACGCGGCTCGGGTAGAAGGCGACGTGGTCGGCGATTTCAGCAACGAACGGGTAGGGCTCGCGGTAGTGCCAGACGGCGTCCTTGACGCTGTCTTGCGTGGCCGGGTCGACGACGTCGTAGTGGGAGGCGTCACCCTTGTAGGGGCAGTGGGTGATCGTATCGCTGGGGCGCAACGCGCCCTGGTCGACATCGGCGAGTGGCACGTAGTGGACCGGTGCGTAGGCCGCCTCGCGCAGCTCCAGCGCCGCAGTCGTGTCGGCGATCGTGCGGTTGTTCGATGTGACGGTCACGCGGCCGTTGTACGGCGCGACCTCAATGGCGTGATCGGGTCCGGGGAGCCGTGGTTCTCTGACGGTGCTCACGGCAGCCTCCTTCAGGGCGTCGGCGCGTTGTTGTGACAGACGTTATAGAGGCGGATGGCTCGGCTCCTGAGCGTCTCTTGGAGGCGTCCGACCCGGCGCGTTGAATAGGCGAACACATGATCGTCTTGGGTATCGATCCGGGGATTGCCAACACCGGGTACGGAATCGTGTTGAGCGTCGGCTCAAAGTTGCAGGCGCTCGAGTTCGGCGTGATCGAGACGCGTCCGCGAGCGGCGCCGGAGATGCGGCTTGCGGAGATTCACCGCGACGTCGGCGAGCTGATCGCGCGCTTCGAGGCGGATGCCGTGGCGCTGGAGGATCTCTACTTCGGCGCGAACGTCGTCAGCGCGATGGCGGTCGGCCAGGCGCGAGGGGTGGTTCTGCTGGCCGCCGGCCAGCAGGGTGTTCCGGTCCGCGCCTACACGCCGCAGCAGGTCAAGGCGGCGGTCTGCGGCAGTGGCCGCGCCGACAAGCAGCAGGTCGCCAATATGGCGGCAAGGCTGCTAGGCCTGGCGGCACCGCCGCGACCCGACCATGCGGCCGACGCGCTGGCGGTCGCCGTGTGCGAGGCGAACCGGGCGCCGCTGGCGGACGCGATCGCGGAGGCGGTCCTATGAGGGCCCGGGCCATGGAGGCCGTGCTGTGATCGCGCTCGTGATTGGCAGCGTGGCAGTGCGTCGCGCCGACCACGTGATCGTCGATTGCGGTGGCGTCGGCTACCGGCTCTCGGTCTCCAGTGAGACGTTGCGCCATGTGCCCGCCGTCGGCAAGCAGGTGACGCTGCACACGCATCTGATCCCGCGCGACGACGCGCTGCTGCTGTACGGGTTCGCGACCGAAGAGGAGCGCGACCTGTTCCTGATGCTGCTGGGTGTCCAGTCAGTAGGCCCGAAGGTGGCCTTGGATGTGCTCTCGGGCGGCTCGGCGCGCGATCTGCTGGCGGCGATCGCCGGCGGCGACGCCGCGCGTTTCCAGGCCGTGAAGGGCGTCGGCAAGCGCACGGCTGAACGCATCATTGTCGAGCTGCGCGAGAAGGTCGGCGTCACCCTACCCGAGGGAGCGATCAGGGTCGTGCGCTCCGATGATCCGCGCACGCTCGCACGTGAGGGACTGATCGGACTCGGCTACAGCCCGCAGGAGACGGACGCGCTGCTCGACGGCCTTGATGCCGAGACGCCAGAGGATCTGATCGCCGAGGCTCTGAAGGCGGCTAGGCGATGACGATCCTGAGCGCCGAGCAGTTGCCCGAGGACGAACTCGACCGCTCGCTGCGGCCACGCCGGCTCGAGGACTTCATCGGCCAGGACGCGCTCAAGGACCAGCTCGCCGTCTCGATCGCCGCCGCCGGCAGCCGGGGCGAGGCGCTCGATCACGTGCTGTTGGCGGGACCGCCCGGGCTGGGGAAGACGTCGCTGGCCCAGATCGTCGCCGCCGAGCTGGATGTCCCGTTCGTGCAGACGGCGGGACCCGCGCTCGAGCGCAAGGGCGATGTGGCTGCCTTCCTGACCGCGCTCGAGCCGCGCTCGGTGTTCTTCGTCGACGAGATCCACCGCTTACCACGCGCGCTCGAGGAGACGTTCTATCCGGCGATGGAGGACCACTGCCTGCCGATCACGGTCGGTCAGGGTGCCGGGGCGCGCGTTGTCACGATCGACCTGCCCGCTTTCACGCTGATCGGAGCGACCACGCGCGCCGGCCTGCTGAGCACGCCGTTACGCGATCGGTTCGGCATCCAGCATCGGCTCGACCACTACGACGCACACGACCTGGCCCGCATCGTGCGGCGCTCCGCGCGATTGCTTGGCGTGGAGGTCGAGGACGGCGGCGCGATCGCGATCGCGTCTCGTGCGCGCGGTACGCCGCGGGTGGCCAACCGCCTGCTCAAGCGGGTACGCGATTACGCGGAGGTGCGCGGCGCGGGGGTGGTCACCGAACAGGCTGCGGACGCGGCGCTTGATCTACTCGAGGTGGATCAGGCCGGTCTCGACCGGCTGGACCGCGAGATCCTCCGGACGATCTGCGAGAAGTTCTCCGGCGGCCCGGTCGGCCTCTCGACGCTGGCGGCTTCGATCGGAGAGGAGCAGGACACGATCGAGGACGTCTACGAGCCGTACCTGCTGCAGCGCGGGATGATCGAGCGCACCCCGCGCGGGCGGGCAGCCACGCGGCGCGCGTTCGAACATCTTGGTCTCGAGCCGCCCGACGTGCAGCTCGGTCTGCTGTGAACCGGCGGCCACGGGCCGCCCAGCGGAATGACGCAGCGGACTGACTATCCTCACGGCGGATGTCTCACGAGCATTACTTCATCTGCCCGCACTGCGGGAATCGTTCTATGGGAACTGACCGCAATGCCGGGTTTCGTCGCGAGGCGCGCGGATGCGAGAAGTGTGGTTTCGCCTACCTGTTTGAGCTGCTCGACGACTACTACCCGGCGCCGGCTGCGGCGTTCTTCGCGTGCGACGCGGAGGGAAGGATCGTCGACTGCGGGCGCGGGTCGTTCGAGCTCACAGGCCTACGCACAGAGGCCGCGATCGGTCAATTGCTGGAGGACGTGCTGGCACTCAGCTTCGAGGACGGCGTCGACCACATTGCGACTGCGCTCGAGTGGGAGGTACGCGTCACCGGCAAGCCGGTCGCGCTGAACGCTGGCCCCGAGCGAGCGAACGCAGTCGCTGACATCTTTCCTGCCTACGATGACGAGGAGGGCGGCGTGCTGGTCGTATTAACGCCCTCCAACGGTCAATGAGCGCCACCCTAACGGCGCAAAAAGGCAACCTCTTCTAGGATCAGGGCTCTGCGATGACTGACCGCCAACGCCACGGATTCATCCTGCTGATCGTGGCAGGGCTGGTCGCCGCGTCCTTCGTGCTCATCGCGACCAAGAAGACGAGGCTCGGGCTTGATCTCAAGGGCGGGGTCGAGCTTGTCTACAAGGCCGAGAAGACGGCGGTGTCGCCGGTCAACCCCGCCGCGCTGCAGCGCGCGGTCGACGTGATGAACAACCGCGTCAACCAGCTGGGTGTCACACAGCCGCAGATCACGACCGAGGGCAAGAACCTGATCGACGTTCAGCTTCCGGACGTCAAGAACGTCGTACAGGCCGAGAAGGCCGTCGGCACGACCGCGCAGTTGTTCTTCTACGACTGGGAGTCCAACGCGCTGACCCCGACGGGCCAACTGGTTGCCAACGGTTTGACGGCCAGCGATGCGGCTGCAACTGCGATCAGCCAGGGCAGCTCCAGCTGCCAGGTTGGCGGCAGCTGCAGCGCCAGCGGCGCGATGGGCTTCTACCCGGCGGTTCAGCTCGCGTCGAAACAGCCGCTTCAGACTGGGATTAGGAAGACCCAAGGGACCGGGAACCAGTTCTTCCTGTTCGGTGCGCCGGGCAGCTCCGCCTGCACTGCCTATGCCGCAGCGCAGGGCACCAAGGTGCAGAAGGGCGTGCACTGCCTGATCGCCGAGACGCAGGTTCCCGTCAACCAGTCTCGTGCGAGTGCGGTGTCGGGACTGAAGGCGGGATTGTCGGCGGCCGAGAAGGCCGGCACGCAGGTGCTCGAGGTCAAGCAGGGCTGGCAGGTTCTGCAGGCGGTTCCGACCAACTACGCGACACAGCCAAAGTACGGCTCGCCCAACGCCGGGTACTACGTGCTCAAGGACAACGTCGCGCTACGTGGCAAGGACATCAGCAACCCGGTGGCGAGCACCGACCAGAGCGGCGCGCCGGATGTCACGTTCGGCTTCAACGGCAATGGCGGCAACCTGTTCCAGAACGTCACGGCGAAGATCTCGGAGCGCGGCCTTCTAGCCAGCGCCAACCAGCACTTCGCGATTGCGCTCGACAATCAGCTCGTCAGCGTCCCGCAGGTCGATTACAAACAATTCCAGGACGGAATCCCGGCGAGTGGCGGCAGCGAGATCACTGGCGGCTTCACGACCACCACGGCGGCGGCGCTGGCGACGCAGCTGCGGCTGGGCGCACTGCCGGTCAAGCTCGTGCAGATCTCAGAGAGCCAGGTCTCGGCGACGCTGGGCTCGCAGGCCTTGCACCAGGGTCTGGTGGCGGGCCTCGTAGGCCTCGCCGTCGTCGCACTGCTGCTGCTGACGTACTACCGCGTTCTAGGTCTGATCGCGGTCGGCGGCCTGGTCGTCTACGGCATCTACTTCTACGGGCTGATCAAGCTGATCCCGATCACGATGTCGCTGGCGGGCATCGCCGGCCTGATCCTGACGATCGGCGTCGCCGCAGACGCGAACGTCGTCATCTTCGAGCGTGTCAAGGAGGAGATACGCGCTGGACGCACCATCCGTCAGGGCATCATCACCGGCTACAAGAAGGGCATCACGGCGATCATCGACGCGAACGTCGTCACGATCATGACTGCGTTCATCCTGTTCGTGCTCTCGACCTCCGACGTCAAGGGCTTCGCGTTCACGCTCGGGATCGGCACGTTCGTGTCGCTCTTCACGGCGGTGCTGGCGACCCAGGCGATCCTCACGACGATGGGGGATTCCCGCGCGATCCAGAGCCCGTCGGCGCTCGGGGCAGGCGGCGCGAAACGACATTGGCGCTTCGACTTCATGGGCGCCAGCCGCTACTTCTTCTCGATGTCGGGCGTGATCCTGCTGATCGGCGCCCTCGCGATCGGCGGCCGCGGCCTCAACCTCGGCATCGACTTCACCGGCGGCACGCAGATTCAGGTCGGCTTCGTCCATCGCGCGACCGTCAATGAGGTCAAATCGCTGGTGCAAGGTGTGGGTGGGGGCGGCAATGCGACCGTTCAGGCCGTAAGTGGCAAGGCGCTCGGTCCCTACGGCTTCCAGATCTCCTCCAAGTACCTCGGCCGGAAGGCGTACACGCAACTCCGCAGCGAATTCCAGAGCAAATACGGGATTCGCAACGGCAACTTCAACACGACCAGCGTTGGTCCGTCGTTCGGCTCCACCGTCACGCACAGCGCGGTCGTGGCGATCATCGTTTCGCTGCTCATGATCTCGCTCTATGTCGCGCTCAGATTCGAGTGGAAGTTCACGGTTCCCGTTCTGATCGCGCTGATGCACGACCTCTTGATAACGGCAGGCGTGTATGCGCTCACTGGGCGCCAGGTGACTGCCGACACGGTCGCGGCGTTGCTGACGATCCTCGGCTACTCGCTCTACGACACGATCATCGTCTTCGACCGTGTCCGCGAGAACATCCCGCGAATGCCCAGGGCTGCGTTCTCGCAGATCGTCAACCGCTCCATGTCGGAGGTGCTGACGCGGTCGATGATCACGACCTCATGCACGCTGCTGCCGGTCATCGCGCTGCTGCTGTTCGGTGGCGCGACGCTGAAGGACTTCGCCTTCGCGCTGCTGATCGGCGTCGCCTCCGGTGCGTACTCGTCGATCTTCATCGCGTCGCCGGTGCTCACGCACTGGAAGGAGCGCGAACATGCTTACCGCGGACGCCGGGCGCGCATCATCGCCGAGGTTGGGTACGTACCGGCCTACGCCGACGGTGGCGACGTCGAACCGACGTCGAGTCGTGCACGCCCCACCGGACGCCTGACCACACCTCAGGAGGATTCAGTTTCGGCCGCAGAGTTCGAGCAGATGAAGCGGGACCTGGGGCTCGACGAGGGTCAGTCGCGGGGTCGCCCCTCACGCTTGACCGAGCGCACGGCCCACACGACCGAGGATGAGTTGGCGGCGCCGGAAACACCTGCCGCTGTCACACGCCGCTCAGCCGCCAGGCCGACGGGGCCGGTGCAATCGCCCGAGCCCGAGCTGCTGCCGCCGGTGGAACCGACTGACGAAGCCGACTCGTCGACCGATGAGCCGGTGACGCCGGCTCCGGACGAGCCCGAGAACGAGGGTGTTGCGGACGTCAAGACCGGGCCGAGCGCGCCGCGTCGTACCCGTCCGCGGAACCGTCGTCACGGGAGGAGGCGCTGATGGGTCTGCTCGCCTGGGTGATCATGGGCCTTGCGATCTGGCATTTCACGATCTGGTTGCCGGACCGCTTCTGGGGCGGCATCGTCGGCGCCTTCCTCGGGGCGATCATCGGCGCCGCCCTTGTGGGGCTGATCATCCATGGCTTCGCGATCCCGGGCCGCCACGACACACACCTGGTGACGGCATTCGAAGGCATCCCCGGGGCGTTGATCGGCATCGCTGTGATCTACGCCGAAGGCGTGCGCCGCGAGCGCTCGACGCAGCTCGCCTAGTGCCCTAGGATCACCCGTCGATGGGACTGATCGACGCCGCAACCGCGCCGCTCCGTTACGTCCTCAACGGGGCGGTCGAGCATGGAGCCGAGGCCGCAGAGCCGCTACGTGACCTCGAGCAGATCCAAGTGCACGTCGTGCACGCGGTCGAGGCGATCAAGGACGCTACCGAGCAGATCGAGGCGCACGTCGAGGTGATCGACACGCTCGTTTCGTCGCTGGTGCCGCTGACCGCAGCGGTCGCGCGGTTGACCGACGAGATGTCGTCGCTGCCGGCGCTGACCGAGTCGGTCGCCTCGCTGACAGCCAAGCTCGACGTGGTGGCGGAGGTGCTCGCACCGCTCGCGCGTACCGAGCAGGACATGGCCCGGGTCGGCCACCTGTTCGGACGACGCCGGCAGGCGCCGCCCGCGCCGCCCGCGCCGCCCGCGCCGCCCGCGCCGCCCGCGCCGCCCGCGCCGCCCGCGCCGGCGGCGTCACCGGCGCCACCCGCACCCGACGCCTGAACCGCTTCCGCTTCGGCTCCAGCGCGCGGTTCCGTCGGAGACGGCGCCTAACCTGGCCGGATGGCCAGCGTCAGCGTGCTCGATCTCACATCCGCGGTGCCGCTGGCGGCGGGAGCGGCGGCGCCGGCTCTGCGACTCGCGGGCCCGGCAGCGCAACCGGAGCGACGGATCGAGCTGCCCACGTACGACCTGGCCGCCGCGCTGGAGCTCGAGCGCGAGTTGGGGGTCAGCCACGTTGTCGCCCAGATCATGGTGCGCCGCGGCCACGGCGACCCCGCGGTGGCGCGGGCCTTCCTGAGCCCTGATGAGCGTCACGACCCCAGCCTGTTCGATGGCATCGGTGCGGCGATCGAAACGATTGAGCGCCACATCCGCTCCGGCAGTCGCGTCGTCGTTCACGGCGACTATGACGTCGACGGCGTATGTGCAACGGCCGTGCTGGTTCGTGCGCTGCGCTCGCTGGGAGCCGATGTCGGCTGGTATCTGCCGAGTCGCAGCGAGGATGGGTACGGACTCTCAGCGGCGACGGTGACGCGCCTCTGTGAGTCGGCCACAGGACTGCTCGTGACGGTTGACTGCGGTATCACCGCCGTCGACGAGGTTGCGCAGGCGCGCTCAGGCGGCCTTGACGTCGTGGTCACGGACCATCACAGCGTGCGCGGCAACGGCGAGCTGCCCGACTGTCCGATCGTGCACCCGGTGGTCGGCGGGTATCCGTCGCGCGAGATGTGCGGCACAGCGGTCGCGCACAAACTGGCCGAGGCGCTTGGCGCCCAAACGGCTGAGCA
>Ga0307374_10010889_pt1 | contig 13051 bp, 8 predicted proteins | sample OX3MG_FD_202532 | JGI IMG/M metagenome (GOLD analysis project Ga0307374, IMG submission 202532) | Soil microbial communities from Risofladan, Vaasa, Finland - OX-3 | ecosystem: Environmental > Terrestrial > Soil > Coastal area > Acid sulfate soil | place: Finland: Risofladan, Vaasa | collected...
AGTGGGGCGGCTGGAGATCGAGTACCGCGAGGCCGATGAACGCTTCTACTTCCGCGCCACGCCCATCGAGGTGGTCGAGCGCGACGGCGAACTCTACGCGGTCGAGGGCGCGACGCCGCTCTTCTCGGTGAATATCTCGCGTACCCAGGCGTCGTTCCTCAGCGCGCACATCAACGCCACCCTGGCCAGTGGGCGCCCGCGCTGCCCCTTCTGCAATCAGCCGATGCAATCCGACCACCTCTGCGTCAAAGTGAACGGCTATCATCCCGCCAGCCTCAACTGAAACAACCAGATTACGACGCCTTCCCATGACGCCACACACCGTAACGCTTCCGTGACGCTGGCGAGTTATACTACCGTCACAAACGTTGCGTAATCGTGTGGCGCTCACGTTGTATGCGGAAGGGGGAACCCCTATGGCGCGCGGTCTCTATCGGTTGTATCTCTACATCGTCTTCATCGCCATGCTGCTCTTCATGACAGTCAGCGTCTCGTCGCTGCTGGGCGTGCTGCTACGCGAGACGCCATTGCAAGGGCAGTATGGCGCCACGCCGACCGGCTCCGATGTCGTGCAGTCGGTGACGCTGGCCGCGCTCACACTCATCATCGCCGGTGGGCTGGCGGCGCTGCACTACTGGCTGATCCGCCGCGACCAACGCGACGACCCCAACGCAGGCAACGGAGCCGTGCGCGCGTTCTTCATCAACGCCACCGAAGGGATCGCGGCGCTGACCGCCGTGCTCATAGCGAGCATCGCGCTGGCGTTCTACCAGTCGAACGGTTTCATCAGCGACATCTCAGGGCCGATTGCGGCGGCGATCAGCGCAGCATTGCTAGCGCTTGGGTTGGAGGCAGAGCGGCGGCGGCAACCCGCCACGGCGGGCGCGGCAGGCGTCTTCCAGCGGCTGCACCTGTACGGCGCGCAGCTCATCCTGCTCTTCATCATCAATGGCTTTTTGCTGTCGGTCCTCAGCGAGACCGAACACGCCATCCTCCAGAACACGTCGTACAATCCCTGCGTCACCGATCAGTTTGGCAATACCGGCGCGTACTGCGGGACCACCGACCTGGTTGGTCCCTGGCTGGCGGCGCTGATCCCGATTGCCGCCTGGGGCGTTTATGCGCTGCTGGCGCGCCGTGATACGCGCTCGACGATACGCGCGGTCTTTCATGTGCTGGGCCTGAGCTACGGCATGATCGTCTTCCTGATCGGCGCCGAGCGCGCCATCGAGTTCGCGCTGAATGGCCCCTTTGGCCTGCCAACCGACGCCGTGACATTCGCCCAGTCGTTCGACTTCCCGCCGATCCTGATCTTCGCCGGGTTGGCCATCCTCATGTATGCGCTGCTCGTGCGCGCCGACGCTGCGGTCTCGCCCGCCGGACCACAGACGCTGGGGCTGATCGTGCAATCCATCATCGCGGCGCTGCTGAGCGCGCCGTTCTGGTTTGGCCTCTTCGGGCTGGTGAGCCTGACGTTCCAGAGCATCGGCCAGGGGAGTCCAGTTGCGGGGAATGGCGGCTGGGCGACCGCAGTGGCGCTCACGCTGATGGGCGCGACGTACATTCCGGTGGCGCTGAACCTGAGCCGCCGTAGCGCGACGACTGGCGCACATGGGCCACGACGCGGCTTCGTGCTGGCGCTGCTGGCGGCGGGCGCGCTGACGGTGGCGGGCAGCGTCGTCACGCTGCTCTACGCGCTGGGTACGGCGGCGCTGGGTTCGCCGCTGACCAACTGGCAAGATGTCGCGCGCAACGCGCTGGCCGCGTTGGTGGTGGGGCTGGCGCTGGGCGGCGTCTACGGCTGGATCGCCATCCGCGAGGGAGTCTTCGCGCGGTCCGCCACAAGCGCCGCCCCTGCCGCCGCGCAGACAGCGCCAGCCACGACGGTTGAGGCTTCGGTAGAGGCGGTCGCTATACCTCCGTGGATGTCGCCGTCATATCCTGCCAATGGAGAGCCAGCCGCCGCCGTTCGCGCGAACGGCGACGCGTCGCTGGCGGCGCCGGGCGCAGTGGAGGCCGTGCTGGACGATTTGCTGGCGAACAGCCTGACGCGCGACCAAGCGGCGGCGCGCATCCGCGAGCTGGCGGGCGTCGGCCCCGCGTAGGCGTGATGCGGTTAAACCGCACTATCTGATAGCACTATCAGATACAACGGCCCGCGCTGTCGGCTGCGACAGCGCGGGTTACGTCGCGTCAGCGCGGATTTCGGCGCAGCGTCAGAAGACGTGGGAATCCTGGCAGGTTACAGAGAAGAGCCGCCACCAAAATGAGGCATCCGCCAATCGCTTGAAGGGTGTTGAAGCCTTCACCCAACACGAGAGCAGCCAGAACGACACTCGTCACAGGCTCCAGCGTTGAGATCGTCGCGGCTCTCGATGGGCCGATACGTTTGAGACCGGCAAAGAACGTGACGATTGCCAACACCGTCGAGATCAACGCAATGGCGAGGATCGCTGCCCAGCCGAGTCGCGTCCGAGGGAATGCTGGCCCCTGAACGGTGACAATGCCGCCGTAGACAATCGCCGCCGAGATCATAACGACAGTTGACGAGGAGATCACCCCCGATTGCGGCATAACGCGACTTCCCACCAGGATGTAGATCGAATAGATGATGGCTGACGCAACGCCCAAAAGAATACCAAGCGTAGAGCCGCTTCCGGTCGGTCGAATAGTGAGGATCGTGCCTGCAAGCGCAAGCAAGACTGCTCCCAGTTTGATCGGGGTGAGGCGCTCCTTGAAGATGAGCGCCGAAAGCAGGGTGACAATCGCCGGATACAGGTACAGGAGCAGCGCAACCAGGCCCGCCGAGGTGAGCGTCAGGGCGGTGAAGTAGGCGAGGGACTGACCAACATAGCCGACACCACCCATGAGGACAAGCCCCAGAAGAGCGTACCCACGCGGAAACGGCATTCTTCGCGCAATCATCACACACACCATCACGAGAGCGGCAAGCGCGAAGCGAAGGAGCAGCACGGTGGTAGGCGTGGCGCCAGCGGCATACGCCAGACGTGCAAAAATAGGCAACGCGCCAAATGAAATGGCCGAGATGACGATGAGGGCCGGGCCGAGATGACGACCGCCAGGGCTACGTTTCGTGACGTTCATTGTTCCATGTTCTATGTTCTATGTTCTATGCTCATCTCATTGCGCGGTGAGTATGGATTCAACTACTCTACCACCATGTCCATGTCTCAAAATTGCCCAGTGAAACATATCGTCTAAGACATATCATACGCTGGCCGCGCCAACACACCTGGACATAGAAGGTTGGCAAGCGAGTTTGCGCTGTTGCGCAAAGTACACAAAGGGTCGTGTATGACGCACGACCCTTTGCCACGCAAGGCGCTGTCGGCATGCGTTCACTCATCGGAATCGCTGGTCTCGCCAAGCGGCGCGAACAGGCTGGGTTGGCGCTCGGCCTCTAGCCGCTGCTGCTCACGGCGCTGCAACTGCTGGATGCTTTCGCTGGGCGTCGGCAGTTGCTCCGGCGGCGTACCACCAAGCTCCTCGATGATGAAGTGACAGACAGCCGCGCCCACCGCAAAGTGTATTTGGTTTGCAGCCGCGCTGTTGATGACGCTTTCGCGGCGGATTTTCGCCTCGGCCTGGGTGATGCGGAACATATTGGCGGCCAGTTCTTCGCTGCCCATCCAATCGAGGATGTGCTGGCCACTGTGCAGTCCCTTGCGAATCGCAATGTCGCGCGCCGTCTCGCCCGAATAGAGGCCACGATACCCATGATCCTGGAAGATGGCGAATTGTAGGGACGTGATGACACCAGCCCCGCGCGCCGCATCGCTCAGCGTGATGTTGTGGACACGGACCTGACCGCGCAGGAAGAGCCTGCGCTGGTCCTCGCTCAAATCGGCCAGCGCGTCTGCCGACTGACTCAACTCCGCGCGCCGCGTCTGCACAGCGAAATACGTCTGCCCCAGTGCGACGACTTCCTTCTCCGGGTCGGCGTTCTGTATGATCAGGTAGCAAGCATAGCGCGAGAGGTGAACATCGTTCACCGAACGTCGCCCACCGTTAGGCGTTGGAATCATTTTGCGCGTGTGCGCAAAATGATCGGAAACCGCATGGCCACTGGATTCGCACGCTGTCTCGGCTTTCGCGATTACGGGGATGAAGTTGCGGTACTTAGCCGTGTAACCCAACACCACCGACAGTTCGCGCGCTGACCAATACTCGAGCCCGGACTCGTCGGTGTAGCGTATCTACTCGAATATCGACGCTTCCGCCTCTGGCGCTTGTTCATCTGTCATGCGCTTCACCTCTGTTACTCTCAAAAACTCCAACGCTAGTTGCCGACATTTCTCCGACAACTGTACGATGAGGGTCACTCAAGCATGGTAATGATGAGATGAATGATATATCATGCCCACTTGCGCTGTCAAGGAAAATGAGATCAGTGCAATCGGTCGCTTGAAATATACCTTCTACCGCGAACGTACCGCGAACGTACCGCGAACGTACCGCGAACGTAGTGCGAACGTACCGCGAACGTACCGCGAACGTAGTGCGAACGTACCGCGAACGTACCGCGAACGTAGTGCGCATATGCGCACTACGTTCGCGGTAGCTTAATTCCCGGATTTACAGCATATAACCGTGGCGCACAGGAACCTTTTAGTTCGTGTCTGCGATATGGTCCCTGGTAGAATTACTGGATGCACACATGCGCTTGCTTGGCACTCACCAATGGCAGCCGACGCTCACACAGCTGAGCCTGCTGGCCGATACATTCCATTCTGGACCATTGTGCGCGTATGCGCACAATGGTCCAGAATGGAATGACTGCTCACCCCTCGGCCACCACCTCCAACTCCGCGATGTGCGCTTCGAGCAGCTCGACGGCCTGGCGTAGCGTGTCCTCGTCGAAGGCGAAGCGGGCGCCCGCCGTGGCGTAGAGGTCGGGCAGCGTCGCCGTGCCGCCCAGCGCCAGCGCCCGGCGATACGCCACCACCGCGCTGGGTTGGTCGCGTAGCGCGTTCGCCCAGATTTGGATGGCGCCCAGTTGCGCCATGCCATACTCGATGTAGTAGAACGGGTACTGGAAGACATGGGATTGCTGGCGCCAATAGGCGCGCTTCTCCGCCTCCACGCCGCTCCAATCGTAGTCGGGCCAGTAGCGGTCCACCAGCGTCGCCCACTGAGCGTCACACTGTGCGAGGTCGGCTGACTCCGTGGGGTGTTCGTAGACCCAGTGTTGGAGCGCGTCAACCATCGCCATGTAGGGCCAGAAGGCGAGCAGCGTGCGCAGGTTCTCCAGGCGGGCGCGGGCGGCCTCGGCCTCGGTATAGAAGCCGCCGTACTGCGTCGTCAGGTACGGCGCACCCAGTAGTTCCATCGCCGTCGAGGGGACCTCCAGAAACTCCATCGGTATCATCTGTTCCAGCCGCTGCTGCACATAGGGCAACCCGGCCATCGCAAAAGCGTGGAAGCTGTGGCCACCTTCATGCAACACCGTCTGCACATCGCCATGCGTCCCCACCGCGTTGGCGAAGATGAACGGACGCCGCGCAACATTGAGCGCCAGACAATAGCCACCCGACGCCTTGTTCGGGCGGCTCTCCAAATCCAGCAGACGTTCACTGCGCATCGTCTCAAACTCGTCAGCAAAGACTGGCGCGACCTGCCGGAAGACGTTGGCGCACTTCGCTTCCAGTTCGTCTATCGTTGCGTAGGGGCGCAGCGGCGGACGCCCCGACAGATCGACATCGGCGTCCCACGGGCGCAGGGTAGCGACGCCCAGCGCCGTGCGACGCCGCTCGTTCAGGCGGCGCACGGCGGGAACCACCACCCGCTCGATGCTGGCGTGAAACTGTTTGGCGTCGTCGGGCGTGTAGTCGAAGCGATAGAGTTGGCGCCAGCGATACGCGCGATAGTCGGCGAACCCGGCGTTTTCGGCGACCTGCTGACGGGTTGTGATCATCTGGCGCCAGAGCGTGGCCAGCGCGTCCGTCTCATCCAGCAGCTTGCCGAAGAGCGTGCGCCAGGCGTGTTCGCGTCGCTCTCGCGCAGGGTCTTGCAGGAAGGGGGAGAGCTGCACCCAGGGGATCGTTTGCCCCTCCCACTCGACGTTGCGGGCGCCGGAAAGCTCGTCGTAGGCGAGCGAAAGCTTGCGTAGCTCGCCGATCAGCGACGTGTTGGCCTCACGAAACAACTCGGCGTCGGCGCGGAGTTTGCGTAGCGGAACCTCGAAGCCGGTGGGCGCCAGGCCGCTGGCGAGCAGCGTCTGCTTGACGCGCTGTTCCGCTGCCAGCGCCTCCGGATCAATCGTATCCAGGTAGGCGGTGTAGCGGCGCTGGCTCTCCGCGTCGGCGGTGTTGGTGGTGGTGGCGATGGTGAAGCGGACGTTGACCTCGTCGAGCAACGCGCTGAGGGCGCTCCAATCGGCGAGCCAAGCGTCCACCGTCGCGGCGGTCAGCGGACGCGCCAGCAGGTCATCGTAGTAGGGCGCGATCTGCGCCCACTCCCATTGGCTGAACGTCTCGGCGGAGGATGGCAGGGTATCGAACATAGCGTGGTTTCTCCCAGGCAAAAACAAAGCACAACGGTTGCAGGGGACACAGTGGGCCGCGCTGGGCGCTGACACGACACGCGAGGACTGGCGCGGCCAGGTTTGGCGCGCACGAAGGCGCGTGGACGACAAAACGGTCGGAGGACAAAGGCGCACGGAAGGGGAAGGCAAGGCAAGGCCGACAGACATCCCTGAAGGCAAAGGGGTCCTGCGGTATTCAGGCGAGGAGTGGTGGTATCAGGCAAAGCGGTGGTTTGGGCGGTTCCTCGCGGTTAGCGGCTCAGGGAGGTCGTCGGGCGTGCGCCGGGCAAACGCTGCAACATGGGATTCTCCTCTTGCGGGCGCCTTGCAGGAATGTAGAACATCCGGGTTGATGGTATCACATACGAACGACGCATCGCAAGATGGCGGGCGGCGATCCCCTTCTTGCCGTGCGGCGGGAAGCCAGGGGTCGAGGCGCTGTATCTGGCGCCGCTCATGCGCTCGTCATCTCACTGCGTCATGCTCATCATACGCGCAACCGGGGCGATCTATCGGCGCATACAGAGTGTTATGATCCGGGAATGATGAATGGCGCAGCGAGAAAGTTGGCGTGGCGTATGACAGTTCCCGCATGGCTGGATCACGCGATCCTGATCTATGGCTACTGGGTGATCCTGGTCGCGGTCGCGTTGGAGACGATGGGCGTGCCGTTCCCCGGCGAGACCTCGCTGCTGGCGGGCGCCATCTACGCTGGCACGGGCGGGCGGCTCAACATCGTCCTGGTGATCGTCGCCGCCGCCGTGGGCGCGATCATCGGCGATAATGTCGGCTATAGCGTGGGACGCTACGGTGGCTACCCCCTGCTGCGGCGCATCCTGCGGTTCTTCCATCTGGAATCCAGAAGCGAGAAGACGCTGGCCTACGTGCAACGCTACTTCGAACGCCACGGCGATAAAACCGTCTTCTTCGGGCGCTTCTTCTCCCTGCTCCGCGCGTGGACGGCCTTCTTTGCGGGAGTCAATCGCATGCCCTGGCCGCGCTTCCTGGTGTGGAACGCGGCAGGCGGAATCGCCTGGGCGATTGTGTATGGGCTGCTCGGCTACTTCCTCGGCAGCAACGTCTCGGCGTTGAACAGCGTACTCAGCGTGCTGGGCATTGGCGGCGCGGTGGCCGTCGGCGTGGTGATCGTCGCGATCATCGGCGTCATCATCTGGCAACTTCGCCGCGCCGCGCTCGAGCGCGCCAACCAGCCCGACGCGAGTGAGCATGCTGCTGAGGCGGACCACGCCGAGAAGACGCCAGCGGCGCCCTAGCCCTCACCCTAGCCCTCACCCTGCGGGCCTGCGCCTGTCCCTCCCCCACGGGGGGAGGGAGGGCTTACGCTGGGCGGCGCCCGGCGCTGCCTGCCTGCCTGCCTCCGCCGCTGACGCCTACGGCGTCAGCGCGCCCCCCTCCCCCTGTGGGGGAGGGGCTGGGGGTGAGGGCATTTCCGCTTTTGCCACCATCTGACGGATATACCAGCATAGTCCCCTTATCATCCATTCCCACCCTATGATCGTCTTGATCATCACAAGCATCGTCGTCGGGGTCCAGCAGCGTGAAGGGCGTCCATCAGTGCGTATTCATCGGGTTGATCTCAGCAATATCAAGAGCTATCGGCGCGCCAGCATCCACTTGAACGGGGGCGCCACCGCCGTGCGCGGCCAGAACGGCGCGGGCAAGTCTACCTTGCTAGAGGCGATTGGGTTTGCGCTCTTCGACTATCAGCCGTATAAGCAGTCGCAGCTCGTGCGCGAGGGTGAGCGCGTGGGGCAGATCACCGTCGCCTTCCAGTCCGCGCTGGACGACCGCATCTACGAGACCGTGCGCCGCTGCGGGGGCGCCTCCGAGTGGTTCGTCTATGATCCCGAACTGAGCGTGCGCGTGGCCGAACAAACCACCGATGTAAAAGACTTCCTTCGGCGCCACCTGCGGATCGAAAATGATCTGTCGCTGGACGCATTATTTCGTGACGCGCTAGGCGTGCCCCAGGGAACCTTCACCGCAGACTTCCTGCTGACGCCGGGACCCCGCAAACAGAAATTCGACATCTTATTGCAGGTCGATGAGTATCGCAAGGCGTATGAGAAGCTGAACGAGACCGCGAAATATTACACCGGACAACTCGCGGCGCAGGACCATCGCATCGAAGACCTGGAGCGCGAGACGGGCCAACTCGACGCCTGGCGTCTGGCGCTGAACGAGCGGCGCGCCCGCGAGCATGGCCTGATTGACGAGATCGCCAACCTTCAGCGCGAAACCATCGAGGTCGAGGGTAAACGCGAGGCGCTACGCCAGCAGGAGGCGCAGGTCACACGGCTGGGCGCGGCGGCGCAGGCCGCACAAGCCGAACACGCAAGGGCCGAAGAACGCCTGGGCGACGCGACGGCCCGCCGCGCCGAGGCGCGCACGGCGGCGAACGCGCTGGCCGAGACACATGGCGACCACGCCGCGTACCTCGCCGCCGAGGCCCAACGCGCCGAGGCCGAGGTCCGCGACCGCCAGCGCAAAGCGCTGAACACCAAACGCGAGGCCAGCAAACTTGCCCAGGCCAAAGCGCAGAGCAAAGAGGACCAGGCCGCACTCCAATTGACCAAGGCCCAACAAGCCGCCGAGCATATCATCGACCTTCAAGCCGCTATCGCCGAGCAGAGCAAACTCGAAGCGGTCCGCAACGACGCCACCAAAGACGCGCAATCGCTGCACAACGCCGAGGCTGGGCAGGCTGACACGCAGAAGAAGATCGCCGCTGTCGAGCGGGAGATCGCCATCATCCAGCGCAAAATCGAGGAGACGGCGGCGAAAGGTCCGCTCGCCAACCTGCTTGGCGAGCGCCGGGCGCGCCTCGAAGCGTTGCAGGCCGCCGAGGGCGCCCGCGCCCAACGCGAGAAGCGCCTCGCCGCCATCGCCACCGAGCGACGCGCGGCCACCGAGGCGCGCGACAAAGCGCGCGATCTCGCCGCGCGGGCCGGCGACAACATCGCTAAAATCCTCAAGTACGCCGAACTGGCAGCGCAGGTCCCGCTGATCGAACAGGAGCGCGTGGGCGTCGAACAGGATACCCATGCCGTCGAAGCCGAGCTAGCCCACCATACGCTCTCGCGTCAGCAATCCGGTGGGGGGAATTGTCCCTTCCTGGGTGAGCCGTGCCTCAACATCCGGCAGCGTGGCGTGAACAGCCTGGTCAGCTACTTCGACCAGCAGATCGCCGACTGCGAGACGCGCCTGACGCCACTGCGCGTGCGGCTGGCCGACCTCGATGGGCGCCTGCAACAGGCGCGCAAGGCGCAGGATCACTACAGCAAGCTGGAATCCAACCAGGAGCGGCAGCAGGCCGAGAACGAGGCGTGCGCCTACCAGGAGACACACCTGGCGCGGTTGGCCGATGAAGAGGCCGACCTGACGCGCGACCTGGCGCCCAGCGATGGCGGTCAGGCGCTGGCCGAGGCGCGCCGCCTCGTCGCCGCCAGCGACGCCGCCGACAAAGACCTCAGCGCGCTGCCCAGCCAACAAGCCCAGTTGACGAGCGCGAAGAACCAATTGGATGGCCTCAACGCTGACGCCAACATCCACGAGCGCCAGATCGCACAGTATGCGGGCGCCGAACAGCGTGAGAAAGCCGCCAAAGATGCGCTGGCGCAGCTGGACGATCCGCGTGGGCGGGCGCGCGGGCTGCTGGACGAGGCGAACCAGCGCGAACGCTACGCGGCGGAACTGGCGGCGGCGAAGGCCAAACGTGCGCAGTGCGACGCCGAGCTGGCCGCCTGCGACGAGGCGCTGCGCCCCTTCGCCACGCTCGACGCCGACCTGGCCGCGCTCGACGCCGACCTGCTGCGCTCGCGCCCCGGCCACACGCGCTATCTGCAACACGAGCGCGTCGCAGCGACGCTGCCCGAACGCGAGGCCGCCCACGCCACGGCGAACGAACAGGCCACGCAGGCCAACGCCGCCCACGCCGAGGCCGCGCGCCGCCACACCGAGGCGGCAGCCAACTTCGACGCCGCCGCGCTGCAACGTGCGCGCCAACGCGCCGAAGAGCTGCGTGAGCAGCAAGGCCGCGCCAACGAGGACCTACGCCACGTCAAGCAGGAGCGTGAGCGCCTGGAACAGGCCATCGCGCAAGCGGAGGCGCTGCTGGGCGAGCTGAGCAAGGTCCGCGCCGAACGGCAGGAACTCGACGAGAGCGCCAAGATGCTGAAGCAGTTCCGCGAGACCATCAAAGACGCCGGACCCCAGGTGACGAAGGCGCTGCTCCACCAGATATCGGTGACGGCCAACCACATCTTCGGCGACCTCATGGGCGACCGCGCCGCACAGTTGTCGTGGGAGGACGACTACGAGATCATGCTGCGCCACGATGGCCGCGAACGGACCTTCGCCCAGTTGAGCGGCGGCGAACAGATGTCGGCGGCGCTGGCCGTGCGGCTGGCGCTCTTGCGCAAACTCTCGCGGCTCGACATCGCCTTCTTCGACGAACCGACGCAGAATATGGACGACGAGCGGCGCGGCAACCTCGCCGAGCAGATTCGCCGTGTGCGGGGCTTCGACCAACTGATCGTCATCAGCCATGACGACACCTTCGAGCAGGGCCTCGACAACGTCATCCACCTGGATAAGCGCAACGGCGAAACGGTGCTGGTGGACGAAGACGCGCTGGTCGCCATCGGCTGAGCGCACTTGCGGCGCCCAGCATGCGCAGCAGTGATCTTCCTGGAGTCTGGCCGACATGACGTATCTGCGTACATCCGATCTGGCCAAAGCGGTCGGCGTCCATCCCAATACGGTGCGTCGCTATGTGGATCGCGGCTTGCTGCCGCCGGTCGCGCGCAGCCCGTCCGGCTACCGCCAGTTCACCCAGCGCCACCTCGAGTACCTGCATCTGGCGCGCCAGGTCTATGGCTATGGCGCCCACTTTCCCGGCAAAGCGCTGTATCAATCGGGAGAGCGCATCATTCAGACCGCGATCAGCAGCGACCTAGCGGGCGCGCGGGAACGGGCCTACAACCACCTGGCGCTCGTCCAAGCCGAGCGCACCCACGCCGAGATTGCCGCCGACCTGCTCGAGCGCTGGGCGTTTGGCGGCGACGCCCCCACCGACGATACTTCCCAGACGCTCCAGATTGGGCAGGTGGCCCGCGCATTGAACGTCAGCATCGACGTGCTGCGCAACTGGGACCGCAACGGCTTGATCGACATCCCGCGCGACCCCACCAACGGCTACCGACGCTATGGGACGCCGGAACTCCGGCGGCTGCGCGTGATCCGCATCCTGTCGCGCGCCGGGTATGGCACGTCCGCCATCCTGCGCATGCTGATCCAGCTCGACCGGGGCGAGACGACCGATCTGCGCCACGCGCTCGACACCCCACGCCCCGACGAAGACGTGTACTCGGCGTCCGACCGCTGGCTCTCCACCCTCGCCGACCAGGAGCAACGCGCCCACACGATCATCGCGCTGGTCGAAGCGATCATCCAAGAACAGCCACCGGAGAGTAGCTGACCTCCCAACCGTGCGGCGATCAAACCCTCCCTAAACGCACCAGGGTTATACACTGCTTTTGAAGACGGCGCCATGTTCATGGCGTCCGCTTCATCCCCACCTCGTCTCCATACTCGCTACCCGGGAGGTTCCATGACTGCTCAGATCATTGTACGCGGCGCACGGCTGCATAACCTGAAAAACATCACGCTGGCGATTCCCAAGCACAAGCTCGTCGTGCTGACGGGGCTGTCGGGATCGGGCAAGTCCACGTTGGGGTTCGACATCCTGCACAAAGAAGGCCAGCGCCAATATTTGGAATCGCTAGGGCTGGTCCCCCTTGGGCTGGCGCGGCCCCCGGTGGACGCCATCAGCGGGCTTTCCCCCACGATCAGCGTAGACCAGCATCTCACTAACCGCAGCCCGCGTTCCACGGTTGGCACGACCACCGACATCTACACCTATCTGCGCGTGTTGTTTGCGCGCCTGGGGCGTCGTCCTTGCCCCACCTGCGCAGGCGAGGTAGCGCCCGCGTTCGACCCGGCCAACGCGGACTGGGAGAGTGACGCCAGCGCGGACGACGGCGCCACCGCTCCGGCGGAAACCTTTCCCTGCCCCCATTGCGGCGCGCCGGTCCCGGAGATCGGCATGGCGCATTTCTCGTTCAATAAGCCCGACGGCGCCTGCCCGACCTGTACAGGGTTGGGCGTCGTCCATCAGGCCAATATCAAACGCCTGGTAGACGAGCATAAGAGCGTCGCCGATGGCGCCGTCGCTGGGTGGGACGCCAACCAGATCGCATACCACACCCCTATCTTGCAAGCCGCCGCCGCCCATTACGGGTTCACGTTCGATGTCGCGCTACCGGTCAAAGACTACACCCCGCCGCAACACGACCTGCTGTTCTTTGGCGTGGAAAGCCCTCGCTTTCGCCGTCACTTCCCGGCCACCGCAGCGCCAACGACCGTCCGCCGGGGGCGCTTCGAGGGCGTCGCCACCAGCCTGCTGCGCCGCTATGCCGACCACAT
>Ga0307374_10010891_pt1 | contig 13048 bp, 9 predicted proteins | sample OX3MG_FD_202532 | JGI IMG/M metagenome (GOLD analysis project Ga0307374, IMG submission 202532) | Soil microbial communities from Risofladan, Vaasa, Finland - OX-3 | ecosystem: Environmental > Terrestrial > Soil > Coastal area > Acid sulfate soil | place: Finland: Risofladan, Vaasa | collected...
TCCGTGACGCCGGACCCCGGCAACGATCTCGCCTGCCCGGCCTGCGCCCGCCGCTATCGCTACGTCCCGGACGCTGACACGCTCGAGGAGCGGCCCGTCCGAACCGAACAAGGAGCACCCGCATGATCCCACCCGCCCGTCCGGATGTCGGCCCCGAGGAGGCGGCCGCGGTCGCCGAGGTGATCGCCAGCGGCATGATCGTCATGGGCCGCCGGGTTGCCGAGCTCGAGGAACAGTGGGCTGACTACGTCGGGGTGCGGCACGCGATCGCCGTCAGCAACGGCACGATCGCGGAGATGTGCATCTTCGCCGGGCTCGGCCTCGGGCCGGGCGACGAGGTCATCACCGTCGGCCACACCTTCAACGCCACCGTCAGCTCGATCCTCTCGACCGGCGCGACCCCGGTGTTCGTCGACATCGAGCCGGACACCTACCTCATCGACGCGTCGCGGATCGAGGCGGCGATCACCCCGCGGACCCGCGCCATCTGCCCGGTCCACCTGTTCGGCCTCGTCGCCGACATGGACATGATCACGGCCATCGCGGACCGCCATGGCCTGGCGGTCGTGGAGGACGCCTGCCAGGCCCACGGAGCCACGTTCCGCGGCCGCCGCGCCGGCAGTTGGGGGCATGGCGCCTTCAGCCTCTACGCGACGAAGAACATGACGACCGGCGAGGGCGGCTTCGTCACGACCAACGACGACCGGCTCGCCGACTGGATCCGGCTCTATCGCAACCAGGGGATGCGCGAGCGCTACCACCACGAGATCCTCGGCTACAACTTCCGGCTGACCGACATCGGGGCCGCGATCGGCCTCGTCCAGTTCGCCAAGCTCGAGCGAAATACGGCGAAGCGGCAGGCGCTCGCCGCCCGCTACGACGCGGCCTTCGCCGACCTGCCGATCCAGCTCCCAGTCACGCCGGACGGCCGGACCCACATCTTCCACCAGTACACGATCGGGGTCGGGAGTGCCCGCGACGCGGTCGTCGCGGACCTCCAGGCGGCCGGCGTCGGGGTGGGGATCTACTACCCGATCCCGGTGCACCGCCAGCCCTACGTCCTGGAACGAGGGATCCACGCCGACCTGCCGGTGACGGATCGGATCGCCGCCGGCTGCCTCAGCCTGCCGATGTATCCGGGCCTCACCGCGGATGAGGAGCGGACCGTCATCGCAGCCGTCCGCGCCGCGGTCGCGCGGCACGTCGACCCGGCGACCGCCGGTCGCGGCGAGGATCCCGAGCGGGCCGGGGCACTCACCCGGTGACCGCCCGGGGCGGCTGGCGTCCGGCCGGCGACCGCGAGCTCAGGTTCGGGCTCGCCGGGATCGGCTCGATGGGCCGCAACCACCTCCGGCTGGCGTCCGCCCGGCCGGACCTCCGCCTCGTCGCGATCGCCGACCCGGCGACGGAGGCGCTCGCCGCCGCCGCGGCCCAGAGCGGCGCCCAACCGTTCGCCGAGCCGCTCGCGATGATCGGCGAAGCCGATCTCGACGCCGTCATCATCGCCTCGCCCACGACGAGCCACGAGCCGCTCGCCCGGGCCGCGATCGAGCGCGGGATCGCGGTGCTCGTCGAGAAACCGCTCGCCGCGACCGAGGACGAGGCGCGCCGGATCGTCGAGTCGAGCGCGGCGTCCGGCGTGCCGGTGCAGGTGGGCCACGTGGAGCGATTCAATCCCGCCGTCCTCGAGCTCGGGCGGCTGCTCGCGGACGGCTGGCTGTCGACGATCTACGCCATCTCGAGCCGTCGGGCAGGCCCGTTCCCGGCCCGCATCCGCGACGTCGGCGTCACCGTCGACCTCGCCACCCACGACGTCGACATCATCAGCTGGATCGCCCGCGAGCGACCGGTGCGCGCCTACGCCGAGACGGCTCAGCGGATCCACGCGACCCACGAGGATCTCCTCTTCGGGCTGCTCCACTTCCCGTCCGGCGTCATCGGCCAGCTCGACGTCGACTGGCTCACGCCCGCCAAGCGACGGCAGCTCGTCGTCGTCGGCGAAGAAGGGATGTTCGAGCTCGACTACCTGACCCAGCGGCTGACCTTCACCAAGGGCGCCGGGCTCGAGCATCCCCGCCTCATCGCCGGCTATGCGCCCACCTTCGAGGGTGACGTCGCGGTGCTGCCGGTGAGCAACGCCGAGCCGCTCGCCGCGGAGCTCGACGCGTTCGTCGACGTCGTCCGCCACGGCGGCCGGCCGGTCGTGAACGGCGAGGACGGCCTGTGGGCCGTGACGATCGCCAACGCCCTCCTCGCCGCGGCCGCGGCCCGCAGTCCCATCGACCTGTCCGACCCCACCGTGAGGCAACCAGTCCGATGACCATCACGACCCGCCCGTCCGCCTCCGGCCCGAGCCTGCTCGGTGGATCCATCGAGCTCGCCGCCAACAACTGCCGCCACACCGCGCCGCGGACCGTCGCGCCGTGGCGGGGTGAGCCGGGGACCGTCGGCACGGTCGCGGTCGTGGGCGCCGGCAAGATGGGATTGCCGCTCTGCGCGCAGTACGCCGGCCATGGCTGGTCGGTGATCGCCGTGGATGTCCAGCAGGGCGTGGTCGATGCGATCAACGCCGGCATCAGCCACGTCGCCGAAGAGCCGGGCCTTGCCGAACTGGTGCGGACGGCCCACGACGCCGGGCGGCTGCGGGCGACGACGGATGGCGCCGCGGCGGCTGCCGACGCGGACGTGGTCGTCCTCATCGTGCCGGTCATGCTCGACGACGAGCAGCAGCCGGACTACCGCTACATGGACGCAGCCGTGGCCGCGATCGCCCCCGGCGTCCACACCGGTTCGACGGTCATCTTCGAGACGACCCTCCCGGTCGGCGACACCCGCGAACGGTTCAGCCCGCGATTGGCGGCCGCGTCGGGCCTCGTCGCCGACGACGACTTCTTCGTCGCTTTCAGCCCGGAGCGCCTGTACAGCGGCTCCGCCCTCCGCAACCTCGCGACGTATCCCAAGCTGGTCGGCGGGATCGGCGAGGCCTCGGGGGATCGGGCGGCGGCGTTCTACGCCGGCGTCCTCGACGCCGAGGTGGTGCTGATGAGTTCGGCCGAGGCGGCCGAGTTCAGCAAGCTCGCCGACACCACCTACCGCGACGTGAACATCGCCCTTGCCAACGAGTTCGCCCGCTACGCCGATCGGGTCGGGGTGGACATCCAGGAGGTGATCGCGGCCGCCAACAGCCAGCCGTACAGCCACATCCACCAGCCCGGTCTCGGGGTCGGCGGCCACTGCATCCCGGTCTACCCCCACTTCCTCCTCTCGCGGGCGCCGGAGATGGAGCTCGTCGATGTCTCGCGGCGGGTCAATGACGGCCAGGTCGGCCTCGCCATCCGGAGCATCCAGAAGGCGCTCGGCGGCCTCGAGGGCGCGGCGGTCCTCGTCCTCGGCCTGACCTACCGCGAGGGCGTCCGCGAGCTCGCCTATTCGCGGGCCCTGCCGCTGATCGAACGGCTGGCGTTCCACGGGGCTCGCGTGTCGGCCTACGATCCGCTCCTCTCCGCGGAAGAGGTGGAGCGACTCGCCGCGAGTCCGTACCGCTGGGGCGACGAGGGTCCCTTCCGGGCGATCGTCACCCAGACCGCCGACCCGCTGTTCGCGACCCTCGACTGGGAGCGGTTCCCGGAGCTGGCGGTCGTATACGACGGCCGGAACAGCCTCCGCGGCGTCGACCTGCCGGCCGGCGTGGCGTACCACGGCGTGGGCGTGCAGGCCCACGACCGGCCGATCCGGGTCGGCGCGCGCTGACGCCGCCGACCGACCGCGCCGCCGACCGCTCGACGCGGATGCGGCTCGTCACGATCGTCGGGACGCGACCGCAGCTCATCAAGGCGGCGGCACTCCAGCCGGTGCTCCGCGCCCGCCACGACGAGGTCTTCGTCGACACCGGCCAGCACTGGGACGATGCGCTCGCCGGCGACTTCTTCGGTGAGCTCGGTCTCGCCCGCCCCGATCATGCGCTCGGCATCGGCGGTGGCGGCCGTGCGGACCAGATCGGGCGGATGCTCGTCGCCCTCGAGCCGATCCTCGCCGCGGTGCGACCGGACGCCGTCATCGTCGTCGGCGACACGAACTCGACCGCCGCCGGCGCGCTCGCCGCGGCCGCCGCCGGGATCGCCGTCGCCCACGTCGAGGCGGGGCTGCGCAGCTTCGACCGGCGGATGCCCGAGGAGACGAACCGGATCGTCGCCGACCACCTCGCGACGTGGGACCTCGCGCCGACCCCGACCGCGGTCGCGAACCTCGCCGCCGAGGGGATCGTGGACGGGGTGTCGCTGGTCGGCGACCTCATGGCGGACCTGGCGGCGGCGACCGCACCGCTCATCCGCGACGGCGCGGCGGTGCTGCCGCCGATCGCCGCCCGGCTCGGTCTCGGGCGCGCGGCACTCCGTCCGGGGGGCTACGTCTTCGCCACCGTCCATCGCGCGGAGAACCGCGGTCCGGACGCGATCGCCCGCTGGTCGGCGATCCTCGCGGATGCGGCGGCGGATCGAACGGTGGTCCTCGCGCTCCATCCCGGCACCCGTGCGGCCGTCGAGGCGGCTGGCGCAGTTCTGCCTGCCGGCGTCGTCGTCACCGAACCGCTGGGCTATCGGACGACGCTGGCGCTCGAGCTCCACGCGGCCGCCGTGCTCACGGATTCGGGCGGCGTGCAGCGCGAGGCGGCCTGGTTCGGCGTCCCGTGCCTGGTCCTGCGCGACTCCACCGAGTGGCTCGAGGCGGTCGAGACCTCGGCGGGACGGATGGTCGTCGTCGGCCTGCATCGCGAGCGCGCTACGGCAGCCCTCGCCCGGATCGCCCCGCCGCACACGAGCGAAGCGGACGCCCGGGCCCGAGCTGCCGCGATGGACCTGCGCCCGGCCGGCGCGGCGGCGGCGATCGTCGCCTGCCTTGAAAGCCGGCCGTCCGGATGAGCGACGGGCCCGCCACAGCGCAACGCCTCGTCATCGTGCTGCCGACGACCGGGGAGTTCGACTCGCGGACCTACCGCATCGCCTCCACGGTCGCCGCTCGCGGGCATACCGTGACCGTGATCGCGAGGGCCCGTCCGGGGTTGCCGAGCGAGGAGACGGATCCGAGCGGCTACCGCGTCGTCCGGGTGACGATCGATCCGCTCGACGCGCTGCCGTTCCCCGGCCTGTGGCGGCGCCTCCGGCGTCGAGCGGGGACCCCGCCGCGCGCATCGTCCGTGCCGGGCGCATCGTCCGTGCCGGGCGCATCGTCCGTGCCGGTCTCGTCCACGTCGGCCTCAGGTCCGCCGTCCTCGCCTGCGCGACGCGGCGTCGGCGGCCGACTGCGCATGGCGGGCAGCTCCGCGATCCGCATCCTCGCCATCGTGCTCACCGTCCGGGCGCAGATCCGGGCGAGCCGAGACGTGGACCCCGGCGCGGACCTCTACCACGGCATGGCCTACATGGGCATCCCGGTCGCCCTGTCGCTCGCTCGTCGGAGCGGCGGCCGGGTCGTCTACGACGCGCGCGACATCTACGTCGCGGCGGGCAATCTCGCCCGCCTCCCGGGACCGCTTCGCGCGATCGTGGCGCGCCTGGAGCGCGGCTGGGCGAGGCGGGCCGACCGGGTCGTCACCGTCAACGAGCCATACGCGGGGGTGATGGCCGCGACGTGGGGCCCTCCGCAGCCACTCGTCGTCATGAACTGCGCCTATCGCTTCGACCCGCCCGTCCCGCGCGGACGGCGCTTCCATGTGCTGCTCGGCCTGCCGCCGGAGGTGCAGATCGTCCTGTACCAGGGCGGCTTCTCGGCGGACCGCGGGATCGAGCAGCTCATCCTCGCGATCCGCGACGTCCCGGACGCCGTCCTCGTCCTCATGGGCTACGGGGCGCTGGAGGCGGACCTCGAGCGAGCGGCCGCCGATCCGGCGTCGGGCGGACGGATCCGGCTCGTCCCGCCGGTCTCCCCGGTCGAGCTCATCGGGTGGGTCGCCGCCGCCGACGTCGTGGCCATGCCGATCCAGCCGACGACGCTCAACCACCGGCTGACCACCCCGAACAAGCTGTTCGAGGCGCTCGCCGCCGGCGTTCCGCTCGTCGCGAGCGACCTGCCCGGCATGGCGCCGATCGTGACCGAGACGGGCGCCGGCCTCGTCGTGGACCCAGGCGATCCGGCGGCGATCGCGGCAGCCATCAGGACGATCCTCGACCCCGAGACCCACGCGACGATGGCCGCCCGGGCCCTCGCGGCCGCCCACGAGCGCTACAACTGGGCGTCCCAGGCCGACGTCCTGCTCCGCGAATACGGCCGCATCAGCGGACGGCCATGGTGAGCGCGGCGGTCGCTCCACGACGTCGGGCGGTCCTCCTCGTCGCCAACGCCGCCGATCCGTACTCGCGGGCCCTGCGCGTCGGACGCAGCCTCGCTGCCGCGGGCTACGAGGTGGAGATCGCGGCCACCAGCGGCGCGACGAGTCCACGGTCGGCGACGGACGGCCCGCTGCGGATCGTGCGCTATGAACCGTCGGGGGCCTGGGCCCGCTTCGCCCACGAGCGTCGACGACCGGCGGGTCGAGAGCCCATCGGTCGCGGCCGGATCGAGCGGCTGCGCGGCCTGCCCGACCTGGCCGTGCGGGCGATCGCCTGGCCCGCCCACGTCCGCGGCTGGTGGCGGACCCTCCACCGCGAACTTCCCCCGGCCGACCTCTACCACGCCTTCGGCATCCTCACCGTCCCCGTCGCGCTCGCGCTCGCCCGGGACGCGCGACGGCGTGGGCGCGAAGGCCGGACCGTCTACGACGTCATCGATGTCGTCCTCGAGTCGAACAACGTCGAGCGCATGCCGGCGCCGCTCCTCCGTCTGCACCGCTGGCGGGAGCGACGCTGGGTCGCGGCGACGGACGCGGTCGTGACGGTCAACGAGGAGATCGCCGATCACCTCGTCCGGGCGTGGCAGCTCCGCGATCGGCCGACCGTCCTCCTCAATTGCCAGCCGCGCTGGACTCCCGGCGTGCCACGGCCCGATCTCATCCGCAGCGCGACGGGGATCCCACCGGAGCGGCAGATCGTCCTGTTCCTCGGCCGGCTCGGCCGGGATCGTGGCCTCGACGAGGCGGCGGAGGCAGTCGTGCGGCTCGACGACGCCGCGCTCGTCCTCATCGGCTTCGGGCCGTGGGCGGAACGGCTTCGCGCCCGCGACGCGGAGCCGCGCTTCGCCGGCCGCCACGTTACGCTGCCGGCGGTCCACCCCGACGACGTCCCGTCGTGGACCGCGGCGGCGGACGCGTCGATCATCGCCGTGCCCGGCCGCTCGCTCAACCAGCGCCTTTCCACGCCGAACAAGTTCTGGGAGAGCCTCACCGCGGGCACCCCGGTCGTCGTCGGCCGCGACCTCGCGGTCATGCGGCGGATCGTCGAGGAAGCGGGGCTCGGCGCGGTGGCCGACCCTGCGGACCCGACCGACCTCGAGCGCGCCCTCCGGACGATCCTCGACCGGCCTCCCTCCGAGCGCGAGGAGATGCGCGAACGCTGCCTGCGGATCACCCGGGAGATCTACAACTGGGAGACCGCGGTCGAGCCGTACCTCGACCTCGTCACGACCATGGTGCCGCCGCGATGATGGCGCCGCCGCGATGAGCCGGATCGTCATGTTCGTCTTCAACGATTGCACGACCGATGCTCGCGTCCTCCGCGAGGCGGCCAGCCTCGTCGCCGTCGGCCACCGCGTCACGATCATGGCCCGGCCGCGCGATCAGCTCTCGCAGCAGGGCGAGCGGGAATTCCGCGACGGGTTCGAGATCGTGCGCGTCCCCCTCCCCCATCGCTGGCGCTTCTTCTGGACCTGGGCGCGCTACCCATGGCGGATGCGCCGCTGGTGGATCGGTCGGGTCAATCGGGCCGTGCACCGCCTTCCGAACGGAGCCGCCGAACTCGTCGCGCTCGCGGCGGCCGCCGCGGTGACGCTGCCGTGGGCGGCCATTCGAGCGCCGTTCCACCTGCTGGCGCGCGGACGCCGGGTGCCGCCCGGCGGATCGGACCTCGACTGGGCGGTGCGCTGGCGCTGGAGCGTCCTCGGCTGGGCCGATCGGGCCGCCGCGCTCGCCCCGCCGGCCGACGCGTACCACGGCCACGACCTCAGCGGCGTGGAGGCGGCGGGCCGGGCCCGGCGACGGAACGGCGGAACCCTTATCTACGACAGCCACGAGATCTTCCTCGAGTCGGGCTCGAACGCCACCCGTCCGTGGCTCCTCAAGGCGATCCTGGCGCGAAGCGAACGGCGCTGGGTGGGCGAGGCGATCGCGCTCGTGACGGTCAACGACTCGCTCGCCGACGACCTCGGGCGCCGCTACCGGCCGCGCCGGACGGTCGTCGTCCACAACTGCCCGGCGCGCTGGGAGCCGCCGATCCCGCGCCCGGACCTCATCCGGGCCGCGACCGGCATCCCCGCCGACGCCCCGATCGCCCTGTATCACGGCAGCTTCGCCGCCCACCGCGGCCTCGAGGAGCTCGCCGCGGCGATCCTCCGTCCGGGCCTCGAGGGGGTGCATGCGGTGCTCCTCGGCTACGGGTCGCAGCGGGCGCTCGTCGACCGGATGGCCGGCGACCCGGCCTACGGCGGCCGCGTCCACGTCATCGACGCGGTGCCGCCGGCTGAACTCCTGCCATGGGTCGCCTCCGCCGACGTCGGGGTGATGGCGATCCAGCCCTCGACCCGCAACCACCGCCTCTCCACCCCGAACAAGCTGTTCGAGGGCCTCGCCGCCGGCATCCCGGTCGTGGTGAGCGACTTTCCGGAGATGCGGCGGATCGTGCTCGACGACCCCTCGGGACCGCTCGGCGCCACCTGCCGGCCCGACGACGTCGACGACGTCGCCGCGGCGATCGCCGCGATCCTGCACCTGGCGGCTCCCGAGATGGAGGCGCTGCGGGCGCGCTGCCTCGCCGCGGCCCACCGGCGCTGGAACTGGGAGACCGAGATCGAGGACCTGCTCACGCTTTATCGGGCGATCCCGACCAACGATCGCGCGGAGATCTCCGCCGACCCGGCTGACGAGATCCCGACCTCGACCACGCTGTCCTCACCGGCGGATCCGCCTCCGCCGAGGATCCTGTTCGCGGCCCGCTGGTATCCCGCCTACGACGATCCGGGCCGCGGCATCTTCGTCGCCGACCTCGCCCGGGCGCTCGGCGACGAGGGGCTCGCGGTCGAGGTCGCGTCATGGGAACCGGCGATCGCCCGTTCGGCCGACGACCCGACCGTCCTTGTCGCCACCGTCGAGATCGCTCGCGATCGCTGGGCCGCCGCTGTCGGTTGGGTCGACGCGGTTGCTCGAGCCGCCCGACCCCGCTCCTGGGGCGCGCCCGAGGTCCCCGTCGTCCGGCTGCCGGCGATCGTGCCCACCATCCCGGGCGTCGAGCGCGACCTCCTCGAGCTCGCGGACCTGCAGGCCGCGACGCTGGTCCCGTACGGCGAAGCGCTCGCCGCCGTTCGGCCATTCGCCCTCGTCCATGCTCATACGGGCATCCCGGACGGGCTCGCGGCGAGCCGGCTCGCCGACCGGCTCGGCCTGCCGCTCCTCGTCACCGAGCACGACTCGCTCATCGTCGGACGGCTCGCCGACGAGCGGCTGCGCGACGCCTACCGTCGCCTGCTCGACGGGAACAGGCGCCGCGTCGTCGCCGTGAGCCCGTCGTTACGCGATGACCTCGCCCGTGCGCTCGCGGTCGACCCGCGGCGCATCGGCGTCGTACCCAACCCGGTCGACCTGGCGGCCTTCGAACCGGTCGGCCCCGGGGCTCGCGACCCCGACGAACTCCTGTGGGTCGGGGCGCGCAAGGCGAGCAAGGGGACCGGCACGCTCCTGCGGGCGTTCGGGATCGCCCGGGCGCAGCGGCCGGGGCTCCGGCTCCGGCTCATCGGTTCGGCACCGACTCCCGACGAGGAGGCGCGATGGCAGGGCCTGGCGGGCGAGCTCGGGCTCACCGAGGCGGTCTCCTTCGAGGCGGCGGCGGACCGGGCCGGGGTCGCGGCGGCGATGGCGCGGGCCGCGGTGTTCGTTCACCCGAGCCCGCGCGAGACGTTCGGCGTGGTGGCCGCTGAGGCGCTCGCCGCTGGACTCCCGGTCGCGGCCACGCCGTCCGGCGGGGTCGAGTCGATCGTCGGATCGGACGGTGCCTGCGGCACCATCGCGGACGACCTCGGCGCGGAGGCGCTGGCTGCGGCGATCGGGCGGACGATCGATCGTCGCGCGGGATTCGATCCGTCCGTCCTTCGAGCCCGGGCGGATGCGTTCAGCCCGGCCGCGGTCGCCGCCGCGATGGTCGCCGAATACCGCCGACTGCTCGGCGGGATCGAGTTCGCGAGCGTCGAGTTCGCGAGCGCGGATGGGCGGCCGACGGAACCGTCGGGGGATCTGGCGATCCCGCTCGTCGTCGGCTTCCGGCGCCGGACGACCGCCGTACGGATCGCGGCCCTGCCGACGGGCCTGCGCGACCGGCTTGAGATCGTCACCTCGGCGGCGGTCGCGGGCGACGGCGACAACCCATCCGTCGGCGGCCCGATCGGCAGCGGCCCCGGCGGGGGAACGTGGCGCGAGGTGGACGCCGAGGCCGCTCATCGCGCGGCCGTCCGGGCGGCGGGCGGCCCGCTGCCACCGGCGAGGCAGGCGGGAAGAGTCATCCGGGCGCTCCTCCACCCGCGACGGACGGTCCACCTTCGTCGGCTCGCTCGCAGGCGCACGGCCATGATCGCCGCCGCCCGCCGAGCCGCGGTCGTCGCGGCCCTCGACGAGCGGCGACTGCACGGCCTGCCGGGCGACACGGTCGTCGCCCTCGACGCCGACGACGTCGTCACGCTCGGTCCTGTGCTCGACGCGGGTGTCCGCCTCGAGCCGCTGACACTCCGCTCGCTCGCCGACCGCTGGGACGAGGGCGGCTGATCTAGCGTCGGACGGCGGTCTCCGTCTTCGCGTCGCGCTCCGCCTTCGCGTCGCGCTCCGCCTTCGCGTCGCGCTCCGCCTTCGTCGACCGGCCGGGCAGCGTCACCGCGCGCGGCACCCCGAGGGCGGCGGCGGTCTCCGTCGACGTGCCGAGGAAGCCCGCCGCCTCGGCCGCCTTGCGCTCGCGCTCCGCCACCGACCGCTCGCGGTGGATCCTCACGATCTCCGCCGGGTCGCCCTCGGCGACGACGTGGCCGAGCTCGATGAGCATCGCCCGGTTGCAGAATTCGGTCACCCATTCCATGTCGTGGGTGACGAGGACGATCGCCTTGGCCGCGCGGGCGAGTTCGAGGACCCGCGCCCTGCTCTTCGCGCGGAAGACCTGGTCGCCGGTCGCGAGCACCTCGTCGAGGAGGAGGACGTCCGGGTCGACCGACGTCGCGATCGCGAAGCCGAGCCGCGCCCGCATGCCGGACGAATAGGTCTTGATCGGCGCATCGATGAACTGGCCGATGTCGGCGAAGTCGATGATCCGCTCGATGCCGTCCATCATCGCCGCGTGCTCGATGCCCATGAACGCACCGGCGAGGTGGATGTTGTCGCGGCCGGTGAGCTCCTGGTCGAAGCCCGCGCCGAGCATGAGCAGGCTCGAAATGTGGCCGCGGACGTCGATCGAGCCCTCGGACGGGGTGATGATCCCGGCGAGGACCTGGAGGAGCGTGCTCTTGCCCGCACCGTTCGGGCCGATGACCGCGAGCGACTCGCCGTGGACGAGCCTGAACGACACGTTGCGCAGCGCCCAGAAGGTCCGGTCGCCTTCGCCGCGATGGATCATCGTGGCGAGCGTCTGGCGGAACGTGTTCTTCTTCGTCAGGCGCAGGTTGTAGCGGACGCCGAGGTCGTCGACGTCGATCGCGTACGGCGTGACAGGGGTCGGCGCCGCGGCGGCCTTCGCGCGGCGTCCATTCAGCAACCGCATCACAGGACCTTCGCGAAGGCGGGTTCGAGGCGCTTGAAGAACATCGTGCCGACGACGACGAGGACGCAGCTGCCGGCGAGGACGATCCCGAGGTTCACCCAGTCCGGCCCACTGCCGTAGTAGATGGCGTTGCGGTACGAGTCGAAGAACCAGAAGAACGGATTCAGCTGCATGAGGTGGAAGATCGTCGGGTGCTTGTCGGAGAGGGAGGCGAACTCCGGCTGGCCCCACAGGCCGGGGGACAGGTAGAACCACAGCCGCAGGAGGTGGCGGGCGAGGTTCCCGACATCGCGGAAGAAGACATTGAGGGCGGAGACGATGAGCCCCATCCCGATGATGAAGACGAACTGCACCGCGGCGATGATCGGGATGAAGAGCAGGGTGATGTTGATCCGGTCCGGATACATGAGCACGAGCATCCCGGTCAGCGGGATGATCCCGAACGCGAACTGCACGACCGCGCTGAGCATCGCCGAGAGCGGCAGCACGATCTTGGGGAACTGGATCTGCTTGATGAGCTTGTCCTGGCCGCTCACCGAGCTGATCCCGTCGTTGATCGAGGTGGTGAACCACTTCCAGGGCAGGATCGCCGCGAAGATGAACAGCGGGTATGCCGGCGTCGTGCGCTGGAAGACGAGGGTGACGAGGACGACGTAGACGGCCATCTGGAGGAGCGGGTCGAGGATCCACCAGATGTTGCCGAAGAGGGTGTCCGTACCCTTCTTCTTCAGGTCCGCCCGGGCGAGGTAGAGGATGAGCCGGCGGCGGGACCTGACCTCGGTGAGCGCCTCGCGGAGGAGGCCGATCGGTCCCGGGCGGACAGCGGTCGTGCGGTACGCGACCGGGATGTCGGTGGTGATGTCCATGCGCGGTCGGAGGGTAGCATGCTCTCGTGATTCCTCGCCCCCGAGCCAACCGCCGGGACTCCGCGACTCGCGACGCGGGACCCGTCGCGATGATCGTGCACGCCTACTACGAGGAGGATTCGCGCGTCCGCCGCCAAGCGGAGTCGCTCGTCGCGCGCGGCCGCCCGGTCGATGTCTACGCCCTCCGCCGGGATGGCGATGCGCCGAGCGGGGAACTCGAGGGCGTGCGGGTCGTCCGACTGGACGTCCAGCGCCACCAGGGCGCCGGCATCGCGACCTACCTGCGCGAATATCTCTCGTTCCTCGTCCGCG
>Ga0307374_10010893_pt1 | contig 13047 bp, 9 predicted proteins | sample OX3MG_FD_202532 | JGI IMG/M metagenome (GOLD analysis project Ga0307374, IMG submission 202532) | Soil microbial communities from Risofladan, Vaasa, Finland - OX-3 | ecosystem: Environmental > Terrestrial > Soil > Coastal area > Acid sulfate soil | place: Finland: Risofladan, Vaasa | collected...
CAGCCTGCCCGAGATCAATCCGCTCAATCCGAAATATCGACTGATGGTCGATAGCTGGAAGAAGCTGCCCTTACCGATCGCCAATACGCTCGGCCCGCCGATCGCGCGGCAGATCGCTTAACGGGTCAAATTGCCGGCAGCGCGTCGTCGAGCGATTGCAACATCGTCCCGAGGCCGGTCGCAAGGTCGGTCTCGGCGCGAAAGCCGAGATAATCCTGGGCGCGTGCCGGATCGCCGACCAGATAGCGCGCGTCGCCCAGCCGCGCCGGAGCGAAGGCGAGCGCCGGCTCGACACCGCACAGGGCCGCAATCTCCGCCACCAATTGCAGCAGCGAGACGCCGCGGCCGGTGGCGACGTTCAGCACCTCCGGCACCAGCGGCAGATGCTCCATCGCTGCCAGAAGCGCCGCGACCGCGTCGTCGATATAGACGAAATCGCGCATCTGATGCCCATCGCCGAAAATCGTGATCGGCCGCCGCCGGCGCAGCGCGTCGCAAAACACCGCGACCGCGCTGGCATAGGTCGCCTCGGCCGATTGGCGCGGCCCGTAGACATTGAACAGCCGCAGGCCGATCGCTGGAACCCCATGCACTGCGCGCGCGATCCGGGCATGGAGCTCGGCGCCCACGGCATCGGCGCCATAGGAGGAGATCGGCTTGCCCGGCAGCCGCTCGGCCAGAAGCATATTCTCGTGATTGCCATAGATCGCGGCGGTCGAGGCATAGACCACCGGCACTGGACTGGGCGGCCGCTCGCGATGGCTGGCATCGAGCACATTCACCGTCCCGGTCAAATTGGTGCGGTGGGCATTGAGCCATTGCCGCTGGCTCTGCGGCACGGAAGCGAAACCGGCGAGGTGGAAGCAGCCGCAGACGCCCTGCATCGCGTGGCGCACCACCGCTGGATCGGCAATGTCTCCCTGAATGAGCTCGACCGTAGGCGGCAGCGCCGTCACCGAGCCGTTCGAGAGATCGTCGAGCACGCGCACGGCATCGCCCCGCGCGACCAGCGCGGCCGTGAGCTGCGCGCCGATGAAGCCACAGCCGCCTGTCACCAGGAACGGCAGCGCCGCCGCCTGACCGCGCCTCGCGGTGCTACGAGGAAAGCCGAAGCCATCCGCCATCAGCGTGTCCTCAGGCTGTTTGCTAATACCACGTTAATCAAGGAATAACCCCTACTTATCGGAGCATCCTACCGCGGCGGCTCGCCCAGAACCAGAACTGAGTTATTAAGATATGAACATAATATATTGATCTAGTTAATTTTTTAACCTTAATGATCGCACGCTGCCGTGTCGGGCCGTCAAAGCCTGGCGGAAATACTTGTGAGCGTGGCGTTGATTTTGGTCGGGATGGCTGGCAGAGCTGCCGCAATGACGCCCGCGATCAGCAACGCGATCAATGCGTATTCGATTGCGGTCGCGGCGGCGGCATCCTTGACCAAGCGAGCGGCGACCAGGTGAAGACGGCGGACGAGGCATGACATCGGCATAGCGCGTTGTCGCATACCGCCCTTAAATGCCGGTTAAATTGTTGGTAATTTATGGACTTCGCACTTGTTCTTAATCCAGTTTGGATTGCGCGCGGTGTGCGCTTGCGAAGCAAAGGGGGCCAGTACGCCGAGATCGTCGCCGGCGTGCCACGCCCAGCGCGGATCGTCGATATAGCCGCGGCCCACCGCGACCAGATCGGCTTGGCCCTCCGCGACCACCGCCTCGGCCTGGGCGCCGGTAAAGATCATCCCGACCGCACGGGTGGGGATGCCGACCTCGCGGCGGATGCGCTCGGCGAATTTGACCTGGTAGCCAGCGCGGATCAGCGGCGGAACCATCGCGACCACGCCACCGCTCGAGCAACAGATGAAATCGCAGCCGGCGTCCTTGAGCGCCCGGGCAAAGACGATCGTGTCCTCGATGGTCGTGCCGCCATCGACCCAATCGACGCAACTCAGCCGCACGCCCAGCGGCCTGTCCGCCGGCCAGGCCTCGCGCATCGCCCGGAATACCTGCAGCGGAAAGCGCATCCGATTCTCGATGCTGCCGCCATACGAATCCTCGCGGCGATTCGCCAACGGCGAGAAGAACGAGGATAGCAAATAGCCGTGCGCGCCATGCATCTCGCAGGTGTCGAAGCCGGCGCGCGCGGCGCGGCGCGTGGCCGAGACGAAGCCGTCGAGCACGCGATCGAAATCCTCGCGCACCATCGCCCGCGGCGTACCATAGCCGTCGCCGAACGGGATCGCCGACGGCGCGATAGTCTGCCAGCCGCCGTTCTCGGGCGCGAGATACTTGCCGCCGCGCCACGGCACCTCGCAAGACGCCTTGCGGCCGGCGTGGGCGATCTGGATGCCGATCTTGGCCTGGCCGTATTTGCGGCACGACGCAAGCACGCGCACCAGCGCCGCCTCGTGCTCGTCGGACCACAGGCCGGCGCACCACGGCGTGATGCGGCCGATCGGCTCGACATCGGTCATCTCGACCACGACGAGGCCGGCGCCGGAAATCGCCAGAGCCGGCAGATGCTGCATATGCCAATCCTGCGCGACGCCGTTGTCGGAGCTGTATTGGCACAGCGGCGGCACAACGATACGATTGGCGAAGGCGAGGCCGCGCAAGGTGAAGGGCGTGAAGAGCTCGCTCATGGTCGCGGCAGACTATCGCGCGTCCCGCGCGCGAGCAACCGACGGAACTCTTCGGGGGACAATGTCCCGAGCCGTCTCGCCTGCCATCTGGAGGATTGGGGGGTGCAGGCGAGACGGACCCGAGGGTCGAAGCCCGCCAAGGGGGTCGAACGGGCAGGCGGCAAAGCCGCTTGAGCGCATTACCGCGCAAAGCCCGAAGCGATTCCAGTTAAACTTATTTCACGAAGATGCGCGGTTTTTATCGGCGGCAAAACGCTCGGCCAAGCGCGTGACGACGCGCGCGCTGACGAAATGCGAGACGTCGCCGCCGAGCTGGCCGATCTCTTTGACGAAGCGCGACGAGATGAACTGATATTTGTCGGACGCCATCAGGAACACGGTCTCGACTTTCGGGTTGAGCCGATTGTTCATCCCGGCCATCTGGAATTCGTATTCGAAATCGCTGACGGCGCGCAGACCGCGAATGATGACCGAGGCGCCGACCTCGACCGCGAAATGCATCAGCAGATTGTCGAACGCCCGTACCTCGATCCGCTTGGCGGCGTCGGCATCGAGATGCTGCAATTCCTCGCGCACGATGGCGACGCGCTCGTCGGTGTCGAAGAGCGGCCCCTTGCCGGCGTTGCGCGCGACGCCGACGACGAGGCGATCGACGATCTTTACCGCGCGCAAGATGATGTCGGCATGTCCATTGGTGATCGGATCGAACGTGCCGGGATAGACTGCGATGCGCGTGCTCATGAGGCAACTCCCCCTTCGCCGGATTCGGCTTCGCCGTTGCCGTTGCCGTTGCCGTTGCCGACCTCGTCGCCCGTGTCCGGCAGCCGCGCCACCGAGACCACGCGCTCGCCCTCGTCAACCTTGAACACGGTAACGCCGCCGCTGCGGCGGCGCCGGATGCTGATGTCGTCGACCGGCACGCGGATGAGCTGGCCGAGATTGGTGACCAGCATGATCTGGTCGCCCTTCTTCACCGGAAACACCGCGGCGGTCGCGCCCTGGCCGCGCGCGGAATCGTTGTTCTCGCGCCCCTGCGCGCCGCGGCCGGTGATCGGATAGTCGTAGGACGAGCTGCGCTTGCCGTAGCCTTTCTCGGTCAGCACCAGGACGAATTCCTGGCGCGCGGCAAGATCGGCATATTGCTCCTCGCTGACCTGCGTCGCGATCGCCCCCGCCTCGGCCTCGGCAACTTCGGCATCGCCGTCCTCGCCCTCGGCTTCCTCGGGCTCGGCGCGGCGGCGCTCGGCATCGAGCCGCAGGAAAGCATAACGCTGCGCCGTCGACACGTCCTCGTGGCGCAGGATCGACATCGAGATGACGGCGTCGCCCGCGCCGAGGCGGATGCCGCGCACGCCGACCGAGCTGCGGCTGGAAAACACCCGCACGTCGCTCGCCGGAAAGCGGATGCAGCGGCCGTTGCGCGCCGCCAGCAGAATGTCGTCGGACGCGCTGCAGATCGCGACCGCGATCAGTCGATCGTCGGCATCCTCGCCCTCGAACTTCATCGCGATCTTGCCGGTGGCGAAGACGTTGGCGAAATCCGAGAGCGCGTTGCGGCGCACATTGCCCTTGGCGGTCGCGAACACCGCGAATTTGTCGCCCCAACTCGCCTCGTCCTCGGGCAACGGCATCACGGTCGAGATGGTCTCGCCGGGCGCGAGATTGGGCAGGAGATTGACCATCGCCTTGCCGCGCGACTGCGGCGTGCCGACCGGGAGACGATAGACCTTGAGCTTGTAGACGCGGCCGGACGAGGTGAAGAACAGCACCGGCGCGTGGGTCGAGGCGACGAACACCTGACTGAGGAAATCCTCGTCGCGCACCGACATGCCGGCGCGGCCGCGGCCGCCGCGGCGCTGCGCGCGATACGCCGAGAGCGGCACGCGCTTGATATAGCCGGCGTGGCTCACGGTCACGACCATGTCTTCGCGCTGGATCAACGCCTCGATATCGGTCTCGAATTCCAGGTCTTCGATCACCGTGCGGCGCGGCGTCGCGAATTGCTCTTTGACGGCGCGCAGCTCCTGGCGAATGACATCCATCAGCCGCGCGCGCGAGCCGAGGATTTCGAGATAGCCCTTGATCTCGGTGACGATGCCGTCGAGCTCTTCGGCGATCTTGTCGCGCTCGAGCGCGGTCAGGCGCTGCAGGCGCAAATCGAGGATCGCCCTCGCCTGCTCTTCGGTCAAGCGATAGCTGCCGTCGGGGCCGGCGCCGCCCCGGCCCGCTTCCTCGATCAGCGCGATTAGCGCCAGCACGTCCTCGGCCGGCCAGGTGCGCGCCATCATTTCGGCGCGCGCGCTCGCCGGATCCGGCGACCGGCGGATCAGCGCGATCATGGCATCGATGTTGGCGACCGCCACGGCGAGGCCGAGCAGCGTATGCGCGCGCTCGCGCGCCTTGCGCAGCAGGAAAGCCGTGCGCCGCGTGACCACCTGCTCGCGAAACGCGACGAAGGCGACGATGATGTCGCGCAAGCTCATCAGCACCGGCCGGCCGCCGTCGAGCGCCAGCATGTTGACGCCGAAGCTGGTCTGCAGCGGCGTGTAGCGATAGAGCTGGTTCAGCACGACATCGGCCATCGCGTCGCGCTTCAGCTCGACCACCACGCGCACGCCGTGGCGATCGCTCTCGTCGCGCAGATCGGCGATGCCCTCGATGGTCTTCTCCTGGACCAGCTCGGCAATGCGCTCGACCATGCGCGCCTTGTTCACCTGATAGGGGATTTCGGTGACGACGATCGCCTCGCGGTCCTTGCGGATCTCCTCGACCGCGGCGCGACCGCGCATCACGATCGAGCCGCGGCCGAGGGCATAGGCGGCGTGAATGCCGGCGCGGCCGAGAATGATCCCGCCGGTCGGGAAATCCGGGCCCGGCACGATCTCCATCAGCTCTTCGATCGTGATCTCGCGATTGTCGATATAGGCGATGCAGGCATCGACCACTTCGCCGAGATTGTGCGTCGGGATGTTGGTCGCCATGCCGACGGCGATGCCCGAGCCGCCATTGACGAGGATGTTCGGGAAACGCGCCGGAACCACCCTAGGCTCCTGGCGGCTGCCGTCGAAATTCGGCTGGAAGTCGACGGTCTCCTTGTCGATATCGTCGAGCAGCGCGTCGGCGGCGCGCGAGAGACGCGATTCGGTGTAACGCATCGCCGCCGGCGGGTCGCCGTCCATCGAGCCGAAATTGCCCTGGCCTTCGATCAATTGCAGGCGCATCGCGAAATCCTGCGCCATACGCACCAGCGCCTCGTAGATCGGCGCGTCGCCATGCGGATGGAAATTGCCCATCACCTCGCCGACGCTGGTCGCGGATTTGCGGAACGCGCGGTTCCACTCGTAGCCGGCCTGCTTCATCGCAAAGAGGATGCGGCGATGCACGGGCTTCAGGCCGTCGCGCACATCGGGCAGCGCCCGCGCCACGATCACGCTCATGGCGTAATCGAGGTAGGAGCGTTTCATCTCCTCTTCGATCGCGACGGGCGTGATGTCGAGCGGCGGCGGCGCGGGTGTATCAGCCAAAATTTGTATCCGAGAGCTGGCGCTGGCCAGGCGGGAAACCGACGAGACCGCCAGCAAGGAATGTCAAAAAACAGTAGCGAATTTTGCGCTTGTCAGCAATCCATGCCGAACCGGATTCCAAGCCGCCGGTGTCCGTTTATCGAGAAAATTTTATATATTAATTTCAGTTACTTAATTAACATTTTGAATGTAGAAATTTAGCGTCTAACGCGACCTCGGACGACCATATCCGCGCCCCTCGATTCCGCAACGCAAAATCGCGCACCAAACGATTCGCCGCGAGCGGCGAAAAGCCACTCGCGGCGGGTTGGGCCGAGCGCCGCCGACCGCTATTTGCTCAGCAGGGGAATATTTGCCGCGGTTTGCGGCGCCGGCAGAGATTTGAGAAACGCGTAGATATCCCCCACCTCGGCATCCGACACCACCGAGGCCTCGTAGGGCGGCATGGCGTTCTGCGGCACGCGCAATTGCTGCAAGACCGCGGCGAACGGCAAGGCGGTATCGGCGATACGAGGGCCGGAGAGCGCCCCGCCCTGCGCAGCCGAGCCATGACATTCCCAGCAGCCATCGGCCTTGAAAATCTTCGCCCCGGCCTTTGCATCGCCCCGGGGCGTCGTTTGTTGCGGCGCCGCATTCTGAGCGGAAGCGGTCGCCGCAAAGCCGAACAGAGCCGCCGCCACGACGGCAATACCAACACGCATGTTCATCCCCTCAACGTCCTTGAGAAACCACATCGACCAGCACCGGCTCGCCGCGCTTGACGATAGCGACCGCCTGCTGCAGCACGCCGCCGAGCTTCGCCGGATCGGTGACCGGCCCGAAACCCTGCATGCCCAGGCTCTCCGCGAGCTTGGCATAATCGATATTGGGATCGGCAATCTCGGTGCCGATATGCGCGGTCTTGGGATCGCGCATATGGCGTTCCGCCATCGCCTGCAGATGCATCACTTCTTGGAAATAGAAGCGGTTGTTGTGGACGATCATCAGAATCGGAATCTTGTACTTGGCCGCCGTCCAAAGCGATCCGGGCGAGACCATCAGATCGCCGTCGCCGATCATCGCGACCGAAAGCCGCCCGTATTTGCGGTTCGCAAGGGCCGCTCCCACCGCGCCGCCGCCGCCATAGCCGACGCCGTAAGCGCCGGAATCGCCGAGCCAGTGGTGCGGCTTGTCCATCTTCCATAGCTTGTGCGACCAAAATCCGCCCGGCTGGCTTGTGACCACAAGCGAGTAATCTTCGTTCTGGATTTGATTCCAGACCTCCATTGCGAGTCGCGCCGTGCTGATCGGCGATAGGTCCCAGCCCGAGGCGGCCTGAGTCTTGGACGCCTCATAGGCAGCCTGCCGCGCGGTTGCGAGCTTCTTGCCGCGCGCCTCGTAGGATGCCTTCTTAGCCGCGGGAACCAGCTTCTTCACCGCCTCGAGCAGGGCCGGCATCGTGGCCGCCCCGTCGCCGCTGATCTCGAAATCGACGCCCGGGAAACGCTGGAAATTCTGGTAGTTGGAGTGGATGAATTGATCGGATGCGCCCAGCGTGACGGTCTTGGTGCCGGGCTTCAGGAGAGGATGCGAGCTGCGGTGGAGCTGATCGCGATAGCCGTGCGTCGTGCCCCAAAAATCGACCATGTCGATGCCGACGACGAGATCGGCCTCGCGCAGCACGACGCCGCGCCGCGTACTGTGATTGAGCCCGTTCGACCAACGGCGCCATCACGCCATTCGGTCCGGGCTTGCCGCGGTCGGCGATGAGCAGAGGGCTTTCGGCAGCGACCAGCATTTTCGCGAGCTCGGCAACGGCGGCATCGTCGCCTTGCGCCGGGGCAAAGCGCGGCAGCTTGGGAATGCTGAGCTTCGCATCCTCCGGGATCGGGTCTTCCTGCAGGCTGCTGTCGGCAACCAGCAGCACCGGCCCCATCGGCGGCGTGGTGGCGATCACATGGCTGCGGACCGTCGACTCGGCAAAGTGTTGGAGCGACGCGGGCGAATCGTCCCATTTGGTATAGTCGCGCACGATCACCGCGCCGTCTTGCACGGTATGATCCGTCTCGACACCCGGCCGCCGCAAGGTCGCGTCGGCGATGTTGGCGGTGACAATGCAAATCGGCACGCGGTCGGAATAGGCATTGTAGATCGCCATCGACGCGTGCTGCAGGCCGACGGTGGCGTGGACGAGATTGAGCATCGGCTTACCTTCGACCTTGGCATAGCCCTGCGACATCGCCACCGAGATTTCCTCGTGGAGGCATTCGATCCATTGCGGCGCGGTGTTCTTGCCGTAATTGATGAAAGATTCCTGCAGCGCGCGGAAGCTCGAGCCCGGCATCGCCGCGAGATATTCGATGCCCACCGACTTGAAGCTGTCGACCATGAAATCCGAGCCGCTGGTCGCCGAGACGAGAGCCGCGGCGCCCGGCGGAAGATTGGCGGTAGACGCGGGCGGCGCGCCGGTCTCGGCCGCCTTCTGGATCTCGGAAATGCCCTGCGGCGCCTTCACCCGCTTGGGGATCTGGGGCTGTGCCGCAGACGCCAGCGGCGACGCGAGCGTCGTCGCCGCGCCGGCCAGAGCCGCACCTTTGAGGAAACCACGGCGGCCGACTCCGGTCGCATCCTTGCGCTTCGACATCGCTCCCTCCCTCGGGAATAAAACTTTACGTCCGGCTTTGGCCGGACGAGTGCATCGATTAACTCATAAAGCCGGTCGCCGCGCAACCCGAGCGACGAACGCCCTCGATCAGAACGGAATTTCGTCGTCGAGGTCCTGCGTTGCCGGGGCGCGGCTGCCGCTGCGCGCCATGCCGCCGCCCCCGCCACTCGCCGCCCGCGGCGCCGGTGCCGCATCCTCGCCCGGGTCGCCGCCAAAGCCTTCGCCGCCGCCGCTGCGCCCATCGAGCATCGTCAACTGGCCGTTGAAGCGGCCGAGCACGATCTCGGTGGTATAGCGATCCTGGCCATCCTTGTCGGTCCATTTGCGAGTCTGCAACTGACCCTCGATATAGAGCTTCGCGCCCTTCTTCACGTATTTCTCGACGACCTCGACCAGTCGATCGTTGAAGATCGCAACGCGATGCCATTCGGTCTTTTCCTTGCGCTCGCCGCTGGCTTTGTCGCGCCACGTCTCCGACGTCGCGAGCGAGAGGTTGGCGATGCGCAGGCCGTCCTGAGTCGAGCGGATTTCCGGATCGCGGCCGAGATTGCCGACGAGAATGACTTTGTTGACGCTGCCGGCCATGCCGATGCTCCCAAGAGATTGTTGCGTCTGCCGGATACTTTAGAACGCACCCGGAACATTGCCAAGCGGGTTCCTCGCCCCTATCTTTAAGCGATGCAATACATTCGCGTTCGCGGCGCCCGCGAGCACAATCTGAAAAATGTCGATGTGGATATACCGCGCGACAGCCTGGTGGTCATCACCGGGCTCTCGGGATCGGGCAAATCCTCGCTGGCCTTCGACACCATCTATGCCGAAGGGCAGCGCCGCTATGTCGAGAGCCTCTCGGCCTATGCGCGCCAGTTCCTCGAGTTGATGCAGAAGCCCGATGTCGATCTGATCGAAGGCCTGTCCCCCGCGATCTCGATCGAGCAGAAGACGACCTCGAAGAATCCGCGCTCGACCGTCGGCACCGTTACCGAGATTTACGACTATTTGCGCCTGCTTTACGCGCGGATCGGCATCCCCTACTCGCCGACCACGGGCCTGCCGATCGAAAGCCAGACCATCTCGCAGATGGTCGATCGCGTCATGACAATGAAGGACGGCACGCGGCTTTTTCTGCTGGCGCCGATCGTGCGCGGCCGCAAGGGCGAGTATCGCAAGGAGCTGGCCGACCTGCAGAAGCGCGGCTTCCAGCGCGTGAAAATCGACGGCAAGATGTACGAGATCGAGGAAGCGCCGAAGCTCGACAAGAATCTCAAGCACGACATCGAGATCGTGGTCGATCGCATCGTCGTGCGCGAAGGCCTTGGCAATCGGGTCGCCGATTCGCTCGAGACCGCACTGAAGCTTGCCGACGGCATCGCCATCGGCGAGAACGCGGATGGCGGCGAGCGCACGATCTTCTCGGCGAAATTCGCCTGCCCGGTCTCGGGCTTCACCATCCCCGAGATCGAGCCGCGGCTGTTCTCGTTCAACAATCCGCATGGCGCCTGCCCGGCCTGCGACGGGCTGGGCACCAAGCTGTTCTTCGATCCCGAGCTGGTGATCGCCGACGAGCGCAAATCCTTGCGCGAAGGCGCGATCGCGCCTTGGGCCGGATCGAGCTCGCAATATTACGCGCAGACGCTCGACAGCATCGCGCGGCACTTCAAGACCTCGACCAACACGGCGTGGAAGGACCTGCAGGAGAAAGTCCGCCAAACCGTGCTCTACGGCTCGGGCGAAACGCCGATCACCATGCGCTATGACGACGGCACCAAGAGCTACGCGACGACGCGGCCGTTCGAGGGCGTGATCCCCAACATGGAGCGGCGCTTCAAGGAGACCGACAGCGCCTGGCTGAAAGAAGAGCTCGGCCGCTACCAGAACACCACCGAATGCGAGGTCTGTCACGGCCGCCGCCTCAAGCCCGAGGCGCTGGCGGTGAAGATCCACAAGCTCGACATCAGCGAGGTGTGCGATTTCTCGATTCTCGATGCCTGCGAGTGGTTCGGCGCGCTTGCCAAGCACCTGACCGCCAAGCAGCGCGATATCGCGCAGCGCATCCTGAAAGAGATCAACGAGCGGCTCGGCTTTCTGCGCAATGTCGGACTCGAATACCTGACCCTGTCGCGCGCCGCGGGCACCTTGTCGGGCGGCGAGAGCCAGCGCATCCGCCTCGCCTCGCAGATCGGCTCGGGCCTGACCGGCGTGCTTTATGTGCTCGACGAGCCGTCGATCGGCCTCCACCAACGCGACAACGACCGGCTGCTCGAGACCCTCAAGCGGCTGCGCGATCTCGGCAACACGGTGATCGTCGTCGAGCATGACGAGGAAGCGATCCGCGCCGCGGATTATCTCATCGATATCGGACCCGAGGCCGGCATCCACGGCGGCAAGGTGATCGCCGCCGGCAAGCCCGCGGAGGTCCTGGCGGTGCCCGAGAGCATCACCGCGCAATATCTGACCGGCCGGCGCCGCATCGAGGTGCCCGCGCAGCGCCGCAAGGGCCATGCCGGCCAGCGCCTCAAGATCGCCGGCGCGCGCGCCAACAACCTCAAAAACATCACCGCCGAATTCCCGCTCGGCACTTTCACCTGCGTTACCGGCGTCTCGGGCGGCGGCAAGTCGTCGCTGGTGATCGACACGCTTTACAAGGCGCTCGCCCGCCGGCTCAACGGCGCACACGAGCATCCCGGGCCGCACGACGCCATCGAGGGCGTCGAGCATCTCGACAAGATCGTCGACATCGACCAATCGCCGATCGGCCGCACGCCGCGGTCCAACCCAGCGACCTATACCGGCGCCTTCACGCCGATGCGCGACTGGTTCGCCGGCCTGCCCGAGGCCAAGGCACGCGGCTACGGGCCGGGCCGGTTCTCGTTCAACGTCAAGGGCGGCCGCTGCGAGGCATGCGAGGGCGACGGCGTCATCCAGATCGAGATGCACTTCCTGCCCGACGTGTTCGTGCAATGCGACGTGTGCAACGGCAAGCGCTACAACCGCGAGACCCTCGAGGTGACGTTCAAGGGCAAAAGCATCGCCGACGTGCTCGACATGACAGTCGAGGAAGGCGCCGAGTTCTTCCGCGCCGTGCCGGTGATCCGCGACAAGCTCGTCACCTTGCAGCGCGTCGGTCTCGGCTACATCCATATCGGCCAGGCCGCGACCACGCTCTCGGGCGGCGAGGCGCAGCGCGTCAAGCTCGCGAAGGAATTGTCGCGGCGCGCGACCGGCCGCACGCTCTATATCCTCGACGAGCCGACCACCGGCCTGCATTTCGAGGACGTGAAGAAGCTGCTCGACGTATTGCACGCGCTGGTCGATCAGGGCAATACCGTTCTCGTCATCGAGCACAATCTCGAGGTCATCAAAACCGCCGATTGGCTGATCGATCTCGGCCCCGAGGGCGGCTCGGCCGGCGGCCGCATCGTCGCCACCGGCACGCCCGAGCAGATCGTTGCCGCCAAAGGCAGCTATACCGGCGATTATCTGCGCAGCTATCTCGCGCGCACCGGCGAGACCAAGAAGCTCAAGCGGGCGTAAAGCGCCGGCGGATTTGGTGTAGGGCGATCCTGCGCCCTTCAACTTCGCTCAGGGTGAGGTGGGAGAGCGCGTGGCATCGACAGTAGATGCCGTACACATAATCTCCTCGCCCTGAGCGAAGCTGCCCTTCGGCAAGCTTCAGGAGACTTGTAATCGTCTTGCAATGAACGTGCGCGAGGCCGCGCTTTCACTTATTATCGCGTTCGATGAGCGATAGTTCACATACCATCCACATCATCGGCGGCGGCTTGGCCGGCAGCGAGGCTGCCTGGCAAGCGGCGCGCGCCGGCGCCGCCGTGGTGCTGCACGAGATGCGGCCGCTGCGCGGAACCGACGCGCATCGCACCGATCATCTCGCCGAGCTCGTCTGCTCGAACTCGTTGCGCTCCGACGACACCGAGAACAACGCGGTCGGGCTGTTGCATGAGGAGATGCGGCGCTGCGATTCTCTCATCCTGCGCGCCGCCGATGCCAGCCGCCTGCCCGCGGGCGGCGCGCTCGCGGTCGATCGCGATGCGTTCTCGGCCCGTATCGAAGCGGCGCTCAAAGCTGAGGCGCTAATCGAGATCCGCCGCGAGGCAATCGACACGCTGCCGCCGGCCGATTGGGGCAGCACGATCGTCGCCACCGGCCCGCTGACCGCGCCCGATCTCGCTGCGGCGATCGCGGCCGAGACCGGCGAGCAGGCCCTCGCCTTCTTCGAC
>Ga0307374_10010901_pt1 | contig 13039 bp, 8 predicted proteins | sample OX3MG_FD_202532 | JGI IMG/M metagenome (GOLD analysis project Ga0307374, IMG submission 202532) | Soil microbial communities from Risofladan, Vaasa, Finland - OX-3 | ecosystem: Environmental > Terrestrial > Soil > Coastal area > Acid sulfate soil | place: Finland: Risofladan, Vaasa | collected...
CATTGTCCGCCGACACCGAGATCATGATTTCTGAGGCCAATTTGACGTGGGTCTCGATCAACCTTCGATACGTCGATGCTCTGATCGGGCCGAAGACCATCACCAGCTTATCGCCCCAAACGCTTCTGGCTTACGTTGATCATGGCAAACCGGCGCAGCGGCTGGAGGACCTGGCGGGCGTGGCCGAACTGTACGCTGACATGGGCCAGCTCGGGATCGACCTGGATGACATGAGCGACAGGCTCGAGACGCAGTACATGGCCGACGCGGTAGCGGGCGTGCGAGCTTGCATCGCGGCTATCGCGGTCCTGGGCTGACGGCGTCCGCCGCAGTATCGACGCAGATAGCGCATACCTGCTGTCGCACGATTTCAGCTAAGGAACTCATACGTACTTGCGCGCATCGACCTAACCGCAGGTGCAGTTCACCTTCCGTCACGCGTGAGCTTCTGGAGTTGATGACCGGCATCACCACGTACAGCTACTGATAGCATCGGCGCGGGCAGATGCTATGTTTCAGGCAGTTGAAAGCCATCCGGAGTCCGCCCATGCCTGCCAAACCGATCGGTCGAATACTGGCTGCCGTGAAGGATCCGGCAGAGCTCGGCTCGGCGCCCATCGCAAAGGCCGCGGAGCTCGCCCGGGCGTTGTCCGCGCAGCTCGTACTGTTTCACGCCATCGATATCCCGATCCGCGCCGAGGCGTATGCAGGCTCGCAGCGCAACCTGGGGGACGATCGGGACAGTATCCAGAAGGACTACCGCCAGCAGCTCGAGTCACGGGCCGAACCTCTGCGCGAGGGCGGTCTGGCGGTATCCACGGAGTCTGCGAGTAAGCCAGTTCGCGAGCCGGGTCGTGCCACAGGCCTTGCTCTTTGGCATACGCCTCGATAAGACGGATCTGATGTTCGGACCGGCCGGTCAGGCGCAGATAGGACAGCGTCTCGGGATCGATCGGAAAGATTGCGCAGGTCGCGCCATATTCCGGACTCATGTTTCCCAGCGTCGCGCGGTTGGCCAGCGGGACCTTCGCTACACCTGGTCCGTAGAACTCCACGAACTTTCCGACCACGCCGACGCGCCGAAGCAGCTCCGCAACCGTGAGCACCAGATCGGTCGCGGTGCTGCCGGACGGCAGTTCACCGGTCAGCTTCAGCCCGAGGACCTGCGGAATCAACATACTCATCGGTTGTCCCAGCATCGCTGCCTCGGCCTCGATGCCGCCCACCCCCCAACCGAGCACGCCAAGGCCGTTGACCATCGGCGTGTGCGAGTCGGTCCCCACCAGCGTATCCGGGTACGCCATCATTGCATCCGGCCCCTGCCGGGTGAACACGACCCGTGCCAGATACTCGAGATTGACCTGATGGCAGATGCCCGTGTCGGGCGGCACCACCTGAAAATCGGTAAAGGCGTGCTGCGCCCAGCGCAACAGCTGGTACCGCTCGGCATTGCGCTCGAACTCCAATGCCGCATTGGCCGCGAACGCATCGCTGCTGCCAAAGACGTCCGCAATCACCGAGTGATCGATCACCAGTTCGCTCGGAATCAACGGGTTGATCCGCTTCGGGTCCCCGCCAAGCCTGATCATCGCGTCGCGCATGGCCACCAGGTCCACCACGCAAGGGACCCCGGTAAAGTCCTGCATCAACACGCGCGCTGGTGTGAATTGGATCTCCGGCTGTTGCGTGGCATGCGGCTGCCAATTTACCAGCGAGGCGATCTGCTGCGCCGTGACCAGCCGGCGATCCTCGTGGCGCAGCAGATTCTCGAGCAATATCTTGAGGCTGTACGGCAGCCTGTATGCGCCACCGATCGCACCCAGGCGAAAGATGCTGTAGGTCGCACCGTCAACGTGCAATGCGCCGTGTGCACCGAAACTGTCAATGGCACCCATGCCGTCCTCCTCCCTCATCGGCTCGAACATTCTCATTCCACGGCTTCCGATCGCTGCTGCACAGGGGCGCCGTGTGAAAGACAGGACGAGCGACGGTCTGCGGTCTGAAATAAGCGCGGCCATTCGGGCGCACGCCCTGCCGCACTCGACCCTCCGGAAACCGCGCGGCGCCACGGCTTCCCCCGTGTCGGTTCGACGACCCGCTGGTAGACTCGGACCGGCATCCCTCTGGGCCAAGATAAGGAGCGCGTGGACATGGCGCATCGATCGGTGTGGCCGGAATTGACTTACGCGGCCTGGAAGGAGACATGTACGACGCTGCAGCTATGGGCTCAGATCGTAGGCAAGGTCCGGCTTGCTCAGACACCCTGGATCAACCATTCCTGGCATGCCACGCTCTACCTGACGGCGCGCGGATTGACCACCTCGCCCATCACACACGATCAGCGGATTTTCCAGATCGATTTCGACTTCATCGCTCACGAGCTCCTCGTCCAGACCGACGACGGCTCCCTTCACAAGCTCCCCCTCGAGGCAAAATCCGTCGCCGAATTCCGTAAAGCGCTCTTCGCCACACTGGACGAGATGGGCCTGCATTTGACCATCCACGACATTCCGAACGAAATGCCGCAGGCCATTCCGTTTCGAGAGGACACGGTTCACGCAGCTTACGATCCGGCGTACGCACAACGCTTCTGGCGGGTGCTGCTGCAGGCGGATAGAGTATTCAAGCTGTTCCGCACCGGATTCCTGGGCAAGAACAGTCCGGTGCATTTCTTCTGGGGCAGCTTCGATTTGGCGGTGACGCGCTTCTCGGGACGGCGTGCGCCACCACATCCGGGTGGCGTGCCCAACCTTCCCGATGCGGTGACTCGTGAGGCCTACTCGCACGAGGTGAGCAGCGCCGGGTTCTGGCCCGGTGGTGGCCCGGTGGACTATGCCGCCTTCTATTCGTATGCCTACCCGACGCCGGATGAGTATCGCAAGCGGCCGGTGCAGCCAGCCGCCGCGTTTTTCCACCCCGGTGCCGGCGAGTTCATCCTGCCCTATGACGTCGTACGCACGGCAGCCGATCCGGACCAGACCTTGCTCGAATTCCTGCAAAGCACTTACGAGGCCGCCGCCGAGACGGCCCATTGGGATCGAGCGACCCTCGAGTGCGCGCGCGGCGTAGCGGGCAAGCCGCGGACCTGCGAAGCCGGAAACGGAGGATGAATGACACGAATCATCGGCATCGCCGGAACTCGCCAGGATCGTGCGGATGGTCGCTGAAGCCCAGCGCAGTCGCGCGAGCATCCAGCGGCCGGATCTCGTGGCGACCCGGTTCGTTCCCGCGGTGATCCTCGCGGCGCGAAGGCCCATGCGCGCTGCAAGGTCCACGATCTGCTACGCCAATTGCCGCAGCGACCTGGCCGGGAGGCGCTGAGATACTTTGCGCATTTCCTTTTTTACTGGAGAGCCCTACCATAAGCCCAGGGGGGCATAAAATACATGCGATTTCGATGGCTTTCTGTTTTGACTGCGGGTGTGCTTTGTGCGTCGTTCGCGACCGCCAGCCGCGCGCAGTACACCGTTGGCGACTGGCCGATGTACCGGCACAATCTCGCCGGAGACGGATTCTCTGCGCTAAAGCAAATCAATACCCACAACGTGGCGAATCTGAAAGAAGCCTGGACCTACCAATTGGCGCCGCACGGCTTCTTCGACCCACGGCTTCTTCGAAGTGACGAAGTGACGCCTATCGTGGTGAACGGCGTGATGTACATGCCCGCCGGCTCGAAGGTCGTCGCCGTGGACGCCGACACCGGCAAGGAAGTATGGCGCTACGCCGGGAAGCGCGCGCAACCTTCCACGCGCGGCGTGGCCTATTGGCCCGGTGATGCGAATGATCCGCCGCGCATCATCTTCACCACCTTCGACAAAAAAATCGAGGAACTGGACGCCGCCACCGGAAAGCCGGTGCCCAGCTTCGGTGATAGCGGCATCGTCACTCTGAAGGTCGGCTACGTTGGCGTGCCCACCGTGTTTGGCGACCTCATGTACCTCGGAGCCACCGTCGGCGAACTTCCTATCGGCCCTCCGGGAGATACGCGCGCGCTCGACATCAAGACCGGCAAGATTCTCTGGGCGTTCCACACCGTGCCCCGGCCCGGCGAAGCGGGCCACAGCACCTGGTTGAACGACGGCTGGAAAGGCCGCTCCGGAACCAACGTCTGGAGCTGGTACATGACCGTCGATCCGAAAACCGACACCTTGTATATGCCCGTGGGCGGTTCTTCGCCAAACTATTATGGCGGCGGCCGGCCCGGCAACAATCTTTTCAGCAACTCGCTCGTGGCCGTCAACGCCAGAACCGGTAAGCTCAAGTGGTATTTCCAGACCATCCACCACGGATTGTGGGACCAGGATATGCCGTCCGGCCCCACGCTCTTCACGATCGATCGCGACGGTAAGAAGGTTCCGGTGGTCATTGCCATGAACAAATCCGCGTGGATGTTCATCCTCAACAGCAAAAACGGCAAGTCGATTTTCGGAGTGAAGGAGCGCCCTGTGGCCAAGGGAGACGTGCCGGGCGAATGGTATTCTCCGACGCAACCGTTCCCGTTGAAGCCTGCGCCGCTCGCGCGCGTCAGCTACAAGTCTTCTGATATTGTCACTGCGGAAGACACCACTCCCGAGCACGCTGCAGCCTGCCAGGCTTTGGTGAAAAAATCCGGCGGCTTCTACAATGCCGGTCCTTTCACTGCGTGGCTGTATCACAAGGAAGGCACGCCGGTGCACAGCACCATTCAGTTCCCCGGAGGCACTGGCGGCTCGAATTGGGGCGGCGTGGCCGTGGATCCGACGGACGCGTACGTATTCGTCCACATCCACGATAACGCTTTGATCGGCTGGATCGAAAAGAAGAAGCCCGGCCTGAATTATGGACGCGGCACCGAAGGCTCGACACAGGGGTACGATCGCGCCAGCGTCGTGGGTCCAGGTCCCTACTCCGGCTTCTCTGCGATTGCGAAGGACGCGAATGGCAAAGTTCTCGGCCACTGGCCTTGCCAGAAACCACCATGGGGCAAGTTGATCGCCGTCAACGCCAACACCGGAGAAATCGCCTGGTCGGACGTTGCCGGTATCACCAAGGGCCTTCCGCCGGATAAGCAGCACACCGGTAATGGCAGCAGCGCCGGACCGATCGCCACAGCCGGCGGCTTGGTCTTCGACGGTGCTACGACCGACGGAATGTTCCGCGCCTACGATTCACACACCGGCAAGATGCTGTGGGTCACGGGACTCGGGGGCAACGGAAACGATCCCATGAGCTATGAAGGCAAGGACGGCAAGCAATACGTGGCCATCACCGCAGGAAACATGGTCCACGTCTTCGCGCTGCCGTCACTACAGCGCACCGGGCGGGAGGCCAGTCCATGAAACGATCGATCAGTTCTATCACGATTGCAGCCACAGCGCTGCTTACAGTTCTCGGCTATGTTGGCGCGAGCCCGACTTTTGCGCAGAATGACGCCCTGCCCAAAGATGTCAATCCGTATTCGCGTAACCGGCTGCCCTTGCTGAACCCCGAAACCGCAAGCGCGCGGGCGAAGCGGATGTACGACGGAGGCATGGCCAACTTCGCGGGCGTTCCTCCCAAGGGACCGTCGATGCGGCTGCACGGCACCCCGGAGCCTGCGCTGGACCTGCAGATGCTGTCTCCGCTGGGCCTCAATGTGTTACAGATCCCGGTCCTCGTCACGGGACGCGAACTCGACCAACCGTACGAATGGTCGCTGCACGAAATGCAGGCGCTTGCCGTATCGCTCGATCCGGCTGTAATCAACGTCATCCGGCGCAATCTGCCGGTCACGAGGCTCGATGCTAAGGAAGCGGTCATTATTCAGGTTGGCCGTCAGATCTTTCGTACGCACAAGCTCGGCTCGGCCACTTACGCCCGCGCCCTGCGCGTGCTCGGCGAGAGGAATCTGGTGGATGTTGTGGGAGAGATGGCAGACTATGCCAGTGTTGCCGCGTCGCTGAGCGCCTTTAACCAGCAAATGCCCCCGGGCTTTAAGCAGTTTCTGCCTCTGCCTTTCACCCCTCCCGACGACATCCATCCGGACTCGAGAAACCGCCTTCCCCTGCTTCCGCCCCTTCCCGACAGACCTGGGTTGCTCTACAGCCGTCCCTTGGGGGGATCGCCGCAGGGTACTGGGCCGCGCCAGATAGGACGCCATGGTGGTGGACTGAAATCCCTGGAGGCCAGCGTTGCACGTCGTGACATTGACGTGGCGATCCTGGTTACAGCGCGCGAGCACGAGTCGCAGTATGACTGGACAGTCAACGAGCTGGCTGCCGTCAAGGACGGTCTCGAGCCGAAAGTCATCGATGTCATCCGCAATCGCGAGCCGACGACGGCTCTGGCCGAGAAGGATGCAAGCCTGATCGACTTTGGCCGGGAGCTGTTCGCCAACCACTACGTAACCGCGGCCACCTACGCGCGGGTAGTGAAACTTTTCGGCGAACGCAATCTGGTGGGCCTGGTATCAGTTATGGGCCAGCATGCGGGCGAAGAGGTCATGCTCGCCGCCTTCGATCAGCAACTGCCCGAGGGCCAGGAGCCGCTGTGTTGCGCTTCACGAGAAAATTCGGCTTTAAAGACGAAGCCGCTGTCGCACTCACGGAGTTGAAGCATGCACATGGTTTGGCCTCATTCTTCGGGCTGGGTTCGCCTCGGTTGCATCGGTGCGCTGACTGCGCTCCCCGGCTTCGGCGTGACGGCGCAGGCGCAGGCGCAGGGCCTGTTCGACAGCAGCCCGGTCAGTTTCACCGCCCCCCAGGCCGAGCGCGGCAAATCGGCCTACAACGACAATTGCGCATCCTGCCATGGCGGCAACCTGGATGACGGGCAGTTCGGGCCGCCGGTCAAGGGGCCGACCTTCCGGGCACAGTGGCACAGCCAGAGCGCCGCAGCGTTGTTCAGCCTCGTGGCAACAAAGATGCCGCCGGCATCCCCGGACAGCCTTGACAGCCAGACCTACGCTGATATCGAGGCCTACATCCTGCAGCAGAACGGTGCAACTGCGGGGACGAGTGCACTGTCGGCCGCCGAGGTCGCGAAGGCAGCGCCGCCGGCGCGCCGGCGCGGCGACGAAATGGGATTAATCCTCGGCAATCACGATGCGACCTACCAGGCGGCCATGGCGCGCCGCGAGGCCCTGCTGGACAAGCTCACGCCGGTCACCCCACCGATGCTGCGCGACCCGCCCGCGGCGGACTGGCTGATGTGGCGCGGTACCTACGGTACCACCGGCTACAGCCGGCTCGACCAGATCAACGCACGCAACGCCGGTGATCTGAGGGTGGCCTGGACCATCACGCTGCCGGCCGGCGGCAATGAAATCACCCCGCTGGTGCACGATGGGGTGCTGTTCGTCGAGAGTGCCAACACGGTAGAGGCGCTCGACGGCGCCGACGGCAGCGTGCTGTGGCAGTACGTGCGAGCGCTGCCGCCCGGGCTGCACGGCGGACGTCAAGCGCACACGAAGGCCCTCGCGATCTACCAGGACAAGCTGTACGTGCCCACCGCCGATGGCCACATGGTGGCGCTGGACGTCAAGACCGGCAGGCTGATCTGGGATACCTCGATCGGCACGGCAACCCCGGGCACCCACGCGGGCGGGGCGGGCGGGAATGCCTATACACTCTCGGGCGGTCCGATCGTCGCGGATGGCAAGGTGGTCGTCGGCGTGAGCCTCGCGCTCAACGCCGCCGGCGGCGACTTCATCGTCGGCTTGGATGGGCAGACCGGCAAGGAGCTGTGGCGCTTCCATACCATCGCCCGCCCGGGACAGCCCGGCGGGGACAGCTGGAATGGGGCCCCCGTCGATCAACGCTATGGTGGGGGGGTCTGGACGGTCGGAAGCTTTGATCCGAACCTGAACCTGCTTTACTTTGGAACCGGCAATACCTACGACACCGGAACGCTGCTGCTGCCGCATCCTCACCCGGGGCGTTCCAACAAAGCGCTCTATACGGACTCCACATTGGCGCTGGATCCTGATACCGGCAAGCTGGTTTGGTATTACCAGCACATGAACCGCGACGTCTGGGACATGGACTGGGTGTTCGAGCAGTCGCTGCTCACGCTGCCGGTGAACGGTCGACCCATGAAACTGCTGGTCACCGGCGGCAAGCTGGCCATCTTCGATGCGCTCGATCGTGCCAACGGCAAGTACCAGTTCTCCAAGGATGTCGGCCTACAGAATCTGGTGGTGCGCATCGACCCCAAGACCGGCGCCAAGACCGTCAATCCGGCCTACGAGACGCCCAAGTTCGGTCAGACTTACTACATCTGTCCCAGTACCCTCGGAGAACGCAACTGGATCGCGACCTCGTTCGATCCGACCACCGATATCCTGTACGTGCCGCTGCTCGAAGCCTGCATGAACTTCCACTTGGTGCAGCGCAATGCCGCGCAGGTCGCCGCCGGCGGGGACGATATACGCCGCTCGCCGATCCCCTCGCACGGCAGCGACGGCAAATTCGGCCGCATCGAGGCGATCAACCTCAGGACCGGGAAGATCGTCTGGACGCTGCGTCAGCGCGCGCCCATCGAGAGCTCGATGCTGGCGTCGGCCGGCGGGGTGATATTCAGCGGTTCACACGATCGCGAGTTCCATGCCTATGCCTCCGCGACCGGCAAGCTGCTGTGGCAGACGACACTGAACTCCGCGCCGAGTTCCTCGCCGATCACGTACGACGCCGGCGGCGAGCAGTATGTCGCCGTGGTGGCCGGCGGCGGCAGCGCGCTGGATGCGGTTGCCAATTCACTGACGCCCGAGATTGCCGATCCGAGCGGCAGCACCACGCTGTGGGTGTTCAAGCTGCGCAATGCCAGGGCGTCGGGAAACTGAACCCGGTTATGCCTTTCGGGCGTTCAAGAATGTCCGGTGTTGACGCTCAAAGCTCACGGTAGGCTTCCTCCGGCGGCGACGTGCAGCGCCGCACGCACCGCTTGCGGAATGATGGTTTGGCCTTTGGCCGTTATCTTGGCGACCGCAAGCAGGGGCCTTGGCCGAGTTTTGAGGTCGATTGCAATTGGAATAGAGTAGCGTCGATGGTTCTCGAGCACACCATTTTTGCAAAACCGGACCGTGCGGCCATGAACGTCATTTCGCCCGTGATTCGGCGCTGGATCGACGAGGGTCAGCGCAACCCCGAAGCGCTGTGGGCGCAGGCGGCGCAGGAGCTGCCGTGGTTTCGCAAGTGGGACCGCGTGTTCGAATGGCAGCCGCCGACGTTCCGCTGGTTCCTCGGCGGTCAGACGAATCTGGGCTACAACGCGGTCGATCGGCACGTACTCGACGGCAACGGCGGGCGCGCCGCCCTGATCTATATCAACGAGCGCGGTGCGCGCATCGTGCAGACCTACGCGCAGCTACTGCACCAGGTGAAGCGCGTCTCAGCGGCGCTGCGCGCGCTTGGTATCGGCAAGGGCGATCGGGTCACGATCTACATGCCGCCCTGCCCCGAGTCGATCGCGCTGATGCTGGCCACGGTACGCATCGGCGCCATCCACTCGATCGTGTTCGCCGGATTCGGCGCACAGGCACTCGGCGATCGCATCGTCGCGAGCGGATCACGCGCGCTGTTTGCGAGCGATATCATCTACCGCAGGGGTCAGAGCGTACCGCTGCTGCCGATTGTCGAGCAGGCGCTTCAGGTTGGCGGCGGCGCCGTAGAGCGCGTGGTAGTGCTCTCGCGGGACGGCTCGTCTGGCTCGGCGCGCGGCGGATCGCAGCACCTCTCATGGGACGACTTCCTGCGTCAGGGCGAGGCCGAGGATTCGAGCCACGCGGTCATGGAGGCCAATGAGCCGGCGTTTATCCTTGCCACCTCCGGCACGACGGCCAAACCCAAGCTGGCGATTCACACCCACGGCGGCTTTCAGGTGCACGTGGTTGCAACGGGCAAGTGGTGCTTCGCGCTCAAGCCGACCGACGTCTGGTGGGCGACCTCCGACATCGGCTGGATCGTCGGTCACAGCTACATGGTGTACGCACCGCTGCTCGTCGGCTGCACTACGATTGCGTTTGAGGGCGCACTCGACTACCCGCAGCCGGATGCCAACTGGCGTATCGCGGTCGAAGAGTTCGGCGTCACCGGTATCTTCACCTCGCCGACGGCGGTCCGGCTGCTGATGCGGTACGGCAACGAGCCGCTGCTCTCGATCGATCATGGGCGACTCGAGCGCGTGGTGTCGGCCGGAGAGGTCCTCAACCCGCCTGCGTGGGACTGGCTGCAAAACACGATCCTGCGTGGACGCGTGCCGGTGATCGATAACATGTGGCAGACCGAGACCAGCGGTCCGGCCATCGGCAACCCCTACGGTCTGGGCATGCTGCCGATCAAACCGGGATCGGCGGCGATCGCGTTGCCAGGTATCGAGGCGGCGGTGGTCTCACTCGACGGCCAGCCCTGTGCGCCGGGAGAGCAAGGCATCATGGTCCTCAAGCGCCCCTTTCCCGGCCTGACGCCGGGCCTGTGGGGTGAGCCCGAGCGCTACGCACGCGATTACTGGCAGCGCATCCCGGGCGCCTATTACAGCGGCGATGCCGCGCACGTTGACGAAGACGGTTACTTTTGGTTCAGCGGCCGAGTTGACGAGGTCATCAAGATCGCCGGCCACCGTATCGGCACGATCGAAGTCGAAAGCGCGTGCCTGAAGCATGCGGCGGTCGCCGAATGCGCCGTGGTCGGTCGTCCCGACGAGATTCGCGGAGAGGTGATCTCGGCCTTCGTGCTGCTCAAGCACGGCCACCAGGCGTCCGCGGATCTGCACCAGGCGCTGCTCGATACCGTGCGGCACGAGCTCGGTCCCGTGGCCGTCATCGGCGAGCTGAACTTCGTCGGCAGGTTGCCGAAGACACGCAGCGGCAAGCTCATGCGCCGAGTGCTCAAAGCGGTCATTCTCGACCGCGACCCTGGCGACATCACCACGATCGAAGATGAAGGCTCGGTGGAGGATGCGCGAGCGGCGTGGCGGGAAATGAAGGAGCAGGTGGATCGACGTGTTTAGCGCATACAAGGTCTTCGAAGAGGACGGTAAGATCGCCGGTCGAGTCGTGCAGCTCGCGCTCGAGGAGTTGAGTGCAGGCGCCGTCGTGATCAAGGCCGCGTTCTCAAGTGTCAACTATAAGGACGCCCTCGCGGCCACCGGCGCCGGCAAGATCCTGCGCCGCTTTCCGCTGGTCGGCGGAATCGACGTCGCGGGCGTGGTCGAATCGAGCACGAATGCGCGCTTCAAGGTGGGCGATTCGGTGCTCGTCACCGGATACGATCTCGGCGTCGCCCAGGACGGTGGCTATGCCGCCTATGTGCGGGTGCCGTCCGAGTGGGTCGTGCCACTGCCGCAGGGGCTATCGCTGTTCGAGGCCATGGCTCTCGGCACCGCGGGCTTTACCGCAGCGCTGTCGATCGTCGAGATGGAACGTAACGGCCTGAGCCCGTCGAACGGGCCGGTGATCGTGACGGGCGCGACCGGCGGCGTTGGCAGCATCGCCGTGCAGGCTCTGGCCAAATGCGGCTACGCAGTGACGGCGCTCACGGGCAAACCGCAGGAAGAGCAGCTGCTGCGCTCGCTCGGCGCCAATCAGGTGCTCGCGCGCGGCACGCTCGAGATGGGAACGCGCTCGCTCGAGAAGGCCACTTGGGCGGGCGCCGTCGATCCGGTCGGCGGCGCGACCCTCGCCTGGCTCACGCGCACGATGCTGCAGCAAGGCGCAATCGCCAGCTCCGGCCTAACGGGAGGCACCGAGCTGCATACGACCGTGCTGCCCTTCATCCTGCGTGGCGTGAAGTTGCTCGGTATCGATTCGGTGCAATGCCCGATGGCGTCACGCCTCGAGGTCTGGCGCCGTCTAGCGACCGACCTGAAGCCCCCGAGGTTCGCCGAAGCCACGCGCGAGATTGCGCTCGCGGACTTGCCGTCCGCCTTTGATACCCTGCTCAAGGGTCAGGCCCGCGGCCGCTATGTCGTCAACCTGACCTGAAGCCATACTGAGCGCGATTGATATGACCTTCATATACCAGGATAGTGGCGACCAGGTGTTCAGGCACGCTTTCGAGCTATTCTCCTATTGGGTCCTGCAAACTCGACGAGGCGCCTTTAAGCTCTACGGTGCCCGCGGGAAGACCATTCATTTGAAGCATATACGCAACAATGTCAAGGGCGGTACCCTGGCTAAGAGTCCCAGGGGCGGTTGGAGGCATTGTGGTGCGAGTTCGATCAACCAAATCACCTAACTTACCCCACATAGCCAGGAATGCGTCGCCCTTGAGAGCGGGAGCCTGCGCAAGTCCGCTTAAGTCTGGCTGATGACAGCTGGCGCAGTTTTGCGTGTATGCAGACTTGCCGCGCAACGCTTGTTCCGATGTGTAAACTCGCTCTGAGCCGTGTTGCGCCTCGAGTGGCTCAATTCGCAACAACGCGCCCTGATCCTCATCCGTGAGGACGTAGAGATCGCCGTCCGGCCCTTGGCGCACATCGCGAATGCGCTGTTTCAAATCCTCCAGCAGATATTCCCGGCGAATCGGTCCGCCTCTGTCGTTGAGGACGATACGTTCGAGGCGATGATATTTCATTGAGCCGACGAAGATATTGTCCTTCCACTTCGGAAACTGATTGCCTGTGTAGAACGCCAAGCCCGATGGGGCTACTGCCGGAACCCAGATGAGAAAGGGCTGCTCGATTCCCGGCAAATAACCATTGAGGTAGCCAGGATTCACGGCAGAAGGATCGCCAAGCGCAATGGGGCCGCCGATGTGATCGCCGCTATAGTCGTAGCCGACACCGACGATGGGCCAGCCATAATTCGCGCCACGCTTGAGTATGATGAGCTTGTCGTCATCCTGCGGGCCGTTTTCATCCTCCCAAATCGCTCCGGTGGATGGATTGACAGCCATGCCGAGAATATTGCGATTGCCCATGGTGTAAATTTCCGGCCTATAACCGGGCTTGCCGACGAATGGATTATTCTTCGGGATGGTGCCGTCGGGGTTGAGGCGTAGAACTTTGCCGCCGTCGCTGCTGGGGTCCTGTGCGGCGCCACCTCTCGAATGGATGTATTTCCCGGAAATTGCCGGAGTATTGGGAG
>Ga0307374_10010903_pt1 | contig 13038 bp, 10 predicted proteins | sample OX3MG_FD_202532 | JGI IMG/M metagenome (GOLD analysis project Ga0307374, IMG submission 202532) | Soil microbial communities from Risofladan, Vaasa, Finland - OX-3 | ecosystem: Environmental > Terrestrial > Soil > Coastal area > Acid sulfate soil | place: Finland: Risofladan, Vaasa | collected...
CGGCACCGCGCTCGCCGGCATGGGCGGCATGATGTGGGGCCAGTACCAGGAGACGGTGAACAGCCAGATCGGCGACAGCATGACCATCCTGGTTTTCATCATTCTGATCATCGGCGGCCTGGGTTCGATCGGCGGCTGTTTCATCGGCGCGATCCTGGTCGGACTAACCACCAATTATGTCGGCTTCCTCGCGCCGAAAATGGCGCTGGGGTCCAACATTCTGCTGATGGCTATTATCCTGCTGTGGCAGCCACGCGGATTATTCCCGATGGCCGAGCACTGATATGGCGCTCGCGCAGCAATACGGCCGGCGGCCGAGGGGATGGTTGAGCTGGCTGGTCTCCGACGATCCGCCCGGCCGCATCGCCCTCAACATCGTCATGCTGGCGATCCTGCTGGCGCTTGTGTTCGCGCCTTTCCTGTTCCCCGGCACCAAAGCCTTGGGCGTGTCGGCGCGCATCTGCATCTTTGTGATCCTGGTGGCGAGCTACGATTTGATGCTCGGCTACACCGGGATCGTCTCGTTCGCGCACACCATGTTTTTCGGCATCGGCGCCTACGGCGTGGCGATCATGCTCGCCAAGGGCTGGGTCGGCTGGGGCGCGGTCGTCCTCGGCGCCGCCGCCGGCGCCGTCGTGGCAGCAGTCGTCGCCGCTCTTATCGGCATGCTGAGTCTGCGGCTACGCGCGATCTTCTTCTCGATGATCACGCTTGCCATCGCCAGCTTCGCCCAGATCGTCGCCGAGCAATGGCGCAACCTGACCGGCGGTGAGGACGGCCTGACTTTTTCCGTGCCGGAGATTCTACGGCCGAGCTTCCACCTGTTCGCCAAGCCGGTGCTCGGTATCGTGGTCAACGGCCCGGTCATCACCTACTACATCACGTTTCTGGTCGCGCTGATCCTGTTCCTGATCATGCTGCGCGTCGTCAACTCGCCGCTCGGCCTGGTGCTGCGGGCGATCCGCGAGAACGAGTTCCGCGTCGAAGCGATGGGCTATCAGGTCGTCGCCTACCGCACCTTGGCCTGCGTGCTCTCGGCGGTGATGGCAGCCTTTGCCGGGGCGCTGATGGCGCTGGTGCTTCGTTATAACGGCCCCGACGTGACGCTGTCGTTCTCGCTGATGATCGACATTCTGCTGATGGTGGTGATCGGCGGCATGGGCACGTTGTACGGGGCGGTCATTGGCTCGATCGTGGTCGTGCTGGCGGAGTATTATCTGCAAAACGTGCTGGCCTCGATCTCCAGCGCGATCGTCGGTATGCCGGTGATGTCGGCGCTCTTTCACCCCGACCGCTGGCTGTTGTGGCTCGGGATTATTTTCGTGCTGATCGTGTCGTTTCTTCCCCAAGGGATCATCGGCCGGCTCCGCAGCCGCCATTAACGGCTTTAGCCCCGGCGGCGGCGAACCATTGCAGCCGCTTGCGCGTTTGTCTTAATCCGCTTGCGTGATTGAATGTCAGGCGCCGCCGGCGTCGGCGGGGCCAGTCTCACGCGCGCGCTCGGCCGCATCGCGATTGGGCTCGGACTGATCCTGCTGGCGCTCCATATCCTGATCGACACGCTGGCGCCGGCCGAACAGGCGCCGCTGGCCCGTGCGCTGTTGGCCTCGATTACCGGCGATCCCATCCTGTGCATCGCCCTCGCCGCGGTGCTGACCTGGGCGGCGCATTCAAGCGTCGCGGTCGTGCTGCTGGTGATGTCGCTGGCGTTTTCGCATTTCGTCTCGGCCGAGGCGGCGCTGGCGCTGGTGCTCGGCGCCAATCTCGGCAGCGCGATCAATCCGCTGATCGAAGGCGGCATCGGCGGCAACCCGGCGAGCCGCCGGCTGCCGCTCGGCAACCTGATCAACCGGCTGGTCGGCGTACTGGTCGTGCTCCCCTTCCTGCCGGCGCTGGCGCGCGAATTACCCGCCTGGCAGCCCGACGCCTCGAAGATGACGGCCGAATTCCACATGCTGTTCAACATTGCCTTGGCGCTGATTTTCATCGGCCCGCTTGACGCGATGGCATGGCTCTTGGTGCGTATCCTGCCGGACCGGCCGGCGCCGGCCGACCCCGCGGCGCCGCGCTACCTCGATGAATCCATCCTGGAGACGCCGCCGGTGGCGCTGGCCAACGCCGCGCGCGAGACGTTGCGCATGGGCGACGCCGTCGAAACCATGCTGCGCGAGAAGGCGGAGTTGCGCACCGCCGAACTTGCGGCCGCCGACCGGCATTTCGAGCGGCTGCGCGAAGGCCGGCCGGAAAGCCTGGAAACGACATCGCTGCATCTCGACGTCTTAAGCGACTTAAAGTGCATCCACTCGCATATCTGCTCGGTGGCCTATCCGGTGCTGGAAGCCGCGGGCGATCTGCCGGCGCGGGAAGCGCCGCCGGCGAGGCCGCCACCGACGGGCTCACCTATCAGCCGCGATTGCCGTAACGGCCGATCGCTTCGGACTGAGCCGATCGGCGCAGTCTGGTTTTTCGTGAGCTAAGCCGCGCGCTCCTTGTGCGTCCCGGCGAAGCCCGGCGCCACCTCGGCCATGAAGCGCGCCATTTCATCCTTCACCTGGCCGTGCGGCTTTAAGCCCACGTTGAAGTAAAGGATGACCTCTTCAAACCCGGCCGCTTCGACTTTCTTCAGCGTGTCGGTCATCCGCGCCGGCGAGCCGATCAGCACCGAGTTTTCCGTCAAATCCTCCGGCCGAACTTTTTGCAGCCGCTCGACCATATCGATGAAGTAACGGTAGCTCGGCGGCGCGGTTTTTGGATCGCCCGGGAAGGCGGGGATCACGCACTCCTTGTAGTAGCGGATCTGGCGCGCGCGCTGCGCATCTTCCTCGGCTTTATTGTCGGCAAAATGCGCGAAGTAGCTGCACATCAGCCGGCCGGGTTTGGTCCCGTGTCGCGCGCAGCTCTCGTGATAAAGATCGGCAACCTGCTTGAGCCCACCATAGCTGATCGCCGCCGCAAACGGCGCCACGATCAGCCCACAGCCCAGCCGGGCAGCCAATTCGATCGAGGGTTTGGAAAATGACCCGACGTAAGTCGGGATCGGCTGCTGAACCGGCTTCGGCGTAATGCGCACGTCATCGAACGAATAATGCTTACCGTGGTGGGACATGCGGCCGTCCGCCTGCCAGAGCCGCCGCACCAGCTCCAGTCCTTCCTCGAAGATTCCCTGATTGTCGGCAAACGAGACATGGAACGGCAGATATTCGCGCTGGTCGTAACCGCGCCCGCAAGCGAAATCGACACGGCCGTTGGACAGAAGGTCGAGCGTCGCCCATTGCTCGGCGACCCGGATCGGATGATGCAGCGGCAGCACGGTCACCGCCGGCGCCAGACGGATATGTTTGGTATTGGCGGCGACGTAGCTGAGCACGAGGTCCGGACAGGACAAAACTCCGAGCGAATTGAAATGATGCTCGCCGATCCACGCCGAGTGCATGCCGAGCTTTTCGGCATAGAGCGCCTCGGCGGTGATGTCGGCAACGAACTGGTTCGAAGAGCGTGTGTTGTTGTCGTAGTGATTGTCGCTCAGCGTGAAATACCCGAACTCCATCGTGTCCTCCCGCGGCTTTTCGTTGCTCGCTGCAACAATAAGTGAATGTACAACTGTTGTAAATGCAATAATATGTGCTATGAGCGGGCGCCGACCCCGGATGCGCCATCGACCGCGAGAATCGCGTGCCAACCGCCAAGCTCGAACTCGATAACTACCTGCCCTACCTGGTGAACCGGGTCGGCACTGTCATCGCCGAGCAATTCGGCGCCGAGGCGCTGGCACCCTATGGTCTGAGCATTGCGATGTGGCGGGTGATGGCGGCGCTCGCCAGCGCCGGCAGCCAGCGGCAGATCGATCTTGCCGAACTCACCAGCATCGAAGTGTCGACACTGTCGCGCATCGTGACCCGGCTGGTGCGCATCGGTGTCGTGACGCGCACGCGTTCGCCCAACAGTACGCGCGAAGTGGAGGTGAGGCTAACCGCCAGGGGAAATGCGCAGGTTGCGCGCCTCATTCCGATTGCGCGCGCCTATGAAACAGCCGCGATCGCCGGTCTGGCGGCGCAAGATATCGCGGTGCTCAAACGTTGCCTGCGCCGCGTCTATGCCAACATGAAGAACCGGCAGGCGCCGGCGGTCGCGGCGGAATAGCGCACAGCGCCCGTCCCTGCGCTGCCATGCCGCTTTCCTTCCGGAAGCTACTCGCCTACCCTCCGACACCGCGCGCACGTTCGCGCCTAAAAAAAGATTTTTCGGGGGAAACGATGGCCGGCGAGGACGTCCAGGTTTCGCGTCTGCTCGACGAACGCGGGCTGAGCGCGTTTCAGATTCGGGTGCTGGTCTGGTCGGTCCTGATCGCGCTGATCGACGGTTACGACATCGGCGCCATCGCCTTTGCGGCGCCGCACCTGGTCGCCGATTGGCACGTGCATCCCGCCGACCTCAAATGGGTGCTGACCGCCAGCAACCTCGGCGTTCTGTTCGGCTCGCAGTTGTTCGGCTGGGTCGGCGACCGCTACGGCCGCAAGACCGCGCTGATCTATTGCAATCTGTTTTTCGGAGTTTTCACCTTCGCCGCCGCCTATTCGACCAATCTCACCGAATTATTCTGGCTGCGCTCGATCGCCGGTCTCGGCATCGGCGGCATCATCCCGAATTTGGTCGCGATCAATGCCGAATCGGCGCCGCGCAATCTGCGCGCGACGCTTGCGATCATTGCCGCCGGCTGCGTGCCGATGGGCGGCGCGCTGGCGGGCTTCGTCAGCGCGGGTTTCGTCGGCAAGCATGGCTGGCCGATCCTGTTCTATGTCGGCGGCGTGGTGCCGATCGTGGCCGGGCTTGCCGCACTCGTCGGCCTGCCGGAATCGATCAAATACATGGCGTTGCACGAAAGCCAGCGTCCGCGAATGTTAAAGTTGATCGCGGCGTTGCGTCCCGATCTGAAGGTCTCACCCAACGCCCGCTTCATCATCGAGGATGAAAAGCAATCGCCATCATCCAACCCGATTCATTTGTTCGGCAACGGGCTATGGCTGATTACGCCGCTCGTCTGGTTGCTGTTCGTGTTCAATCTGATGGGCTTTTTCTTCCTGATCAGCTGGACGCCAACCCTGATGGCCACCGCCAAGGTGCCGCAGACCACCGCGGCGCTTGCCGGCGCCCTCCTCCAGGTCGGCGGCACGGTCGGCGCACTGGCGCTTTGCTGGTGGTTGCAGCGCAGCCGCTTCCTCGCCATCGCCATCCTGTTCGTGGTGGCGGTGCCGGTGGTCGGCTCGATCGGTTACTGGGGAACCAACTCCGCGGCGGCGCTGCTGGCTTCGACGTTCTGCGCGGGCTTTCTGGTGCTCGGCATCCAGACCGGCATCAACGTGGTCGGCGCCATGATCTATCCAACCTCGCTGCGCGCCAACGGCTCAGGCTGGGAATTGGGCATCGGCCGCTTCGGCTCGATTGCCGGGCCGGTCATCGGTGGGCTTTTGGTCGGATTGCCGCTGGAAATCCTGTACGCCTATTCGGCGCTGCCTTTCGTCGCCGGCGCGATCGTTTGCTTCGCCGTCTATTTTCTCAACCAAGCAAGGCTGCGCGCGTATCCGGAGCTGGCAAAGGCGCAGTAACGGTATTTATAGGAGCATGATCTTTTCCGAAAACGGGCGCCACTTTTCGGGATCATGCTCTAAAACGGCTCGTAGTCGCGCAACGCCGGGATGACTTTCTCGCCGAACAGGCGGATCGAGCGCATCAGTTCGGGCTCCGGCAGATCGGCGAAATTGAATTCACCCATGATGGTATTGAACAGGCCGGCTTGCGCCGCGGCATGGATTTTCGCCGCCACGGTTTCCGGCGAGCCGATGAACACCAAATCGTGCTTGAGCAGATAGTCGGGGTTGAAGACGTTCCGCATGATCTCCGACGCGCCCGGCTCGCCGCGGCCGATGAACATCCCGGCGAAAATCGCCACGCGCTCCTCGAAGCTTACGCCCGATGTCGCTTGCGGCAGAAAACCTTCATAGGCGCGGCTGGCGCGAAACAGCGCGATATCGAGCGCTTTATCGTCGCTTTCATCGACGTAGATCACCGTGCTGTAAGCGATGTTCGGCTTGCGCGGCCAGCCGGCGGCCTGCCAATCGGCCAGGAACTTCCGATAGCGTGGCGCGGCGTCGGCGCGCGGATAAACCAGGAAGTAGCCGGGATTGATGCCGCGCCGGGCGCAGAATTCCAGCGTCTGCGGATCGCGGCTCATCATCCACAGCGGCGGATGCGGCCGCTGCATCGGCTGCACTGAAATCTCGGCGTTATCGGTATGAAACTCCTGGCCGTGAAACGAAAACGGCTGCGTGTCGCCGAACGCCGCCTGCAAATAATCGACGAATTCCAGTGTCGGCGATTTGCGCTGGCTGTAATCGAGACCGAACGGCCGGAAATAATCGGCGTTGATGCCGGGAACCAGGCCGAGTTCCATGCGCCCGCCCAGCATCTGGTCGACGATGGCAATCTCTTCGGCCAGCCGCAGCGGATGGTAGAGCGGCACGATGTAACCCATCGGCCCGATGCGCAGCCGCTTGGTGCGGGCGCCGGCGCCGACCGCATACAGGCTCGGCGACGACATCCAGCTTTCGTCGGGACGGAAATGATGTTCGACGCAGAAGGCGTGGTCGAAGCCGGTTTCGTCGCATAACGCGAGTTCGCGCCACAGCTGCTCGTAGCGCTGCTGCGGCGTCATGCCGGGCTTCGCCCAGATGTGGGAGAAATGCGAAAATTTCATTGGCTCAGTGCGACAGGCATTTAAGCCCCGCCGGCGGCAGATCCGGCGGCAGAAAGTAAAACGGATTCGGAAGCTTGAAGCATTTCTCGGCGTGATCGTTGTCGGGGTCGCCGATCAAGTCGCTGTATTGGTCGCCGAGATTGGCGATGATGTTGTATTTTTGTTCGATTTCCTTGCGGATATCGGTCTTGTAGACCGAAACAAAGCCGGGGCTGGTCATCGGCCGCAGATAAAGCCGCTCCCAGTCTTCATAGCCCTGCTTGCGCAAATTTTGTTCCGTCGCGGCGCGCATCGCCGGTTCGTCGCGGCGCCCGGTGACGAAGAAGACTGCGACCTTGCCACCGCTCCCGTCGCGCAGCGTCTTCACCAAACCAACGAAGTCGAGCGTGGGCGCAAGCGCTGCCCCGCGCGCGCTGAGAAACCAGTCCCGCCAGCCGCAGGCGATGTTCGCGCCGAGGTCGCACGATCCGCCTGCGAAATACGCGAAGTGATCGTGATAAAGGACCTCCCAATTGGACAGCGATGTTTCGTCGATATCCAGCACCACCGCGGCATTGTCGACTTGCGGCGCGCGTTGACGCACCCAGTCGCGCGCCTGCGCCACCGCAGCGGTGACCTCCTTCATGTAATCCGTGCAGCGATAGGCAACCAATTGCTGCGCGAGCTGGCCGATATTGATCGGCCATTTGGTGTCGAGCGTCTGCCGGGCGGGCGGGTTCTGGCAACCGGACGCGTCCTCGGCGCGGACCGTCCCGCTTGCGAGCGATGCAGCGACCGCGATCGCCACGGCCGTACCCAGACACACTGTGCGTAAGGTTGTCATGATCACCGCCGACGGTGCGACGAAGAATGTTGCACGTTGCTAAAACCCGGCTTTAAATCTTGCGCCTCACATCCGACGGCCGGATGCCGAATTTCCGGCGGAACATCGTGCTGAAATGCGACGAGCTATTGAAGCCGACGCGATACGCAATCTCCGTCAGCGACCGTGATTCGTTGTCGCCTTTTAGCAGCATGTCGAAACTGCGCTCCAGTCTTCGGTTCCAAATCCAATGCGAAACCGACGTTCCTTCGAGCCGGAACAGCGAGTGGAGATAGCGCAGCGATATCGCGTTGGCTTTGGCGATCGCCTCAAGCGTCAGGTTTGGGTTACCGAGGTGGTCTTCAAGCCAGGCCTTGACGGAGCGAAGACGCGCTCGCTGCACGACTTGGTCGGCGAGCGGCTCCGCCTGTTGTGCCGAATCGAACGCCAGCGCCAACACGTCCATCAGTTCCTCGCCAAGGTGGGCGCGGGCCGAAACGTCGAGCGCGGCGCCTTGCGTCGCCAGCGATGCGCAGAATTCGGTGGCGATGCGGCCGAGCCCCTGCCCGGTGCTCATGGTCGTCGATATCGGAATCCGGTCTTTCGCGAAACGGGAGGCGAACTCCTTCCGCGGCAATTCGAGGTAATAGGAGCGGATGCGGTTACGGCACTGCAGGACGTAAGGTTCGGATGCGCAAAACAGCGCGCCGACGCCGGCATTGGTCGCCAGCGTCTCGCCATCCTGGAGAACATCGATATTCCCGGCCTGAATCAACTGAACGTAATAGCAATCCTTGTCGAGCTTCGATAAATGCGAGGGGCGCCTCGATATCTGCTGCCGCGATAGCAGGATATCGGTCAAAGCGACCGAACCGAACTGCACCTCACGGATAAAGCCGTCGTAGTTGGACTGATCTTCGGCCTGGACGTCGACGTGCACGTAAACGTCGCAAATCGCATCGCGCCATGCGGCATAGCGCTTTTTGCGCTCCAGGCTCTCTGTCGAGAAAACGAGATCCATGTTTTCCCTCCCTCCGTCGAGGCCGACCGACGCTCACCAAGCAACGCCCATAGCCAAAGCCATGGCAAATCGCGAGGGTCGACACCTTGGCCTGCTTTTGGCTTTTTGTTTTTATTCTTTGGCTGCCGGGGGTTAGTGAGCCCCGATCAGGCCAAAAAATAAGCATAGGAGTGCACGGTCAAGCAAGTGTCCTGCGCGCCCGGGCAAGACCTCCCCTTTTGCCCGGCAGCATGCTGTAATCGCTGCGAAGTGGCAATCAGAGGCCATGAACCGTGCGCCGGCGGCCCGCCGGCTGGAGGAATGCTCATGTGCCTTGCGGATTTGACGCAAGCGCGCACCGTCTTCCTGCCACCCGCCGACCTTCCTCGAATGAAGGTCTGCGTCAATCGCGGCAGAGCGGCGCGATGAAGCGCTTTCGCATCACCCAGCAGGAAATTGTCTTCGTGGTGTTCGCCGCGCTGTTTGTCTTCTGCTCTTTGTTCCTCAAAGGATTTTTGACGTCTGCAAACATTTTGGCGCTGCTGCAGAACGTGTCGGTGCTCGGCATTCTCGGCCTGGCAATGGCAATCGTGGTGATCGGTGGCGGCATCGACATCTCGCTGATCGCCGTGCTTGCCGTGCCGCCCGGCCTGGTTTTACAGATGGTGCAAGATGGCCATTCGCTCAGCGGATCGATTGGCGTGGCTTTTGCGATCGCGATTGCCTTTGGTCTTATCAATGGATGGCTGATCGCCTACGCCGAGGTGCCATCGCTGTTCGCAACGCTCGCCAGCGGCATTTTTCTCGCCGGCTTGGGCCAGGCATTTCTGTTCCGGGTGGAAGTCGTGCAGTGGAGCGATGGCATGGCCGGTTTCGACCGGCTTGGTCAGGCCAGCGTGTTCGGCGTGCCGATGCCCATTATTCTGTTGGCCGTGACGTGTCTCGCCGTCGCGTTTTTGCTCCGTCGCACGCGCTGGGGCGCCTATATTTACGCGGTCGGTGACAATCGCGCCGCGGCGCGCGTGACTGGAATTCCAACGCGGCCGATCATCGTGCTGCAGTACGTGCTGGCGGCAGCCATCGGGTGCTTCGCCGGTCTGGTGTTGGCGTCATCGGTCAATTCGATGCCGACCCGGATCTTCAATTCGACGCTGATCTACGACGTCATCCTCGTCGTCGTGCTTGGCGGCATCGGCCTGTCGGGCGGTCGCGGCGGCGTCATCAATGTCATCCTCGGCACGTTGCTGATCGGAACGATGCTGAACGGCATGACGATCATGAATATGTCCTATGCGGCACAGAATTTGGTGAAGGGCGTCGTTCTGCTTGCCGCCGTTATCGCCGATACGTTTCTCAATCCGCGCAACGAGGAGACGGCGCAACAAGGCGACATTTGAAACTGCAACCGTAGTGTCTAAAAAAGGGAGGAATCGATGACTTCACTTTCGAAATGGACGCGCGCAGGACTGACGGCTGCCGGCATTGCCGCAGCCGCAAGCTCCGGCGCCTTTGCCGCCGAACAAGGGCTTAATGAGCCCTTCCAGGCGCAATTTCGCTCCGACTTGGCGGGCAAGACCATCGCCTTCGTACCTGTGGCGATGGGCTTCGACCTGACCGAAGGCTGGTGGGCCGGCCTGAAGAAGGAGCTCAAGCCCTACGGCATAAAATTCGAGCTGCGTGACCCCAATTGGAACACCAATGCAGGTGCGCAGGCCGTCACTTCGCTCGTCACTGAAAAGCCGGCGGTGATGGTGATCCACAATCCGGACGTGCAGACATATGCCAAGCTGCTGAAGCGTGCCGAAGATGCCGGCATCTATGTCGTGCAGATCAACATGGGCTCGGCTTACCGCAGTTCGGCTTTCGTCGGCGCGAACTGGATCGAGATCGGCGAGCGGGACACCGAGGCGGTCGTCAATTCCTGCAAAGGCAAATCGAACAAGATCGCCATCGTACAGGGCGCGATCTCGGCCGCGGCGAGCGCCTATACGCTGCGGGGCGTATCGAACGTCCTCGCCAAGCATCCGGAAATCACCGTCGTCTCCAGCCAGGCGGCCGATTGGGATGCGGCCAAGGCGAAAGGGATTACCCAGACCGTTCTCAAGCAGAACCCGGACCTCTGCGGCATCGTCGGTTTCTGGGACGGCATGGACATCGGCACCGCAGCAGCGGTGAAGGAAGCCGGCTTGACCGGCAAGGTGTTCCTGGCAACCTCCGGCGGCGGCGAGCACAGAGGAGCGTGCGATCTGGTCAAGAGCGGCGCCTTCGACCTCGACCTCAGCTACGACGTACCGACCCAGGCCGCGCAGATGGCCGGCACCATCAAGTGGCTGCTCTCCTCGGCAGACGCGAAGCCGGGTGCGGTGAAGGGGTCCGAGTACACGACGCTCATTCCGATCACCAAGGCGAATGCCGACACGCCGGGGACCTGCTGGAACCTCGACGAGCTGAAAAAAGAAGCCGGCGAATAAGCCGACGCCAGCCGGACGCAATCGGCGCCCGGCTGGCTCTCCTTCCTCGCGGTTCCGGAGTTCGCATTTCCGATGCGCGAAGCCATTCTCCGTTTGCGCTATCGCTACTGGCCCGACCACTGGCTTGGCGAAATCCTTTCGAAGCGTTGGACCGAAACCGCCATTCCGGTTTTCGTGCTGCTGATCGTCGGCTTCTGGCTAAGCCAGTCGATCCATAATTTCCTTTCGCCGGCGAGCCTTGCCGATACGGCGCGGCAGGCTTGCGAGATCGGATTCATTGCGCTTGGCATGGCGCTGGTCGTCATTGTCGGCGGTATCGATCTTTCGGTCGGCTCGATGTTCGCGCTCACCGACTTTTGCGCGCTCTTTACTCTTGACGTGCTCGGCTGGCCGGTCCCGCTCGTCGCCGCTGCCACCATCGTCTGCGGCATGTTGCTGGGCGCTGTGAACGGCATATTGGTCGGCTATCTGCGGCTGCGCGCCTTCATCACGACGCTGATCACGCTGATCATCTACCGCTCGGCCTTCGACCTCCTGATCCAGCGTTACTCAAACGATATTGCCGCCGCGTTTCCGGATTTTCCGTCTTGGGATTTTGTCGGCAACGGCACGGTGCTCGGCGTACCGAGCGTCGCGCTCCTTTACATTGTGGTGGCGATTTTCGGCCACATCTTCCTGACCCGCCTGCGTCCGGGCTGGCACATTACCGCCATCGGCGGGTCGCGCCGCTCGGCCTACAATTCGGGCGTCGCGGTCAGGCGCACGATCGCGCTTTGCTACGTCGCCAGCGGCGGACTGACGGCCGTCGGCGCGCTGTTCTTTGCCGCCCGCCTTGGCACGGTCGGCGGCGACATCGGGGTCGGTCTCGAGATTACCGTGCTGACCGCCACGGTGGTGGGCGGCATCACGCTCGGCGGCGGCCGGGGCTCGGTCGCGAAATCTTTGGTCGGAACGCTCATCGTACTCTTGATCATCAATGGGCTGACCACGCTCAACGCGCGTGGCGGGTTCAATCGCATCGTGCTGGCCGGCATCCTGCTGACCGCCGCGATCGTCGATATCCGCTGGCTGAAGAACCGCTCGCGCATCATCAGCAAGGTCTATGTGAGCCCGACCTATCTTGCGCTGCCGCCGCCGCCGGCGACCGAGATTGGCGGCGGCGGGCCGTTCGAACAGAACGACAAGTTGCGCGCGGTGTCGCTAATTGGCCTCGGCCGCATCGAGGCGCCCGAAGACGTCATCCTCGATCGTAACGACATTCTTTATGCCGGCTCACGCCACGGCGACATCATCCGCTTTTTCCCTCCGGACTACGAGCGGATGGAGGTGTTCGCCCATATCGGCGGCCAGCCATTGGGGATGGCCTTCGACCGTAAGGGCGATCTCTACGTCTGTGTCGGCGGCATGGGTCTCTACCGCATTACTCCGGACGGCAAGGTTGAGAAAGCGACGGATGAAACCAACCGCAGCCTTTACTCGGTAAACGACGACAGCCGGCTTCGGCTGGCAGACGATCTCGACATCACTGACAGCGGGCTGGTGTTCTTCTCGGAGGCCACCGTGCGCTACGAGATGGACGAATGGCCGGTCGACGGGCTCGAAGCGCGCGGCAACGGGCGCATCATCTGCTACGACACCAACACCGGAAAAACGCACACTGTGTTGCGGGGCCTCAAGTTCCCAAACGGCATTTGCGTCGCCAGCGACGGCCAATCGATCTTGTTTGCGGAGACCTGGGGCTGCTCGGTCAAGCGATATTGGTTCGACGGGCCGAAGAAGGGCGTCGTCGAGATGGTGATCGACAACCTGCCGGGCTATCCCGACAACATCAACCTCGCTTCCGACGGCAACTATTGGCTCGCCCTCGTCGGCATGCGCAGCCCGGCGCTCGATCTGGCGTGGAAGATGCCGGGCTTTCGCTTGCGCATGGCCAAACGCGTGCCGGGCGACGAATGGTTGTTTCCCAATATCAACACCGGCTGCGTGGTGAAATTCAACGAGCAAGGCAAGATCC
>Ga0307374_10010904_pt1 | contig 13038 bp, 10 predicted proteins | sample OX3MG_FD_202532 | JGI IMG/M metagenome (GOLD analysis project Ga0307374, IMG submission 202532) | Soil microbial communities from Risofladan, Vaasa, Finland - OX-3 | ecosystem: Environmental > Terrestrial > Soil > Coastal area > Acid sulfate soil | place: Finland: Risofladan, Vaasa | collected...
TGATATCGTCAACAGTCCCGTTTACATTGCTGTAAACATTGCTTTGATTGGCTTGTTCCTGTGCCAAATTTACCTGTGCCTGTATAGATTTTAACTGGTTTTGTAATGTTTCTACATTGGTTTGATCCTGTAATAATTGAACTTGGGTTCCTATTTGCTGGTCCCACAAATTTTTCTGTCTTTGATAAATGGATTTTGCCAATTCGAGTTGCGCTTTTACACTTCCCATTTGTTGCTTAATAGCATTTACGTTTTCCCTTTGAACAGCATCATCCAGTTTCAAAATCAATTGCCCTTTGTGAATTTTCTCGCCTTGTTTTACATAAATTGCTACAATCTGTCCTGGCTGTCCTGAAGGAGTGATGTATGAGATATTCTTCGAGTCCACACTTCCCTGCAATGTGAGGTAATGTTTAAAGTCAACAAGAGCCACAGACGATAAAGCAACCAACTTAGGCTTCTGCAAAACACTTGATGAAGTATCTATTTTCCCTATTTCCTTTTGCAGATCAGCTATTTTATTATCCAGTTTGTCTTTTTGAGATTCTAATTTTTCTAATTGAGCTTTTTTCTCACTCAACGAGTTATCTTTTTTCCCGGTATCTCCGCATGAAGAAATAAATGATATCAACAGAATCACTACGCCGGTTTTAAATAATTTTTTCATTGTTTTTTTGTTATTGGGTACTTTGATTTTTTATTTATTATAATTTTCCTGCTGCAGTGAGGAAATCTATTTTAGCAATGACCGCATCATATAAAGAACTGTAATAATTATTTTGTGCAGTAACAAGATCTGCCTGTGCGGTAGAAATTTCCTGGTTGCTTCCAACTCCTTGTTCATATTTTAATTTAGTAGAATTGTAAACACTTTCTGCCAGGTCAACATTTTTTTCCTGGGTATCCATTGTTAATAAAGCGGTCTTGAAATTTATTCTAGATTGGGCTGCATCATTATCAATTGAAGACTTTAGTTGATCTAATTGATTATTTAGTTTCATTAAATTGAACCTGGCAGTGGCAATATTTGAATTGCGTGTACCTCCGTCAAATATAGGAACTGATAAACGGAGACCAATGTATGACGAGGCGAAATATGGTCCTTTCAGAAAATCAAAACTGTTGCCTAAAGTATTTTGACTATAATTCCCTACCAGAGAAAGTGAAGGCAATTTACTCAACTGGTATCTTTTTACGTTGTACTTTCCGAGTTCAATAGAACTTTCTAACACTTGATACTCCTTTCTGTCTTCATAATTATAATTCTCATCGAGAATATTGGATTTTATTTCTTCATCAGATAGAGTATCGGTGAGAATAATCTGATCGTGCTGGGGAATATTCATTAAAAATTTTAATCCCTCTTTTCCAGCGTCAATCTGGTTTTGGGCCTGTAATTTTTGAGTTTTCAAATTGCTTAACTGAACTTGCACTTTGTCCACATCTAATTTTTCAGCAAACCCATTCTTATAAATTTCTTTGGTATCATGAAGAAGTTTTTCATAATTGGCAATGTTGGCGTTTAATGTTCCAATTTGCCTTTTTGCTACCACTAATTGATAATAAATCTTATAAACGTTAGTCTTGATTTGTTCTTTGGTAACGTCAGCAGTCAATTCTGCATTTTTCATCGCAGTTTTTCTTGCCTGCAAACCCACAAAAACTTGCCCATCAAATAATATCTGGTTAATATCTATACCCCCTACTAAAGAATATTTTGATCCGAATGGAGCATAAAAAAGTCCGTTTTCAGTCGGCACTGTAATTGGATTTCCATTACCATCTTTTATTTTCTCCTTTGCAAGAACTCCATAAACTGCGGGCGATATAAAATCAGGAAATGCCAACACAGTTACATTTGGATTATAATTGATGCTGCTGCTTGCGGAGATATGAGGCAATGCTTCTGCAGTATATCCTTTATTCGTTTGCTCCTGAATTTTAATATCCAGTAGCGCATTTTTTACTTGTACCGCATGGCTCATTGCATAATCCACTGCTTCTTTTGCACTAAAGGAATGAGAAAGCGGAGGAGTTTGTTTTTGCTGTGCTTTTGATAAAAAGCAAATACTACACATTATGCCTGTTAATATAAATTTCACAAACCTTATTTTCATTGTACGTTTATTTTTTTCCGAATGGTATCGGACATTTCTTTTTGATATTTTGTAATTAATTTATAGCCTTTGGGTGTTACCATTCCGTAAAGAAAAAATTCTATTAATTGCTGATGTAGAAATACCAACGGAAACTGACTTCTCGGAAATAATTCCTCATTAAAAGGTAAAGTGATACATTCAAGGCGCGTCTTTATTATGATATCTGCATTCATATCTTCTCTATACAATTCTTCTTTTTTCCCTCTTTCAATATTTTTTTTCATGATGTCGAAAAGGAAATGGTATTTGAAGTCTTTGAATTTTTTGTAAGTAGAAGGATAATTTCTTTCTATGTCAAACAAAATACCCGGATTCATATTTTCAAAAGTGGTTTGTAAACTTTCCATTGCCAGAAATACTTCATGCACCGCATTTTGAGAATTAACACGACTTTCCTCGCAATAATTCCTGTTATAGTCGAGCATATCCACAATTACCGCATCTACCAATTCATTTTTATCTGAGAAACAGTGATAAATCGTTTTTTTGGATACACCCATCTGCGATGCAATCTCATCCATGGTTACCGATTTAATTCCGTAACGCCGGTAAAGCTCATCTGCTTTTTGTTTTATTCTTTCTTTTAATTCCATTGGGCGGCAAAACTAAGGAAACTTTTTATGTTACCAAAGTTTCCATCTTATTTTTTTATAAAATTTTGAAATTTAATGATAAGCGGTACATCACTTATCTTTGAAATCAAATTATTTTTAGCATGAAAAAAACCCTAACTTATCAAAAAACTATCCAATATTTTTTACAGGGATTACTAATATTGGGGCCGGTTTCTATCACACTCTATTTTATCTATGTTGTTTTTGATAAAATTGATGGCTTACTTAGGCCAGCGATAAATATTCCGGGATTAGGATTTGTTATAATTATTGCTTTTATTATTTTTATCGGTTATGTGAGTTCTTTCTTTGTAATGGAAAGATTGCTGTCGTTATTAGACAGATTATTAGAGAAAACACCGGGGATTAAATTATTATATTCTTTTATCAGGGATTTTTTTGAAGCATTTGCCGGCAACAAAAAAAAATTCGTTCATAATGTACTGGCTTGTGTAGATGATACAGATGTATGGCGGGTAGGTTTTATTACTCAGGAAGACATGAGTAGTTTTGGGATGGAAAATTATGTAGCGGTTTATTTGCCTATGGCTTATTCTGTTGCAGGAAATGTGTATATTGTTCCCAAGGAAAGGGTCAGGCAAATAAATAATATAAGTGCTACACAATCCATGAAATTTGCCGTAAGCGGTGGAGTTACACAAACCGTTTCTGATATACCGGATGATACTTTAACCGGTAAGGCTAATCATTAAATAAACCAATTTGAAAAAATTCTTTCTTTTGATATCCCTATTTGGAATCAGCCACACTTGTTTCTGTTGGGGATTTTATGCGCATAAAAAAATAAATAATTATGCTGTTTTTTTATTGTCTCCGCAGATGATGGTTTTCTATAAACTGAATGTAAATTTCATTACCGAACATGCCGTTGATCCTGATAAAAGGAGGTATGCAGTAGCTGAAGAAGGCCCGAGGCATTATATTGATATTGATCATTATGGAGAATTTCCATATACCGAATTGCCTCATAAGTGGAAAGATGCGGTTGATAAATTCGGGATCGACACTTTAAAAACGTATGGCATTGTTCCCTGGCATATTCAAATTATGCTTGGCCGTTTGACAAAAGCATTTAAAGAAAAAAACTTTTCATCCATTTTAAAAAACAGTACCGAACTCGGACATTATATTGCTGATGCGCATGTTCCATTGCATGCCAGTCAAAATCATAACGGCCAATTGACAGATCAAAAAGGAATTCATGCTTTTTGGGAAAGCCGGGTTCCTGAATTATTAGCTGATAAAAAATTTGATTTTTTTATCGGGAAAGCGCAATACATAAAAGACCCGGAAAATTTTATTTGGGAAAGGGTTTTGAAAAGCGCCAATGCTGCCGATTCTGTTTTGAAATTTGAAAAAAAATTATCCATTCAATTTCCGGGAGATAAAAAATATGCTTTTGAAAAAAGAAATGGTATTTTAATAAAACAATATTCATCTGCATACACGATTGCTTACAATAAAATGTTGAACGGAATGGTAGAGAGAAGGATGAGACAATCTATTTTTGCCGTTGCTTCATTCTGGTACACTGCGTGGGTAAATGCAGGCCAGCCTGATCTCTCCGAATTATCTAAACAAAGCTTTTCCGAAAAAGATGTAAATGAATTTGAAAGATTAAACGAGGAATGGAAAAACGCACAGGTTATTAACGAAAGAAATCATGAATAAGAGGGCGTGGCAAATATCATTTTCATATCAAATAATCAATGGCCACTTTATAAATAATGAGTAAAGGAATAATCTCACCTCCTAATATATAAATGATAAAGTGAAAATAATTCAAAGGCATTTTTCTCTCAATAGCTCCATAGCTTTTTACATACCTGGATATAAAAAATAAGGCCAAAGCCATAAAAGATATATAGGCTATTATGGGTTGCCATTCTCTTTTTAAAAAAGCGAGTAAAATGATAATAGGAATCAACAAAATGCCGGTAATTTTATTAACCAGAAAAATAGCAAAAATATAGTGGTCCGTTGCGTGGCTAATATCTGCAACCCATCCCATAAATTTAAGTAGGCAAAATTTAACAAAATAAAGTAATGCCACACTAAGGATGCAAAAAGGTAATAATAATTTACTGCTGATCAAACGAGGGGGATGATATAAGCCAAAAAGAAGCCAGATATACATTCCCACCGAAAGAGCGAAAAAAATATTTAAAATGAACGATGGTAATTTTGCCTGCAAAAGTTGATCGGCAAGTTGTGTTTGCCGTAACGAAGTATTAAAATAAACCCTGAACAAATTATTAAAATATCCGCCGTAAAATGTTTTAAAAAGCCCCAGTATTAAACCAATAATGCATAAAGAATAAAATAAAAATTCTTTCCCTGTTGGATGGTGTTCTTTTTCGATAAGAAAAACAGGAGTACTTTTTACGTTAATAAACCTGTTCTTTAATAGTAGTTTATCAATATTAAAGGGACTTGATTTTATTGACGTTATAGCAGAAATGGTTATTGTATCTGATTTTTTATTTTGTTCTAAACTATCTTTTATTGCCTTTTTATGAACCATTAAACTTTGGTTTGCAATAGCTATGTTTCTTTTTCTTTTTAGGCTATCTGCTACTGAATTAGAATTATGTTTTTTTTGGGCATTTAGAGTGTCATTTGAATTTTTTTTGATCGGTGAAACTGTTTTTTTTCCGATAATTACTTTTTGAGTATCCGGTATTTTTGGCGTCGAACTGTCATTTATATTCTGTGCTACTAATGAGTTATGCCAAAATATAAATACCAGGAAGAAAATAAAATATAAAAAGTTTTGTATTTTCATTTCCATCAAAAATAGTTGATATATCCAAAAGAAATCTTGGAAGCACTACTTAAATTAAAATTTACATCATTTCTTTTGCCCACTGCATAGTTCAAATTTAAAAGCCCAAATTTAGTTTCAAATGCCAAACCGATTCCACCACTTATAAAAGAATTTGAATATTCCGAATCCAGTATTTTTGTTTTGGTAAATCCAACATCCGAAAATCCGAAAAAATAAGAGTTGATACCCATCAAATACCTGTATTCGAGAGTGAATACGGCATAGTTATTGGCATAAATGCTTTCTTCATCAAAACCGCGGAGTAATTGATTTCCGCCTATTCTGAACAACTCATTTTGAAAAGTTTGCGGGCTTTCAAGAAAACCCACGCTCGCAGCAGTTTTCAGGACGCTGCTTTTACCAATTGGAAAATAATGCGCTTCTGAAGCAATTATTTTAAACTGATACGTTTTTAATTTGATGGAATCGTACAAAGAATTAAAATTAAAAGCCGAATCCGAAGGGTCTTTTAAACTAGTAATATTAGTATTTTTAGACGTCCTTTTAATGCCTGCAGTCGCAGTAATATCAAATTCATTTCCTTTACGGGGGTTGAGCCTGTAATTGGTATTTACAAAATGGTAGCCTATTCCCACGTTCCCAGAACTCATGTCAATATTAGGTGGTAACGTTTTAGTAGCAATAATTTCAGTGGTATCTATTCCTCCGGAAAGTAAATAACTCTTTTCGCTTTGATAAAATATATTGAAAGTTTTATTGGCCGAAATAATATATTGAAGACCAAAAATACCATTAAGTTGAAGATAAGAGGAATCGCTTTTCAACAGATCAAAAGAAAATTTAAATCCGAAATTGGAATTAAAAATATATGGGTGAATATAGCCCAGGTTTAACCGCGGCGATTGTGCTTGTAATTGTTGCCAGTTTACTAAAATACTTTCTCCGTCTCCTAAAGTATTTTTCAAATCGAGATGTACATCGGCTGTAATTTGAGCTTTGCCTGTGATGGTATTGCCTGGTTCAAAGCCTATCAAAGCACTCATCTGGCTGCTACGTTTAGGCTTCAAATACAAATTAAGAGTAGCTCCCGTGCCGTACATAGTTACATCCCAGGATTGCTGTTGTTGCAAAAAAGGTAGATTCCCTAACAGTTTGCTTACCTCTTTTAGTTTTTGATAGTCATAAACACTTCCATTATATATACCCAAATAATGCTGCAGAAATAAATTTTTAATTTTTACTTTCCCATAAACGTGAATGCTGTCAATATAATAAAGCGCTCCCTTTTTTACATTCAATTGCGCCCTTATGCTATCGTTGTTTATTTGAATATTTTTTAATGAAACTTCCACAAACGGGAAGCCGATATCTTCATAATATTCTAAAATTTTTTGTTGCTCCGAACGTAAACGGGCGAAATCAATTATTTTATGGTTGAATTGTTTTTCGTTCCAGCCTATATAATCCAATACATTTGGATCAATGCTATCGGTGGCTATTTGTGCCCATTTATATTTTTCACCAAGATAGACTTTTACCTTGGCAAGTGCAGAATCATAAAATATCGAATCTACAGATGCCGCCAAAAAGCCTTTGTTTAAAATAGTTTCAGGCAATTCATCAATATAAGTTTGTGCCAAAGATTTAGTTTGAAAGGTAGTTTTTAAATCCAGTTGCTGTATTGGATAGGAAGTATCTTTGCCGGAAAAAATATATTGAACTTCATATTTTTTTTGACAAAAGACATCTTTGCAAAAGAAAAAAGTCATTAAAAAAATGAATAAAAAAATAGGACGCGGATATTTTGTAAATGCTGGTTTCATTTTAAACGTTCAAATCTAAATTGAAATTTTGAAACTGCGCTTTATTGATAAAGCAGAAATAATCAAGACAGCAAAAATTCGTGCTAATTAATCTAATTCTTATTTAAAATTAAACTTAAAATTATTGGCAGGCATTTATATTCATATTCCCTTTTGCAAGCAGGCCTGTTATTACTGCAATTTCCATTTCTCCACGTCATTAAACTTTAAAGATGAAATGGTAAATTCTTTGATCAGGGAAATTGAACTAAGAAGTTCATTTCTTAAAAATGAAATTGAAAATGATATTTCGGTTATTTCACCTGGTGAAATCATAGAAACTATTTATTTTGGAGGAGGCACTCCAAGCCTACTTTTAAAGGATGAAATTATTTCAATTATTGATTCTATAAAACAAAATTATTGTGTTGCAGATGATACGGAAATTACGCTGGAAGCCAATCCGGATGATATTTCTCTTGAAAAATTATATGGATGGAAAAAAGCTGGTATCAATCGTTTAAGTATCGGTATTCAATCATTTATTGATAGAGATTTGAAATGGATGAACAGGGCCCATAATGCTAAACAGGCTTTAGCTTGCATTATGCTTGCCAGGAAAGCTGGTTTCCAAAATTTTTCTACTGATCTTATTTTCGGCACACCTGGATTAACTAATGATGAATGGAAAGAAAATGTGCAAAAAGTGATTCAACTGGATGTTCCCCATATCGCCTGTTATGCGCTCACGGTGGAACCTAAAACTGCTTTGCAAAAAATGATTGATTTAAAAAAGAAGAAAAATATTGACAGTGATATGCAAGCTGCACAATATTCTGCACTTATGAAAACGATGAGTGGTGTGGGTTATGAGCATTATGAAATTTCTAATTTTGCAAAACCCGGTTTCAGAAGCAGGCACAATAGCAGTTACTGGCAGGGCAAAAAATATATAGGCATTGGCCCTTCAGCACATTCTTATGATGGAAAAATGAGAATGTGGAATAAGGCCAATAATGGTATTTATATTAAATCAATAGAAGAAAACAGGATTTCTTTTGAAAAGGAAATTCTTACCCGATCACAAAAATTAAATGAATATATCATGACTTCTTTGCGAACTATGGGAGGCATGGATTTACAATTTATTAAAAATAATTTTTCAAATAATGAAAGAAATAGAATTGAAAACGTGATAAAAAATGAAGTAGAAAAAGAAATGTATCTTTTAAATAATAAGAATATTATTTTAACCGATGAAGGAAAATTATTTGCGGATGGGATAGCGGTGAAATTGTTTGTTTAACTTATGGCCAATTTTTATTTTCATCATTCTATAATGCTTTACAATCCAACTTTGCAAAAGTTTAAATATAAAATTACTTCACTTCCTGCATCATTACCAATCTGTGATAAAATCCATCCAGCGCCATCAAACTCATGTGTGTACCACGTTCTACGATCTTTCCTTTTTGTAAAACTATTATTTCATCGGCATGGCGAATAGTACTTAACCTATGCGCGATCACGATGCTTGTCCTGTTGTTCATCAGGTTATTGATAGCATCCTGTACCAGTTTTTCACTCTCGGTATCAAGCGAAGAAGTAGCTTCATCTAAGATCAGAATGGGAGGATTTTTTAGTACAGCTCTTGCAATGGTTACGCGTTGTTTTTCGCCTCCGCTCAGTTTATTGCCACGCTCGCCGATGATCGTATTATATCCGTTTTCTTTTTGCAAAATGAAATTATGAGCATTGGCAATTTTAGCTGCATTTATAATTTGTTCTTCTGTCGCATTATCCATACCCAGGGATATATTGTTGGCAATCGTATCATTGAATAAAATTGGCTCCTGTGTTACAATGCCCATTTGATTACGTAGAGATATTAAAGAATAATTTCTGATGTTAATTCCATCTATGTTCAATTCCCCCTTTACCGTGTCGTGAAAACGAGGAATCAAATCTGCTAAAGTGCTTTTCCCGGCTCCCGATGAACCCACTAATGCAATCGTTTTTCCTTTGCTAATTTCCAGGTTGATATTATCAAGTACTAATTTATCTTCATAAGAAAAAGAAACATTTTTAAAGGTAATGCTATCTTCAAAATCCTTTATAATTACCGGATTGGCAATTTCTTTAATAGAGACATCTTCGGCAATCAAATGCTCTATCCTTTCAATGCTCGCAGCTCCTTTTCGGATATTATATGCTGCAGCAGACAAGGATTTTAAGGGTTGAATTATCTGTGAAAAAATAAGTATGTAAGCCAGAAAATCCCCGGGATTAAGAAACGAATTTCGTAATACTAATCTTCCTCCATACCATAAGACAAAAACCACTGCAGCAATTCCCAGCACTTCACTTACAGGCGAAGCAAGGTCACGTTTCCGGTTTACCCGGTTTTTTATAATAAGTAATTCATTATTTTGATTTTCAAATTTCCGGTATTGTTTTTTTTCTGCATTAAAAGCTTTGATAACTCTGATGCCACCCAAGGTTTCTTCAATAGTAGAAAGAATAGCGCCCAATTTTTCCTGCGCCCTGGTACTGTGTTTTTTTAAGGAACGCCCGATACGCCCAATAATCAATCCTGATATGGGTAAGAATAAAATAAGAAATAAAGTAAGTTGTGGGCTCAGCACGACTAAGTAAGCAAAAAATAAAATTATAGTTACAGGCTCTCTGAAAAGCGTTTCCAGTAAATTGATAACCGAACTTTCCACATCGCTCAAATCATTGGTAAGGCGACTCATAATGTCACCTTTTTTTTGATCATTAAAATAGCCAATCGGTAACACAAGAATTTTTTTATACATTTTAGTACGCATGTCATTTACCACCGAATTGCGGACAGGAGTCAAAAAATAAATACCCAGGTATAAAAAGATATTCTTTAAAATGATAAAACTTAAAATTAAGATGCAGATAACGGCCAATCCTTTTATGTCGCCATTAGGCGTTTTTACGATTTCGTATAGCCAGATATTAAATTGATTTACAGGATTTATTCTTGAAAAAAACCCCGTATTTTCGGAAACTGCCTTTAGAGTATTCTGTTTTTTAAAAATAAGTAATAAAAAAGGACTCAGCATGCCTAAAGAAACCACTGAAAATAAATTGGAAAGTATATTGCATCCGAAATAGGCAAAAATTAATTTCGGGTATTTGGCAGCGTATCTAAAAACAGTCCTTAAACTTTTCATCAAAAAAATTGAAATGCTTTATTAATTTAAAATAGCAGCAAAGTAACTAATTTTACAAAGAACGATAACCATATATAATGACAGAAGGTAAAAGACAAAAACAGGTAGCTATTGAAATATCCAAAGAGCTTAACGAGATTTTTTTGAAGATGAGTCTTACCATGTTTGAAGGCGGTATGATTTCTATCTCTTCGGTGAAGATCACACCCGATCTTTATGAAGCCAGGATATACCTGAGTTTTTTTCAGGTTAAAGATGCCGATGCAGCACTGGAAAAATTTAAAAATCTCAGTAGTGAAATTAGAGGTGAACTTGGAAAAAGAATGCGACACCAACTGCGCATCATTCCACATCTCTCTTTTTATTTAGATGATACTTTGGATTATGTTTTTAAAATAGAGAAATTACTCGATGAGATCAAAAATAATCCCCAAACACCTGACGGGAGGAAAGAAAACTCTTCTAATTCTACGACTGATTAACTAATAACTAATTAACCAATAACTTGTATCTAAAATTCGCCTGGAGATATTTTAAAGCAAAAAAAAGCACGAATGCTATCAATATTATTTCGTGGGTAACGGCGGGTGTGATTGCCTTTTCTACCTTATGCCAGGTGTTAGTACTTAGTGTTTTCAATGGTTTTGAAGATTTGGTAAAATCTCTTTATTCTAATTTTTATTCGGATGTAAAAGTAATACCCGCCAGAGGGAAAACTTTTGTTCTTACTCAAGCACAGCTAAATGAAATCAATAAAATTCCAGGGATAAAAGGAACTTCATTAGATGTAGAAGAAAAAGCGTTGTTGCAAAACGGTGAGCAACAAACTGTGGTTTTATTAAAGGGTGTTGATTCTAATTATTATAAAGTTTCGGGAGTACCTCAAAAAATGTATCATGGAGTTTATAATGTAGGAACTCTGGATAATCCTAAATTAATTTTAGGCGCGGGTATTGAAAGTGCGCTTGGCGTTCAGGCAGACAGAAATCTTTTTCCCGTAACCGTTTTTCTTCCCAAAAAAACATATTCTGATAATCCTAATCCGCTCTCGGCTTTGAGTGAAGGAAATGCCACTACTTCCGGAAGTTTTTCCATTCAACAAGATTTTGATAATAAATATGTAATAACGAATCTTGCTTTTATGAAGCAGCAAATGAATTATAGACCGGATGAATACAGCGCTCTCGAGATTTCGTTAGTAAATCCCGGAAAGGCGGATGAATTTACAAATATGCTTCAACATAAATTGGGTGGCAGATATAAAGTATTAACCAAATACCAGCAAAATATCAGTCTATACCATTCCATGCATCTCGAAAAATGGTTTATTTATGCAGTGCTCACTTTAATTCTCATTATTGCGGCGTTCAATATGGTAGGCGCTTTAACGATGCTTGTGCTGGAAAAAAGAAAAGACATCAGCGTATTGCAATCTTTAGGGGCAGACAAATCGCTGATCCAAAAAATATTTTTAAGCGAGGGTATTTTACTTGCTGTTGTTGGCGCCTCAATCGGCATTATCTTAGCTCTTATCATTTGTTTTCTTCAAATGAAATATCACATTATCAAATTAGTAGGGAATTCTTTTTTAATTGATTATTTCCCCGTGAAATTAGTGCTTACCGATTTCATTCTTGTCATATGTACTTCTCTGATTATTGCTTTCGCAGCATCATGGTTTCCGGCGAAGAAAGCCTCCCGGCAAATGTTTAATTTGAAAGCCTGAGTGATAAATCTCTTTTTTGAAAAACTAAATTCTCGTTTAATCTTTCCTGTTATGCTCAAATAAAAAAGAGTAATCCACTAATTAATAATTGAAGCAATTCCTAAAGCTTAGTGCCAATATTTATCTTTGTGCTTTTTAGAAATGCCGGCTTAGCTACTTCATTGAAAAAGGAAACATTCCTGAGCAAGAAATATTATCTTTGAACGCTTTAGTTTAAGATAAAATAATGCCCGTGTCCTCTAATGGTAGGAGAAGATGTTCTCAACGTCATAAACAGAGTTCGATTCTCTGCATGGGTACAAATTTTTCAATGGATCTTTTGTAAAACAGCAATTCTTTATTTTTCCTGGTTTACTGCATTATTCTTTCGCAATCACTATTTTACCTTTTATTAACCGCCTGATTTCCTTTAAACAAATATCATGAGAGGAACTTCCTGCCTTGATGCTTAGTATTCCGGAGTCTACCACGGTCATCTGTAAATCTAAATCAAAAATTAGCCGCTGTCCTGCTTTACACCTGTTCTGCAATTCGGGAAACTCAGAACAGCAATACTTTGTTATTTGGAACATTCTAAAAATAGCAGGAGAATGCTACGAAAGGCTGAGCAATAGACTGTTTCACCAACAAAACGAATTGAGCAATGTCATATCTTTATTGCATTAAATTTAGCCGTTGGTGAGGCCATCGCTTCAAAGAAGGTGCAAATAGGAAATCGTAAT
>Ga0307374_10010908_pt1 | contig 13034 bp, 11 predicted proteins | sample OX3MG_FD_202532 | JGI IMG/M metagenome (GOLD analysis project Ga0307374, IMG submission 202532) | Soil microbial communities from Risofladan, Vaasa, Finland - OX-3 | ecosystem: Environmental > Terrestrial > Soil > Coastal area > Acid sulfate soil | place: Finland: Risofladan, Vaasa | collected...
CCGTGATGCTGGTGGCGGTGGGCGGACGCCCTGCCGGCTTTATCGGTGTCGCAGACCCGATCAAGGAAACTACGGCGGAGGCCATCAGCATCCTGCGTCGCGAGGGGATTCGGTTGGTCATGCTCACTGGCGACAACGAGCGTACCGCGCGTAGCGTCGCTAAGTCTTTGGGCCTGGATGAAGTGCATGCCAATGTCCTGCCGGGAGACAAGCACACCATCATTCTACGTCTGCAGCAAGAGGGGCATGTGGTGGCGATGGCGGGCGACGGGGTCAACGATGCTCCGGCATTGGCACAGGCCGATGTGGGTATCGCCATGGGCACGGGCACCGATGTCGCCATGGAAAGCGCCGGGGTAATTTTGGTCAAGGGCGATCTGCGCGCAATTGCCAAAGCGCGGCGGCTGTCACATCAGACCATGCGCAACATCCGCCAGAACCTTTTTTTCGCGTTCATTTACAACGGCGCCGGCATTCCGCTGGCGGCCGGTGTGCTTTTCCCGGTGTTTGGTTGGCTGCTTAGCCCCATGATCGCGGCCGCCGCCATGAGCTTCAGTTCCGTATCGGTGATCAGCAACGCGTTACGTCTGCGTCGCGTGGCGCTTTGAAATAGTAGAGTGGAGGATTTACGGACTGAGAGAGTGATATAAAATGTGCTTTGCGCATCGTTTGAGTACTCAAGGCCATTTCTTGACGCATTATGGAGCGTTCGATTACGCTCCCGCGTCAGCAACTAATGGAGCTACTTCTTTGGGTGCGCATTGTTAAGCAACAAGACGAAGGAAATCAAGCATGCTTGGCATTATCGGCGGAACAGGATTTTGCGAACTTGAAGGGCTGGATATCGTCGAGGAGATTGATGTTTCCACACCCTTTGGTAAACCTTCGGCTCCTTTGGTCAAAGCGCGTTATGCAAGCAAGGAACTGATTTTTCTCCCTCGTCACGGCGTACGTCATCAGTTTTTGCCACATGAGATTAATTATCGCGCTAACGTCTATGCTCTTAAACAAGCCGGCGTAGTTCAAGTCATTGGCTTCTCTGCTATCGGCAGTTTACGAGAAAATATTGAACCTGGAGATTTTGCCGTTCCTACGCAATACATCGATTGGGTTAAAGATGGCCGCATCAAGACCTTTTTCGGTAATGGCATTACAGCGCATGTTTCAACGGCAGAACCAGTTTGCCCTAATCTTACCAAAGCACTGGCTGAAGCGGCTGTGCGCACAAATATCATACTTCATACCGGAAAAACTTATGTCTGTGTGGATGGGCCGCGCCGCGGCACACGGGCCGAAAGCCACTTTCTACGCCAGATAGGCGGAGATCTGGTTGGCATGACGAATATTCCGGAAGTGTTTTTGGCGAGGGAAGCACAACTTTGCTACGCAACGGTTGGTATCGTCACCGATTACGATTGTTGGAAAGACGATCCAGCCGATCACGCTGATACCGCAACGATCATTGCGCGTTATGGTGCAAGCCTAAATAAGGCCAAGGCTCTGCTCAAAAATTTTCTTGAGCATTCTTTGCCGAAACAAAGTGCTACTAGCCGCGAAAGCCTGAAAGGTGCCATAATGACGCCAGATCATGCGCTTTCGGAAGAAGCAATAACGTTGCTGAATGTTTTAAGGGCATAAAATCGAAGCTCTAGGTTATCCTTCCATTAGTCGCGATGAGTATGCTTGGCATGACATAATGTTCAGCCTGATGGGCTCCAGCAAAGGAGATTAGGCCACAACTTGAACGGGCCGCTTTGGGTGGCGTAAGCAGTCCTTTGCTAGAAGCATGTTGATTTCCACCATCTTCTGATCCACTATTTTCATTTGCACTGACCCGCAAAATTCGTAAAAAATCCCTTTGTTATTAATGCCCAGTGCGGATCAATCTGGGTAAGCCAAAATTGAAATTCGGGGTCAACCTGCGAGGAAATGAACAGCCAGGCTCACCGGACCCTCTCCGGCCGGCGCTGCCAACACGGCGGCGAGCTCGGCATCCGTCGGCAGCGGCGTCTCGGGCGCCAGCCAGCCCTGCGCGGCGGCCAGGGCACGCACGCCAGCGAACTTGCGCCGCCCCATGAGTCGGGACCGGGCAATCTGTCGGTCCGTATCCCCCTGGCGCAGACGCACCAGGATCTGTCGGTATTGATACATCTCAAACGTCCTCTTGCTCATGGCGGCTCCCGGCAAAAGCCGGCAGCCTACCGCTTCAGAAAACGTTCGAGCGTCGGCCCCCCCCCCGTGTGGCTGGCTCTATTAGTGAAAATCCACTGGCGCCATTGCCTGAAAATCTACTGGCTCCATTAGCTGAAAACGCCGTGGCTCCATTCGATGAAAATTGACAAAAGCAACGTATTCACCGTTGGCGGGTGACCGGCCTGTCTCCCGTGTCGGCATCCGGCGTCTGGGCGAGGAGGCGCTACGCAAACTGAATGTCGGTGTACGTGCTTCGACGGCCGAGCTCGCCTACAACGAGGGACAGACCACACAAGTTCCCTCGGGTCGCGTGATTGCTATTGATAAGCGCGTGCGGCGCAAGATCGGTTATAACGGGATGTATCTCGAGTTTGAGCGCGCCAACTCTTGAAGAACTTGGCGCTGTCGCAGGCGCCCTGGGTATAACCGAGGTCCTTATCGAGAAGGACTGGCATGTTGTCCAGGTCTTGGCGCTTATAACAAAAATCCAGTTCGATCGCGTGTAGTAGGCGAAATCCAAGGTTATGCCGCCGTGGGCAACTCGAATAACCCATGGCAGTGGGACCTCCACCCGAAATCACTCAACGACAGTATCCCGCGCTTACAATCGTTTGGATTTTTGGATACAGCGGTAGGGACTTGAATTATCTAGTATAATAGAGCTTCAGTTTCTATCAATATCAGATAGTTATTACACGTATAATGTACTATTAAGCTTGATTTGAGTATATAATAAGAGCATTAAATATCTTTATCAGATATAAAATGCTTACTAAATATACACAAACAGGCGGTCTAAAAGGTGTCCTGTCCGCGCGTCCGCGGCAACATACCTAGCGGCTTTCGAGTGAAAATTCTGAAAATGGCCACCTCTCGAGTATCGGCATTGTGATTTTTGACAAATATTTGTTCGATGAGATCGATCAAATCATATCGGTTGAATGGTTTTAACTGATTACCTGCGGCAAGCGATGCGCAAGCGCAGACGTGCATCCGTGTATCTACAACACACTATTCAGCTGGCTGATCTAGGCGGGTAGGTAATAGCCCGTCAACAGCCCATCCCAGGCTTCAAACCAGAATTCCTTCTGGGAACAGCGTTGAAAGATATTCTTGCCCGTCCAGGCCTCGGCGGGCGTATGCCCTTGCAGATTCTGATGCGGCCGGATGTGGTTGTACCAGAGCCGGAATAGATGCAGGGAGGTATTCAGTTGATCCCGGTTCTCTACCGCCCAATGATCCAGTGCGTGTTTCAGTGTGCCGAAGAACCGCTCGATTCTCCCATTTTGCCAGGGGCAATGCGGTTCGATCCGCTGATGGCGAATACCCACGAGCCAGAGGGAGATTCGGAATAGCCAGGACCTGAACATGGCTTCGTTGTCGGTGCGCAGAGTCTGGGGCCTGCCGAAACGTTCAATGCCGTTGGCCAGCGCACGCAGGAGTGTGGCAGTCGATTTGTTCTTGAGCACTGCGAGAGTGAGATTGGCTCGCGTACCGTGATCCAGTATGCTGAGGATTGAATGCAGCTGGCCCTGATCATCGGTTTTGCCAGTGAGATCCAGGCCCCAGATACGATTCCTGGGGCCAGCCGTCAGTTTTCGACATTTCAGCTTTTGGCGAATGACGTGGATGTCATAGTAATATTTGCGAATCACATTGCTGACGTAGGTCTTGCCCACGGTCATCCCCTTGGCGGCATAGCGGCGATTGAAGATCATGGCGATATGCCTACATCCCAGATCCGGGCCTTGAGCTTTCAATTTGATGATCTCCTGCCGAACCCATTCCGGCTTGGCGGGCATGCTTAGGTGGACTGGTAGCATCAGCGGCTTTCGCCGCCCATAGCGGGGGATAGGGTTGCCATAGATTTGGCGAACGAGGAGCATGATGCCTATCAATAGCAGGGGTAAGATAACCATCAAAACCAGCACAGGCAGGGAGGGCATGGAATCCTCTATATATACGGTTAATGAACGTACCCGATCATGCCTTTGAATCTCGCTGTCCGCGAGGCTCGAAGCCAAGGGAGTGTGTTTATTAATAAAACCACCCAGTTGGACGGTGTTTAGGATTACTGGTGGCAACTATTCAGAAAATGAGTGAAGGAATGGCTAGCGGATGCACAACAAATCAGAAAAAACCGAGTATGAATCCTGAGGACACCCATCGCGGACACGCGGACAGGACACCGGAACCTTGAAACCGCATTGATGCCGAACGGCACGGCCATCATAGCGAGCTTCGCGCCGGACGGCCCGGAACGCTGCAGCGGCCTGCCGGTGCAGCGCTACTCCCCCGAATCCCTGGCGGCCGAAACGGGTCCGAAATTCCGCTTCAAAGACCATCGCAGCGAAGACCACCTGACCCCGTCCGGTAAAGTGCAGCGGTTCCAGTATCCCGTCCTTGAACATCGCCTCTGAGCCATGCCTGGGCAGATTAATCGCCGCACGACTTGTAAAACCCTTTCTTTCACATGGAGCACGAGCATGACTGTCCGACACCGCTTATCTACATTGATTCTTTCTTCCAGCCTGTGGCTGATGGCCTTGACGCCCGTCTTTGCCCAAGCTGACCCCAACGCCGGGACTGTGGCGCCGGCTGCCACATTCACAAGCCAGGGTAAAAGCCAGTCGCTGGCTGCCTATCGCGGGCAGAAAGTGATGTTGTGGTTGTTTTCCACCTGGTGTCCCAGTTGCCAGGCCGGTCTCGCGGCACTCGCGCAGGAGCATAAAACACTTGCGGCTGGCCGCGTGCACCTGATCGTGCTGGAGAACTACCAGAACGGCGGCTATTCCGGTCCTACCCTGCAGGCGCTGCTGAACCATTACGCCAGTGCAGTGAAGGATGCGCCCAATTGGACCATTGGCAACGCCACCGAGAAATTGGCGGCGGTTTATAACGCGAAGGCGTACCCCGATATTTACTACCTCATCAGCGCGGATGGAAAGATTGAAGCTGTCGGTAGCGCGCCATCCGCCAGCATGAACGAGATCCTCGCATTCGCCCGGAAGTGACGCTGTGTCCGAGAATGAGGTCTTTCCCATGAAGAATCTGTTACTTTCTTTCCGTGAAGTCTTCTCATCGCGTGCCGCCTGGATCGTCAGCATCGTGAGCTTTGTGGTTTTTCTTGGCATTTATCTGATGACTCTGCCCGCCACGTTTACAGGCGGCGTGGTCGGATTCAAGGCATTCGCGTTCCTGACCCCGGAGCTGATAGGGTGGTCCGTGCTTATGGCTGTACTGCTCGGTGTGCTGATGCCGATGACGGTGTATTTGTTAAGGCGCGGGTATAAGGCACGCGGCGGTGCCGGCACGGCCGCCGGTGGCTTGATCATCAGCCTGGTCACACCACTGCTCTGTTGTTCGCCGATCCTGCCGATTGCCTTCAGTTTCCTCGCCGGACTCATTCCGGCACTGGCGGGTGGGGCAGGCGGTGCGGTACAGGGATTCCTTGCCACCCATGAATGGTTGTTCTTTACTGTGGCCACTGCCATCCTGATGTTCGCGCTGTACAAAAATGCCAAGGAAGTCGTGAAAGGCGCCTGTTGCGCCGTCTGATATTAATATTCAGCAAAAATTGACCTATGAATTGCAATTAATCTTGCCCTCACCCTGATTGTTGTTATCTATATATTGCCTTTCCAACAGAAATAGTTGTAGCAGATGGGTAAAATTTGAAATAAAAATCAACGGCAAGACCAGTTACTTTGACTACTTCCGCAACATAGCCGGTGCCAACCCTCGTTTGAAAAATGCATCGCAGACAGGCGATGAGTCCTTCTGTGTGATATTTATCGCTTTATGTAGTATTTAAGGCATGCTTTAGTGTGTCGAAGAACCTTTCGATTCTCCTATTTTGCCAAGGACAATGCGGTTCGATCCGCTGGTGGCGGATACCCACCAGCCAGAGGGAAAAACGGAACAGCTAGAACCTGAATATGGTCTCGTTGTTGGTCCGAAGCGTCTGGGGCCTACCAAAACGTTCAATGCAGCTGGCTACTGCATGGAGTAGGGTAGCTGTCGATTTATTTGTTACTACTGCAAGGGTGAGATTGACTCTCATACCGTGATCCAGTATGCCAAGGATAGAATGCAGCGAGGCGCCTCCGCCCACGTCAACAAACGACTCACCTTTCTTGAGCCCGACGTTATGGATCAAATCCAGGGAGAACCTCGGGTGGGGTTAGAACCAGCTGACGGCGTCTCCGCTTTCTGGCCGTACACATTTTCGCAATGTTGCTTGCGGTCCATGACTACCCCTGCGAGGCTGCTGATAAGTGAGAGATTCCCGTTTTGTTCAACAGATTCAGACAGCCCTCGATTCCATGGTAGTTCAACCAACAATGCCCGCGATACGCAAAGGAGCTGCACGTTCAGAGGTCTGGTTTAAAGAGCATGAGGTATGGGATTGTTAACACTACTAAACCGACTGGTCTTCTGCAATTGCGTGTGTTTTTGTCATGGTTATAGAGTCTCAAGGTGCGATTTTGGACAAAATCTTTCGAATTTACCTGAAATCGGGCGGTCGAGCGCCTGAATTGAGATATCATTGAATTGTTATAGCTACTTTCGGGACCACCACAGCGACCATGAACTCTCGGGCTCACGCGCGGCATCGCCTTGTGGTATCGGCCGTTTTATTGACCTGGCTGACTTGGGCTTTCGCATGTCCCCATGCGATGGTTGGATTCGATGGCCATGTTTCTGGGACCTTGGGACACGTAAGTCAGGCCCTTGCCAGCCAAGGGTGGTTCAGCGATGAGGATGTCTCCTGCCTTGCATTGCAGCATCTTCCCACCCTTACTCAGAAGGCCGATTTCAAGACTCCGACTACGGTTTTTGCGTCACATACCCTATCACCCGCTATTACTGCCACCACGGTTTTCATAGTCGCAATCTCAAGATATCCGTTTAAGCAAAGTTTCCCGCCCACACGACGATCTTCACCCGCCTTGGGTGGGATCTGGCCCCACGCTCCTCCATCCCTGACCTGATTATTGCCGCCTGAAGGCGGCGTACGGCAGTTCGTGCCTGCGCGCGAATGATGCCGAGTCATGTTTCCTAGATGGAGAACAATTCATGTCATCCCTAGTCTGGCGCTTGGTGCGCCGCAGCCGCTGGATTTTGCCGCTGCTTTCCACTGTGCTATTCGCGTTCAACAGCTCAGTGTTTGCACAGGATCTCACGCTGGAGCAGGCCATGCGCGAGGCACTTGCTCGCAACCAGGATTTGCATGCAGCACGTAGCACCGTTGATGCGGCACGCGGTCGGCTGGAACAGGCCGGCCTCTGGCCCAATCCGCGACTGGTACTCAGCAACGATACCGATCGGCCATTTGATAATGCAGGCGAGTACTCCCGGTCGATCGGTATTAGTCAGGACTTTCCCATCGCCGGGCGCATCGGCCGCGCCAAGGACGTGGGCCGCGTGGATGTGGCGCGCGCGCTTGCGGAAGTGAACGAAGTCGAACGCCGGCTTTTAGGAGAGGTGGCCGCATCGTTTTATAGCATCGTCACGTTTGATCAGCAGATCAGGTTACGTGACCGGCTGATCGGCATCGATGAATCACTGGTAAGTACCTCACAGGTGCGACAGCGGGCTGGCGAAGTTTCTGAGCTTGATGTCAACACGGCAAAGCTTGATTTGGAACGGTTGCGCCAGGAGCGCACCGTGCTTACGGGTGAGCGCGCCGAGGCACTCGCCACGTTGGTTGCGTTACTGGGGCTGCCACCAAACGCAACACCCATCCTCAATAGTACACCACCGCCTATCGCGCCACTGCCCTCATTGACCCATCTCACTGAACAGGCGCTCAACGAGCGACCTGACCTTCGTCTGCTCGCACTTAGTGCAGACCAGGCACAAGCGGAACAGGCACTCGCCAGCGCCTCCGCCTGGGAGGACTGGAGCGTGTCGCTCGGCGTGCAGCAAAACAAGCGCGTGATTGTGGGGGCGCCGCCCCAACCCGCGGACAAGGCACTCATGTTGTCGCTTTCCATTCCGTTGCCGCTTTTCAACCGTAACCAGGGCGCGAGCACGGCGGCCGTGGCTGATGAGGAAAAGGCACGCGAACAGCTGACCGCATTGCGACTACAAATTGAGAACAGTGTGGCAGGGAAGTACACATTGGTGACGCGCTTGCTAACCGCACTCAATGCTTATACCCAAAACACATTGCCGCTCAGTCGCAGCAATGCGGAACTTGCGCGCAACGCTTACCGACAGGGGCAAGTCTCTATCGTTGAAGTGATTCAAGCCGAACGTCAGGAAAACGAACTCAATACCGCTTATACCGATGCCATGGGCCAATATCTCCAGGCATTTGCCGCCATGAATACCGCCGCAGACACTTGGGCACCCCTCATGACCCATCCGATATATTCCTCCACCGATCAATCTGGAGAACACTGACATGCGATACCTACTTCGTTACAAGTTTGCCGCTGTCGGGGCGCTGGTTATTGCTGTCACGTTACCAGCAACGGGATTTGCTCACGGCGAGGACATCAAGCTCGGTGGCGAGGTGCGAGGCCCTGTTTCCCTTACTGCCGCTCAGACTAGCGCATTGGGGCTCGAACTCGAACAAACCAAGTTGCGACCAATAGCCGATCTCCTCGACGTGAACGGCGAAGTGAAAGCCTTGCCGGACGAACAGGCCGATGTGAGCCTGCGGATCAGCGGTCGAGTGGCCGCGGTGTATGTCAACCTAGGGGATGCTGTGCGCAAAGGCGAAAAGCTTGCACTGATCCAGTCGCGCGCGGTTGGTAATCCGCCGCCGACGATCGTGGTGCGTGCGCCCATGGATGGCGTGATTGATGAACGCAACATTATCGTGGGTCAAGCCGTAGAACCCAATACTACGTTATTCCATTTGAGTAACCGCACCCGCATGCGCGTGGTCGGTAGGGTATACGAAGAGGACCTGGAGAAGATGCACGTAGGCCAGAAAGCGTATGTGAAGCTTTTGGCATATCCAGACAAGACCTTCACCGGCACGGTCAGTTTGGTGGGACCGACACTCGATTCGAACACGCGTACGGTGGCCATCTGGATCGTGCTGGATAACAGGCGAGGCCTGCTGAAACCGAATCTGTTCGCGCGTGCCGATATCATGCTCCACGCCGAAAAGGCGGCACTGAGCGTACCCAGTAGCGCCATTCTCGAAGCCAATGGCGAAAAATTCGTGTTCGTGCGTGAGGGGGGTAAATATCGTCGCGTGGTGGTGACCGTGGGCGCTTCCGACGACGAATACACCGCAATTGATTCACAACTCGTGGCCGGTGATGAAGTGGTGACCCAGGGGGCGCGGGAGTTGTACACGCTGTGGCTTACCGGCGGACAGCTCAAGGCGGAGGACTAAGCCATGTTCAACCGCCTCATCGCCTGGTCTCTCAACAACCGGCTGTTAGTGATCGCCATCACGGTGGTCCTGTTCCTCGCTGGCGGCTATGCCCTGAAGCAGATGTCGGTGGACGTGTTCCCTGAATTTGCACCACCCCAGGTGGTGGTTCAGACCGAGGCACCCGGACTCGCACCCCAAGACGTGGAAGCCCTGATCACCTATCCGCTCGAAACCGCCATTAACGGCACACCGGGTGTGGCGGTGGTGCGTTCATCGAGCTCCGTCGGGTTGTCAACCATCGTGGTGGTTTTCAAAGACGGTACGAACATTTACCTTGACCGCCAGCTTGTCAACGAGCGTATCCAGGATGTCAGGGGCAGTCTTCCTGCCGGCACCCGGCAGCCGATCATGCTGCCCGTGACCTCCGCGGTGGGTTGGCTGGTGAAATACGCGCTGACCAGCAAGACCGTCTCACCGATGCAATTGCGTACCATCTCTGACTGGGAAATCCGCCCGCGGATTCTCTCGCTCGGCGGGATCGCTTCGGTTGTATCCATCGGCGGCGACGTAAAGCAATACCAGGTGCGGCTCAATCCGGAACGCATGTTGGCCTACAGGGTGAGCGCCGAGGAGGTACGCCGCGCCCTGGAAAACGCCAATCTCAACGTCGCGGGCGCCTTTCTGCAACGCGGTGCCGAAGAACTCATCGTGAGCGGCCAGGGGCGGGTCAAAACCCTGGCCGATCTGAAGCAAACACTGATTACTGAACGTGAAGGTGTGCCCATCACTATCGGCAACATTGCTGAAGTGCGTCTGGGCAGCGAGATCAAGCGCGGTGATGCCGCATTCGGCATGCAACCGGCTGTCATCGGCACCATTTCGAAGATTTATGGTGCCGACACGCTCACCACCACCGCCAAGGTGAATAAGGCCTTGGCACAGATCAAAAAGGATCTGCCAGCGGGCGTGGAGATGAATATCCGTGTTTTCCGCCAGGCGGACTTCATCGAAGCGGCGATCCACAATCTTAATGTGGCCTTGCTGGAGGGCGCGCTCATTGTGATCGCGGTGCTGTTCCTGTTCTTGATGAACTGGCGTGCGTCTTTCATTACCTTCATATCCATGCCAGCATCTTTTGTGGGAGGCATCATCGTCATGCGCTTCCTGGGGGTTGGCATTAACGCCATGACACTGGGGGGCTTGGCGACAGCCATTGGCGCAGTAGTGGACAACGGCATCATCACCGTGGAGAACGTGGTGCGGCGCCTGCGCCTTAACCACAACGCTGCAAAGCCCGCGCCTGCTATGGAAGTGGTATTCGATGCCGTGCAGGAGATACTTAATTCGGTGTTCTATGCCACGCTCATTTTGAGCGTGATTTTTGTGCCTATCTTTTTCCTGCAGGGCTTGGCGGGACGCATTTTCTCGCCCCTGGGCATTGCCTATATCGCTGCAATGATCGCATCCCTGGTGGTGGCGGTGACCACGGTGCCAGCGCTTTGCTATTTGCTATTGGTACGACGGGATGAGAAGAAAGAAAGCGAAAGCGTGTCGTTGCATCCCACAATGGAAGCACCGTCAGACCATGGCGATCAGCCCGCGAAGGAGCCGCCAGAATCCTTGCTACTTCACCCTATGGATGCGCAGGAGCTCAGATCTGATACTCCGATAGCGAGCAATGAACGCGAAAAAGAGACCTACTTCGTCATCTGGCTAAAAGGACATTTCCTCAAGCTGCTCAACGCTTCGCTGGCCCATCCACGCTGGGTCGTGGGTATCGCTGCGGCGCTCCTTGTGGGGGCACTCGCGCTCTTGCCGTTTTTCGGTAAGTCCTTCCTACCGGAATTCCACGAGGGCAATTACATCATTGCCATGACCACGCTGCCGGGAACCAATCTCAAGGAATCGCTACGCCTCGGTGCACGGGTACGTGAGGATCTGCTCAAGTATAAGCAGGTGGTATCCATTGACCAACGGGCCGGGCGCGCAGAGCTGGACGAGGACGCGCAGCCACCGAATTTCAGCGAGTTCGATGTGAAGCTCGATTTCGCCAGGGACCCGAACATGTCGCCGGATGAACTGCTGCGTCGGGTACGGGCTGACCTCGCCACTATTCCTGGGGCGGTGTTCAACGTCGGTCAGTTTATCGCCCACCGCATGGATGAGGTGCAATCCGGCATTCGTGCCCAGGTAGCCATCAAGATATTCGGCGACGATCTGGATGAGCTCTACACCCTGGGACAGCAGGTACAGAATGCTGTGCAAGGGGTAAAAGGCGCCGTGGACGTCAATCTGGAGCAGCAAATCCGTGTGCCGCAAGTCAGCATCCATGTTGACCGTACGCGTGCCTCGCGCTATGGAGTACAGGTGGGCGAGGTGCTCAAGGATGTTGAGATGTACCTCAACGGCGAGACGGTTTCCAAGGTGCTGGAAGGACAGAAAACTTTCGATCTTTACGTGCGGCTAGATAAAGCCGGCCGCAACAGCGTGTCGGCCATGCGGAATCTGCTAATTGACGCTCCCGCCTTGGGCAGAGGTGGGAAAATCCCCTTACGGGAGGTGGCTGACGTCTCGGTACAGGATGAACCCTACGTCATTAATCGTGAAAATGCCAAACGACGTATTGTGGTGAGTTTCAATGTCCAGGGCAGGGCGTTAGGTAGTGTTCTCGGGCAAGCGCAAGCCATAATCGCGAAGCAGATCAAACTGCCGCCGGGCTACTTCGTCGAATATGGCGGCCAGTTCCAGAGCCAGCAAGCGGCAAACCACGTGCTCGTGGGTTTCGGTTTGATTGCTCTATTCGTTGTGCTGATGCTGCTCTACAAGGTATTCGGCAACTTCCGCGAATCCCTGTTGGTACTGCTGAATCTACCGCTTGCCATGATCGGCGGGGTGGCAGGTCTGTTTCTCGCCGGTGCAGACATGAGCACGGCGGCGGTGATCGGTTTTCTTACACTGTTTGGCATCGCGGCGCGCAACGGCATCATCCTGGTGACGCATTACAACCAGTTGCGGCGCGAGGGCAGGCCGGTGGAGGAGGTAGTAGTGCAGGGCACACTGGATCGTCTTGTGCCGGTGCTCATGACCGCCGCCACGGCGGCTCTGGGCCTAGTCCCACTCTTGTGGGGTTCGCCAGTGGGCAAGGAACTTGAGCGCCCCCTTGCCCAAGTGGTGCTGGGCGGGCTTGTGACTTCCACTTTTCTCAACATGGTGGTGATTCCCACGCTTTATAACCGCATTGAACTCTGGCGAGCGTCGCGCACCTAATTGAATGGCTCCGCATCCCGTATTGTCCAAATATAGAACCGTAGAAATTTACGCCGCTTCGCGGTAGTAATAATTGAGCATTCCGCCAAGGCGCTGGCGCTGCTTGACGGGACCTGGGCGCAGGGAAGGGGCAGTAGTGATGGGTTTCAGCAATCGGTTCGTCATTCCTTGGTGATTGCGCTCGGTGTGGTAATGCGCCATATATTCTCGGATGGCGTGCCGAAGCGAGGCT
>Ga0307374_10010909_pt1 | contig 13034 bp, 11 predicted proteins | sample OX3MG_FD_202532 | JGI IMG/M metagenome (GOLD analysis project Ga0307374, IMG submission 202532) | Soil microbial communities from Risofladan, Vaasa, Finland - OX-3 | ecosystem: Environmental > Terrestrial > Soil > Coastal area > Acid sulfate soil | place: Finland: Risofladan, Vaasa | collected...
TATCGGGAAGAAGCTTGTCTGGTGGCAAGAGCGAGAGCGCACGACGCCGGATACGCGCCGTCCACATCGTGTCCCTCTTCGTTATTGGCGGAGCACTGGTCTTGACCTCGACCTGTGGAGCCTCCGGACCGCCTTCGTCACTACGGTGCGACCTTGGAAAGGGAAACACCAGTGCTGCGCCAAATATCACGACCATTGCCAAAATGAGAACGAGATTGGAGACAGAGACCTCAAAGATCGACCAATGGACATAACGTCCAGGACTGTTGAGATCAACTGCTGAGAAAATCGCTGCGCCTGCTGACATCATGTACCCCCGATTGGCCCAGCATTGACCCGAGTGATCCACTTTCAAACACACTGGCTCAACAGGTCCACGACGCTGGGTCGCCCCATGCCAAGGACCTGGTGCTCAGGCTAGTGCAGGGTCAAAAACGCAGCGGGTGATCAAATTAATTGGAAGATCTTCTGGTCAAAGCCCTCAGCGAAACCGCAAAAACGCCACCAGCAAGAGGAGGAGATCGTCTTCATCACACAGAGAATTCACGCGCCATCACGAAGTCGACGCGCGCTGGGACCAATTGAGCGGTCAAACCTTGGTCTGCAGCGCCTCATAGATCCGTTCAGCAGTAATCGGAAGACTGCGAAGACGTCGACCTGTCGCAGCAAACACGGCGTTCGCGACTGCCGGAGCCGTTGGCGGCGTTGTCAACTCTCCGATCGCCTTGACATTCGCGGTTCCAATTCCAACGCCGCCGGTAAGGAGCGCTGTCTTGTAGGGCGGAGTGTCACGCATCGAAGGAAGCTTGTACTCACCAAGATTTGCCGCCCAGACGTGTCCCTCGGACTCGTCAAGGTCCTCAAGAGTGGCAAACCCAAGACCGGTTGTCGTTCCACCATCGATCTGCATCTGATGTGCCAAAGGATTGATGATGTTAGCAACATCGATCGCGTTCAGCACGTTGAGGATGCGCAACTGACCAGTCTCGGGATCGACGGCAACGCTGACGACCTGGACTGCGACAGATCCCACAAGTGGCGCTTCAGCAGATTTGAGTTCAATCAGGACAGGCTCATCTTCGAGACGGTTGCGCCAAGCCTTTGCAGCAACATCTACAGCAAGTGCCATCGTCGAGGTGACGCGAGAACCTCCAACACCCGTGTCAAAAGGAAGCGAGTCCGAGGCAACCTGAGCGACCTCGACCTCTGAGGGCGCCATTCCGAGTGCCTCAGCCATGAGTTCTCGCATGACGGTGTGACTTCCGGTACCGGTCTCGACTACGGGGATCTCCACGCACACGCCACCCGTTGCAGTTGGAACGAGTCGAATACTTGTCGGCGCGTGCGGAGTCGATCGGCTGTAGATCCCGATTCCGGTTCCCGTCAGCCATCCCTCTGGAGCCGCTGCAATCTCTCGTTCACGCATCGCGAGGTCAAGTGTCTCGACACCACGGCTCTCTACCCATACGTGGCCATGGTCGTCCGGGTCGCCGGATCGAAGAAGATTGCGTCGACGAAAATCTGCCGGATCAATCCCCGCCTTCGCGGCGAGTTCATCGAGCGCGGACTCGAGTGCAAAAACGCCCTGCGCCTCGCCCGGGGCGCGCATGAATCCACGCGGCACCGTATTGGTATAGACACGCTGGTAGTTCGCGTAGAAGTGGGCGACTCGATACGAGGGGAACTGCGCCGCCGAGGTGCCAGCCACAGACGGCGTACAGCCTCCGTAGGCCCCGCCGTTCATCGCGATATCCATCCCTACTGCCTGCAGACACCCTTCGGCATCACATCCCATCTTCACGCGGATGCGCGAAGGATGTCGCGGATTTCCAGCAATCAGATCTTCGTTGTAACGCAGCACGAGCTTCACGGGATGTCCCGTCAGACGCGAGAGCTCAATCGCAAGCGGAGCTTCCCCCGGAGCACCCTTGCCGCCAAAATCTCCTCCCATCGCCATTGGCTGGACATCGAACGCCTCTGGTGACATTTCGAGACAGTGACTCAACATCGTGCGCAGGCGGTGGGGGACCTTGTTCGTGAACCAGAGACGTACCTTCTCCGAAGACTCGTAATCAGCGACACATGCCTGCGGTTCGAGATAACCCTGATGGACTCCCTGGGTGGAATAGGTCTCGTCAACGGCAAAGGCGCAGCCGGCCAGGATTGCTTCGACCTCTTCTTGAGAGCCGACGGTCTCGCGATAAATCAGGTTGCGACCTTCTCCGGGTCGGATGACAGCTCCTGGATAGCTCCACGGCTCGTCATGAACAAGAGGGGCATCCGGAGCTGTTGCCTCTTCGATCGTGGTCACCGCGGGAAGATCCTCGTAATCAATCAGCACCATTGCCGCTGCCTCCTCCGCGATTGCTCGCGTCGTCGCAACGACAGCAGCTACCCGGTCACCCGCATAGCGCACGCGCTCGATAGCAAGGACAGGAATGTCTTCGAGCGCTCGACCACAGGGATTCTGCGTGAGGTCAACGGCTGTATAAACACCAATTACCCCGGGTTGCGCGAGCGCCTCGCTTGTATCGATCGAGCGAATGCGTGCATGCACCGCAGTACTCCGCACGACCACGGCATAATACAGGTCCGCTCGACCCTGAAAGATGTCAGCAACATACTTTGTGAATCCGGTTGCTTTGGACCGTGCATCAAGACGCGTCATTATCGCGACGCTATCGAAAAAGATGCGAGCTTGCATATTTCGCCTTGCTTTGTGATCACGAACCTGCCGATACGGCCTGAATTTGCGAGGATTATCCACCGTTGTTGACACAGTGAACATATGGAACGAGCCGGTCGTATCTCGAACCGGTCCAAGTCATCGCGGTGGAGTCCATCTCTGCGTAGATATGCACCTGGACTCGATCACTGACTTGGATCTTGCATCGAGGCCACAAACGTTCCAACGTCGAGAGGGTCTTCAACGACGACAAATTAATCCGCCATTTGATTCCTCGCTTGGACGAGCCCGGGCCGCGCCCCATCAAACCGGTGAAGGGAACAGCCCAGTCATAAAAAGTCGTGCCCCGGCGCCACGCAACGGACGTTCACATGTACTCCGTAATCCATCAGTTCCACGGCTCTTATTCGATTGTTGACGGCAAACTCGTTGACACGGAGCGCGACAAAAAGTGGGTCCGAACTCATTAAAGCGTCACTTCTGTGAGAATATTCGTCATCAAAAACTACCCGAAGATAGTCCGTCTCCAAAGCAGCGTGAGACATTGGCGCCTGCAGTTGACCAGGAACAGGTCCACTGTCTCGGTAATCGACGTTACGACATTGACGATGGGAACCGCTTGATAATTCGCATAATTGGAGGAGATGCATACGAAGTTGATGAGAATTTGTCCAACTACTTTTTTGACCTCGATGTTTGCATCGACAGATCTCTAGCTTCTGGCGAGGACATCGCTTTTCGAGAAGCACTCATAGAACTCACGGATGCCATCCACGCTCATGGCAGAGTTCTTAACAACGATTCTCATTTACCCGCTGATATTGTGGTTCCACATCCTGAAACGAGCTTGGAGCAATTTAGAATTCAGATGGATTCGGAAGCTTTCGAAGATTGAGATGTTCATGAATCGAGGCTGTCTATATCCCCGATAACTCCGGAATGACGCGCTCTCCAAACCTCCGCAATGACTGGCGCGCTTGAGAAATTGGCAGGCGTCCAAACTCAAAATTTCCGCAAAAGACATCCAGCCCCCCAACCTCTTTTGATGTTCTTGCCACACCTTCTGCCACGGTGTCGGGCGATCCGACAATAAATATCCCTGCATCAAGAGCCCACTCATATCCGTTTGAACCTGCCATCAAATCACGAGTTCTTATTCGAGAACGAATCTCGGGCGTATCGTCATCTCCATAGCCGCTGGAATTTAATCCAAAGTGCTCATGCACGAGCCCTTTGTTTTCATTTCCCCATGTATTTCCAAATCGCGCTCGCGCGACTTCGTGGGCTTTAGCATCAGTATCGTCCACATAAACTTGACGCATTAGGAAAGTTCGCCCCTTTACGTCAGGAGGATGCGTGTCACTCCAGACTTTCCGATAAAGATTGAATTTCTCTGCCACTTGATCGTTGGGATCAATATTTGCCGCGCAGCCATAACTGTTACGAGCCGCGAATTCGTGAGCTCTCCTGCTATGACAGCCGGCCCAAATTGGGGGATGTGGACTTTGATACGGGCGAGGGAAAGGCAGGTGCTCGTGGTACTGCCAAAATTTGCCTTCGTAGGTAACCTCTTCTCGCGTCCAGGCCATCTTGATGATTTCGAGAGCTTCCTCACTCATCTCCCGACGATCGCGGTAATTCAAACCCCACCGGTAAAACTCGGCCTCTTGGGTTCCGAGGCCCGTACCGAACTCCAAACGGCCGTTTGAAAGCTGGTCAATTGTGGCAGCGTCTTGCGCGAGTCGCATCGGATTATGGTATGGCAGCGGAAAAATCATTGATCCAAGACGAATGACGCTCGTGTGCTGGGTCATCGCAGCCAATATGGTCAAAGTCGAGGTTGCCCTAAGGCCCGGCGAAGATTGGTGCTCAATTAGGTAGTAATGCGCAAAGCCCAGCTGTTCAGCCTCTTTGATCTGTTCCATATGTCGCGCGTACACGGCACTCGGCTGTCCGGTGGCTCGAAAGTCTGAACCTGAAAAGGGATCCCAGACTGCACAGTCCATAATTACTCCTAGAGGTTTCTTCGCAAGATGTCAACGGTCACGTAACTCCCAGGCGTTTCCGTTAAATAATTTGCTTGCCCAATCTTTGATGTGATTCTAGTTGGTATCGACAATTTCCCCAAAGACGTGAGCCATTTTGGCTGGATCACGGCACGTGAACTCACTGTGTGACTGTCGCCGTCAATGGTTGCTCTGCAAAATCGCGGCGTTCCCGATCTGCTGCCATGGTCATTTTGCACCATGAACGCGTTCGAGTCATTGATCGGTGCCCGTAAAAACCCATCGAGACGGATTTTGCGCTGGCGCAGTAAAAAGATGGGCTGTCGCCTGGTTGGAGATGAATCTTCTTGAACCAGAGCGGTGTTCTTGTCATATTCAGGGAACAGGCTCATGACAGAACTCGTCCGCGCCGTGTTTAACGGATTGGCAGCGCTTCTAACGCGAAATAGCTCCGATCACACAGCCAGAAACCAATCCAATACTCGACGATCAGGCCATCGACTTAACGGCTATGGCGTCATTGCCGACTGGCAACGCTATCGAATAAGCGCCGAGCTTGCTGATTTCGCCCCATCTAGTCAATATGGAACAGTCGGCTCGGTCTGCATCTGCGGGGGTTGTGCACCTATGTAAGTCGGCCAATCGGGGTTCGTCGTGCATTACGAACCTCCAAGGTATGTATTTGTGTGAATAGCTACACACAGCCTTGGAGGCTCAGCTCACGGGCAGATAGGTATTGACAACGTCCGTGGTCAATACACCTAATTCACTTTCTTTGCGGTACCGCCACGATCCGCGATCATCTCTTCGCCTGGGTAGCCACCAACCCCAACCCTTACATCTACGAGGACTGCAGCTCCCGCCTCCACTTCTTTGATCGCTTGAGCGAGAACGTCGGTAAGTTCACTTGGGTCATCAATTGGTCCGTAGCCCTTCAGACCGTAAGATCTCGCAATCGCGGCGAGATCAGGATCAGGCTCACGTATGTACTGACCTAGCCAACGGTTTTCAATCGGCCTTCCCCTCATCACCGCCATTCGATATTGGTGTACTTCATCATTATGAAACGAACGATTATTAGCGACAATAATAAGAAGCGGCAACTTGTAGTGAACAGCCGTCCACAAAGCGGAAGAGCCCATGAGAAAGTCGCCGTCTCCAAGGATGCCAATTGCAATCCGTCCCGTACCCTCGAGCGCGAGCGCTACACCGACCGTACCTCCTGGTCCATACCCAACTCCTCCACCACCATCGCCCCCGAGGTAATCCAGTGGATGACTAACGTCTAAATCGTGTCCAGACCAGCCCAATGGAAGTGCCGCGAACGTAGCACTACGACCGTCGAGGGCTTCACGCAGAGAACGTGCAAGAGTACTGCACATGATTTGACCATCATCTTCGAAGTTTGCGCGTTCATCGAGTTCAATCGAATCACCATCCCATCTCTCTGAACTATCAGTTTTCTTGGCCTTTGTAATTAGAGCTGCAACGAGAGCATCCGGATGTGTTGCAACCGCGAGGTCGGTAGGGGCAAGACCGAAGTGATCCTTGCTCCAACCGTTGTGCAAGACGAAATCAGAAGAGCAAGAAATGACGTATGCATCGACCGGATCTGTCCCATAAGCCTGCCTGAACGCACTAGCAAGATCGACCCAATCAAGTGCGAGAATGACATCAGCATTCCGAATTAGGCGCCCTCCTGCCTTCGATATGTTGTTCATTGGCGGAATAGGATTAGCCGCGTGCCCGGTCGGAAAGACCGATCCGTCTTTGATGTTGGTAAGTACGTAGGTTCCAAATGCATCTGCCAACTGGATCCGTTCCTGCCATGCCTGTTCGTTTCGTCCGACGCGGCCCATAAGGACAAGCGGACGCTTCGCGTTTGAAAGTCGGTCGGCAATCTCATCGACGAGTAACTCCGAGGGTGACTGAACCGGAACAGGGTGATAGCGCTCAACGTCCGGCATCTTCAAGTCCTCGGGACAAGGGCTCTCTTGGAGAGTGGAATCGACACAAACGTACGTCGGAGCGGATGGATACGTCCTCGTAATGACGTTCGCTCGAAGGAGCGCCTCCATGGTAGCCGACACCGAACCTGGCTGATCGTCCCATTTGGAAAAATTGCGGATCATGGCACCCTGGTCAGCCGCCGTGTGAATCCAGTCAATCCAAGGGCGCCTTAACGAGGCATCGATTGGACCAGTTGCACCAAGGATGAGCATCGGAACACGGGCACAATAGGCATTGTAAATCGCCATGATCGCATGCATCAGCCCGACATTGCTATGCAGGGCGACCGCCAACGGTTCACCCGTTACTTTTGCATAGCCATGAGCTAACGCGACGGCGTGTTCTTCGTGTAGGCAAAGAACCATCTGAGGATTGTCATTCCCAAGGTAATTGACAATGCTGTCGTGAATCCCTCGATAACTCGCACCGGGAGTCAAACTAACATAGCGAATTCCGAGCTGGGAAAGCACTTCGGCCATTGCGTCACTTCCCCATTCGGGCCGCGATGGTTTGTGCGCTCGAATAGTAGGTTCGTCTGGCTTCACGCTTGGCCCCCAACCTCATGCTAAATAGCCTCATGCTAAATAGTCAGCGGCCAAGCTATCACCGTGCTTCAATATCGGTCAAAAACGGATATGCAATTGTTCGAAGTCTACCTTCATCCACGCGCAGTCCTATTGGCGTTGACCGCTTGAAAACGCTCGCCGTTCAGTAGACGCGGGTTAAGCGGCTTTGTTAAAAGTCACAGTGTTGGCGAAGTATTGCATCTCGAAGTCCACCGGCGAGATTTGGCCGAGTGAATCGTGTCGACGCCGACGGTTGTAGCGGTTGTCGATCCACGCACCAACCTCGATACGCGCGCGCTTTTTGGTGGGCCACACACGACGGTAATAGAACCCGGTCTCCAAGGTTGCGAAAAATGATTCGGCCATGCTGTTGTCCCAGTATTTACCGGTGTAACCCATCGAGCGAATCAGTCTGTTGCCCGCGGCGAAGGCGGTGTTGCAACGGCCGCAGGATTCCAAGGGGTCAAGGCCAAGATGGAACCCATCTCACGCGCTACCGCTGTTTGGATACTCCTGATCTCCTTCTCATCTATCGAAGTTATACGAGAACTGACCGAAGAACTTCGCACGATGGCAGCGTGATCGAGATCGCCGCGCGCCTCATAGATGGCGGCTACAAAGCGCGTCCCACCTGCCATTTTGGCCCGAGCATTAGAACGCGCACACGTGAAATGCCAACTTGAATAGGGATTATGGATCCGAAGGCTTTATCTAGATCAACGAGTTGAGGTTGTCCATTTAAATACCGTCCGCTCGACAATCTTCAAAGTCGTAACGTTTATCACGCCAAAAACTGAGGTAATTATCAGCAGGGCTATGAGAAAGGCCGTCTGCAACCCTTCCCCGTATTGGAGCAACAGCCAACCGACCCCAACGTTGCTCACCTCCATCTCGCCAACGACCATCCCGATAATCGCAAGACTCAGACTGCTCCGCAAACCAGCCAACACATACGGTATTGCCGCAGGAATTGCGACCTTCCACAAGGTCGCTCGTTCGCTCAGACCAAGGGTGGACGCGACTTCGATATAGCCCTTATGCACATTTCGGACGCCAGCTGACGTGTTCAACAACATCGGAAACGTTGTCACCAACATGGTAAAAACCACACGCGCCTCCATCCCGATACCTGTCCAAATGACTAGCAGCGGAATGGCAACGATAAGCGGAGTCGCGTTCACAACATTTACGAAGGGGTTCGCGATATTGCTCACTGCCTCGAAGCGTCCAATAAAAACACCGAGAGTGAAACCCAGTGTTACTCCAAGAACAAGGCCCAGATACATCTCGCGTAGTGACAGCAAGAGCGCGCTAACAGTCGGGCCGTGCGTGAGGATATTGGCAAACGCTCGGGCAACTGACTGTGGTGAGGAGAGAAACAATGGATTCGTAAACTGAGCAAGGATCTCCCAGAGGCCAATCAAAACAGCTACCGCTATGATGGGCAAGACGATGAACGACGCGCCGCTCCTCGCGCGGCGCGCCTTGAATGCCCGATCCCGAGCCCTCTTGTCCACCTGGGAACTATTTACGTTGGCAGTACCTACGCTCATAGCCCTCCCTCCTGTGACCGCAACATTTCCGTGATCTTGGATCGGAGTTCAATTGTCTCAGGCTCAGCCCGGAAATCAGCCTGGGTTCGCGGACGCGATAGATGAACTTCGAGCGTCTCCACAATTTGTCCGGGATTTCTATGCATAACAACAATTCGATCGGAGAGAAAGATCGCCTCATCGACATCGTGGGTAACGAACACGATCGTGATACCGAGTTGGCTCCAAAGCGTTGCGACCTCGGCCTGAAGCGCCTCCCGGGTAAAGTTATCCAACTGGCCGAAGGGCTCGTCCATCAGGAGAACCTTCGGCTTCACCGCGAGCGCCCGCGCTACTCCAACCCGCTGTTGCATACCTCCAGACAGCGTGTACGGAGGTACCTCCATGACGTCTTTCAGTCCAACCATCTCGAGGAACTCTCGGGAAATCCGCTGTCGCTCTGACTTCTCGACACCCCGCGCCTCAAGACCAATCTCCACATTGCCACGAACCGAACGCCAAGGAAGGAGGTTAATATCCTGAAAGACATACGCCATATCCTGCGAAATGCCGCTCAGCCTCTTTCCTTCAAGATCGATCGTGCCAGAGTCCGCGAGATCGAGTCCATCGATGATGCGCAAAAGTGTCGTCTTTCCACAGCCGCTCGGACCAACCAAGCTGATGAACTCTCCCTTGTTGACATCGAGGCTGACTGCAGATAGGGCCACGACGTCGCGCTCTTGGCCTGTGAAAGTCTTATTGATGCCGCGGATAGAAAGCACTGGCTGATCAAACATCTTTGAACTGCCACTTGAACCAGACAAGGTGTCCATGCCAGCCGTAGCATCGATCGAATTAGTCACGTAACGTCCTTTTCAAAGTTGTCGAAATTGCTTTCGTCAGACCACTTAGAACTTCTAAGTTCACTTTATTGCGGTCGATCATCGCGCCCCTCGGCGGTTAGCAGAGGTCGCTTGGATCCATGAAAATTTGCGCCGTTGCAGGACCCGCAGACTCCCGAACAAAGCAAGGGCAAGCATGCATGTCGCGCCAATAGCCGCAATCAATTTGTTTGTCTCAAAGTACATTCCGTAGGTATTGACGATGTCCCCAAGACCACTTTGCCCAAACTCCTGCTCTGAGAGGATCATCCCCACAATGCATTGTGCTAGCGCAATACGAGCACCAGCAAAAATAAACGGTTGTGTTGCCGGAAGATATATCCGGAACGTCTGCTCCCACTTCGTCATCCCAAAGGAGACCCCTACATCGCGAAATCCAATACGGACAACTCGCATCCCCGCCAATGTATTTACGACCATCTGCCAGAACCCGATGATGAAGATAAAAACTACCGAAGCGAGTTTGCCCTGACCAAACCAGATCACCATCAAGGGCAAAAGCGCAATCGACGGCGTCGCGTTCCCAAAGGACACAAGTGGGTCAAGGGCACGTTCAAGCATCTGTGTCCGACCCATAATAGTTCCAACAGCGATACCGGAAAAGCCAGCACAGACGATACCCGCTGCAAGAATGAAGAGACTTGCTGCAACAGCTCGTTCAATCGTGCCATCCGCCATCAATGCATAAAACGCAGCGATTGCTCGCGTTGGCGTTGACAAAAAGACTGGCGCGATAAAGGAACCCGTTGCCTGCCAAGCGCCCAACACTACTAAAATCGCGAAGTACCTTACAGCCCGCGGGCGCAATCTTGACCACGAGAGTCCCTTTTGTTTTGCTCGCACTGACGATGCCTCGCTGTCTCGTGACTCCGGAGATCCATCACTCAAATGGGAACCAATAGTTCCAAGGGAAGGCATTTTTGGCGAACTTGAAAGCGTCGTCATGCACAACCTTCTTTCGTATGCATTACAAGAATTGAATGTATCAACCGTTACTGAGTAATACGCGTTAAAGCAAACATATTGAAACGAATTATCTCATGTGACAAGGTCGCGGCATATTACGCGATCACGGCAAATTTCCAGAGGTCATGCACCGCTGTCTCGACCAACCTCAGAAGAGACAACGGTGCATGAGAGTCCTCGACTTATCGCTTAACGAGGAGACGAACCTTTAGTAGGCCTTCTCGTGGGCGTGGAACTGGTTCCAGGCTGCCGTCCATGGAGCGGTCTTGACGAGCTGGGAAAGCGGGCGCCCTCCGAGCGACGTGATAATCCCAAGACTCTTCGAAACAACCACATTGTACGCCACCGACGCTCGACTAAAAGATGACTCCGAGGTAGCGAAGCCGCCACTCGGCTTCAGCACCTTATAGTTCGCAGCCAGCACCGACGGTGTAGCTGTGCCCGAGGTGTAGCCAATCCCATACTGAGCCCACAAAGGCTCATTTGTGTTGAATATCTTCGCCGCCGCAAGCCACGCAAGATCGATCGCTTCAGCGGTTGCTGGATGACCCGCCAACCAAGTTGGAGTCGTGAACATCATGCTGTCCGCGTACTTAGGTGCAACTTTCGCACCCGAGGCGAGCGCATGGAAGTTCGGACCTGCCGCAGCTACCGTGCCTGGGTCGACCCATGCAGCCGTGGCGCGTCCAGCAACAACCAAACTGTACGAATTGACCTCAGCCCCACTTGAGACAAGGGTCATCTCGGACAATTTGAATCCGCCCTCTTTTGCGACCGCATTCCAGAGTGGGTAGTCAACATTGCCGGTCGCGTGGTCGTCGGCAAAGCTCTTGCCCTTCAACTGGCTCAGCTTCGTAATGCTTGTAGGCACCAAGAGCGCATACGCAAGAGCCGTCTGGTTCGGTCCAAAGGCCGTAAGCCCGAGATCGACCGCGTTTGCAACCGGCGAGGTACAGACGTCCTCTTTGCCACTTGCTACTCCGAGTTCAGCGATGTTCGAACCTCCAATGGTCAATGAGACGTTTGCGCCCCATTGCTTGAGAATCTGCTCCATGACATAGATGTGCACGTCGCCAATATGCGCTGAACCTGCCGAGTTTGCAAGATTAATAGTCGTGCCCGTCAGAATTGGCGTGCCATTCTTGCGGAACGCGAGCTTCATTGCCGTCGACACCTTCAAGTGTGACGAGTTGTGAACGGCTGCGCCCGCTGTGCCAGCTGCGGCGACAATTGCCGTCGATGCCATAGCCAGAACGGCCAAAGCATTGCGGTAACGATGTAATGCCATCAATGTTCCCCCTCATCGTGAATTTTTGGTACGCCAGTCAAATAACTGACGCCCCCCTGCCGTCATACAGCGCGATGCAAAGCATCGCATTACGAATGTGTAACAGAACATAACCGATTTGTCAAGATCTCGTCACAACCGCAGCGCAGACGCGTCATCAACCACTCCGTCAAAGTCCTAGTCCGAAGGGGCCGAATCCGCGACTAAACATACTGTACCGCGATTGCAACATTCGTAAATTAAAACCTCAAGAGAACAAAATCCTCTAGACAAGCCTTGTCAGCTCCACCAATACGTCAAGTCCAGCAGGGGCACGGCGGTTTCAAGTGGACAGCGCAATCAACAATTCGAGTCGAAAGTGCACGGGGTCGAGAAAGTCATCACCAACGCGGCGATAGACGACATCGACTCGGCGTTCACCCTCTGTTGTGCGCATGTAAACCGAATTGTGTCGCGCAACGAGTTCTCGCCCCGCGGCGAGCTCCACACCCACCTATCGAGCAAGGAAGGAGTGTTCGAAATACGCCGAATTGTGCACGTCAGGCGTAAGAACGATCACGGTGGTGTCACTGCTCGAATTTGCTGGAACCTGTAGTGCTCACCAGCTGGTGGCTCAGAGATCAGCTTGCCCCTCCGGAACGAACTGATCCAGTCCCAGTAGGAACTTCCCGCCGGCACCCGCACATTGTCTTCGAGTACCCGGAACGATCCTTGACAATCGCGGACAAGGTCGATCCCAGCGACATGGATCCGAAGGTGACTGTGTGCCTCTATCCCCATGCTCGCGCGTTGGAAATGCTTTGAGGTATGGACGAGCCAGCGCGGAACGACTCCACCGGCAAAGACCTGTCCATTGCCATAGATATCGTGAAGAAAAGCCTCGAGCGCCCGCACGCGCCCGGAGAAGCCAGCTTCGATCTTCGACCACTCGTCTGCCGCTATCAGACGGGATACCGGATCAAGCGGAAATGGAACCTCCTCGCCCGAATGGGCGAAGGTCACACCACGATCGCGCAGCGACCGGTCCCGCTCAAGACAGCGCTCTTCAAACTGCGCCGGCGAAAGTGCCCGAAGGGTC
>Ga0307374_10010910_pt1 | contig 13034 bp, 11 predicted proteins | sample OX3MG_FD_202532 | JGI IMG/M metagenome (GOLD analysis project Ga0307374, IMG submission 202532) | Soil microbial communities from Risofladan, Vaasa, Finland - OX-3 | ecosystem: Environmental > Terrestrial > Soil > Coastal area > Acid sulfate soil | place: Finland: Risofladan, Vaasa | collected...
GGAAGTCGAGCAGGTGTCGGTTCACCTCGTTCGGTGCCTCCTGTTGGACCCAGTGCCCCGCCCCCTGCACCAGGTGCACACCTCGTAGGTCCGGGACGTGTTCGGCCATCCGGTCGAGGGACCTCTGGCCCCCCATCTCGACCACCGTGTCCTTGGCCCCGGCCAGGAACAGGGCGGGGACCGGGATCGTCAGGCCGGTGAGGGCCTCGCTCTCCTCCCAGTTGGCATCGAGGGCGCGGTACCAGTTGAGCCCGCCCGAGAAGCCGGTGCGGGAATACTCCGACACGTAGTGCTCGAACTCGGCGGCCGACAGCCATGACCATGGCGGTGGCTCCGGGGGCTCATGCAGCACGTCGAGGTACCCGGCCGGGACCGGCATCGACCCAGCCGGCGCCGACCAGATGTCCAGGTAATGGAACTGGCCCGACAGGGTCCAGAAGAGACGCGCCAGGAACTCCCGAGCTCGCCCGTCCAGCTCGGCCTCGGCTCTACCCGGCTCCTGGAAGTAGTGGAGGTGGAGGAAGTGCTCGGAGGCCATGGCGGCAAAGGTCTGACTCGGCCTTTGCTGAGCCCGCCGGGGCTCGTAGGCGACGCTGAGCACGGCCACCGCCAGCACCCGCTCGGGATGGCGCAGCGGCATCGACCAGACGAGGGGCCCGCCGAAGTCGTGGCCCACGAACACGGCGCGCTCGGCCCCCAGAGCGTCCAGCACGGACAGCAGATCGGCAGCGGTTCGGGCGTGGGTGTAGGCGCGCGGGTCGGTGGGTGTGTTGCTGCGGCCGTATCCCCGCATGTCCAGGGCGACGGCCTGCCAACCCGCCTCCGCCAAGGGCGCCAATTGATGGCGCCAGCTGTACCAGAGACCCGGAAATCCGTGGGCCATGATCACCGGTACGCCGTCGCCCAGGCGCACGGCGTGTAGCTCGACGTCCCCCGCCGCCACCGTCAAGTGCTCTGCGTCATCGGGCGTCACTCTGTTCCCACTTCCGATCCGCCCGACGTCCCCCGTCGAAGTCCCATCCGTAGAAGTCCCATGCACCGGAGTCCGTTCCCGGGCCACGCCCCTTCAGCCTGTCGCGCCGGCCCAGTCCACCAACCGCTGGGCGATCTCCGGGCCGGAGTCCTCCTGGAGGAAGTGACCGCCTCGGGACGCGTCGTGGGGCTGGCCGGCCGCTCCCGGTATGCGGGCGATCAGGACGCGCTCCCCGCCGGCGGTGATCGGGTCCCTGTCGCTGAACAGGCAGAGGAACGGGCGACGGAACTGTTCGAGCGAGATCGAGGCGCGCTGGTTGTCAGGGGTGGCGGGGTTGTCGGCGGACTGGGGGATGAGGCCCGGGAAGCTCCGGGCCGCCGCCTTGTAGGACGCTGCGGGGAAAGGTGCGTCGTAGGCGGCGCGGACCACTTCGGGGGCGATTACCCGATACCCGGCGTCGGCCAGCACCGGGATCATCTTGCGGTACAGGAACGAACAGGAGGGCTCACCGTGGAGCAGGACCACCGCTGGACCCGCCGGGTATCCGGCTTCGATATAGGCGACCCTCAGGCGCTCCGCGTCAGCGCCGGGCCCGGTTCCGTCCCGCCCGGCTCCGTCCCCGGCGAGCAGGGATGGGACCTCGGCATAGCCGACCGGAAAGTCGAAGCCAGGTACGTGGTCGAAGCGATCCTCGGGCGTACGCGGGATGGTCACCGGCGTTCCTTTCATCCAGGTACTCGGTTCACCAGAGTGCTGGGTTCACCATGGTGCTGGGTTCACCAGGGTGTTCGGTAGACGTACTGGCTGGTCCAGATGACCTCGGTCGACCCGCGGTCCTGGAAGCGGCCCACGGCGTCCATCATCTTCGACATGTTGTCCGACAGCCGAGCCTGATCTCCGTCGGTGTCGTAGAAGGCGTGGAGGTCGGTCATGGCCTCGATCGGAAAGCACTCCTCCACGATCCCCGCCCACGGCGGTGAGCCCGGGGTCAGGGGGCGGACGACCACGTTCTGGACGTAGCGGAACGTGCTCTGGGTCTCGATGGCCATGGCCGTCTGGACCTCCTGCCACACCCGGACGAATTCGTCGGGTCCGAGGCGCTCAGGTCGGCGCAGGAAGGCCAGGCCATGCCTTCCATGGGAGGGTCTTCCACCTCCAGGGCGCCGCCCCAGGCCGGGATTACGGCTTCGTCGACCAGGTTGAGCTGGAGGCCGCGGGGGTCGGGGCCCTGAAGAGCGTCCGCCAGCTCGGCCACCGGCGGCGGGTCCCAGAGGACGTACAGGACCTTCTCCATCTCGGGCTACGAGGAGGCGCCCTCGGACGCCTCCTCGGCAAAGCGCTGGAGCACGTCCACATACTCAGTCACCATGTCCAACACGACCTGCCGGGCCGGGCGCACCTGGTTCATCTGACCGACCACCTGACCCACGAAGTAGTTGGCCAGCTTCTCCGCCCCGCTGCCCTTGGTACCCGAGGAACGACCGATGCGGGATTGCGCCTCCGCCACCAGGGCGCTCTGCAGCGGCATGGCCAACGGCGCCGGGGCCTCCGGTCGGTCCCACTCATCGGTCCACGCGCTGCGCAGCATCCGAGCCGGCTTCCCGGTCAGGGACCGGGACCGGACGGTGTCACTGGAGGAGGCGGTCAGGAACTTCTCCTTCACGACCGGGTGGGTCTCCGCCTCCTCGGTGGTGAGCCAGATTGAACCGCACCACACGCCCTGGGCCCCGAGGGCCATGGCGGCGGCCATCTGGCGGCCCCGACCGATCCCCCCCGCGGCCAGCACCGGGGTCGGGAAGACGGCATCGACCACCTCCGGCACCAGCACCATGGTCGATACCTCCCCGGTGTGACCGCCGGCCTCCGTACCCTGGGCCACGATGATGTCGGCCCCGGCGGCGTGATGACGGGAGGCGTGGGACGCCCGCCCGGCCAGGGCCGCCACGGCCACTTCCTGCCCGTGGGCGCGCTCGATGAGGTCGGGAGGGGGTGCCCCGAGGGCGCTGGCTATGAGCTTGATGTCATGGGCGAAGGCCACGTCGAGCAGCGGTTCGTAGCCCCGGGGCGAAACGTTCATCCCGCCCCGGCGCCCCATCGCCCCGCGCAGCTCGGGATCCAGCTCGGGCACGCCGTAGCGGGCCAGGATCTCATCGATGAAGGCCTGCTGCTCGACGGGCAGCAGGGCGCGCACAGCCTCCCGGTCCAGCCCTCCCTCGTCGGCGCCGGCGTACTTCTGGGGCAGGAGCAGGTCGACCCCATAGGGCCGCCCCTTGGTCTCCGCCTCGATCCACGCCAGGTCGATATCGAGGCCCTCGGGGGTGTGGGCGACCGCCCCGAGGACACCGAAGCCTCCGGCGTTGGTCACCGCCGCCACGACGTCCCGGCAGTGGCTGAAGGCCAGGATCGGGAACTCGATGCCGAGCAGCTCACAGACCTGGTTGCGCATTCGGGAGGCCTCCTGCCTGAGTGGTCAGGGCCCTCGGAGTCACCTGACCCGGCCAGAGTAGGGGGATCGGGCCGATGGCCACCGGGCCGCGCCCGGGCCCCGGCCGGACCGGCCGACTATCGGCGGGCTCCGGGTTGATTCACAGCCGGCCCGCAGCCGAGGCCGTCAGAGTTACTCATAAGGCTCACCGGAGCGGACGATACGGATCTGGAGTTTTCGTTGGAGTAGGGACGTGGTGGCCCAGAGGACGACGAGCGGGTACTGGCCGAGCTCGCGGCGGCACCCCGATAGCCCACGGCCGGGCCCTTCAGGTCAAAACGGATTGCGGCCACGGCCGTCTCCGGCTCGACTGCCCTCGTGGTCGTAACCCAGGCTGACGTGGCCACCGGCGCAGAACGCTTGGGAGTGGCGGGCGGCACGATCTGCCTCCACGCCTCGCTCCGGTCGTTTCCTCGATTGGTCGACGGCCCCGCAACCCTGGTGGACGGCCTTCTCTCCACCGCCGCGACGGTGATGGTGGCCACGATGGCCAACGAGGCCTTCGCCATCCCGGCCCCACCCGAGGACCGTCCCGCTCGTAACGGAATCGACTACGCCGCACAGGACGCGCTGGCCGCCGGTCGTCCCTGGCCGGGCATGACCGACATCTACGACCCGAGCCGGACCGAGGTGGACGGGTGGCTGGGGGCAACTTCGGCTCATGTCGCCATCCGCCCCGACCGCATCCGCTGTCGCCTATCGACTGGGACCTTCAGCGCATTGGGCCCGCTGGCCGACCGTCTCATCGGGGCCGAGGTCGCCACTGATGTCTTCGGACCGGTGCGTCAGTTGGCCGAGGTGAACGGATGGGTCCTGCTGGCTGGAGTGGGGCTCACCAGCATGACTCTGTTGCACCTGGCCGAGACCCAGGCGGGGCGGGGGCCGTTTATCCGTTGGTCGCGGGGCGCCGATGGGCGAGCAGTGCGCAGCCGGGGTGGGGAGTGCTCGAGGGGCTTCGAACGCCTGGCGCCCGTTCTGGAACCCCTCGAAGCTCGGACGGTGGTCGGTCAGAGCCTATGGCGGGCCTATCCCGCCCGAGAAGCACTGGACCGTGCCGCTGAGGCCATCCGGGAGGATCCCGACATCACCCACTGCGACGATCCCGGGTGCGTCGAGTGCACAGACGCCATCGCTGGCGGTCCTCTGGACTGACCAGCGGCCATCGAGGCCGCTTAAGGCCGTTGACGTCGGAGAGTGACCAGCTGGCGCGCTCCATGCCGGCGTCAGGGGCGACCCTCCACCCACGTTCTGCACGCATGTTCTGGGACGGTCCCAAATGTGCATCAGATCCTTGAGTCGTTCTGTGAGGCGTGAGCAGATGCGCGTCAGCTGGCCGTCCGTGGGACGAGCCCACGGTATGCACTGACCAGGTAGTCCCGGATTCCGAGCCGGTACTCCCCAGTGACGAGCACGGCGAAGAAGCCACCGACGATGCCCAGGACCACCCCTATGGCCAGGGCGACCAGCACGAGGTAGTGCGGGATGGCCAGGAACCACTTGTACAGCGGCTTCCAGCGCGCGAGGTGCTCGGGGTAAACGAGGGACAGGGAGGTGTGGGGTTCCACGCCGTCATCGGTGGATGACAGTTCGAAGTCGAAGGGCGGATAGTCCTCGTGCATGAAGAGGGCGTAGCTCATGGCCCGCCACTCGTACCGGTAGGTCATGACGATGACGTCGAAGAGCGGCCGGGGGTGAGCAGCCCAGGGCGGAGACTTCATCGCCCGGAACGGCTAGTAGCCAAAAGCTGGTCCGTCAGCCGACTTCGACGCGATCGAGATCAGAGGCGACTATCACTTCACCGCTGAAGACGCCGGCAGCGAGAGAGCGCCATTCCTCTTGCGCACCTTCAGCTACGGGCGGCACGCAATGGGTGAGCACCAGTTGTCCCACGCCGGCCCGCTGGGCAGTATCGGCGGCTTGTTCGACGCTGGAGTGGTAGTCGCAGACATCGATCAACCGGGGCAGTCCGATCGCCCGCAGCAGGTCCTCCCGGATGACGGTGCAAACCAGAACGTCGGCGCCGGCACAGAGCTGATCGAGTCCGTCGCAGGGCACCGTGTCCCCGGCTACCACGACGGAATGCCCGCCGGAGTCGAACCGGTAGCCGACGGTCGGGCTCACGGGTCGGTGGTCGGTCGGTGCGGCCGTGACCACCAAGCCGTCCTCGTCCATGACGGTGCCGGCGGTCAGTTCGGTGACCGTCACCGCTGGCTCCCACGTGAGGTCGGCATGGTGGGCGAGTCGGTAGGAGATGTCCGGCGCCAGCGAGGCCAGGATGCCGTCCACCACCTGCTGGGTACCCGGAGGGCCGAACACATCGAGGGGCAGCGGGGCGAAAGAGGTCACCCAACGGGTGGTGATGACATCAGTCAGGTCGGTGATGTGATCGCTGTGCAAGTGGGTGATGAGGGTGGCGCGGAGCTGATTGGCACCCACTCCGACCCCGGCTGTCCGCATCAACACGCCGCGCCCGCAGTCGATCAGAAGGCTCCGACCGGCGGCGCGCACCAGGGTGGCCGGGCCGGCCCGGTTCGGATCGGGGATAGGACTCCCGGTCCCCAGTAGTACGACTTCGATGGCGGGCATGGCCCAGTCTGCTGGCTGAGCCGCCCTGATGCCGGGTCGATCGTGATGCGGGAGGGACGGGTGCGGCGCGACGGGCCTGAGCTGTCGGCGTTCAGCCGACAGGGTTGGCCACCGGGGTTGTCGGGGAGGCTCCGGCCGGGCAGGCCCGGGGATCCCAGGGGGCCAGGTTCGAGTTGGGCGCCGACGGAGCGGCGATGCTGGACGAGCCCGGCGCCGCCGTGGTGGTGGGAGGGGCCGAGGAGGTGGAGGAGCCGGTGCCGGCCGGGGCGACGGGCAGGGCCACGGTGAACTGGGTCCCGGTCACCACCGTGACCTGCGCCCCATAGGTCACCTTGCTGGGGTCGTAGCCGATGATCACCGAGCCGCTCATCGAGTCGGCGACGGCTTCGGCGGCTGCTTCGGCGGCGGGGGCGTGGGCGCCGTAGTAGACGACGGTCTCCGCCACGTCCCCGGTGACCGGTACATCACCGGCGCCCACGGTGTGGAACCCGAGGGCAGCCAGGGCCGCAGCGGTGGATCCGGCCTGGTTAGCAATGCCCGTCCCGTTCATCACCGAGACGTTGACCGATGCGGGCGAGGGCAGAGCCTGACCGGACAGAGCGTCGGTGTTGGCGGCTATGCCGAGGACCTGGTCGATGACGGCCCGGTCGGCGGCCAGGGCGGGGAACTCCACCTGGCCGTAGGCGGCCCCGGCATAGATGAGCCCGCCTCCGGCTCCGTCGGGGTCGGTCACCACGGCCACAGGCAGGGTGAGCTGGGGCACGGAGTTGATGTCGACGGAGTGGAAATCGAGGAGCAGGTTGGCCATGTCGGTCACCGACCACGACTGGTCGAAGGTGAAATCAGCCTTGAGCGACCCGACCAGATTGATGTCGGTGATGGGGTTGCCCAGTCCCTTCTTGGCGGCCGCCGCGGCCAGGACGCGCAGGAACTCGTGGTCCCGCCGGATGCGGGCCAGGTCGCTCTGGGCCTCCTGGGGCCAGTAGGCGGCGTAGGAGCCCGAGGCGCTGGACCGGTACTGCAGGTGACGGGCCCGCACCACCTCCAGGGCCTGGGTTCCGTTGAGTTGGACGCAGGTGGCGGCCCGGACGTTGAGCCCGGACTCGGCGTCGAAGACGGAGATGGGAAAGGCCATGTTGAGGCCGCCCAGGGCATCGACCACGTTGGCGAACTGGTCGAAGTTGAGCGAGACGGCGTGCTGGATCGGAATGCCGAGATCGTCCTCGATGGCCGTGACCAGCTGGGACAGTCCCTGGTACAGGCCGGCGTCGATCTTGTTGGCTCCGTCGCTGCGGGCGTTGGGAATGAAGAGGTCTCGGGGAACTGACAGCAGGGCCACGCGGTGGTGGGCCGGATCGACGTGAAGGATCATGATCACGTCGCTGTTGACTCCGTTGACACCCTGCGAACACAACCCGTAGGCGGGGTTCTGCACGGTGAGGGCGCAGCGGGAGGTCGAGCCGGCCATCAGGATGTTCTCCGTCCCGGCCTCCTGCCCGCTGGTGAGGGCGCCGGCCAATCCGTGCACATCGGTGCGTCTGAACCCATGGGTCAGGTGGTAGGCGTAGCCGGCGCCGCCGACCACCAGCAGGGCGATGACCACCAGGACGGCCAGCGCCGGTCGGAACCGGCGTCGCTTCCCGCTGGGCAGACCGGTGGTTCCAGTCTGAGCGGTTGGTTGTGACAATTTGGTGGGGCCGCCCTCGGTCCGGGGAATCGAGCCCACGATCCTATGGGCCTCCACGACGCGGCGGGGACCAGCTCACAGGCCATCCTCAGCTGATCGGGCCCACCATCCGGACGGCAAATTCCACGTAGGCCGACACCACATCTTCGACATCGAAGCCCCGGGCCTGGCCCCACCACTCCGCCACCCGGATGCCCATGGCCCCGATGGCGGCGGTGGCCAACCAGGGATCGGGCACCTGACACACGCCTAGGCGGACCCCGCGGCTGATGACGTCGGTGAAGACCTGCTCGGACTGGCGCCGGACGGCTATCACCCGATCGGCGCTGGCCGGGGTCAGGGCAGCCAGCTCCCGGTTGGCCACCTGGCAGAGGAGCGGATAGGTGGCGTGCATCCGGACGTGGGCCTCGACCACCCTGCGGAGCTGGTCGAGAGGGTCGGGGTCGGCCTCCAACACGGACTGGCGAAGCCGGTCGTGGTGTTCCTCGTGGCCGATCAGCATCAACTCGAAGAGGAGCTGCTCCTTGGACTCCAGGTGGGCGTAGACCGAGCTGGCCCGGATGCCGGCCGCCTGGGCGATCTCACGGACCGAAACGCCGTGGAAGCCCCTTTCGCCGAAGCGGACCAGGGCCTCTTCCAGGATGCGCCGATGGGTCCCGTCGGCGGCCGCTCGCGGCGGCAGCAGTTCTTCGGCGGCAGCCTGGGCGTTGGGTTGGGCCTGAGCCTCGAGCATTGCTCCCCTCCGGGGACGGAACCGAACGGTCGTTAGTCTGCGGCGGAAGGTCCGTTCCGGTCAATTAATACGTACTTGACGCAATTGTTCCGGCCGTGATTCACTGCCGACACCAACGAACGACCGTTAGGAAGATGTGGACGCGGGGGGGCAAGTGGTCGAGCTGGGTGACGGCGTGCGGCCGGAATTCGTGGACGTGGACGTACCCGGGGGCAAGCTGCGCACGGCCCGGTGGGGAGACGGCGGCCAGACCGTCCTCGGCATCCACGGGGTGACGGCGTCGTCGTTGTCCCTGGCCCCGGTGGCCCGGCACCTGGCTGAGCACCACCACCTTCTGGCCCCGGACCTGCGGGGCCGGGGGGCCAGCGGCCGTTTGCCTGGGCCCTTCGGCATGGAGGCCCACGCCCGGGACTGCGCCGAGGTCCTCGAGGCGCTGGGGTCCGGTCCGGCCGTGGTGGTGGGTGAGTCCATGGGTGGATACGTGGCCGTCGTGCTGGCCGCCCGGTTCCCCGAACGGGTGGAGCGACTGGTTCTGGTGGACGGAGGCCTGCCCCCGCCCCTGTCGCCTGGCCTGGACCCCGGCGCCGTCGTGGAGGCCGTGCTCGGGCCGGCCCTGGCCCGACTTGGCACGGTGTTCGGTTCGGAGGCGGAGTACCTGGACTTCTGGCGGGCCCATCCCTCCTTCAGCGAGGGACTCAGTGACGACATCGAGGCCTACCTGCTGTACGACCTCGAACCGGTGGCCGGTGGGTTCCGCTCCCGGGTCTCGGAAGCGGCCGTGAGGGAGGACAGCGCCCAGACCCTCCAGGACCCGGAGGTCATCACCGACGCACTGAACGCACTGCGCTGTCCGATAAGCCTGCTCCGGGCCGAGCGAGGCCTGTTGAACCAGTCCGAGCCCTTGCTGCCCGAAGCCGTCGTGGCCGAGTGGCGTTCCGTCCTACCCCAACTGGTGGACGAGATCGTTCCCGACACCAACCACTACACGCTCATGTTCGGTGCCACGGGCGCGGCCGAGATCGCCCGGCTCGCCTTCGGCACCGGCCCGGATCGTTCGTCCCTAGCCGCACCCTCAGCTCAACCAGGAGGCCAGCATGTATGAGTCAGTCATTCCCAAGGCCGGGCGCCGGGGCGTCATTGCCGTCGTGTGTCTCGGAGTGTTGGTGGCCGCCTGCGGCAGCTCATCGCCCAACGCCGCTTCGAAGACGCACCAGGAGACCGGCCCGGGGCCCTCGGGGACGGTGAGCGGCCAGGCGACCTCGACCACGGTGTCGAGCTCCTCCACCACCCAGGCGGGCGGTGGGACCAGCAGCGCCCTGGCGTCGGGAGGCTCGGGCGTGGGCTCCTCGGGCGGGACATCGGGGTCGAACAACGCCTCGTCCGGGGGCGGTTCGATCGCGGGCGGTTCCGGGAGCGGGACGGTGTCCGGCTTCCATTACACCCCGACGCATCTCTGGAGCGGGGCGGCCGAGACCCAAGGCATCAGTGCCTCCACCATCACCCTCTGCATGCACGCCGCCACCGTGTTCGGGGAGGCTTTCAACGAGCGCCCCCAGGACCTCGGTGTCTACTGGGACTGGCTCAATGCCAACGGCGGCGTCATCGGCCGCAAGGTGAACATGACCATCGAAGATGATGAGTACACGGCTCAGGGCGCCCAGGTGGCGGCCCAGGAGTGCGAGTCGCTCAACCCCTTCCTGGTGCTCGGAGGAATCGGTTTCGACCAGGACCCGGTGGTCCGCCAGTTGGCGGAACAGGACCACTTCATCTACATCTACACCATGGCCGATGCCGGTACCGGCCACTACAACTACAGCTTTACCTCCTCACCCACCATCCAGCAGGTGGGCCGGTGGATGGGCCAGGCCGAGCTCGACCGCCACTATCCCGGCCCGTATGGGGCCGTGTACGTCAACGACAGCGCCTGGGTCGGTGGCTACACCACCTACAAGGCCTGGATGGACGCCCACGGCGGAAAGTCGGTGGATCAGAACTCCTACACCACCAACTCCGGCGGGGACACCAGCGGATTTCAGGCCTACATCACCGAGCTCAAGGTGGCCGGGGTCAAGACCGTCTACCTGTGGATGAACGCGCTGGCCATGGATGCCTTTGTCGAGCAGGCCGCCAACCAGGGCTACTACCCCGCCTACGTCACTCCCGACGGATTCAACCTGGTGACCCAGACGGTGGGCAAGGACATCGATAACCAGAGCCCGGCGCCCAAGCCGACCCTGGCCGGCTGGATCACGCCGGCATTCGATCCCAACAACCCCAATGTGGCCTGGTGGCCGGAAGAACAGCAGATGATCAACGTCTACAAGCAGTACGACGCCGGCCACAGCCCCGATGACATCGACTGGATGACCTGGCTGGCCTTCGAGCAGGTCACCGACCTGTTCAAGACGTGCGGCAACAGCTGCACCCGGGACGACATCGTGGGCATCTTCCACTCCGGGTGGAAGGTCACGACCGGTCCGCTCTGCCCCGTCGACTTCAGCGCCAATCCGAACTTCGGGGGAAGCCTCATCAACCTGTTCTCCGCCTACCGGGAGAACGGAGCCACGGTGTGGCGACAGCAGGCCACCTGTCAGAGTTCGCTCTGAGTGGGCCACATCCCCCAGTTCACGGTCCTGGGCCTGGCTAACGGGACCATCTACGCCCTCATCGCCCTGGGCCTGTCGCTGGTCTACAAGGCGACCCGGGCCATCAATTTCGCCCAGGGCGAGGTGGGCACCCTGGCCGCTTTCATTGCCTGGGAGCTGATCGGCCGCCACCACCAGAACTGGGTGGTAGGAGCCGCGGCCGGCCTGGCGGCGGCGGTGGTGGTGGGTTATGTGATGCACCGCTTTGTGGCTACCCCGATGCGGGAGGCCTCGCGGGTGTCACTGACCATCGCCACCCTCGGGGTGGCCTTCACCCTCTACGGCTTCGAGGCCAAGGTCTTCGGGGCCAGTCCCGAGGTGCTCCCCCCGCCCAGCCTCGGCTTCCAGGGCGTGAGCGTGGCCGGGTTCCTCCTGACTCCGGTCTACATCTACGCCATTGCCGCTGCCGTCATCGCCTCGGCCACCCTCGGGGTGGTGCTGCGCCGTACCCGCTTCGGCCTGGGGGTGCTGGCCAGCGCCCAGGACTCCGATACGGCCCGGCTCCTCGGCGTCCCAGCAGCCAAGGTGTCCGCCTTCACCTGGGTGGGGGCGGCCGTGCTGGCCGGGGTGGCCGGCCTGTTGGCCGGGCCGACCCAGGGCGTCATCTATCCATTCTTCATGTCCGGGACCCTGCTCTTCCGGGGCCTGGTGGCGGCCCTGGTCGGCGGCTTCGGTGACCTGCCCGGGGCGGTCTACGGAGGGTTGATAGTCGGGCTGGTGGAGGCCTATTCCATCGAGGCCTTCGTCCACTACCCCGGTCTGCCCGAGGTGATCCTCATGGCCCTCGTCCTGGGGGTTCTCCTGGTCCGACCCCGTGGCATCCTGGCCCGGGGAGCGGCATGACGGCCACGTCCCCGCCGGCGGCATTCCGCTTCGCCCCCCACGTGGGCCGACTGGTCGGGGTCCCGCTGGCCTGCGTGGCCCTGGCCATCGTCCTGCCCCTGGCCGGAGCGGCGGGCGTCATCAATCAGCCCGACATCGACGTGTTCAGTTACGGGGTCCTGGCCGGGATGCTGGCCCTGTCGCTCAACATCATCACCGGTTACGCCGGACCGGTGTCGCTGGGCCAGGTGGCCTTCCTGGGGATGGGGGCCTTCACCACCGGGCTGGTGGCCACCAAGCTCCACCTCCCGCTCACGCTGGCGTTCCTGGTGGCAGTGGTCGGCAGCACGGCAGTGGGTGCGCTGGCCGCCCTGGTGGTCGGCCTGCCGGCGCTGCGCCTGCGGGGGATCTACCTCGCCCTGAGCACGTTCGCCTTTGCCGACGCCGTTGATCACTACTTCTTCAACGTCCAGCAGCTGACCGGGCTCGGCTCTGGCATCACCGTCCCGCGGCCCCACGTCCTGGGCATCAACCTGCACGAGGCCAGCCGGTATGTCGTGGTGCCGCTCATCGGCCTGGCCCTGGTCTGGATGTTCGACGTGAGGCTGCGCCACGGCCGGTTGGGCCGGGCCCTGGTCGCCATTCGCGAGAACGAGGACGTGGCTGCTTCCTTCGGCGTCCGGGTGGCGTGGTCGAAGCTGGCCGCCTTTATGGCCAGCGGTGCCGTGGCCGGCTTCACCGGCGCCCTGTTCGCCTATCAGGTGACGGTGGTGAACCACAGCAGCTTCACTTTCGACCAGTCGCTCTTCTACCTGATCATCGTGGTGGTCGGCGGGCTGGGTTCCCGGGGCGGCGTCCTGGTGGCGGGGATGCTCTTCACTGCCCTACCCCGATGGCTCTCCTTTCTGCAGGAGTGGAACCTCATAGTCGCCTCGCTGTTGCTGGTCATCACCCTGGCCCGCCATCCGGGCGGCCTGCCGTCAATGTGGGCCGAGGCCCGGGACCGGCGGGCGTTGCAGAAGGGCCAGGATGACCTGGACGCCGTTCTGCCCACCATGGGGCGCCGCCGGCTGGCGGAGGACGCTCAGGCCGGCGCGGCCGGT
>Ga0307374_10010912_pt1 | contig 13033 bp, 16 predicted proteins | sample OX3MG_FD_202532 | JGI IMG/M metagenome (GOLD analysis project Ga0307374, IMG submission 202532) | Soil microbial communities from Risofladan, Vaasa, Finland - OX-3 | ecosystem: Environmental > Terrestrial > Soil > Coastal area > Acid sulfate soil | place: Finland: Risofladan, Vaasa | collected...
GCGCGTTCTCGCGGATCCGCGCGTTGATCTCCTCTTCGATCGCCGCCAGCCGCGCGGCGCCCACCGGCCCGTTATGGCTGAAGTCGAAGCGCAGCCGCTCGGGCGCCACCAGCGATCCCGCCTGATGCACTTCGCCGCCCAGCAGATCGCGCAGCGCGTAATGCAGGATGTGGGTCGCCGAATGGTTGATCATCGACGCGTCGCGCCGCGCCCGATCGATCTTCAGCGTGACGCGCGCCCCGCGCGCAAAATCGCCCGGCGCGCCGCGCAAAATCTTGCCGATATGCAGGATCGATCCGTCCTGCCGGCGCGAGTTGGTCACTTCGAACAACGCGCCCGACGCGGTCTCGATCACGCCGCGATCGCCGACCTGACCGCCGCCTTCGGGATAGAAGGGCGTCTCCGCCGCGACGATCGTGATCCGTCCTTCGTCGCCGTCCGTGACCGCCACGATCTCGGACTCGGCCGCGTAGCGCCGCTCGCCGACGAAGCGCGATTTCACGCTCGCATCGAGCGCGATTTCCGGCGCGATCGTCTCGTCCTTGCGCGCCGCGCGCCCGCGCTCGCGCTGCTCCTCCATCAGCCGCTCGAACCCCGCCACGTCGACCTCAAATCCATCTTCGCGCAGTACGTCCTGCGTCAGATCGAGCGGAAAGCCATAGGTGTCGTAGAGCTTGAACGCCACATCCTTAGAGAGAATAAGCAGATTCTTGCGCGATACGAGTTTAGCCTCGGACCGAAGTAAAGTGAGTCCTCGATCAAGCGTCTCGCCGAAACGTGTTTCCTCGTCGCGCACGAGCGTTTCAATCCGCCCCGCCTCGGCTGTCAATTGCGGGTATGCGTCACCCATTGCTTCGCGTACGCCATTGCAAATGGCGGCGAGAAACGGCCGGTCAATTCCGACCCGCCGCCCGTGCCGCGCAGCGCGCCTGATTAGCCGTCGCAATACGTATTCGCGATCGTTGTTACCCGGCGCGATTCCGTCGGCAATCAGGAAACTGATCGCGCGTGCATGATCCGCGATCGCGCGAAAAGAAATGTCTCTTTCGGAATCCTTGCCATAGTGGGCCGAACTCCCAAAATTTCCCGCCGCCTTTTCAATACTCCGAATGATAGTCTTGAAAATATCGACGTCGTAATTGCCAAGCAGTGTTCCCGTTTCGAGGCTTTGCAAGACCGCCGCGACCCGCTCGAGCCCGGTCCCGGTATCCACGTGCTGCTTGGGCAGCGGCGTCAATTTGCCGGCCGCGTCGCGGTTGTACTGGATGAACACGAGATTCCCCAGCTCGATAAACCGCGAGCAGCCCTCGACGTTGACCGCGCAGCTCACTCCGCAATGCGCATTCTGGTCGCAGGCCTCGCCCGGCGTATCTGTCGGGCGCGTACCGTCGGGCTCGCGATCGATATGGATCTCCGAGCACGGCCCGCACGGCCCGGTCTCTCCCATCTCCCAGAAGTTATCTTTCTCGCCACAGCGTAGGATTCGTCCGGGCCGCAGGTCGGGGATCTTCTCCCACTCCGAATAAGCCTCGTCGTCGCCCTGGTAGACCGTCGCCCACAGCCGTTCCGCCGGAATCTCCCAGACCTTCGTCACCAGCTCCCAATGCCATCGGATCGCTTCGCGCTTGTAGTAGTCTCCGAACGACCAGTTCCCCAGCATCTCGAAAAACGTATGGTGATAACTGTCGCGCCCGACCGCCTCGAGGTCGTTATGCTTGCCCGAGATGCGCAGGCATTTCTGGCAATCGACCACCCGCGGATCCGGCGCTGTCCGCACGCCCAAAAAGAAATCCTTGAACGGCACCATCCCGGCGTTGGTGAACAGCAGCGTCGGATCGCCCTTGGGAATCAGCGGCGCCGACGGCACAATCCGATGCCCACGCTCTGCAAAGAAATCGAGAAACGACTGCCGAATCTTGTCCGTGGTCCAGCGCATAAGGCATCTATCTTAGCTCAGCCAGCCCGCCGATGCAGTCGGCGCGAGCCGCATATTGCTCAGGGCGTTTTCAAGCGCGTCGCGATCGCCGTGCCGAACTGCTCAAAATGGCGAAGGTTCCAGGTGTACACCGTGTCGGCCGCGGCCTTGACCGCGCAGCGCGCGATTAGCGCATCGTAAATGGCGCCGCTCGCGACGCCCGCTTCCGCCGCCGCCTTGATCGTCGCGTGGTACTCGTCACCGCTTAACGCTACGAGTTTGAGCCGCGCACGAATCTCTCCCAGGAAAAGCAGCACCTGCTCGCCGCTCAAGCGATGCCGCCCGGGCAGCCGGGTCATCGTCGAGTAGACCTCGGCCAGGCTGTGCGCGGCACAGCAATCGCGGCTCCGGTCGGCGTCGATAAAGACCTTCAGGCTGCGCTCGTGATGTTCATGGTCTTCGAGGAAAACCGGGATCAGCACGGAGGTGTCGAAGAACGACCTCAACGAGGACTTCCAGGATTATGCTCGTCGCGCTCGCGCCGGATCTGCTCGGCGGTCGCCTGCACGGTCGCCGCCGCGAGCGGCTCGCCGCTGCGGAAAACCCACACCCCGCGCTTTTTCCTGAGCTGCGCGGTACCGCGCAAGGGCCGCAGCGTAATCCGATCGCCAAGGCTCTCCAGCTCCAATTCATCGCCCGCCGCCAATTGCAGATGGTCGCGCACCGGCTTGGGCAGCACGATTCGGCCCACCTTATCGATCGTCAGTCTGGTCGCCATAATTCCCATTATCCATAACTGTTTCCCAAACTCAATTGGTATCCCATCCAGTCCCGAGAGCGGTTTTCTGCCGTTACCGATACACGTCCGAGGTTACCTCTGGCCGCGCGGGCAGGCCCAATTTTCGAGCGCATCGGCGCAAGGATGAAATTTTTCGCCTTTCGCTTTTTCTACTTCAAGCGATGTTTCACGTGAAACAGTTCGCCGCAGGTTTGCGGTGAAATCCTGCACCCGCCCGCGCGCCGCCTGCGCTCCTGATGAGTCAAAGGCGCCGCCCTGATAATCTGATCGGCGAGGCATTCGCGCGATGGCTGATCACGACCTGATTCTCGAACTCGCCCGCTTCGTCGAACGCGTCTCGGCGATCGGGCGCACCGGCCTCGCCTTCAAGCCCGACGGCTACGACGCCGAGCGCTATGAAGATCTCCTGCGCGAGGCCGCCCGGATGCGTGCGACGCTCGATCGCGACCCCGCGCTCGACGCCGCCACATTGCTCCGCCGATGGCGCGACGAGACCGGCCGCGGCTACGACGGCTACGTCACGGCGGGCGCCGGATGTGGCGCGATCGCGTTTAACGATCGCGGCGAGCTTCTGATGATCCAGCGGCCGACCGGCGCGTGGTGGTATCCGACCGGCTTCTGCGACGTCGGCGAATCGCCGGCCGAAAACGTTGCCCGCGAGGTGCGCGAGGAGACCGGCTTTATCGTCACGCCGACCCGGCTGATCGGGATCGTCGATTCGCTCAAGGTCGGCTCGCCGACGCGCCACATCTACTCGATGCTCTTCCTGTGCCGCATCGACGGCGGCGCAATGCGCCTGCATCCGCTCGAGACTCTCGACGCCGGCTTTTTCGCGCTCGACCGCCTGCCCGCGCCGCTCCACGGACGCGACCGTAAATGGATCGCGCTCGCGCGGGAATTCCAGTTCGCCGGCCGGGTCGAGGCCTTTTTCGATCCGCTCTGAGAATTGATCGCGGCGTCACACCCGCCGCGCGGCATTATGCGCAAGTTGATTCAGAAGGCGGTCGCGTGCTCGGCCGTGCGCACCGCCAGCGCGAACATCGCAAGCGCGAAGGCGACGGCGATCGCGACCGCAAACAGCGTCGCCGGAAACGACGACGCGCCCGCGGTCTGCCCGGTGTAGAGGCTCGCGCGCAACGCGGTCATTCCGTAGGTGAGCGGATTCAGGCGCATCGTCAATTGCATCGCGGCCGGCGCACCGGCGACCGGCCAGAACGCGCCGGAGAGCAGCCAGATCGGAATCAGAATCAGGTTCATGATTGCGTGGAAGCCCTGCGTCGATTCGATCTTCCATGCGATCAGCAGCCCGATACAGGTCAGCGCGAAAGCGATCACCGCCATCATCGACGCGGCGAACAGCACCGCGCCGAGCGTCAGCCGGATTCCCGCCAGCGGCGCCAGCACCAGGAAGATACAGCTCGGCACCCACGCCAGCGTGGTCGCGCCCAGCGCCTGGCCGAGCACGATCGTGCGCCGCGAGATCGGTGCGACCAGCACGCTCTGCAAGAATCCCTCGCGCCGATCCTCGACCGTCGAGATGGTCGCGAAGATCGCCGTGAACAGCAGCACGAGCACGATGAAGCCCGGATAGAGATACTGAAAATAGTTCATCCCGGCGGGCATCCCGGCCGGCTTGAACGACGCCTTGAGTCCCGCGCCGAGCAGAATCCAGAAGACCAGCGGCTGCAGGAACGATCCGATTACGCGGCTGCGCTGCCGGCAAAAGCGCGTGATCTCGCGCAGCCACAAGGTCCCAGCCTGCAATCCGGTTTCGCTCATCGCCTTTTCCTGCTCATTCGGCCATCGGCGGACCGGCGTGAAACGCCGCGCCGGTCAGCTTGACGAAGACGTCCTCGAGCGTCGGCTTGCCGAAGGTCACGGTCTCGATCTCGCCGCCAAAGGCCTCGACCACGTCGCGCACGAATTCGTGTCCGCGCGGCCGCTCGACGCGGATCGTGCCGTCGACAATCGTCGTCGCCACGCCCATCTGCGCGTTGATCCTTGCGCTCAGCGCAGTGGCCTCGCGCGCGACAATCACCACCACGTCGCCGCCGACGCGCGCCTTCAATTCGCCGGGCGGCGCGATCGCCACCAGGCGCCCCTGATGGAGCACGCCGATCCGATCGCAGCGTTCGGCCTCCTCCATGTAATGCGTGGTCAGCACGATCGTCACGCCGCCGGCGTCGCACAGGTGGGCGAGATAATTCAGGAACTCGCGGCGCGCCGCCGGATCGACGCCGGTGCTCGGCTCATCGAGCACCAGCAGTTCGGGCTCGTGGAGCAGCGACTTGGCCAACTCGACGCGCCGCTTGAGGCCGCCCGACAGCGTTTCGGCCAGATCGCCAGCGCGCGCGCTCAATCCGAGTTGATCGAGCATCGCGGCGATGCGCGCTTTGAGCCGCGCGCCGCTGATGCCATAGAGGCGCCCGTGATGCGCGAGGTTTTCGGCAACGGTCAGCTTGCCGTCGACGCTCGGATGCTGAAAGACGACGCCGAGCTTGCGCCGCAGCGCGAGCGTATCGCGGCGCAGATCGCATCCGAGAATGCGCACGTCGCCCGATTGCAATGGCGCCAGCGTCGAGATCAGCTTGAACAGTGTGGTCTTGCCGCCGCCGTTGGGACCGAGCAGTCCGAAAATCTCGCCGCGCGCGATGGTGAAACTCACATCGTCGAGCGCCTTGCGATCGCCGTAGCTGAAACTGACGTGAGCCGCCTCGGCCGCGGGTGCCGGCCGCGCGGATTGTGAACCGGCCCGCGCGTCGATCGGCGCGGACAATTCGTCGGACGGCGTGGGCGAGGCTGAAGCGGACATCAGGCTTCGATACGGAATCGCGATGCGGGACGACCAGGCGAAAACTTTCCCGCCTGATTATTCGCTCTTCGCGCGCCGCTCGCAACGTCCCCGGCCGCGCTCACTTGCCGTCGCCGTCCTTCTTGACGAAGTTGAGCGACGCCGAGTTCATGCAATAGCGCAGCCCGGTCGGCCGCGGTCCGTCGTCGAAGACGTGACCGAGATGCGCGCCGCAGCGGCTGCACGTCACTTCGGTGCGCAGCATGCCGTAAGTGCGATCGGCGACCGTCTCGATTCGATCGGGAGCGAGCGCGGCGTAAAAGCTCGGCCATCCGCAGCCCGAGTCGTACTTGGTCTCGGAGTTGAACAGCTCGTTGCCGCAGCATACGCAGAGATACGCGCCCTGATCGTGCAGATCCCAATATTGCCCGGTGAAGGCGCGTTCGGTGCCCTTGCGGCGCGCGACTTCAAATTGTTCGGGAGTGAGCAGCTTGCGCCATTCTTCGTCGGTCTTCGTGATCTTCCCGGCCATCCTGTGTCCTCCAAAGTGCGATCGTCCACCTTGCGATCGTTCGCGCACCGATCATCAATTCCGCGATCGTCCGGTTCACAATCGTCAATGCCGCGATCGCCGCGTCTCGCGGATGATCCTAACCCGGTTGGCCGCCGGACCCAACCGTCCGCGCGACGGCGGATTGGCGACGACATCATGATCGAGGAGAGTGCGCGCGATGACAAGGTGTGCGAAATCCCCTAGGCTTGGCACTGGCAAAGCTGTCACGGAGGCGCGCCCCGATGTTCGAAGACGAATCAGTTGACGTAGCCTGCCCGCAATGCGGCCAGCGCAATTCGCTCCTCGTGCGGGCGCTCGAAGAACAGGCCGAGATTCATTTTGTCTGCGTCAAATGCGGCGCGGGCGTGAAGCTCGAAGCCAACGAATTTCGCGCGCGGCTCGACGCGGTGCGCGCCGAACTGCACGATCTCGAGCGCGAGGCGGCGCGCGATCCGGGCGCGCGCACCCGGCGTCCGCGCAAGGACGACTTCAATATCTGAGCGCACGGGCGCGATCCGGGCGACACCTGCGCGCCGCACGGCGCCTGTATCGTCCGGGCGATCTAAGCGGTCTGTGCCATCAGCTCCTCGACGTCGCGCAAGCGATCCTTGCCGAAGAAGATTTCGCCGCCAACGAAAAAGGTCGGCGCACCGAACGTGCCGCGCTCGACCGAGCGCCGCGTGGTCTCGCGATGGCGAACGAGTTGACCTTGTGGGGATCGGGCACCGCCCGCACGATGCGCGCGCATTGGATGCTGCTCGATCTCGGACTGGAATACGAGTTTCATGCGATCGGATCGCGCATCGGCGAGACCCGGAGCGCGGAATTTATGCGGCTTAATCCGCGGCACAAGATCCCCGTTCTGCGCCACGGCGCGAACGACCTCGTGCGCCTGGAGCGCGATCGCGTGGGGTATCGCCCGGCGGGCGCCGCGCCTACTGAGTAATCGAGACGATCGCACTCCGCATGGAGATCGGTGAAGGAGTGAAGAGTGAGTAATCAAAAACCAGTCGCGATCGTGACCGGCGTGGGTCCGGGCACCGGCGCGGCGGTGGTGCGGCGCTTCGCGCGGGGCGGATACGCAGTCGCGATGCTGGCGCGCAGGCGCGAGCGGCTGGCGCAGCTCGAACAGGAAATCGCAGGCGCGCATGCGTACCCGTGCGAACCGCACCAGCCTCGAATGAAGGATCGAGGGGGTGCGCGACAGGTAGGCGCATCGGCGCAGACCGGCTAGAGTCCCGGCTGGTCACGCGCGTACAGGCTTGTGGCGGATTGGGCCGCGGCCAAAATATCGCGGCGGACGAGGGACGAACGATGATCAAAATCGGCTACCTGATGGCGTTTCGCAATCCGCCCGAGCTATCGAGGCTGGGCTCGGCGGAATTCTATGCGGCGATGTTCGAGCAGATTGAATTTCTCGACCAGGCCGGCTTCGACACCATCTGGATCACCGAGCATCACTTCGTCGATGACGGATATCTGGCGGCGGCGATGCCGATGCTTGCGGCGATGGCGGCGCGCACCAGGCGTATCAAGATCGGCAGCTTCGTAATCCTTGCGCCATTCTATCATCCGCTGCGCCTGGCGGAGGACGCCGCGCTTATCGATGTAATCTCGAATGGCCGGCTGCGCCTGGGAATTGGAGTGGGTTATCGGCTCGAAGAATTCGACATATTTCACGTGCCGCGCAAGGAGCGCGCGGGGCGGGCGCTCGAGACGATCGAGATCATGAAGCGCGCGTGGATGGGGGAGCGCTTCAGCTTCGCGGGGAAATATTTCAACTTCAATGATGCGCGGGTGCTGCCCCGGCCGATTAGTAAACCCTATCCCGAGTTGCTATGGGGCGGAATGGCGCCGGCCTCGATTAAGCGCAGCGCGCGGCTCGACCTGGGCTTCGCCTGCAACCTGGGTGCGAAGGAGATCGCCAGCTATCACGAGGCGCTGCGCGAATTGGGCAAGGATCCTTCCGCCTATAGCGTCGTGAATACGCGGATGGTGCATGTCGCCGATAGCGAGGATCAGGCGTGGGAAGAGATTGAGGCGGCGGCGATGTATCAGATGGAGCTCTATGGAAAGTGGCTGTCAGAAGGGGAGATCGAGACCTTGGGGCACTATCGGCCCGACGCGGTGGCGTTGCGCAAGAGTGCGATACTGGGTCCGCCCAAACGCGTGATCGAACAGCTCAAAGATCTGCTCGAGCGACTCCCGGTGACGGAACTCGCGATCTCAATGCAGCATCCAGGACTCGATCCGGCCAAGGCGATGCGGTCGCTCAAGCGCTTCGCAGCCGAGGTGATGCCGGCGCTGCGCAATAGCTAGTCGAATGCCGTCCGGACACCGCACGCCGAGCCGCATAGTCGTTGCAGAGAAGGTCGTGGCGGGAGATTCACAAATAACTATTCAACCCCGATTGACGCATTCGGTTCGAGCCCAATAGTAGTTTGATAGCGGGCCGCCCCGGCGGCGTGAGTCACGTTCGGGGCGGCCGATGAGTTATTATGCCTGGTGACAGACGGCTTCGGCGTTGTCTCCGTCCGGTTCGATCACGAATGCGGCGTAATAGTTCGCGCCGTGGTCGGGCCGGAGACTGGGATTGCCGTTGTCGTGGCCGCCGGCGGCGATCGCCGCGGCATAGACCGAGTTCACCGCCGCGCGATTGTTTGCGCTGAAGGCGAGATGGGCCGCGCTGCGCGAGGCGCCCTCACCGCGCCAGAGCGTGGCCGCTTTCTGTTCCTGTCGAGTGGCTGCATCGGATGTAACGGTGGCTGAGTGGTAGAGCACTGAGTGATAACTCGTCGCAAGTACCGGGCGCGGTGATGTCAAGCGCGTCGCGCGCGGCGCGCCTGGGACTCGACAATCGCGAAATGGCGCATTAGAGCTAGCGCATGAGTGATGGCAAGCGTAGATACGTTGCGGCATTCGAGTCGCATCACGTACCACATCTGGAAAAGTTCGACGATTACGACAAGGCCGCGGCCTTTATGCACGGCTGGACTACGGACGTGCATACCTGGCCGATTTGCATCTACGAGGCGGAGGGCGATCAGATTTGGCTATGGTGCGGATATCGTACGCTCGATATCAGCCGTGACGCGGCGCTCGAGGACGCGCGGGCGATTTTGCGCCTGCCGCGCGATCATCGGTTCGCGCGAATCGAGAGCATGCGTGAAAATCTCTGAGCTCGCGGCGGCGCGCATCATTCGTGCGCGATAATGTCGGGAGTCGAAGGTCCGGACTAAAATGTCGGGAGTCGAATGAGGCTGGCGCGCTCCGCCCGGCTGGAATGCGATCCGGCGCGGACGGAGCGGCGCGGGATTATTTCGGCGACGCCTTTAAATCGACGGGATGATAGAACGATCGCTCGCCAAGGGCGTCGATCGCGGCGAAAAATTCCGGTCCGGAGCCTTTGCCCAGCTCCTCGATCTCGAGCGTCTGGCGCAGATAGTGCCAGCGCTCGGGGCACAGGCGGCGCGCCTCGAGGAAGTAGGGCATCGCCTCGGCGGTATGCCCGCGTTCGTGCAGGTACTGGGCGAGGCGGAAATTGGCCGACGAGAGCGCATCGGTGGGTGACGGCCCGGCGATGCGCGAGGCTGCTTCCGCCGGCGCCAAGGCGTAGGCGCTCTGATCGCCCTTGGCAACCCAATCGCGCAGAGCGTTGACGTACGCGGTGCGGGAAGCCTTGCTGCGGGTGGCGCCTTCGGGAGTCATCTTGAAGGTGGCGCGGTCCATCGAGCGAAAGCTGTCGCTGGCGCCGGCCGCCTCGGCGGGCCGCACGATGCGGCCGGCTTCGTCGATCCAGACCGCCATCGGCACGTTTGTCATGTTGTAGAGTTCGGCAACAACATGTTTCTCATCGATCAGGTTCGGATAGGCCGGCGCGCCCGCGCGGCTGAATAACTCGGTGTCCCAGCCCATGAGGTCGCGCATCTCGGGGATCATTTCGGTGGGCGCGGCGGGGCGGATGAAATCGCGCACGGCGGCCGGTCCGCCGCTATCGAAGGCGACCGAGACCAGCGTGAAATTCTTATCCTTCAGCTCGTCGTAGATGCCCTGCCAGACTGGCAGGTCGAAGCGGCATCCTCACCAGGAAGCCCAGGAGAGCAGCAGAACCTTGCGGCCACGATAGTCGGAGAGCGAATGGAGGTTGCCGTCGAGGTCGGGCAGAGTGAAGTCGGGCGCCTTCAGCGAGCGCAGCGTAGCGGTGCGGGCGGCGGCCGATTCGCCGAAGAACCAGGTCGCGTGGCGATCATTGTGGACCACCGGCTGTCCGAGATGGCGCGCGAAGGCGGCCAGGTTGAGCGCGCCGCCGGCGCGGACGAATTCGCTCTGCCGGCCGGGCGGAATCGGGATGCAGACTTGGCCGCGGCAGACACCCTCGGGCTTCAGTTCCCATCCGGTCGCCCGGCGCAGATCTGTGGGCGACAGCCAGAGTTGATCGCCTTCGGCGCGGGCGTCGGCAATAGTCGTCGCCTCGCCGGCATAAATTATCGTAATGGACATTACTATTGCACCTCGCTCAGCATCGGAGATTAGCCGCTGGCCGCGCCGGTTGCCAGCAAATCGATCGGCATCGCGGGCATTGCGGCGTACGCAACGCCGGCAACGGATCGGCGCGCGATGGTGTGGCGGCCGGCGATCGCGCGGGCCTACTTCAGCGCCGGATTGGGATGCCCATCCTGGTCGTGCATGAAGGTCGCCAGCGGCACTATCTGATCGTCGCGCAACGGACAGCCGTAGACCTTGGCCATCTTGGTGACCTCGCTCACCCAGGCCGCCTGGCTGAGCGGCGGCTGGGTGTAGACCATGCCCGCCGAATGACAGAGCAGGCAGTGCTCGTTGGCGATTTTGGCGGTCGGCCCGGCGGGAAATTGACCGTCACCGAAGGGCAGGGTGATTTTCTGCGACTCCAGCTTGATCGGCGCGCTGTGCGCGTCGGCCGGCGCGGCGCCCGCAATCGCGAGCGTCAGGCCACCGGCGACGGTGAGCAGGGCGGCGGCGATCGAAGCGGCGAGCAGGTTCGATCGATCGCCGCGGGCGCGAGCATGATGGCGTGGCGCTTTCATATGACCTTCACCGGGGTGCGCTCGATCACGTTGCGCATGAAGCCGCCCGGGTTCCAGTTGGGTTCGAGCGGCTGACTGAGACCGTTGCTGTTGATCGTCTTGACCATCAGGACGCAGGGCCCGGGCGCGGCCGGGGTGAATGCGGATGCCCATTGGCGAAAGCTGTACTTGCCGTAATCGCGGCCGAGGCGCGCCGGATGCCATTGCGCGCCGCCGTCCGCGGAAACCATCACCTGGGCGACGCCGGTATCGCCGCCGAAGGCGATACCGCGCAGCGCCACCGGACGGCCCGCATGCACGGTCGCGCCGGCCTGCAGATTGGTGATGAACGAGCGCGGCAGCAGGCGGCTGATCGGAACCATCTTGACGCCGGTCTCGCCCGGCTTGAGATTGCCGGCCGGATTGTCGGGCACGAGATACGCCGACTTCATCCAGAAGTTGTCGTCGGGATGGTCGAGCACTTCGATATCGTTGAGCATCTTGACCCAGTAGGTGGCGAACCATCCGGGCACCACCAGCCGGATCGGAAAGCCGTTGAGCACCGGCAGTTCGCCGCCATTCATGCCGTAGGCGACCATCACTTCGCCGTCGCGCGCATGATCGATAGCGAGCGATTTCATGAAGTCGGGAGTCTCGGGAACCTCCGGACCGTCGGCGCCGTTGAAGCGCACCTGCACGGCGCCGGGCAGCACGCCCGCGCGGTCGAGCAGATCCTTCAGGCGCACGCCGGTCCAGCGCGCATTGCCCATCGCGCCGTTGCCCCATTCGCCGCCCGCGACGCGCGGCGCAAAGAAGCCGCGGCTGTTGCCCGAGCATTGATTGACGGCGGCAATTTCGACCGGATCGAAGCCGTGGAGAATCTGCTTGAGGGTCAACTCGATCGGCTGCCGCACATGTCCGTGGATGCGCACGCGAAACGAGGCGACATTGATATCCGTCGGTACGATCGGCAGATGCCACCGCACATAGAAGGCGTCGTTGGGCGTGAAGGCGCCCTGGTCGAAGATTGCCATCGGAGTCTCGAGCAGCGGCGGACGGGTGCGCAGAAGGATCAGTTCGCGCTTTTGCGGAAAGGCCGCCATGCGCCGATCGCCGTTGGCGAAGGGCAGGGTGATCAGATCGCTGGCCAGGGCGGAGAGTGCGCTGCCGCTGAGACTCGCGCCGAATCCGGTACTGAGTCCGGCCATCGCGGCCAGGCGCAGGAATTTTCGCCGGTCGAGATCGTTCAGATCGGGTGCGTGGTCACGCTTCGTATCCATCTTGAATCCTTTCGGCCTTGAATCCTCTCGGCCGACGCGGCGCGTATCAGTGGATCCACTTCAGCAGGATCGCGCCGAGCGTCGCGCTGCCCATTATCGCCCACAGCACAAAACCCTGGATCAGCGGACGCCGGCCGACCGCCTGCAGCGATTCGCGGCTCAATCCGCCGCCAATCAAAAAGAGCGTAAAGACCAGTGCGCGCTGTGCGCCCATAAAGATCAAGTGGCCGGTCGGCTTGAGGCTCGGCACCCAGGTCATCAGGCCGGCCATCGCGATAAAGCCCAGGATGAACCACGGGCGCTTGGCCTTTTGCGCCGGGGCGTCGGCCGCGCCGACGGTCCAGAGCATCCCGATGACCAGTGTGACCGGAACGATCCACAAGGCGCGCGTGAGCTTGACGGTCGTACCGATTTCGAGCGCCTTGGCGCCGTATTGCATGCTCGCGCCGACCACGGAACTGGTGTCGTGGATCGCCAGCGCGCACCACAAGCCGAACTGGGTCTGGGTCAGGCCGAGCAGATGGCCCACCGGAGGAAACAGAAACAGCGCGACGGCGTTGAGCGAGAAGACCGTCGCCATCGCGACCGAAACGTCGTGATGCTTGGCGTGGATCGTTGGCGCGACGGCGGCGATCGCGCTGCCGCCGCAAATC
>Ga0307374_10010915_pt1 | contig 13030 bp, 10 predicted proteins | sample OX3MG_FD_202532 | JGI IMG/M metagenome (GOLD analysis project Ga0307374, IMG submission 202532) | Soil microbial communities from Risofladan, Vaasa, Finland - OX-3 | ecosystem: Environmental > Terrestrial > Soil > Coastal area > Acid sulfate soil | place: Finland: Risofladan, Vaasa | collected...
GTGCTCGCGCCCGCGGCCGCGACGCGCCCGTCCTCGACGACGAGCGCGGCGTCGTGCACGACGCCGAGGGGTCCGCTTCCGAGGCCGGGATCGTTGGTGACGAGAGTCGCGATGTTGTCGACGCGAAGCGAGCTCACGAGTCGAGCACCGTCGCGACGGACCGGCGGAGCGCCGTGGCGACGTCGCCCACGAGCCGGTGCCGGCCGCCGGACACGACGGGGCGGCCACCGACGACGACATCGGTGACGTCCGAGGCCGAGGCCGCGAACACGACGTGGGCGACGATGTCGCGGACGTCGAGGTCGGCGTCCGCGAGCCTCGGCGAGCCGAGCGACACGGTCACGAGGTCTGCGACCGCACCTGGGACGATAAAGCCGCACTCCGGCCAGCCGAGAGCGGCGTGCCCGTCGCGTGTCGCGGCGACGAGGAGCTCGCTCGCAGCGAAGTTCCCGCGCGCCCCGGTGGCGAGGCGCTCTGCGTCCTCGAGCCCGTGCATCTCCTGGAAGAGGTCGATGACCGCCTGGCTGTCGGAGCCGAGCGTCACGGGGGACCCCGCCGACGCGAGCCGTCGGGCCGGGCCGATCCCGTCCGCGAGATCGCGCTCGGTCGTCGGGCAGATGCACGCACCCGTGCGCGACTCGCCGAGGCGCTCGAGATCGGACGGCGTGAGGTGAGTCGCGTGCACCGCGGTCGAGGATCCGCCGAGAGCACCGGCCGCGACGAGGAGCTCAGTCGGGCTCGCGCCGTAGGCGGCCAGGGTCGCCTCGTTCTCCGCGACCTGCTCGGAGAGGTGGAAGTGCAGCGGTACGCCGCGCCGTCTCGCGGCGGACGCGACGACGGCGGCCGCTCCGGGAGGGACCGCGCGCATCGAGTGGATCGCCGCGCCCGTGCGGGCGCCGGGTCCCGCGACGAGCCCCTCGGCCCTCGCCGCCCATATGTCTACGCTCTCGTCCGCGAACCGGCGCTGCGGTCCCTCGACCGGCCTGCCGGGAGCGCTCTCGAGATAGCACGCGTCGAGAAGCGTTATCCGGATCCCCGCCTCGACCGCGGCGGCGAGCAGCGCCTCGCCCATCGCGTTCGGGTCCGCGTAGGGTCTCCCGTCGCGGGCGTGGTGGAGGTAGTGGAACTCCCCGACGGCCGTGATGCCCGTGAGCGCCATCTCCGCGTACGTCGCGCGCGCGAGCTCGTAGTAGGTGTCCGGCGTGAGCACGGCGGCGACGAGGAACATCTGCTCGCGCCACGCCCAGAAGGTCCGCGGCCCGGACTGCGCCCGGCCGCGCAGCGCTCTGTGGAAGGCGTGGGAGTGGACGTTCGCGAGACCGGGGATCGTCAACCCCCGGAGGTGCACCGCGTCCGACGGCCGCGTCGCGCAGGGGACGACGGACACGAACCGGTCACCGACGATCTCGAGGAGAACGTCGCGTGCCGCCTCGGTACCGCCCGTCGGCGCTGCGCCGGTGGCGCCCCGGGGCGTCGCGTCACCCACTACGGCGGGCGTCGCGCCGCCCATGGCGGCGGGCGTCGCGCCGAGCCACGCGTAGTCGCAGAAGTAGCGGGTCACGCGCCCGTGAGCTCTGCGAGCACGTGCGTGAGGGCGACGACGCCTGCGACGCAGTCCTCGAGCCGCGCGTGCTCGTCGGGACTGTGGCTCACGCCTGTCGGGTTGCGCACGAAGAGCATCGCGGCCGGGACGTGGCCGGCGAGGGTCGCGGCGTCGTGACCCGCCGCGGTCGGGAGCTCGGGCGCGCCGCCGAGGCACGCCGAGATCCGCGCGCGCAACGCATGCTCGAGCTCGACGAGATCGGTCACCGACTCCGGCTCAAGGTCGAACCCGACGTCGTGGGACGCGCCGGCGCGCCGCGCAGCGTCCGCGAGCTCGTCGACCAGGCGTCGCAGCGTCGGCACGTCCGGGGCCCGCGCGTCGAGCCACGCATCGACCCGCGACGCGATCGCGTTGGTCGCGCGCCCCCCGAGCGACTCCGCGGCGGTGCGAGCCGCGAGCACTGACGTGGCGAACGCGAGCATCGGGTCGCGGCGGTCCTCGAGGCGGGTCGTGCCGGCGTGGTTCGCCTGGCCCCGGAACGTGCACCGCCATCGCCCGTGCGGCCAGATCGCCGTCGCGACCCCGATCGGGGCAGGGACATCGGCGAGGAAGCGCCCTTGCTCGACGTGCAGTTCGACGAAGGCCGCGATCCGGGAGAGCCGCTCGGGGTCGGAGCCGATCGCGCCGGGGTCGGCGCCGGCTTGCTCCATCGCGCGGGCGAGCGAGATTCCCGCGCCGTCGACGAGCGCGCGCGCCGGTTCAGGTCGGATCGCTCCGGTCATGAGGCGACTACCGACGCACGCGATCCCGAAGCGGCCTCCTTCCTCGTCCGAGAAGCACGCGACCGCGATCGGCCGAGTCGGTCGTCTGCCCTGTCGACGCAGCTCGTCGACGGCCAGGAACCCGGAGACGACGCCGAGGGGCCCGTCGAAGGCCCCTCCGTTCGGCACGCTGTCGAGGTGGCTGCCCGTGACGACCGCACGCTGCTCCGGGGTGCCGTCGGCGTCTCCCCACCAGGCCCAGAGGTTGCCGTTCGCGTCCTGCTCGCTCGCCATGTCGCGCCGGGCGGCCTGCTCGTGGAACCACGCGCGCAGCTCGGTGTCCGCCGGCGTCCACGCGAGCCGCGTGTAGCCGCCCGACGGGTCGGCTCCGATGCGCTCGAGCCCGGACCACACCTCGGCGAAGCGCTCGGCCACGCCGCCCTTCTGCGCCGCCGCGGACGGTTGCACCCGTGTCATCGCAGGGTCACGACGCTCGAGACGGCGTCGAGGAGCCGGCCGGAGGCGAGGACATCGGTCGCTCGCGCGAGCTCTGGCGCGAGCCATCTGTCGGTGCCGGCGCCTGGGACCTCCGATCGCAGCTCGGCTATCGCCGCGGCGGTCGCCGAGCTCGGCCGGAGCGGGGCTCGCATCTCGACGCCGCGGGCGGCGACGACGAGCTCGACGGCGAGGATGCGCCGGAGGTTGACGAGCGACCGCCTGAGCTTCATCCCCGCTCCCCAGCCCATCGAGACGTGGTCTTCTTGCATCGCGGAGGTCGGGATCGAGTCCACGCTCGCCGGCTGAGCGAGACGCTTGTTCTCCGAGACCATCGCCGCCTGGGTGTACTGGGCGATCATGAGACCCGAGTCGACCCCGGGATCGGCTGCGAGGAACGGCGGGAGTCCGTGCGAGCGGGCGGGGTCCAGCATGCGGTCGGTCCGTCGCTCGGCGATCGATCCGAGGTCCGCGGCGCAGATCGCGAGGAAGTCGAGAACGTACGCCACGGGAGCGCCGTGGAAATTGCCGTTGGACGCGATGGTCCCGTCGGGGAGCACGACAGGGTTGTCGATCGCCGAGCGGAGCTCGCGCCCGGCGACGAGACGTGCATGCTCGAGCGTGTCGCGCACCGCTCCCGCGACCTGGGGAGCGCAGCGCAGCGAGTAGGCGTCCTGTACCCGCACGTCGCCCTCGCGGTGCGACGCGACGATCTCCGATCCGGCGAGCAGTGCGAGGAGGTTCTCCGCGCTCGCCGCCTGTCCCGGGTGAGGGCGCAGGTCGTGCTGGAGGCCGGGGAGGAAGGCGCGGTCGGTGCCGAGGAGCGCCTCGACGCTGAGCGCCGTAGTGACGTCTGCGATCGTGCACAGCCGTGCTAGGTCCTCGCACGCGAGGACGAGCATCGCGAGCATCCCGTCGGTGCCGTTGACGAGGGCGAGTCCCTCCTTCGCCGAGAGCTCGACCGGTGTGATCCCCGCATCACGCAGCGCGTCGCCGGCGGGGCGGCGCGTGCCGTCAGGGCCGGCGACCTCGCCCTCTCCGATGAGCGCGAGCGCGCAGTGCGAGAGCGGCGCGAGGTCGCCGCTGCAGCCGAGCGAGCCGTGCTCGGGGACGATGGGGGTGATCCTCGCGTTCAACAGCGCGGCGAGGCTGTGCGCGACGAGGGGGCGCACGCCCGTCCGGCCCGTGGCGAGCGTGCGGAGCCGGAGGAACATCAGCCCGCGCACGATCTCGTCGTCCACGGCGTCGCCCATGCCCGCGGCGTGCGAGCGCACGAGGCTGCGCTGGAGCTGGGCCCGAAGCGCCGGATCGATATATCGCGTGGCGAGCGCCCCGAAGCCGGTGGTCAACCCGTACACGGGCACCTCGGACGCGGCGAGCGCGTCGACGAACGCCCGGGAGCGAGCCATCGCCTCGATGGCGGTGGCGTCGAGGTCGACCCGGGCGCCGCAGCGCGCGACGGCGACGACCTCGTCGGCAGATGCGCCAGTCGTTCCGAGGACGACGCCCCCGGCCGCTAGCTCGCCGCCCGCCGAGCCGCCCACGGCGCTCACTGCTCGCGCATCGGGACGCGCACGGAACGTGCGGCCGCGACGCGCTCGGCCTCGGGATAGCCGGCGTCGACGTGCCGGAGCACGCCCATGGCGGGGTCGTTCGACAGCACGCGGGCGAGTTTCTCGGTCGCGAGCTTCGTGCCGTCGGCGACGGTGACCTGGCCGGCGTGGATGGAGCGCCCGATCCCGACACCCCCTCCGTGGTGGATCGAGACCCACGTCGCTCCGCTCGCGGTGTTCACGAGGGCGTTGAGAAGGGGCCAGTCGGCGATCGCGTCGGAGCCGTCGAGCATCGCCTCGGTCTCGCGGTAGGGGGAGGCGACGGAGCCGCAGTCGAGGTGGTCGCGACCGATGACGATCGGCGCCCGCAGCGCGCCGGACCCGACCATCTCGTTGAAGCGGACCCCGGCGCGCTCGCGGTCCCCGTACCCGAGCCAGCAGATGCGTGCGGGGAGGCCCTGGAACGCGACCCGCTCGCGCGCCATCGAGATCCACCGAACGAGCCTCGGGTCGTCGCCGAACATCTCGAGGATCGCGTCGTCGGTCGCAGCGATGTCCGCGGGGTCCCCGGACAGAGCGGCCCACCGGAAGGGTCCCTTCCCCTCGCAGAAGAGCGGCCGGATGTACGCGGGGATGAAGCCAGGGTAGGCGAACGCGCGGTCGAAGCCCCCGAGTGCCGCCTCGGCGCGAAGGCTGTTGCCGTAGTCGAAGACCTCCGCGCCCGCGTCGAGCAGGTCGACCATCGCCGCGCAGTGCCGCACCATCGAGTCGCGAGAACGCCGCACGTACTCGCCGGGGTCGGCGGCACGAAGCGCCGACGCGTCCGCGACGCTCATGTGCGCGGGCACGTAGCTGAGCGGGTCGTGCGCGGACGTCTGGTCCGTCGCGATGTCGACGTGGACGCCACGGCGCACGATCTCGGGGAGGAGCTCCGCGCCGTTGGCGACGAGACCGATGGACAGCGGGCGAGCCGCGAAGCGCGCCTGCTCGGCGAGCTCGAGAGCCTCGTCGAGCCCGTGCGCGATCGTGTCGAGGTAGCGGGTCTGCAGCCGCCGCTCGATGCGCGTCGGGTCGACGTCCGCGCAGATGACGACGCCGTCGTTCATCGTGACCGCGAGAGGCTGCGCTCCGCCCATGCCACCCGCTCCGCACGTGACGGTGAGGGTGCCGGCGAGCGAGCCGCCGAAGTGCCTGTCCGCGACTGCGGCGAAGGTCTCGTATGTCCCCTGGAGTATCCCCTGGGTGCCGATGTAGATCCACGATCCGGCGGTCATCTGCCCGTACATCGTCAGCCCGAGATGCTCGAGTCGGCGGAACTCGTCCCAGCTCGCCCAGTCGGGCACGAGGTTCGAGTTCGCGATCAGCACCCTCGGGGCCCACTCGTGCGTGCGGAGCACGCCGACCGGGCGCCCAGACTGGACGAGGAGGGTCTCGTCCCCCTCGAGCTCGCGCAGCGATCGCTCGATCGCCCGGTACGAGGGCCAGTCCCGGGCTGCCTTTCCCGTGCCCCCGTAGACGACGAGCTCCTCGGGGTGCTCGGCGACGTCGGGGTCGAGGTTGTTGTGGAGCATGCGAAGGGCCGCCTCCTGGGGCCAGCCCTTGCACGTGAGCGTCGTGCCGTGCTCCCCTCGGATCGGAGTGTGCTCACGCGATTTGGTGGTCATCGGCCCTCCTCGTGACGCTCGAGTGGCGGCAGCCTCGATGCTCGCGTCCCGCCCGCGTCGGGAACCCCGACGCGGGCGAGAGGTGGGAAACGTGCGTGCTCGCCCAACGGCGAGACCATGTGCTCGTGATCAGTCGGTCTCAAACGCTTGCACCTCCATCGATGCTCACGATGGATCCCGTCATGTACGCGGCATGCGGACTCAGGAGGTAATCGACGAGAGCGGCGATCTCGGCGAGCTCGCCGACCCGGCCCGCGGGGATCTTTCGAACGAGGTCAGCACGCGTCTCGGGATCGTCGAGGTATTGCGCGGTCATCCGAGTCGGGAAGTATCCCGGGCACAGCGCGGTGACACATATTCCCTCTGCGCTCAACTCGAGCGCGAGCGACTTCGCAATGCTGACCACAGCGGCCTTGCTCGCGTTGTAGTCGAGGAAGCCCACCTCCGGGCGCAGCGCGTTGACCGACGCGTTGAGCACGATGGCCCCGGGGCGAGAGAGCACTCGGACGGTCGCGCGCGCGACGAGGAACGCTCCGATCACGTTCACGTCGAGGACGCGTCGAAAGTGCTCTACATCGGTGTCGAGCACAGAAGTCCCGCCGCCGTCGATGCCGGCATTGACGAATACGCCGTCGAGCGGGCCCATAGCTTCCGCGGCGTCGGAGATCGCGGCGTCGACGGCGAGCGCGTCCGAGACGTCGCATGCCGTCGCGCCGGTGGGCCGAATGGACTCCTGGGCCGAGGAGACGCTCTCGGCAGTTGAGCCAAGTATCCATACCCTGTGCCCTGCCGCAAGCAGTCGCTCCGCGCAGGCCCGCCCGATACCGCTCGTTCCTCCTGAGATGAGGACACGGCGCACAGGTGCGTCGGCCTCTGAGCGGCGACGCTCCCCCGACGCGCTCACGCAGTCGCTCCGCGTCGCGGGAGCGACGTCTGCACAACGCCCGGCGACCGGCGCACGAGCTCGTCGGCGCGTGAGCCCAGCTCGGCGAGCGTCGAGATCCCGAGCAGCTGCATGCTCCGGCGCACCTCGTCCATCAGAAGCTCGAGCACGCGCTGGACCCCTTGGCGTCCGGCCGAGGCAAGCCCGTACAGGTAAGCCCGCCCGATCATGCAGAGATCGGCGCCACGGGCGAGCGCGACCACGATGTCCGGCCCGCCGCGAATGCCCGAGTCGACGACGATGACGGCCCGGTCCCCGATCGCGTCGCGAACCGGGCGCACGAGCTCGATCGGTGCGACCGAGCGGTCGAGTTGGCGTCCGCCATGGTTCGACAGGTGGACCCCGTCGACACCCGCGTCGATGGCTCGACGGGCGTCCTCGGGACGAAGGGGCCCCTTCAAGAGAAGCGGCCCCTTCCACCAGTCTCTGATGGCTCCGACGTCGTCCCACGTGAGTGACGGGTCGAACATCTCGCTTACATTCTCGATGCTCGCCGCGGCTCCCGCGATGTCGTGAATACCGAGATTCGCGAACTCGAGGGCGGGCCCGCGCAGCATCTCGGTCCAGTACCGAGGATGGCGAGCGATGTCGATCACGGTACGCGGCGTCAGGCACGGTGGGATGGTGAACCCGTTCCTCACATCTCGGAGTCGCCGACCCGCGACCGCGGTGTCCACCGAGATCTCGAGCGCGCGGTACCCCGAGCTCGACGCACGCTCGACCAGCGAGCGCGTGAGGCCGCGGTCGCGCAGAACATAGAGCTGAAACCAGAGCTCCGGATGACCGGTCGCAGCGAGCTCCTCGATCGACGTCGTGCCGACGGTCGAGAGCACGTAGGGAAGCGCTGCGCGCGAGCTCCCCGCCGCGACGGCGAGCTCGCCCGCGGGGTGCACCATCCTCGTGTACCCCGTCGGCGCGAGGCCCAGCGGAGCGGCAAGGCGTCTCCCGAAGATCTCAGTGGACATGTCCACCCGCGCGACGTCTCGAAGGACGTCCGGATGGAACGACCATCGGGCGAACGCGGCGCGATTCTCTGCCAGGGAGATCTCGTCGTCGGCGCCACCGTCGAGGTAGTCGAACACGGCGCGTGGGAGGCGGCGCCGTGCCGCGACGCGAAAGTCAGAGGTCGAATGACACGACATAAGGACTCGTCGCGTGCGGCCCGCGGCCGGCACCTGGATCCGCAGGAGTCGACGCACCTCGCGCACGTTCACGGCGTGATCCGGTCGAGGAAGTCGGAGAGCGCGTCGGTGCCGGCGACCGGCTCGCTCCCCATGGCGACAGAGCTCGCGACGCCGAGGTGGCGGATCGGCACGCTTCGATTCGGCGCAGCGAGGTTCGTGACGAGCATCGGGCAGCAGAACAGCGCCGATCGCACGATCCTGCGCCATTGCTCGGGCAGCGCGCCGCGCCGCGCGAGCTCCCGCAACAGCGGCGCCCAGATGAGCTCCTCGGCGCTCGCGAGGATCTCGCGACGCAGCCGGGTGAGCCGGATGTCGTGCACGACCTCTACGACACGGTCGTCGACACGTGTGCTGACGGTGGACCGCAGTTCGGCCTCACCTGGGTGATAGAGCCAGAACGGATGGGCGAAGACATTGTGGAACAGCGCCTTGACGGGTGCCAGCAGCACTGGGAGATCGTCTCCGGCAAAGGCGGGATCGAAGAGACGGAGCGTGACGCCGCCCGACTCTTCGCCGAGGACCCAGACATTTCCCTGATGGTCGTCTCCGTGTGCGGTCGCCTCGTGCATGAGCGCGAGCTCACCGGGACGAAGGACGCGTGCTGCCTGTCGAGCGATCTCGGTCGGCGAGTGCTCGTACTCGACTCCGTTGACCCGCCAGCGGCGGTCCAGGAGCGGCGCGATGTCCGGGTCGCCGGCGTAGTAGGTGGCGTACCGACCGCCAGGAAAGTGCCCGTCGTCGTCGACGAGCCGGTGATGGAAGAGCTGGTGTATCGACGCGGTCGCGGACGCGCCAGACGGCTCGCGCACGGTGGCGACGAGCACGTCGCCGATCCGCTCGTCAAGGGCACGCCGCGCCGCGAGCAGAGGAGGCGGGAGGCGCGCATCCTCGCCGTGCTCGCGTTCGAGCCGAGCGCACACGTCGGCGAGCCGCGGCTCGGTGCGGATCGCATAGAGGACCATCTGCGCGCCAGGAAGCGTCGAGGTCGCGACGGGCACCTCGGTCGGCAGCCCGGCGTCGGCGAGGAGATGCGCCCTGTAGTACTCCTGGACGTTGTCCAGCTCACCTTCCTCCTGGTGGAACTTGAAGAAGTACTCTTTCCCCGAGCGGAGCCGGGCTCGCCCGCTCACCGAGTTCAGGCTGTACTCATCTTGGGTGAAGACGATCCCGACGACGTCGAGGCCGAACGTCTCGTCGAGAGCCCGGATCGCAACGGTGGCCGCCGTGTCGGCGTCGCCCTCGCGCAGCAGTGTCGGAATGACGGACGAGGAGCCGTTCACGGGAACCGAACGCGGACGGCCGCCTCGTGGGCGGGGAAGCCCTCGTGCTGGGTGAACGCGGTGATCGAATCCGCCATCCTCGCGAGCGACCGCCGGTCCGCGCGCGCGACTGCTGTGCGCTTGCGGAAGGTGTCAGCCGTGACGCCTCCGCTGACCTTGGCAAATCCACTTGTCGGCAACGACGCCGGGCATCCGATGATGAAGTTTGCTGCCGACACCGGTGTCCACTGTCCGAGGAGGATCTCACCCGCGTCCTGTAGCCGGTCGAGCACGTCCTGCTCGGGACCGACCGCGATCTGCATGTGCTCGGGGGCGTACGCGTTCGCGACGTCGGTCGCCTGCTCGAGATCCTCGACGAGGATCGCACCGCCGTTCACTCCCAATGCGCTTCCGGCGTAGGACCGGCGCGGCTCGGGGAGGTCGGCCAGCTGGCGCGCGACCTCGCGCTGGGTGGCCTCGAGCAGCGCCGGACTGTCTGTGACCAGCACGCTCGACGAGTCAGGACCGTGCTCGGCCTCGTTCAGCAGGTCGGCGGCGAGAAGGACGGGATCCGCCGTATCGTCCGCGATGATCAGGCTCTCGCTCGGGCCGAGCAGCATCGTCGTCGCCGTGCCGTAGCGCTGCACCTCGACCTGGGCGCAGGTGACTGCAGGGCTGCCCGGGCCGAGGATCTTGCGGACCTTCGGGACCGACTCCGTGCCGAATGCGAGCGCTGCGATCCCCGCGGGTCCGTTCGCGCGGAAGACCTCGGTCAGCCCGAGCTCTCGCGCGACGACGAGCACTGCCGGGTCGACGTCACCGGCTGAGCCGGGCACCGGTGGCACGACGACTGCGACGGACGGGACACGAGCGACGACGGCGGGTGTCCCGATCTGGACGAGGACCGAGGGGTAGGAGCCCTTGCCGCTCGGCACGAACAGTCCGGCACTCGCGATCGCGCTGACTTTCTCGCCGACTGTCAATCCAGGCTCGGACTCAAAGCTCCAATCACCGCGCGACACAACCTGTTCGTTGAAGCGCCGGACATGATCGATCGCGTCACGGATCGCCTCGATGAGCGGCTGCGGCAGCGACGCTCGCGCCTTGTCGAACTCCTCGTCGCTGACGCGAAGGGAACGCGGGTCGACCGTGCACCCGTCGAACTTGGCAAGAGCACGGGCCACGGCAGCGTCCCCGTGCAATCGCACGTCCTCTATGACCTCGAGAATGCCCTCGCGCAGCGTTGGGTCGAAGATCTTGTCGAGCCCACGTGTCATCGCGCGCTCGCGCTCGGTCGGACCGAGGTCGTTCCAGCGTCCGATGAACCGTATGGGTGCGTCTGTCTCCATCATGTCTCCATCATGTCCGAAGGGTGTGAGGCGCCATCAAGTGATGCGAAGAGGATCGATCGGAGGACCGCCATTTGAGGCGCCCATCCGATGGAGATTCGAGTCCAGCCGGGCAACCCGAGATCCGATCCGGAACGCAGCGCCAGCCCTGCCTCACCGAGCCGACCGGCGAGCAGCGAGAGATCGACGCGTGCCGTGACGAAATTGGCCTGACTGGGATAGTGCTCGATGTGCAGCCGGCGGAGCGCCGCCTCGAGCCGGGATCGCTCTTCGCACACTCGGGCGATCGCCATCGTCCGCCAGGAGTCGCTCGCGAGCGCTGCGCTCACGGCTGACAGGGCAATCGAGTTCACGCTGAAGGGGGCACGCGCCGTCTCGAGCGAGCGGGCGAGGGTGGCCGACGTCAGCGCATAACCCACACGCAGTCCCGCGAGGGCGAAGTCCTTCGAGAGCGTTCGTTGCACCAGCAGGTTCGGGTGCGCACCGAGCAGGCGCGTGACGTCCGGCCTGCGATCTCGGTCGCTGAAGGCCCGGTACGCCTCGTCGAGCACGACGAGGCAGTCCTCGGGGACCGCGCTCATGAATCGGGCGAGATCGTCGGGATCGGACGCGACGCCGGTCGGATTGTGTGGCGACGGGATCCAGACGACGGAGGCGCCGACGCTCGCCTTCGCCATCGCCTCGAGATCGTGGCCACCAGAGTCGAGCGGCACGCGCCGGACGGTCGCTCCCGCGAGCAGCGTCGCCGTGGCGTCGATCTGGTAGCACGGGTCGCCGACGACGGCGACCCGCCCACGGCCGAGGAGGAGCGAAGCGACGAGGTAGCAGAGCTCGTCGCTTCCGTTCGTGAGCACGATCTGGCTCCGCGCGACGCCGGCTCGTGCCGCGAGGATCTCCGCAGTCGACTCGGGTTCTGGATAGCGGTTGACGGACGACGCCGCCGCGGTGATCGCGGCGCGAACGGCCGGCGACGGGCCGAGCGGGGATTCGTTCGACGAGAGCTTGCCCGCGGCGGGGCCAGGGCCAGGGAGCCCACGGCGGTAGGAGGGTACCCCGGCGAGCCGCTCGGCCGCTCGTTCGGCTACTCCTGCCACGGGCGTATCACCGCCTTGCCCGGAGACGGGGAGGCGAGGAGGCCGGCGAGCCGCTCGGGGGCCTCCTCGAGAAGGATTGCCTCGGTCACAAGCGGGCGGTAGCGGTCGGGATCCGACGCGAGTATCTCGACCGCCTCGGGGAGCTCGTGTTCGAAGCCGAGCGACCCGATCAGCGTCAGCGAGCGCTCGACGAGGACTGCGGGCACGATGGGCTCCGCATCGAACGACAGTGCGACCGTGAGCACGGTGCCGCCCATCGCGGCATGCGCGCAGCACCGGCCGAGGGAACCCGGGAATCCCGCCCCGTCCACCACGAGAGTGAACCGGTCAGAGACGTCGAGCGCATCGAGGCCGTCGAGCGACCGCTGGGCTCCGAACGCCGCAGCGAGCGCGCGCCGTTCGTGGTCCGGCTCGGTCACTGTCACCGGCAGCTGGGGCCATCGGCGGCTCAGCTCGAGGTGCACGAGCGCACCGACTGGCCCATAGCCGACGAGCAGCGCATCGTCGGGGGCGACGCTCAGGTTGTTCACCGCGTGCACCGCGACCGCCAGAGGTTCGGCGAGGACCGCGATCGCGCTCTCCATGTCCTCGGGGCAGGCGATGAGCGAGGTGACCGGAGCGACGAGGTGCCGAGCGAACCCCCCTGGACACGATTCGCCCCGCCACGAGATGTTCTCGCACGTGCCTGCGGAACGGACGCAACTCGAACAGCGCCCGCACGTGACTCGTGAGTCGACGACGACCATCGTCCCGGGCCGCACCTCGTCGCCGGGGCAGGCGACGACCACCCCGACGACCTCATGGCCGAGGGTCGCCGGCCAGTACGACACCCACGCACCGGTTCGCAGGACGTGGAGATCGGAGCCGCAGATGCCGGCCCAGGCCACACGTATCGTGGCCTCGCCGATCCTCGGCGCAGCGAGCTCGCGGCTCGAGAGCCTTAGCGTCAGGTCCTCGTCGAGCAGCAGCGCGTCCGTCCTCACTCGGGCCTCCACGAGCAGGAGCACCGCCGAGACGAGCATGCGCGCGCCCTTCTCGCCGAGCTCATTCGCATCGTCCGTTGCCGATGCGCCCGCCGAGTCGTTCAGATGCGCGCCGTGTCGCTTCGAGCAGTGCCCTGCTGACCTCGGACTCGACTGGTCGCTCGCCGAGGAGGTAGCTCACCCCTATCGCGCCGCAGCAGTC
>Ga0307374_10010916_pt1 | contig 13029 bp, 13 predicted proteins | sample OX3MG_FD_202532 | JGI IMG/M metagenome (GOLD analysis project Ga0307374, IMG submission 202532) | Soil microbial communities from Risofladan, Vaasa, Finland - OX-3 | ecosystem: Environmental > Terrestrial > Soil > Coastal area > Acid sulfate soil | place: Finland: Risofladan, Vaasa | collected...
CGACCGCCCCGGGTTGAACAGCTCATCGAGGAGGCCGCACAGCAATGAACCTGTCCACTGTAGACACGCGGCTACCAGTCCCGGAGAATGTATTGGGCTGAAGAGGTGGTAGGCCGGGCGGTTGCACTCTGAATTTTGCAATGCGTTATGCTTTTGGCTGAGTTCGGGGGTCCAACAGGTGAGCGAGAATTCGCGAGTGGAGATGGCAAACATCAATAAACTCGGTCTCGCTCATGGAAAGCCCGGAAGGTCTATCAGCTCCTTGCGTTCGCTTTTTATTCGCCCTATAGTACATAGACTGTGGGGATTGGCTTGGAACTTGCGTTCGAATCAAAAGAGCTCCGCGACATCTGCGAGAGCAATGCTGAAGCGCACAAAGTGCTAGGAGATAGGGTTGCCGAGATGCTGAGGCACAGGCTGGCAGACCTGAGCGCGGCGACCTCGCCAAGAGATCTCGTCGCTGGCCGCCCACGGCAGGGCCGGGAAAGAGAGACAATGTTGCTGGACATCAACGCAGGGTACGTCATGGTGTTTACGGCAAACCACGCGAATAATCCTAAGACACCAAAGGGGCGCATCGATTGGGAAAAGGTCAGCAGGGTCAAGATCCTACGGATCGGGAGGGGAAATGAGCAGGACTGAAACGTTCCGCCCCGATTGGGTATCACCACCAGGCGAAACGATAGCAGACATCCTGCGTGAACGAAACGTCAGCGTTGACGATTTCGCGCGCCAGATCAGCCATACGACCGAGCAAACAGCCGATTTGTTGACTGGTCGCTTAGCTATCACAATCGCGCTGGCTAGGCGTCTTAAACAAGTCTTGGGCGGCTCCGTCCAGTTTTGGATGTCTCGCGATTTTCAATACCGTGAGCCAAAAACAAGGGCCAAGATCAGCTCAGACGAGAGGGACTGGCTACAGGCCTTACCCGTAGCTGACATGGTTCGTTTCGGCTGGCTGAGTCCCGCTAGAAGCCCTTCCGAACGACTTTCGGCGTGCCTAACATTCTTTCGCGTGCCGAACGTCGGTGCTTGGCACCGAAATTATGCGACCCTGGAGCGAAAATTCTCGTTTAGAGTGTAGTGCTCCCCGCTAATTTAGACAGTCAGGGCCTCCGAGTTTAGTACACCTGTGAAAACCAAGAAGGCCTCGTGTGGGGTGCGATTTTCGACTCCCCGATGAGGCCGGTCGTGATTGTACTCCTCGATCCAGCGAGCGATGCTGCCGCGCGCTTCTTCCAGGGTCCGGTATTCCGAACTCCAGACTTCCTCCTCCTTCAAGCTGCGATGGAACCGTTCGATGTAGCTGTTGCCCTCCGGGTGATGATAGGCCGTTCGCCGATGCGTAATGCCGAGCCGCCCGACTGTATCCAAGAAGCGCGAAGAGGTGAACTGGGTCCCATTGTCGGTGGTCAGTGTCAGATGAGCCTCACGGCTGCCCTCGGGCAGCCGTGCCAGCACCGCCTGCTCGACCGCTGTCAGAGCGTCCTCGGTGCGGCAACGGTGCGAGAGATTCCAGCCCACGATCTCCCGCGTGCAGCAGTCGATCACGCTCACCAGGTAGGCCCAGCCCACCGCCGGCCCCGCCCAGATCTTCGTCATGTCCGACTGCCAGATTTCGTTCGGTCGACTCGCTTCCACTCGTCCCCATTCCTTTCTCCGCCGGGCCCGCAGACGTCGCGAGCGCACCAGCAACTCTCGCTCTCGCATGACCCGCAGCACCCGCTTCCGGTTCACCCTCAGCCCTTGCTTCCGCCGCAGCCACCAAGTGACGCGCCGGTAGCCGTAGGCGGGTTTCTCGCCACAGGCCACGACGATCCGCTCGTCGTAGGTGCGATCGGCCCGGCTGCCCCGTAGCTTCTTCCGGTAGTACAAGCTCGACCGACTGATGGCTAGCGTCGCGGCCACCAGCGTGGCCGCGTATCCCTGCGCCACCAGTTCCCGCGCCTGGGAGTGAACCCCGCTGCAGCTCACTCCCCCACGACGTTTTTTAGGATTTCGATCTCCAACGATTTCCGCCCCAGCGTCCGTTCCAGTTGCCGGATGCGGCGGTCTTTCTCCGTTTCAGCGGCGGCAGCGCTTTTCCCCCCAAGCGCTGCCTTGGCTCCTTCCTCGGCTTCGTCCCTCCACCGATACAGCAAGGACGGTGAAATGCCATGCCTTCGGCAGGTCTCCGAAACGTTCCCGCTCTTGATGCCTTCCTGCACGATCTGCCACTTCTCTTCCGGGGTTCGATCGACGCGCGCTCTTCTGCCCATGGTGCCTCCTGTTTGGGAGGCCCTGATTCTACCTAGGAAGGCTGTCCTGTTTTAGCGGGGAGCACTACAGGTGCTTTACCGAGAAATCGAGAGAGACAATGGCGCTGTTTATGGCCGCCATCCCCTTCGCGGTTTCGAACATTACCTCACGTTTCAATTCCCATTCGCGCTGGCGATCCCACACCTCCGCGGAGAGTTGCGTTTTGATTTCCTCTGTGGCTTGTGTTGCTCGCCGCAAATCTTCGATGATTCTTTCCATATCCTCATGTGTCGCAACATTCTTGCCCTTTTCGCCGCCATAGGTTGAAAAATACGAACGGACCACAAGCAACGAGAAAATTGCTGTGAAGGATAATACCGTCAGCAAAACATCGGCGACTATTGTCCACATGGCACTTTCCTCTGGACGTACAAAATGATGATAATCCCTTCATGCAAGCCCTCGGAGCCCTGCGCGTTCCCTGTTCAGCCGACTTGTCAAGCGACTTGGGTTGGGCGGGGCCTTTGTCCTATCCGGCATTCTTGCTATTCTCGCCCCTGGGGGCACATGAGCCTACCACGTATACGCACTGTAGCCCGAAATAGCCACGCTAATCCCCGTGTCTACCTTCGTCAGTTCGCAAACGAAGGACGCCTGTGCGTATACGACCGCCAAGACAAGGAATTTCGGAGACAGTCCGTGTCCACCACAGGAATTGCCAAGGACATGTACATTCTCAGTCTTCCGAATGGGGGGAAAAGCGATGTTATTGAAAGGTGGTTCGGTCGGCACGTGGAGGCCCCGATGGCACCCGTATTCAAAAAACTGTGGGGGTGCGAGATACTCACTGCCAGCGAAATCTCTAGCATCTTCAGTTTCGTTGCGATCCAGAAGGTCCGCGTCCCGGCGCAGAGGGAAGCACAGAGGGGGCACGTGAAGAACGTCCTTCGGGCCACGGACAAAGACGTTCCCAATCTGTTCTTGCAGAGCCTCGTCCGTCTAGCGCCTCAGATTGCTGAACAGCTTATTGAGCTTAACGTGTGTCTTCAAATAGCTCCGCTCGGCTATTCCTACATCACCAGCGACAATCCGTTCGTAGTCATGCGGGAACGTGAGGACCGCTGGTTCCCGGAACCCCTACCGGAGTTCTCTCGAGTCAACATATTGTCTCAGAAGGGCGCGAAGGGCTTCATGCCCCTAACCCCCAAGGTTTGTCTGTTTGCCGAAGGGAAGGGTCGGTACAGAGGTTATACGGACGACAACGTGCCCAATGTGAACAGCATCAACCGGTGGGTTGCATTCCAGAGCCAGAGGTTCCTGTACGCAGCCGGTGAACGTGACCTGAGGCAGGTAGTTTGGGTCCTGGACCATTGAAGTGACCGATCACCTGTCCAATCCCCTGACGAGCCTGTCAATCGGGACATCAAACGCTTCTGAAATCCGCAGCAGAGGGGGGCTAGGCGTGAGACCAGGACCGCAGATGCGCTAGACCCCTCGAAAAAGCTCGGAAAGACAAATTCCAAACGCCTTTGAAATTTTCTCGATGTTTATGAGGGCGACGTTTCTTTCATCTCGCTCGACGACGCATTCACCATCAACTGATTTCTCCGGCTTCGCTTACCTCAATAGATCCCAGGAAGCGATTCGGTCAGGAGGCCCAGCGAGCAATGGGCGCGGTCGCTTGCCAACCGTCGCGGCCGCAGTTCTTCGCTGGCAAATGGGCTGCAGCGGTCAATCAATGCCCGTGCGGTACACGGGCGAGCTTCCCCTCCTGTAGGTGGGGGACGCATCTTCCTTTCAGAATGGCAACAAAATTGACGTTTTGGAAAATATGGAAAATGGGGGGGCTGCGTAAGCTGTTTGTTTTGTTGGAGCGGGAGAAGGGAATCGGACCCTCACCTTCGGCTTGGGAAGCCGACGTTCTGCCACTGAACTACTCCCGCTTCCACGCGCAAGCCTAGCACCTGTTCTTTGACGGCGGCAAGCCGCCCACCTGCCTGGAAGGAAAGGCGATGGCCCGGTCCGAAAGAAAACAAGACCGGCTAGCCGTGGAAGTAGCGGCGGTGCAACACCTGGACGGTCATCGGCCCCTCGCGAATGGTGAGGGCCGTCACGACGCCATTGCTGTCCCGCTGGTAGGTGACGTAGACCGTGTCCCCGGCCCGCATGTCCGCAATCGGCAGCGTGCGTGCCTGCTCGCTCGTGAACACCGTTTTGCTGGTCAACTTCATCGTGACGGTGATTTGCGTGGGCTCTTCCATCACGACCTGGTGCTTCTTCATGTTCACTTCGGAGACGATGAAAAATTCGTCCGGGGTGATCGGCGAACCGCTTTTCCGCGCCGCCCGGGCCGCAGGGCTCGCCAGAAAGAGCCGGAATCCCCCCAGCAGAACGATACTGAACCGAACCAGTTTGTTATTCATAGCGTAGTGTCTCGATTGGATCTAGTTGTGCCGCTTTCTGGGCCGGGTAGTAGCCGAAAAATATGCCCACCGCCGCCGAGAACATCACGGCGACGATGACGGCCAGAGCGGAAACCTGCGTCGGCCACCGCAGCATTCCGGAAACGATAGCCGAGCCGGCGATTCCGCCGACCACCCCGATCCCTCCTCCCATCAAACTCAGAACCACCGCCTCGCTCAGAAATTGCCAGCGAACATCGCGCCGGGTGGCGCCGACGGCGCGGCGCACGCCGATCTCGCGTCGGCGCTCGGTGACCGAGACGAGCATGATGTTCATGATGCCGATGCCGCCGACCAGCAGGGAAACCGAGGCGACGCTCGCCAGCAGCATCGTCATGATTCTCGATGATTGCTCGCTCGCCTGAATCAATTCGTTCGGACTGCGAATAATGAAGTCGTTGGGTTCGTCGTAGCGCAGCTTGTGCCGCTGGCGGAGCAGAGCGGTCATTTGCCGAATGGCTGGATTGATCGCGGCGCTGGTGATGGCCGAGGCCATCATGAAATGCACCCAGGAAATGCCGACCAGTTTGTTTTGCACCGTGGTAAAGGGCGCCAGGACGACATCGTCCTGATCCGAGCCGAAAGGGCTCAACCCCTTGACCTGCAACTCACCGACCACCAGGAACGGCAAATTGCCGATCCGGATAATCTTGTCGACGGGATTATCGGTGCCAAATAGGTTCTTCGCGACCGTCTGACCGATATCGCAAACATTAGCGGCTCTCTCTACGTCTTGCCGGGAAAAGGGCGAGCCACGTGCGATGCCCCAATGGCGGATCTGGAAATAATCGGCGCTGGCCCCTTGCACGTGGGTGTACCAGTTGTTGCTGTCATAGACCACCTGCGCGTGCGTTCCGACCATCGGGCTGATGCCTTTGATCAGCGGAATCTCGCGCTTGATCGCAGCGCCATCCTCCGCAGTCAGGGTTTTCGTCGCCTGAGCCCCCATCTGGACGCCGCCCCGGTTGACGCTGCCGGCCTGGATAAAAATCATGTTTTCGCCCATGTTCTGGATCTCGGTCGAGACGGCATGCGCAGCGCCCTGGCCGATGGCGACGGTGCAAATCACCGCCGCGACGCCGATGATAATGCCCAGCATCGTCAGCAGGGTGCGCATCTTGTTGGCGGCGAGCGCCTGGAACGAACTGCGCATCACCTCGCGTCCGTTCATCATTCCTCCGTTGGGCTAGGGCTTTGCCCGGTTGCGCTGAACCTTTGCCGGACGCGTGCGAGCGCCCGTCGCGGAAACGCCTGGCGCCGGCGCGGGCCGGACCGGAGCCGGCATCGCATCGCCTTTCAGATAGCGGCGGTGCAGCTCCTCTATCGTCATGGGGCCAAGGCGAATGCTGAGGGCTTCCGCGCCGGCCCCGTTCTGCCTGTAGGTAATGTAGACCGTGTCGCCGGAACGCAGATCGGCCATGCGCAGCGGCTTGCCATGCTCGTCGACGATCGGTGTTTTATCCGTGATCGACATCTGCATGGTGACTTCGGTGGGCAGCTTGAGCACCAGTTCGTGCTTTTGCATGTTCAATGAGGAGATGAGGAAGAATTCGTCCTTCGTCACCTGCCCCGCCTTCCCCTGCGCCGCCCGGGCGGTCAAGCTGCCCGCCAGGAGCACGCCGGCCAGAGCTGCGAAGATGGATCGCCCGGTCAATCGTCTTTTCATGCGTCTATTCATAGCGAAGGGCCTCAATGGGATCGAGTCGCGCCGCCTTTTGCGCCGGGTAGTAGCCAAAAAACACGCCCACCGCCGCCGAGAATCCTACGGCAACGACAACCGCGCCAACGGGAACCTGGGTGGGCCACCCCAATAGGTGGGAAACCACCCCCGAGCCGATGACCCCGCCGATCACCCCAAGCCCTCCTCCGATCAAGCTGAGGACCATAGCCTCGCTGAGGAATTGCCAGCGAATATCGCCCCGGGTGGCGCCGACGGCGCGGCGCACGCCGATCTCGCGGCGGCGCTCGGTGACCGAGACGAGCATGATGTTCATGATGCCGATGCCGCCCACCAGCAGCGAAACCGAGGCGATGCTGGCGAGCAGGGTGGCCATCACCTCGGCCGAGGAAGTGGCTGCATCGGCGAGTTCCTGGGGATTGCGGATCATGAAGTCGTTCGGTTCCTGCGCCCGCAGCTTGTGCCGCTGGCGCAGCAGGGCGGTCACTTGCGTAATGGCGGGCTGCATGGCTTTATCGGAGACCGTGGAGGCGAAGATGGCATTCACCCAACTGACCCCCGCCAGCTTCTTCTGCACCGTCGTGTAGGGCGCCAGGATGACGTCATCCTGATCCTGGCCGAAGCTGGAAGATCCCTTGGCCTGCAGAACGCCCACAACCAAAAATGGCAGTTTGGAGATGCGAATGATCTTCCCGACCGGGTCGGCATTGGCAAACAGGTTCTGCACGACGGTGTTCCCGAGAACGCAAACGGTCGCCGATGCGCTGACTTCATGCCGGGTAAATTCACTGCCGCTGACCACCGGCCAGTTGCGGATGGAGAAATAATCGGGGCTCACGCCTTGCACTCGCGTGCTCCAGTTTTGTCCCTGGAAGACGACCTGGGTCGGACTGATGACGTAGGGGCTGACCGCTTTGATCAGCGGGACATCGCGCCCGATGGCCACCGCGTCGTCACCGGTCAAGGTCCGGGTTGCCTGGGCGCCCATCTGGACGCCGCCACGGTTGACGCTGCCGGCTTGGATGAAGAGCATGTTCTCGCCCATGCTTTGGATCTGCTCATGCACCTGCTGGGAAGCGCCTTCACCGATCGCAACAGTGCAAATCACCGCGGCCACGCCGATGATGATGCCCAGCATGGTGAGGACGGTCCGCATCTTGTTGGCCCAGAGCGCCTCGATCGAGCTGTGCACCACTTCGCGCCCGTTCATAACCTCTCCAGGAGCGGGACACTGGCCCGCTCACCGCGTTTCCGAGGAGCTGCCCGAACTGTGTCACCCGGCCCTGTGTGCCAGCAATGCGTGCCGGCAATCAGCGTACGACCAAGCCGGGGCCGCGTCCGCGTCCGGCGGGGCCGGCCGCGCCGGACGCGCCCATCGACGTCTGGCTGCTGACGATCATGTCGCCCTGGCGAAGGTCGCCCTCGAGAACCTGCGTGTTGTTCAGGTCGGTAATGCCGGCCTTCACGGCGACCGGAATCAGGTCGGTTTTGTTCGGCGCCAGTTTCCAGACAAGCTGCCATCCGCCCAGATGGTTGGTGTAGGCAGCGCTCGGGATTTTGTAATGGGCGTAGAGTTCGTGAACGCTCGCCGGCGGCAGGCTGGGAGTGAAAATCAGCGCCGCATTGGGGATCATCAGCGCGTCTTTGGCGTGCCCGGTGGGGATGGTCACATAGGCGGTTTCGCCGGGCAGCAGTTTTTCGTTCGGGTTCTGAAAGTCCAGAATCACGTCGTAGGTCACGACGTTTTGCACGGTCGTGGGATCCAGGCGAATCGAATTCACCTGCGCCTGGAAAATGTCGTTCGGGAAAGCGTCCACCTGAAACGTGCATGGCGTTCCCACCTTGATGTTGCCCGTGTCCGACTCATCGACCTGGGCGTAGACCTGCATGCGTTCGAGGTTCTGCGCCACCTGGAAGGCCGTTTGGGCCTGCAGCGAGGAGGCAACCACCTGGCCGACGACGATGCTACGCGAGGTGACCACGCCATCGATCGGGGAGATGATGGTGGTGTAGTCGAGATTGGTCTGCGCTTGACGCAAACTGCCGGCGGCGGCTTCCACCTGCCCCTTGGCCTGGTCGATCTGGGCCTCAACCTGTTTGATCTTGGCCAGGTCCTGGTTCGTTGTGGCGTTGGCGGCGGCGAGCGCGGCCTGGTTCTGCGCCAAGGTGGACTTGGTGAGGTCGTTCTGGTCCTGGGAGATGATCCCCTGTTTGTAAAGGTCTTCCGTGCGTCTGGCGTTGACGACGGTGTAATCGAGATTCGCCTTCGCCTTGGCGGCGTTGGCCTGGTCGGTTTTCACAACCTCATCCATGGCCCCCATGCTCGCTTTCAAGGTGGACACATTGGCCTGGGCCGCTGCCAGGTTCCCTTGGGCGGTCTCCACGGCCGCCTGGAAGGGGGCCGGGTCGATCTGCGCCAGCACCTGTCCCGCCTGGACGTGGGTATTGAAGTCGGCAAAGATGTACTTCACATTGCCCGAGACGTAGGAGCCGACCGGGGCGGTGGTGAGGGGATTGATCGTTCCGGTGGCCTGTACAGTCGCCGTGATGTTGCCTCGCCGGACAGGGACGGTCAGGTAGGTCGCCCCGGCCGGTTTCCGGCCAACCAGCATGCCCGTCAGAATCACGACGCAGGCTAAAACGACCAGCCCGCCGGTTAACTTCTTGTGTTTTCGTATGAATCCGGGAATTTCCATCCACCTTCCTCGCATAACCGAAAGGAGTGCCTCAATTTCGCCCTCTGCCTACTATGACACCGGTCGCTGTCCGCGGGTTGCGGGTGGTCTTCGGGGGGTTCCCGCAACGGGCACCGGAGGGAGAACACCTGCCCGGCATCTTCGGCTATCATTTGTGTTTCCCGAAAGGGGCCTCAAAATGTTTTTCAGTCGCCGGCACGGCGGGGCCCTGCCGGTACACCTGCCGAAACCGGTTTCGCTGTATGGGCGGGCTACGTGATAGAGTGCCTAGCCGTTACTGGCAAACCGATTTTGAACCGTGGGCGGCGTCCCATCGAAGAAAGGAACGTTGCGTGGCCTTCCGAAACCTGAAGGAATTTCTGGCACGGCTGGAAAGCGAAAACGAGCTGCAGCGAATCGGCGTCGAGGTCGATCCGGTGCTCGAGGTGACCGAGATCACCGACCGGGTCACCAAGGCCGGCGGCCCGGCGCTTCTCTTCGAGCACCCCAAAGGCTCGAGCGTGCCGCTGGCGATCAATCTTCTGGGAAGCAAGCGCCGCCTCCATCTGGCCCTCGGCGTGGACCACGTCGACGAGGTCGCCGCGCGCATTCGTTCGCTGATGGATCTGCCGCGGCCCGAGGGCATGCTCGACAAATTGAAGCTGCTCGGGCGGCTGCGAGAGGTCGAAGCGGCATTTCCACGCACGGTAAAAAGCGCGCCCTGCCAGGCGGTGGTGCGGCGGGACAATTTCTCGCTGTCGGAATTTCCGATTCTGAAGTGCTGGCCCGGGGACGGCGGCCGTTATATCACCTGGCCGCTCGTCGTCACCCGCGATCCCCGCACCGGGCGCCGGAACGTGGGGGTTTACCGGATGCAGGTGCTCGACGACCGGACGACGGCGATGCACTGGCAGACCCAGAAGCATGGCGCCGAGCATTTCCGTCAGGTGAAAAGCGAGAAGCGCGGCCGGCTCGAAGTCGCGGTCGCGATCGGGGCCGAGCCCATTACGGCGCTGGCCGGCATCCTGCCCGCCCCGCCGGGCATGGACGAGATGATGCTTGCCGGTTTCCTCCGCCGCGAGCCGGTCGATATGGTTCGCTGCGTCAGCGTTGACCTCGAAGTCCCGGCCGAATCGGAGATCGTGCTTGAGGGGTACGTCGATACGGAGGACATGCGCACCGAAGGGCCGTTTGGCGACCACACCGGTTTCTATTCGCTCGAGGGCCTCTATCCCGCCTTTCACGTCACCTGCATTACGCATCGCACCCACCCGACCTATCTGACGACCATCGTCGGCAGGCCCCCTCAGGAAGACTATTTCATGGGGTACGCCGTGGAGCGGATTTTCCTGCCGCTGATGCAGATGGTGCATCCGGAGATCGTGGACGTGGCCATGCCGGCCGAGGGAATTTTCAATAACCTGATCGTCGTCGCCATCCGGAAATCCTACCCGGGGCATGCGCGGAAAATCATGCACGCCATCTGGTCCATGGGGCAGGCGATGCTGACCAAGGTCGTGGTCGTCGTGGATCACGACGTCGATGTGCAGAATTCCGCGGAGGTCGTCTGGAAGACCCTTTGCGCCATCGATCCCCAGCGGGACGTGGATTTCGTCCTCGGTCCGGTGGATACGCTCGAGCACGCGGCCCGGATGCAGGACTTCGGCTCGAAAATGGGAATCGACGCCACGCGCAAATGGCCCGAGGAAGGTTTCCAGCGGCCCTGGCCGGACGAGATCAAAATGGACCCCGAGGTCAAAGCCCGCATCGACGCCATGTGGGGAAAACTCGGCCTCAAATGAACGCAAAGAGGCCGGTCGCGGGCTGTTTGCGCTAGGCATTGAAAAAGGTCGCCAGGGTCAAGACCAACAGGATGAACCCGGTGACAATAATCGCCGCGCCGACGATGCGGCCAAAATTCTTTAGCCAACGCGCGGGGGCAACGGTGGTCATCTCCCCCTCCAGCCGACCCTCCTGCCGAAGCCGCTCGTACTCCACCGGTCTTTTCTCCTGAAACTCCTTGTCGCGCTCCTTTCCGGTGAAAATCACCAGGTCCATGGGAAAAGAGCCGGGCCGAAGGTGCGTGTTGAAAAAGTGGACGACGAAGATGAACCAGACGGCGAGCAGGGCCTCTTCGCCGTGCAGGACCAGAGCGATGTTCAGCCACGAGCCGGGTATGATTTTGGCCGCCAAGGGGGCGAACCACATCGCATAGCCGGAAAGGCCGATGATCGCCATGCCCCAGAAGACCGCCCAGTAATCGAATTTTTCCCAATAGGCGTAGCGGTCGAATTTCGGCCGCGGACCGCGCCAAAAGAACCACCGGATGTGCCGGTACAGATCGACGAAATCCTTTCCGCGCGGGACGAGCGAATCCGGGCCCCAGAAAATGCCCTTTTCCTTTTTGATCGCGCCCCGGCGAAAGAGGTCGCCCAAATGGATGAGGAAGGCCGCCGTCAGCAGAACCCCGCAGAACTTGTGGAAGAAGAGAATCGCGGCGAATCCTCCCACAGCATGCGCGAAGCCCTCCGCCCAGGCCGAGTGGCTGAAGCGCAACGGGAGCCCGGTCAGCGCCAGGCCGATGAAAGTGCTAAAGACGACCGCGTGCAGGTAGCGCTGCCCGAGGGTGAACCGGACGTGGTAGCGGGCTGGCTGATCTGTTTGCTCCATGAACCCTCCCCGGTCGATATCCGCGCTCATGGCTGCCTCCGCCCGCCGGATTGCCGGCTGAATGTCGAGCGAATGAACCAGAGAACCGTATGAATGCCGAAGAACCCGAGCACGCTGATCAGCAGCAGATTCATGAACAGGGTAACGGTCCAAAGCAGCGGATAGTCCTGCCGGTTCCGCGGGTCGGCGTGGGGCTGATAGCTCACGAAGCGTTCACTCGCGCCCGCATGGCACCGGCCGCAAGTGGTGACGAGGTTGGCCGGATTCACCGTCGATTGGGGATTCGACGGCGGAAGGATGTCGTGATTGCCGTGGCAATTCCAGCAATGGGCGGTTTCCGTGTAGCCGAGCGCGGACACCTGCGCGTGGAACGTGTCGAGATAGGTGACGTATTCCTGCTTGTGGCAGTTCCCGCAAGTCGCCGACGTCTTCATCTGCCAGGCGACGGTCTCCACCTGGGCGATGTGATGAGCGGTGTGGCAGTCGGTGCAGGTCGGGGCCCTAGGATCTCCGGCTTTCAGGCGTTGGCCGTGAATCCCGGCAAAATAGGCCACCTTGGGTCCCTCGTGGCAGGTCCCGCAGGTGTCCGGGATATTCGTGCGGTAGGTGCGGCTTTGCGGATTCGTGTGGCTCAGGATTTTATGCGTGCCGTGACAGCTCGAACAGCTGGCGGCGACAAGCAGTCCTTCTTTGGTGAGCGCAAAGCCGTGAATCGAATCCATGTACATCGAATAGACGTTCGGCAGCCCGTACTGTTTGGCCATTGCCGGATTGCTGTGGCATGTGCCGCAGGTGCGCGGCACGTTGAGCGGATAGACGGGCGAACTGGAGTCTGTCGCCGGGACGATTTCGTGCGGATTGCCGTGACAGCCGAGACACGGCACCGCGGCGACCTTGGCATGGACGCTCGCAGTCACATCGGAAGCCTCGGTGCTGTGACAGGTGCCGCATTGTACCGGTTGCACCGTTGCCGGGTGAGGGTAGCCCGTGATCGAGGTGTGGCATGACGTGCAGGAGAGGCTGCTGTGGACGCTTTTTGCGAAGTGGCTCGGGCTGACGGAAATACTGCGGCCGGAAGGGCCGGTCGCTCCCGGCTGGCCGTGGCAGGCCAGGCATGTGGCGTTTTGCGGAGCGGTAGCCGCAGCCAGTGCGGGAACCGATCCGCCCAGTGCCAGCAGAAGAATCGCAACCACGCTCCAGCCCATGTTCGCCCCCATTCGCCGGGCCTTGGGCAAGCCGAGGTCCTGCGTCCAGCGTTATGGCATCCCGAGTTGCGAGAGAACCTTCGGGTTGTGCTCGCTCATCG
>Ga0307374_10010918_pt1 | contig 13027 bp, 12 predicted proteins | sample OX3MG_FD_202532 | JGI IMG/M metagenome (GOLD analysis project Ga0307374, IMG submission 202532) | Soil microbial communities from Risofladan, Vaasa, Finland - OX-3 | ecosystem: Environmental > Terrestrial > Soil > Coastal area > Acid sulfate soil | place: Finland: Risofladan, Vaasa | collected...
TTGCCGCCGCTGCGCGCGAGAACAGAAGAAATTCCTCTACTGCTCGATCACTTCATGAACCGGAACGCCGAACAGTACGGGCGTTCGCCACGGATGTTCTCCCCAATTCTGTTGCAAGCATGTCTTGCATATGATTGGCCCGGTAATCTGCGCGAACTGGAAAATTTCGTAAGACGATTCTTCGTCATGGGCGACGAGACAATTGCGATCAGCGAACTGCAATCAAAGCGCAAGAATGTCCGGGAGCCCGAGACCCAGGTCGCGGCCGTGCATTACGGGGCTGCGAAGGCCTTCCCGGGCAATGGCGTACGTCCTTCTTTCAAGTCCTTCGTCCAAAATGCGAAAAATGGGGCAGAAATCCAGGCCATCATGCACGCTCTGGAAAAGACTAGTTGGAACCGAAGACGCGCCGCGAAAACGCTGAACATCAGTTATCGAGCGCTATTGTACAAAATTCAACAACACGGTCTAAAACCGTTCAACGTATTGGGATCAAATTCGGAAAATGGCGACCAAGTCCAATGAAGGTCATCCACGCGGTTTTTCGATTCGAGAGTCGCAACGGAATAGCCTATAGAGCGGCGGATCGTGCACAGTGAGCATTCTTAACGTAATTTGCGCGCGTGCCAAGCATGGAAGTGCAAAGTGCCGGAATATGATCACTACGAATCAGCCACTTGCCACATCGTCGCGGGTTGGGGACAGTCAAGCAGCCTGGGTTGCCGCCCCCAGAGAACAATCTGATACTCGGTACCGACACTCTGTTCTGAGAAGCCCACTCCCAATGTTTTTAGGTGAATTTATACAACTCGCTCGTTCAACAAGCGGCTGGAGCCAAATTGGCCGTCTATGAGCTTGACCCACTTGGCGACGCGCGATGGGAGCGGTTTCTTCATCGACATCCTGCGGCATCAGTGTTTCATTCTTGCGGCTGGCTGGATGCCTTGCAGCGAACATATGGTTTTTCGCCTATCGTCTATACGACTTCACCTCCTGGGCGCGAACTCCAGAATGGGATTGTTCTCTGCCGCGTGGCAAGCTGGCTCACGGGGCGTCGGTTAGTGTCGGTACCGTTTGCTGATCACTGTGAGCCGCTCGCAGAGCGGATGGAAGATCGGCTGGAACTGTTCAACAAACTCATGCAGGAAAGCGACCGAAAGGAATTTAAGTTCATCGAATTGCGGCCACGGAAGTCGCTGCGGCCGAACGGTCAAGGATTCGGAGAGTCCGACAGATTTTATCTTCACACTCTGGACTTACAGCAGAATCCTACGCAACTCTTCCGGAACTTTCACAAGGACTCGATCCAACGACGAATTCGGCACGCCGAGCGCGAGGGTATCATCGCGGAAGACGGAAACACCGAATGGCATGTGACCGAGTTTTATAGGTTGCTTCTGCTCACGCGTCGTCGACACCAAGTACCCCCGCAGCCCATAGCGTGGTTCAATAATTTGGTGACCTGTCTCGGCAAACAAGTAACCATTCGCCTGGCCTTGCACGAAGGCGCACCCGTGGCAGGTATCCTCACTCTTTCATTCAAGAATACGCTGGTGTACAAGTACGGCTGTTCGGACGCGAAGAGTAAGCACCTGGGAGGAACACCATTTCTTTTTTGGGAGATGATTCAGCGCGCCCAGGAGCATCAAATGGCGGAAGTTGACTTCGGCCGTTCGAGCCCCAGTCATACAAGCATGATCACGTTCAAGGAGCGCTGGGGTGCTCTCCGATCCGAGCTAACCTATCAGTGCTATCCATCGCGTGCGAAACCGAGATGTCAGGAAAGCACGGGTTTGCAGCTTATCAAGCCGATCTTCGCGCGGATTCCGGATCGGGCTTTAATCATGGCTGGACGACTCCTCTACCCTCATATCGGTTGATTCTGTTACCACGATGTTGGTTTGCGGGATTCGTCCTCATTCGCATGCCCTCCGGTTTAACCTGGGAGGCAGCACAATGATACACAAACGCACTGCAGGGATTTTGGGAATTATTCGTCTGTTCCGATCCGATCTGGGCCGGCCTGTGCCCACCCACCAACATCTAATCGTCGCCCACCGCGCAACGTAGCGATGCCAGCGAATAGGCCTTCTATGGAATTACAAAGGCGATATTTAAATGTGGAGTAAATTCAATTGTAGCAGAAACTGAATTGACGAAACCGTGACACGAGATAATGCGGCTAGAGTACCAAAGAACAAGCCCACCCCAGAGCGTGCTCTTTCTTTTCTCGGCGCTTGCTGCTTCCACAAGAAACCGACCTTTGCGATTGATATGGCGATCAAGGCGTAGCCGGCCTCATCGTCACGACATCAATGGGTTCGCCAAACTGTCAGTTCTGGCGACGACTTTGGAAAAATGGAGCAGGTGTTGCGCGTTGAGTGGGAAGTTTTGAAGGTCCGACTAGGACTTGTGGGATTGATTCTGGAATGTGGGGGCCATAACGGTGAGTGATTCAGCCACAATTCTGAAGAATGAACACTTATTGCGAGATCGCCGGCTGGTACGCTCGATCACGAGACGGTTATCGGTTCCGTCGGACTTAACGCGCCGAATACTGCCAGAAAATCTTTTTCTGGGGATCCTTTGCCTAGAAAGGAAGCGGGCCGAACGATCCGGCAAGCGCCTCCTTCTCTTGACCATAGATGCAGAAGAGGTAGCAAGCCTAGCAAATTACGCCGAGATCCTCGGTGCACTCATCAGGACTGTAAATGCTTCCAGAAGAGAGACAGATATTGCGGGCTGGTATAAAGATCGGTCAGTTTTGGCGGTTCTCTTTAGCGAATTTGGGCCATCCGGCCAGGAAGTAACTGCAGCGACGCTGTTGGAAAGGTTTCGAGGCCGATTCACTGCCCAACTGTCCTCCGACGTTTTTCGAAAAGTGCACATCGCCGTGCATCTCTTTGCCAATTCAGGCGGCGGAAAAGATTCGCACTACTCAGAAAACCCGGCGTTTTATCCGGATCTTCTGCGTTTGCAAGACTCAAGACGAGCGGGCTATGTCCTGAAGCGAGTCATCGACATCGTGGCGAGCGCCTCAGTGGTCCTTTTGTTGCTGCCTCTATTTGTTGTAATTGCGATCCTCGTGAAGCTTACCTCACAAGGGCCGGTGTTCTTTCAGCAGGAGCGTCTTGGTCAGTTTGGAAAACCTTTTGCGTTTCTAAAGTTCAGGTCGATGTCTGCAACGAATGACTCGAATATTCATCGCGATTTTATGAAGCGTTTAATTAAAGGCGAACATGACGCGAGCACTTCAAATGGTTCGAAGCCAGTCTATAAAATGATGCATGATCCGCGTGTCACTAGGATTGGCAGGCTTCTCCGTCGCACAAGCCTAGACGAATTGCCACAATTCATCAACGTATTGCGCGGGGAAATGTCTCTTGTGGGTCCCCGTCCACCAATTCCATATGAGTATGAGGTATATGAGATATGGCATCGCCGACGCGTTCTCGAAGTCAAGCCTGGGATCACCGGCCTCTGGCAGGTTAAGGGACGCAGCCGCGTTTCATTTGACGACATGGTCCGTCTTGATTTGCAGTACGCCCGTGGCTGGTCCATATGGCTAGATCTTTGGATATTGTTGCAGACGCCGCGCGCGGTTTTGATGGGAGAGGGCGCGTATTAGGCCATTGGAGAAATCGCCCCGAACCTTCTTAGTGCGTTTTTAAGCAATGTCGGAACCGCTGCGAACTGTATAATGCGAAAACGAAGGCGAAAGAAATTGCTCGCGGTGGCCTCCGGGGGAGGGCATTGGGTGCAGCTCCTGCGACTTCGACCGGCCTTTAGCGGTTCAGAAGTCGCTTTTATAGGCGTGCATCACGCGTGCCGTGAGGACGTTCAGGGATATAGATTTTACTGTGTTTGTGACGCGACGCGTTGGACAAGGTTGAGGCTCATCCTGTCAGCCCTGCAGGTTTTCTGTATCATTTGCTTGGAACACCCCCATGTAGTTATTTCGACTGGTGCCGCACCTGGTTATTTCGCGGTACGCATCGGAAAGCTTCTCGGTGCAAGAACAATCTGGTTGGATAGCATTGCCAATATTGAGCAGCTATCGATGTCAGGTTCTCTGGCCGGCCCGTATGCTGACCTCTGGCTAACCCAATGGCCCCATCTTGAGACAGACGACGGTCCGCTCTTCAAGGGAGCGGTGCTGTGATATTTGTTACTGTCGGTTCGGAACCATTTGATCGCCTTGTTCGGGCGATTGACTGGTGGGCCGGCTTGCATGGTCGGACAGACATCTTTGCGCAGATTGCTAAATCCCGGTTCGTCCCACACTATATTCCGGCCGTCCAATTCTTGAGCTCAAGCGAATTCAGGGAACGGATTCGCGCGTCCCAAATCGTCATAGCGCATGCGGGCATGGGGTCTATTATTTCTGCACTAGAGATTGGCAGGCCGATAATCGTTATGCCAAGGCGAGGACATTTGGGGGAGACGCGCAGCGATCATCAGCTAACAACTGCCGAGGAGTTCGAGCGAAGACAAGCTGTAGTGTTCGCGAGAGATGAAAGAGATTTGATTGAAAAACTGGAGCGCCAAGATCAACTCTTCGCAAGAACCAACCTCAATCGGGACGCCTCGCCAGCTCTAATATCAGCGATTAGGAAGTTCGTCCTGGACGCCGATTCCTGTAACGCGCAAGTGGAGGAATAATGAAGGTCGGCGGCGATTCAGCATGTCCCCAGAGAATCTTGACTAGACCTCATACCAGCGCGCGTTTGACCGAAGACAGATGCTAGACTTCTATTCAGGGTTCATATCGCGCGGTCACACGCTGGTCCGCCGGATACAATTTGCCGTGTTAGCGCTGGTTTTTTTTTCGCGTACGCGAGAAGCGCGTCGGCAACGACATATTACATTGCGGCGAACGGGTCAGATTCAAACAACGGCACGAGCAAAAAGGCTCCCTGGCTCCATGCGCCGGGAATGCCGAACTGCACCGCAACTTGCGCTACGGTTACTCCCCAGCCCGGAGACAGCTTTATTTTTCGCGGAGGGGATGTCTGGCACACTGCCAACAGTTCAGCGTCGCCCTTCATAGGGACTTCTAACGCAGTCTGCAACCAATGGAGCACGCTTTGCGGGTGGTGGTGGCATAACGGTTGGAGCGGTTCACCAACAAGTTGTAACTGGCCGTCCACGACCTCCAGCTGCATCTACATCGGGGTTGACAAGACTTGGTACGCTGGCGCGAGTTGGACGCGCCCCGCCATTGATCTAGACAATCCCCTTAGCAAGTCGCTTGTCGCCTCCTGCCCTTATGACGAGCAAGGAACAAATTCGAGTCCAACTTACTACCCAGCGGCCATTAGCTTTGGCACAGATCACAACAACTCCTTTGCCAACTATATCATCTTCGATGGATTTGAAATCTATGGAGGGTGTTCTTCGTCTGAAGCTCCTCGGTACATCAACTACAACGGAACCAATGACGTTTTTGAAGAGCTCTATCTGCATGGCTGGACTGAAGCAAGTACGGGTAGCGACACAAATTATCTATCAGTTACCACTGCTCAGATATCGAATACATACCCAAACTACAACGTGTGGGCCTACAACGTCGCAGACGGGTCAGATTCGTATTGCATCAGCGTAAATAAGTGCGAGGCGCATCTCGGAGCTACCTTTTATGATAACGAGCATAATATCTGCCGATGGCTAGCTGGGTGCATTGGCGGCGGTCCGAATTTCATGTACTTCGTGCATGACAATCTCTTTGAGAATATGTACGAAGGATGGGATCCCACCGTTCACGATCACGTCATTCACATGTTCGGAAACTATACGCCAGCAGGAACGTCGATTTATTTTTATAACAACACCATTCGCAACACAAACGATGGCATAACGGTTTCTATAGACCTTGCTGACAGCGGCACAATCTACTTTTTCAACAACGTGTTTCATGGCGTCGGAAATTCAGGCAACTGCCTTGCGTTCAGGAACTCCAGCGCCGGAAGCATAGACAATGCTTACTTTACGAACAATACCATTGATTCTCCTTGTAGGATCACTGCATATGCCCTTAATGGTTCTGGGACACAGAACTGGAATGTCCAAAATAATCATTTCATCGGCTTTGGTGTGTCTAGTGTTTCTTCCATTATGAAAGGCAGCACTGGGGTTACACTCAACCTAACTGACAACGGCAACGAGGTTTTCCAGAGCGAGGCTGTGGCCAGAAGACACGGTTACACGGCAGCCGACAACTATCAACCGGTCTCGGCCCGCGCAGGGACCTACCACGCGGGCGCAAATCTATCCTCAAAGTGCGCCATATATTCTCCAGATTCGGCGTTGTGCCGTGGTTCGACCGGTGGTGTCAGGAGAGCAGCTGTAATCTTGTTGGACCCGATTCTCCAGGGTGCTTTGCCTCCGCTTCGCGGCACCGCGTGGGATGCGGGGGCATATCAATTCAGGTCGGTATTGGCCAAACCGGTTGCTCCGAAGCACCTGAAGGCGACAGTCCACTAGCCAACTTGCCCGCAACGGTACCAGCCTCAGGTAAACAAAGTCGAATGACAATGGTCTTGCACAGCGCACCTTCCCCTATGTCACGCGTCAATCCAAACGGCCATGGAACGAGCCGGAAGGAAATCCGGGTCGCGTTCCTGACGATGGGTGATCCTAACGATCGCACTTTCTGGTCTGGTACGCCCTATCGCATGGCGCGAGCTATTGAGAAATATTGCGGTGAGGTAGTGCCCGTCGGTCCCTTTCAGCCGTTTGAGTTGCAGATCGGGCGAGTGATCCACCGAGGCGTGAAGCTCCTGACGGGCAAGACGTACCGGCACCTGCACACGAATTGGCTCTCGAAGAAGCTGGGCAAAATTGCCGACGCAAAGATGCACGGGGCGCCGTGCGATGTTATCTTCGCTCCGGCTGGTTCGACACTGCTCGCGCATTTGAACGCTTCGGTGCCGGTGGTTTACCTGTCTGATGCGACGTTCCGATTGATGGCTAACTACTACAGCGATTTCAGCAATTTGCTAGCTTTCAACGCTCGAACGGCGGATTTGCTGGAACGCTTAGCGATCGAGAGAGCCAGCCAACTCATATACCCGTCGTCGTGGGCTGCCGAGTCAGCGGTGAGAGACTATGGAGCCGACCCATCGAAGATCACCGTAATACCTTTTGGGGCAAACCTCGAGACGCCTCCGTCCCGTGAGGACGCTCTGAGAGTCGAAGGTGACTCAGAACAGTGTCGGCTTCTGTTCGTAGGAGTGAATTGGAAACGTAAGGGTGGAGATATAGCGGTTGAGACGTTGTTTGAGTTAGAACGTTTGGGCATTCCCGCGGAGTTGACAGTGGTTGGGTGCAAACCTCCCTACGCGGTGAAACATGCTCACTTTCGAGTTTACGAACGCCTTAATAAGAACGACCCACACCAACGACAGGAATTAGACCGGCTGTATAAACGAGCACATTTCTTCGTGCTGCCAACGCGCGCGGAATGCTTCAGTATCGCATTATGCGAGGCAAATGCGTATGGGCTTCCCGTCGTGTCGACGCACACGGGCGGACTGCCCGAGCTGGTCCGGGAGGGAGTGAGCGGTTTCCTGCTGCCGATCGAAGCGCGGGGAGACCAGTACGCGGCCCGGATTCGCGACGTTTTCCGGAATTCGACGAGGTACCAGGAATTGCGGGCTGCAAGCCGTGATGAGTTTGAAACTCGTTTGAACTGGGATGCCTGGGGCAAGAAGGTCAAAGAGATTCTTCTGGCTGCCGTAGGTTCGGGCGCAGCTCTCTAGCAGAGCAGGGCAGCGGCGGCCTCGAGCGGAGCTCCTCGCGTTGCGACTGACCGGAGTGGTTTACATCGATTCGGCCAACATGGATTTCCCGATCCCGATCATTCGAAAACTGGCCGACAGCGGTAATCCGAATTCGTTCGCAAACAAGTTGCGAAACAAGCGATTCCGGCAATTCGAGACTCTGATAGCGCCTTTTCCGCGACCCCTGCGAATTCTGGATGTGGGAGGAACGACTGAATTCTGGGAACGGCGAGGTTGGACTGGGCGAAAGGATATTCAGGTTATCACCATAAATCTGGCGGCAGAAGAACAGAGGCATGAAAACGTCCAGCCTCTTGCGGGCGATGCGACTGATCTAAGCCGTTTTGATGACGACAGCTTCGACGTGGTTTTCAGCAATTCGGTAATCGAGCATCTCTTTACATTTGAGAATCAGCGATGCATGGCGCGGGAGGTTCGACGGGTCGGGAAAGCATTATGGGTGCAGACGCCGAACTTCTGGTTTCCCATGGAGCCGCACTTCCACGTGCCCGGATGGCAGTGGATGCCCGTGCCTCTGCGGGTGGCCATTCTTGAGCGATGGCGCTGCGGATGGCGGGGGCCTTGCGCGGACCCCGTGAAGGCCAGGAGCCTTGTCGAGGAGGTTCGGCTCATGACGAAAAGCGAGCTGAGGTCGGTGTTTCCAGGTGCCAAACTGGTTCCCGAGTGGTTCTGCGGGCTTGTGAAGTCGTGGACCGTGATTGGTGGTCTTCTCTCAGTATAGCAGGTCAGCAGGCCTAGCGGAATGCAGCCAATGGCCTTTGCGGTAAACGCAAACCGAGACGTTTCGTGAAAACAGAGATCATAAAGGGGGCGTATCGGAAGCTCGTTCCCGCCTATATACGGCAGTCGGCAGCTGTCGAAAAAATGAAAAGACTATTGCCCCATAATGCAATCTACGACGCCGGCTATTACTCCGAACACGTCGAAGGCCCGGCCGCCGCAAGCGCCGGGATAATCGCGACTTCGATCATCGTCGAATTCAAGCCATCTTCGGTTATTGATATAGGATGCGGGACAGGGGCTATGCTCGCAGCTCTGCGGGATTGCGGCTGCGATGTTGTCGGGCTTGAATATTCGAAAGCGGGACTGGCGTACTGTCGAGCGCGGAATCTCAATGTTATCAAGTTTGATCTGGAAAAAGACGTCTTTGTGGGCAGCCGCACCTTCGACGTGGCCATCAGCATGGAGGTCGCGGAACATCTTCCTGAGAGCGTAGCTGGTAGGTACGTTGCGCTTCTCTCGCAAGTCGCTCGCGTAGTCGTGTTGACTGCTGCGCATCCGGGACAGAGGGGGAATGATCATGTGAACCTTCAGCCGCGATCATATTGGGTTTCGATGTTTCAGAGACAAGGGTTCACTTTGGATGAAGACACCACCGAAAGGTGGCGGTCACGTTGGCAGGCCGACGGCGTAGCAAGATTTTATTGTGAGAATCTCATGCTCTTTAGAAAGCAGTCATAAGCGACCCTCTTGCTAGTACTCGACTGCAGTGGCAGAGCGATGCGCAATTGTCATTGCCTCTGCGGGTGGCCATTCTTGAGCGATGGCGCTGCGGATGGCGGGGGCCTTGTGCGGACCCCGTGAAAGCCAGGAGCCTTGTCGAGGAGGTTCGGCTAATGACGAAAAGCGAGCTGAGCTCCGTTTTTCCTGGTGCCAAACTGGTTCCCGAGAAATTTAATGGGTTCATTAAGTCGTGGACGGCTATCCGTGACCGTTCGCAAAACGCTTGCGGCGTAGGGGTAGAGCAATCGCTCGGAACCTCTAAATAATAACATGGACTTGGATCAAACGCGGTCTAACACATCTGACGCGGGACGGGTGAGCCTGACCGCGACGGTTGGGAAGAACACGGTTTACGGCATCATCGCGAGCCTGTTTCAGCTCGGCACGAGGCTTGTTACCGTTCCGATCATTATTTACCACCTTGGTCTCGGCGGCTACGGCATCTGGTCGATCATTATGACGGCAGCAGTCTATATGCGTTTTGGAAGCGTTGGCATCAAAGGGGCATTCCAAAAGTACGTAGCGGAGGCGACCGGGGACGGAGATTACGAAAAGGCGAGCAGGTTGCTAAGCACAGGCACGGCAGCAATGACGGTACTTTCATTCGCTGGGCTGATTCCCGTAGTTATCTTTTCGCGGCGACTGGCGAGCGCGGCGGGAGTTCCGCCCGAATTTCTGCGCGATTCGGCCTGGGCGTTTTCCATGTTCGCAATCACGATGCTGTTTTCGAACAGCGGTGCGGCATATGAGGCTATCGTGCTGGGCGGCCACCGGATAGACCTGGCGAGGAAGATTAATAGCGTGCTGACGGTGGCCGAGGCAGTCGCGATCATCGCTCTGCTCCATGTCGGCTTGGGCCTCTTTGCAATGGCCTCCGTGATGGCTGCTTCCGAGCTGGTCTATTTGATCTGCTGCTACGCGGCGGCCCGCCAAGTTGTTCCGCAGGTTCGGGTGGCCATGAAATTCGTGACGAAAGACGTGCTGCGCGAATTGACGCGATTCGCCGGGAGCTACCAATTGCTGAGCGTTCTCCAGCTTACTTATGGGGCCATCGTTCCTGTGGTGGTATTGCGCGCGTATGGTGCGGAGGCCGCGGGCGTCTATGCCGTGGCGCGCCGGCTGGCGCAACCGGTGATGACGTGCCACAACGCTTTCCTGCTCCCGATTCTTTCGAACGGGGCGATGGTGTGCGCGTCCCGCGAATCGGAGAGACTGCGAAGGCTGCTCTCGAAGTCCTTCAAGGTGACGCTGGCGCTGACGCTGACGCCTTTGGCGCTGATCTCGATTTTCGGGGTGTACATCGTGCAGGCGTGGACGGGACAGACGGACCCTTCGTTTCATTATGCGATCTGGCTGATGTGCCTGATGTTGCTTTTTCAATCGTTTTCTCTTTTGGGTCTGGTTCTTTATCGAGCGGCTGGCGGCGCGGTGATGGACAACATCCGCGAGGTGATACGGCTGGCGGCCTTTGTCCCGGTATTGTTCATGACGCAGCGATTTGGATTTGAGGGCGTTCTTGGTTGGATGGCCGGTGCGGAACTCACAGGTATGATGCTGATGTTTTTTGCGCTGGCCAAAACCTTCCATGTTTTCGACGCTAAATTGCTGATACCTGACATGCTGCGGCTGGCGGCGGCGACAGCAGGGATCGTTGCGTTCGCTGCACTGGCCGCACACGCTTTTCCCGACATAACTTCGAGTGCCCGAATGCTGGCGGTCACTAAGGTGGGAGTCGGCTGCCTGGCGGCGCTGGTGGCAGTTTATCCTGCCCTGTATCTGACAGGGGCGGTTTCCGGCGCGGAAGTTCGCTCTGTCTTGGGTATTTTCCGCGAGTGCAGAGTGCCCCATCCGTTGAGTAGCCGATCATGAAAATGGAGGCGCAGGGGGCTGAGGAAGCTGCTAGGAAAAACAGAGAGCCGGTTCGCGGTCCGATCGCTGGGATGGCCATGGATGGTTCTAGAGAGAGCGCCTGCCCGCTGTGCGAGTGCGACGCGACGAGGGAGTTCCTGTGGGCACCGGACCGTTTTCACTCGCACCGAGAAATCTACAAACTAATGCGCTGCGCGAATTGCGCGTGCGTGTGGCTGGCGAACCCGCCAACGCCGCACGAAATGGGACTTCATTACAGCAAGGATTACCACTTGGCAATCGCGAAGGCTGGGGAAACAGCTGCACAGAACCGCTGGCAGAGGCATCGAAATCTGATTTCGCGATACAAGCAGGTCGGAGCAATCCTGGACATCGGATGCAGTTCGGGGGCATTTCTGGCGGCGATGAAGAAGGATGGCTGGAAGCTGCACGGAGTCGAAATGGAGCGTGCAATGGCGAAGAAGGCTTGGTTGGCGACGGGAGCGCAGATCTTCGTGGGCGACGCTATAGATGCTCCCTTTGCGCCGGAAAGTTTCGATGCAATCACATGCTTCGACGTGTTGGAGCACGTTTACAATCCGCGGGATTTTCTCTCTAAAGTGCTGGAATGGCTGAAGCCGGGCGGAATGTTTTTCGTGATGCTGCCGAATATTAAATCGTGGGAAGCGCGGGCTTTTGGAAGCTACTGGTACGGCCTGGAGTTGCCGCGGCATATCTTTCACTTTTCACCGCGTTCTTTGCGGCATCTGATGGCTTCGCTGGGATTTCAGGAAGTACATCTCAAGACACCGCCGGGATGCTACGTGGAGCGCAGCTTAGCGTATTTGTGTTCGACAGGATTGGAAAGGCTGGGGCTGGAAGTGACTCCGCAATCGCGTCCAAAGCGGGTGGGCATCCCGAAACGGATTGTGTGCAAGGCGCTGCGGGTGGCTTTAGTTGAGCCGTTTGCAGCCGCGGCCTCCTTAGCTGGTGCCGCGGGCATCATTGAGGCGGTTTTTGGCAAGTTTCCCGTTGGGAGCTAAAGCATGGGGCCGCAACATCTAAGCTTCGGGGGGGGCGTAGCCGACACCATCGTCAATCCCGCCGTGCTAGTGGCGGTGCTGATGGCAGGCATCGCCATGTGGCTCCTGCCGCGGCCAAAAGCCATCATTCCATTTCTGGCAGCGGGTATCTTGATCCCAATGGACCAGATTATCGTAGTTGGTGGATTGCATTTCCCGATGCTGCGGGTGCTCGTGCTCTTCGGCTTCATGCGAATGATTGGAGCAAAACTCTCGGGTGGGGAAAAGGTTCTCAGCGGGGGCATGAATGCAATCGACAAGGCGCTTATAGCTTTGATGGTCTTCACGGCAGTGGACAGCGTGCTATTGTGGCGCGCGTGGGGCGAGGTGGTTTTTCAGTTTGGCATTCTTTACACCGCTTTCGGCGTTTACTTTTTGCTGCGCTACCTGATTCGGGACGAAGAGGACGTGAGGCGGGCGCTACGTGTACTTGCGTGGGTCACAGTCGTAATCGCTGGGTTTATGGTGTACGAATACTTCACCCGCAGGAACCTGATTTACGCGATTCTGGGAGGGTCACGCGCGTTTTTGCAGAACGCATCTGTGCGAGGGAATGATGTTCGTGCTACGGGCCCGTTTGGGCACCCGATACTGGCAGGGACATTTGGTGGATTTATGGCGCCCCTTTTTGTCGGATGGTGGAAGAAGGAGCAACGAGACCGCATCTTTGCCGGGTTAGGCGGAGTGGCTTCAGCAGTGATCCCATTTTCAGTAGGTTCAAGCACCGCGCTTTTTGCCCTGCTTGCCGGAGTCTCCGCCTTGTGCATGTGGTCTCTGCGCAATCACGTGCGA
>Ga0307374_10010921_pt1 | contig 13025 bp, 10 predicted proteins | sample OX3MG_FD_202532 | JGI IMG/M metagenome (GOLD analysis project Ga0307374, IMG submission 202532) | Soil microbial communities from Risofladan, Vaasa, Finland - OX-3 | ecosystem: Environmental > Terrestrial > Soil > Coastal area > Acid sulfate soil | place: Finland: Risofladan, Vaasa | collected...
TCTCGTAGACCTTGAGCCAGTAGAGGCGGCCGGTGTTGGTGAACACCAGGATGTAGCTGTGGGTGGAGGAGACGAAGAGGTGCTCGACGAAGTCCTCCTCGCGCGTGCCGGCGCCGCGCCGCCCGCCTCCGCCCCGGCGCTGCAGCCGGTAGGTGGAGATCGGCGTGCGCTTCAGGTAGCCGGAGTGGGTGACGGTGATCGCCACCGTCTCTTCCTTGATCAGGTCCTCGAGCAAGATCTCGGCCACTTCGGCCTGGATCTCGGTGCGGCGCGGGTCCTTGTCGCCGCCGAAGTCCTTGCGGATGTCCTTGAGCTCGTCGGCGATGACGCCGCGCAGCTTCTTGTCGCTGGCCAGGATGGACTCCAGCTCGGCGATGCGCAGCTGGATCTCGGCCAGCTCGTCCAGAATCTTCTGCCGCTCCATGCTGGTGAGGCGGTGGAGCTGCAGGTCGAGGATGGCTTGCGCCTGTTTGTCGCTGAGGGCGAATGTCTTGACCAGGCCTTCGCGGGCGTCGCGCGGGCTGGCGGCGGCGCGGATGAGCCGGATCACCTCGTCGAGGTGGTCGAGGGCGATCTTGTAGCCTTCCAACACGTGCTCGCGCTCGCGCGCCTTGCGCAGCTCGTAGGCGGTGCGGCGGCGCACCACGTCCACGCGGTGGTCGAGGAAGAGCTGGATGGCCTGCGCCAAGCCCAGCTCGCGCGGCTGGTTGTTGACCACCGCCAGCAGGATCATGCCGAAGCTGGTCTGCAGATTGGTGTGCTTGTAGAGCTGGTTGAGGATAAGGTCGGGCTGCTCGCCGCGCTTGAGCTCGAGCACGATGCGCATGCCGTCGCGGTCGCTCTCGTCGCGGATATCGCTGATGCCCTCGATGCGCTTCTCTTGCACCAGCTCGGCGATGCGCTCGATCAGCCGCGCCTTGTTCACCTGGTAGGGGATCTCGGTGACCACGATGGCCTTGCGGTCTTTGCCGATGGGCTCGGTGCCGGCGCGGGCGCGCAGCACGAAGGCGCCGCGGCCGGAGGTGTAGGCCTGGGCAATGCCCGACTTGCCGTAGAGGATGCCACCGGTGGGAAAATCCGGGCCGGGCACGTGCTTCATCAAGTCGGCCAGCGTGGCCTTGGGGTTCTGCAGCAGCTCCAGCGCCGCGCCGATGATTTCGGTCAGGTTGTGCGGCGGAATCTTGGTGGCCATGCCGACGGCGATGCCGTCGGAGCCGTTGATCAGCAGGTTGGGGATGCGCGTGGGCAGCACCACGGGCTCGGTGGTGGCTTCATCGAAGTTGGGCACCATGTCCACGGTGTCCTTGTCAATGTCGCGCAGCATCTCCTCGGCGATCTTGGTCAGGCGGGCTTCGGTGTAGCGGTAGGCCGCGGGGGGATCACCATCCACTGAGCCGAAGTTGCCCTGGCCATCCACCAGCAGGTAGCGCAGGTTGAAGTCCTGGGCCATCCGCACCAGGGCGTCGTAGACAGGGGCGTCGCCGTGGGGATGGTACTTTTTGAGCACCTCGCCCACCACGCCGGCGCACTTGGAGTACTTCTTGCTCGACAGCAGCCCTTCGCTGTGCATGGCGTAGAGGATGCGGCGGTGCACCGGCTTGAGGCCGTCGCGCACGTCGGGCAGGGCGCGGCCGACGATGACCGACATGGCGTAGTCGAGATACGAACGGCGCATCTCGTCTTCGATATTGACGGGCTGGTAGGGCTTGGCCCCCTCCGGATTGGCGGGGCTGTGGCCGTTCAGGGGTAGCTGGTTGTCGTCGTCGGCCATAAACGCTTATTTTACCATCATTTAGGCCGGTTTTACCGGGGGCCGGACCAAGGCGGCGAAGCGCGAAAGCGCGGCCTCCGGCCACAACCTTTGCGCCCCGCCAGGGTTAAGCTCCAGCGAGAGAAGAGGCTATGCTCAAGCTGAGGCGGATCGGAATCGGGGTGGGGCTGGCGGTAGGCATGATTGCCCCGGCCTGGGGGCAAGCTCCCCGCGACAAGCTCAGCCCGGAGCAACAGGTGGTGCAGGCGCTGAACCGGCTGACGTGGGGCATCAAGCCGGGCGAGGTGGCCGCGGTCGAGAAGCTGGGGCTGAAGACCTGGCTCCGCCAGCAGCTTCACCCGCACAGCATTCCCGAAAACCCGGAGCTGACGGCGGCGCTCGAGCCGCTGGCCTCGCTGCGCATGACCCCGGCCGAAATGATGGCGAGCTACCCGCCGCCGCTGGCGATTCTGCAGATGGCGCGGGGCCGGCGGCCGCTGCCCACCGACCCCAAGCTGCGGGGCGTGGTCGAGACCGAGATCGAGGTGGCGCGGCTGCGGATGAATTCCAAAAACGGCGCCCCGGCGCCCGGCCGCGGCAGCGATGAACCGGTGGTGATGAGCGCGCCTCCGCTGGAACAGTTTCTCAGTGCCGATCAAGTGCAAGCGCTGGAGAGCGGCCCAATGCCCGATCGCCTGGCCACACTCGAGGGGCTGCCGCAGGCGATGCGCCAGCAGGTGCTAGCCAGCCTGCCCCGCCGCTCCGCCCAGCAGCTCGCTCCCTGGCTGCCGTTGGGCCAGGAACGCGAGCTGGCCTATTTCCTCATGCCCCAGCAAGTGACGAACCTGGACCTGCTGGGCGCCAAAGTGTTGCGCGCCGTCTACAGCAAGCGCCAGCTCGAGGACGTGCTCACCGACTTTTGGTTCAACCACTTCAACGTCTTCATCGGCAAAGGCCAGGACCGGACCCTGGTCACCTCCTATGAGCGCGACGCCATTCGCCCGCACGTGCTGGGCAAGTTCCGCGATCTGTTGCTGGCCACCGCCGAGAGCCCGGCCATGCTGTTCTACCTGGACAACTGGCAGTCGGTGGACCCCAAGGTCAACCAGCGTGGCATCAACGAGAACTACGGCCGCGAGGTGATGGAGCTGCACACGCTGGGGGTGGATGGCGGCTACACCCAAAAAGACGTGACCGAGGTGGCGCGCTGCTTCACCGGCTGGACCATCCGCCAGCCGCTGCGCCAGGCCACGTTTTTCTACAACGACCGGCTGCATGACCACGGCGCCAAAGTGGTCCTGGGGGTCAAGATTCCCGCCGGCGGCGGCATGAGCGATGGCCTGAAGGTCATGGACATCCTGGCGCGCAGTCCCGCCACCGCCCACCACATTTCCTACGAACTGGCGCAGCGCTTCGTGGCCGACGACCCGCCGCCGGCGCTGGTGGACCGCATGGCGGCAACCTTCTTGCGCACCGACGGCGACCTGCGGCAGGTGATGGAGACCATGATCCACACGCCCGAGTTCTGGCAGCCCACCTACTTCCGCGACAAGGTGAAGTCGCCATTGGAGACGGTGGTGTCGTCGGTGCGGGCCTTGGGCGCCGACGTCAGCAACCCCACCCGCCTAACCCAGATCATCGCCGCCATGGGGCAGCCGCTCTATGCCAAGCAACCGCCCCGCGGCTATCGCCCCACCGGCGGCCAGTGGGCCGCCGATCTCACCGCCCGGCTCAACTTTGTCGAGATGCTGGCGGCCAACCGCATCCCCGGCGTGCAGGTGGACCTGACCCCGTTTGCCCCGGCGTCGGCGCCGCTGGCCACCGTCGAACAGAACTTCTACCAAGCCCTGCTGCAAGACCATGTCTCGGCCAACATCCAAACCCAAATCGCCCAGCATATGGCCACCGTCCCCGGCCTCCCGCCAGCCAAGGCCATGCAAATCGCGGCCTTGGTGCTAGGCTCCCCCGACTTCCAAAAACACTGAGACAGTCCCGCCGCCCACTGTCCACCCTTGGAGCTCCCATGCCCACGCGCCGCATCTTCCTCAAAAATTCCGCCCTCGCCATGGTCGGCATCGGCGTACTGCCCCAGTGGCTGGCGCGCTCGGCCTACGCCAGCACCGTCGGCGGACGAAAAAAGATTCTGGTGGCGATCTTCCAGCGCGGGGCGGTGGACGGGCTGAATGTGGTGGTGCCCTACGGCGAGCAAGTGTACTACAACCTGCGCCCCACGATCGCGGTGCCGCGCGGGTCGCTGCTCGACCTGGACGGCTTTTTCGGCTTCCATCCCTCGCTGGCGGCGCTGAAGCCGCTGTGGCAGCAGGGGCATCTGGCGGCGATCCATGCCACCGGCTCGCCCGATCCCACCCGCTCGCACTTCGACGCCCAGGACTTCATGGAATCGGGCACGCCCGGGCTCAAGTCCACCGACGACGGCTGGCTGAACCGCGCCATCGGCCTCGACGCCTATGCCGGCGCCTCGCCGGTGCGGGCGGTGGCGATGGGACCGCAAGTCCCGCTGACGCTGCAAGGACACGCGCCAGCGGTGGCCATCAACAACCTCAACGCCTTCCGCGTGGGCGGGCCGGGACCGCAGGCGGCCAGCATCACCGCCACCTTCGAGGCCATGTATGACCACTCCTCCGACGCGGTGCTGCGCCCCGCCGGCCAAGACACGTTTGCGGCGCTGCGCTTGCTCAAGGGGCTGGACCCAGCCAACTATCAGCCCGAGAACGGGGCCGTCTACCCGGCACAGGCGCTGGGCCACAGCCTGCGCCAGTTGTCGCAGTTGATCAAAGCCGATGTCGGGGTCGAGGTCGCCTTCGCCGATGTCGGCGGCTGGGACCACCATGTCAACGAGGGCGGCGTGCAGGGGCAGTTGGCCAACAACCTGCGCCAGTTCGGCGACGCCATCGCCGCCTTTTGGACCGACCTGGGCCAGCGGCAAGAAGACGTGGTGCTGGTCACGATGTCGGAGTTTGGTCGCACTGTGCACGAGAACGGCAACCGCGGCACCGACCATGGCCACGCCAACGCGATGTTCGTGCTGGGCGGTGCGGTGCGCGGCGGCCAGGTCTACGGCCTCTGGCCCGGCCTCGGCGCGGATCAGCTCTACCAGAACCGCGACTTGGCGGTGACCACCGACTTCCGCGACGTACTCAGCGAAGTCGTGGCGCGCCACCTTGGGGTCGAGCCGTTGGGCGGCGTCTTCCCCGGCTATCAGGCGAACCCGGCCAAGTTCCGCAATTTTTTGCGGACGTAACCTCACGCCGGGCGGCGCTGCGCCGCCGCCGGCGCGCTGGGTGGAAGAAACGCCGCCAGCGGCGTAGGCGCGCCGCCCCAGCGCAGGCGCCAAGCCTGGGGCGAGCGATCGAGGTGCAGGCGCAGGCCGGCGCAGCGCAGGCTGGCCACCCAGCCCACCGGCTGCCCGCCTAAAAGGTGGTGGACGCGGCGCGAGAGGCGGTTGCCGTACTCCACCTGCCCCAAGATCCAGATCGCGCCCTCGGCGCGCAAGCGCAAGGTTGCATAGCGCGCCAAGTCGGGGTAGGTGCCCAGCACCAACGGGTGCATGTAGGCGTCAAAGAGCCAAGCCGAGCCGCCGGGCAGATCCCATACGTAGCCGCTGGCCCGGCCCGCGAGGCGCATGGGGCCCACCGCCACCCAAAGAAAGCCGACGCAGCGTGGCGCCACCGGCTGCTGCAGCGCGGCCGCGAAACAGCGCAGCCCCTTGGCCCAACGCTGGGGAAATTCGCAGGCGCGCTCCGGCTCCAGCTCCGCCAGCCAGGCCGCCTGCGCCGCCCGCACTTCGCCCAGCCACAGCGCCTCCTCATCCCAAGGCGAGGGCGGCAGGCCGGGCTGGCCGGAGGCCAGAATCGAGCAGAAGCGGTAATCCAGGGCGCGCTCGAGGCGGGCACGGCGCAACAGGCGGTGGCCCATCTGATACAGCCGTATGCTCCACGGTTGCCGGCGCATGCGCGCTTGGGACGCCGGGGCGAGGGCGCGGGTGGCCGCCCGCCTATCCCGAATGCAAAGGCTGGCGCCGCCCGGCGTGCCAATCCGGCGTCGTTCCCCGTTCCCGAAACGGCCTAAAGCGAAGGCTCGCCGCCCATGCCCTCGGCGGTCGGTTCCGGCTCGCGGCCCAGCAGCCAGGCCATGGCGCGGCCGCCGAAGGGCTGGTTGACCGCAAACACCAGGATGGAGGTGAAGACCACGCCGAAAAAGATCATGGCGTAGATGATGCTCTGCAGGATCTCGGCGCCGGGGACCTGTTGTTGCACCAGCAGCTCGGCGAGCACGGCGGCGGCCAAACCCTTGGGGATCATGCAAGCGGCGAGCGCGGCGTCGCGGAGGGGAACGCGGCGGCGCAGGGTGGCGCGCACCGCCGGGATGCGCGGGACGAGCAACAACAGCGCCAGCAGGCCGCCGAGGAGCAGCCAGCGAAGGTCGGAGAACCTGACCGAGAGGCCGATGTAGACGAAGAAGAAGGTCTTGAGCAGGAAGACGATCTCGCTCAAAAAGCCCAGTTCCGCCGGGTTGAGGCCGACGGCGGGCAGCGTCTCCTGCACCAGCGGGGAGTGTTCTACGTTGCCGAGGACAACGCCAAAGGCCAGGGCAGCCATGGCGCCGTTGGCATGCAGCAGCTCGGCAACGCCATAAACCAGAAAGACAAAGGCGGGGGTGGTGAACATGGGGTTCTCCAGCCCGCGGGTCTTGCGCAGCGCCATGGACCACACCAGCCCGGCCAGCCCGCCCAGCAGCAGCGCGCCGCCAAAGCCGAGGGCAAACTGGCTGAGGGTGCCGAACCATTGGCCCCAGCCGTTGGTGCGGAAATCGAGCAGCGCCAGCGCCAGCACAATGCTGAAGACGTCGCCGAAGGCGGATTCAAGAAACAGGATGTCGCGGGCGCGATCGCCCATGCCCAGCCCCTTGGCCAAGGGAACGATCACCGTGGGCGAGTTGCCGGCGATGATGATGCCCAACAGCGCGGCGCGCCAGGGTCCGAGCGGGGTAAGCACCGCGCTGGCGAGGGCAATGACCCCGGCCTCGCCCAGGAAGCTGGCGCTGGAGAGGGCGAGGGTGCCGGGCAGGGCGCGGCGCAGGCGCTGGAACTGCAGCGAGAGGCCGCTCTCGAACAGGATCAGGACCAGCGTGATGGAGACGAAGGCCGGCCCGACCACGCCGAAGGCGGCAGGCGAGAGCAGGTGAAGGGCGGGGCCCAGCGCCACCCCGATCAACAGCAGCCAGAGAACGTCGGGGATGCGGGTGCGGCTGAAGATGGCGGCGAACAGATGCGCCAAAAACACCAGCCCGCCGATCAGCGCGATTGCCGCCGCCAAACGCATGTGCCCAGGGTAGCAGCAGCCTCGGCCTCGCGGTCCGGCTCACTGGGCGGTGAACTGGCAAACCCGCCAGGGCGTGGCGGCGAGGGCGAGGCGGAAGGCCCGCCAATCGCCGGCGGGCAGCGGCAGGGCGAGCGGGCCGGAGGCGGGTGGTTCGGGGGCGGGGAGCGGCGACCAGCGGCGGCCATCGGGGGAGGCGGCGAGCTTAAAGTTCGCGGGCCAGCGGGCGAAGGCGAGAGTGAGCGTGCGCGCCTCTTGGGGGCGGCCCAGGTCGAGCGTCAGCGTGGCGCCGACGGCGGCGGCGGGGGGCGCGCTCCAGCAAGTTTGCGGGTTGGGGTCGGTGGCGGCTGGCACCAGCGTTGCGGCGGGCTCGACCGCCGCCGGCGGCGGGCGGTAGTAGACCGCGGCCGGGGAAAGCGCGGTGGCGGCGGCCAGGCTCTTGAGGCGCTGTTGCATCACCCAGGCCAGGCCAGGGCTGGCGGGGACGTGGCGCTTGCGCCGCCCCTCTGCCCGCAGCAGGTTCATCAGGTAGAGGGGGGCGCGCGCGTCCTGAAAATGTTGCAGCAGCGGCAGGGTGGAGACCGTCACCCAGCCATCGCCGTAGCGGTAGCTGACCAGGGGATAACAACCCCGGTAGCCGGAGTGGTTGTTGGGGCGGGCTAGGCGGCGGCCGTCCCAGTGGTAGAGGTCGAGCGAGCTCTGCTGGCCCAGATCGAAGCTGAGGGTGGGGCGCAGCAGGGCGGCCAGGGCGGCGTCGTTTTGCAAATTTTCGGCGAGCGGAGGCTGGGCGAGATCGTCGCTGCAGTCGGCGGTGGGGGGCGCCAGCGGCCCGGTCAGCGGCCAGGCTTGGGCGACGCCGGGCGGGGGCGGCTCCAGCAAGAGTGCGTTGGCGCCGGCGCTCACCGTTTGCCAGAGTTGGGTGTACTGGGCCAAAAGGTCGTGGCCATCGAGCCGCGGATCGCCCACCACCAGCAAGTGGGCGGAAGAGGCCGGGCCCGGATCTTCGACCACGAAGCTGTGCTGGCGCAGGTAGTCGGCCACGCCCGGCGCCAGCCCCAGGCCGGCGATGGCCAGCACGCCGCCATAGTCGGCGGGGGGTTCGGGCAGGGCGTGCAACGTGATGGTTTGCACCTGCTTGCCAGCGCGGGCGCGCAGCGTGTAGCGGCCGGCGCCGGGCAGGGCTAGTGGTTCGGCCAAACGCGTGGCGGCGCCGTCAAGCTCCAGCTTTTGCGCGGCCACGTGCTGGCCGCGGGCGTCGCGCAGCTCCAGCGTGACCTCCGCCGCCGGCACCGCGGCGCTGGGAGCCTGGCTGACCAGCCGCGGCTGGAATTGCTGGCCAACGCTAAGATAGGTGGCAGGTACCTCGAGCACGAAAGGGTTTGGGCCGGCCACGCTCACGGTCGTCACCGCCAGCCACGCAGCCAGCAGCACCACCGCCAAGGTGCACAAAGAGAGGCGCGCTCGCATGCTCAAGTCCAAGCTTCAGTATTCCACACTGGCCCTCGCGGTCGCCCTGGCGCGGCCCGCGCTGCCGCTCCGGGCGCGGGCATCGGTTGGCGTGGGTCCCAACGCGCCTGCGGCGCGCGTCCCCCTAGGCATCCGTCCCGCTGCAAGCCGGCGCTGCGCTGCTTCTCTGCTGGGCTGCTGGGGCCGTGCCCGATTCGCTGCCCCGGGGGAGGACCGCCCTGCGGAATTGCGACCCCAGAACTCGAGGTGGGTGCTGGGGACCTCGGTTCGCGGCCTTCTCGCGCCGACTTGGCCCGCCGGCAAAACAGCGCGCCCTCCGCGACAGGCCTCGGGCGACGCTGTCTACCAACTCACGCGGTTGAACGGCGTCTCGTGGCTGGTGGCGCCCAATGGCAGCCGCGGGCTGCTGCTCGGCCTCAACCACGTGCACTTGGTCTCGGCCAGCGCCCCGCGCACCGACTTGGCGCCCGCCTATGTGGACCAGCGCGCCGCCGAGATCCTGGCGGGCCTGCGGCAGGACGGGTTCAACGCCCTGGGGGGCGACTCCGACGCCGACCTCTGGCACCGTGGGCTGCCCTATGTGCAGACGCTGGACCTCAGCCTGCACTTGCAGGCCGACCAGCAGACGCCATTTTTCGACGTCTACGCCCCCGACTTCCGGGCGCGCGTGCAAGCACTGGCGCAGGCGGCCTGCGCGCCGCGGGCGCGCGACCCCGAGCTGATCGGCTATTTTAGCGACGACGGCCTGGCCTGGGAGCCCAGCCGGCCGGGGCAGGCGGTGGCGCTGCTGCGCTACTACCTGGGGCTGCCGCTCGCCTCCGCCGGCCGGCGGCGGGCGACGGATTTTCTGCGCATCCGCTACAACAGCGATATCGGCGCGGTGAAGCGGGCGTGGGGGGTGAAGGCGCGCGATTTTCTAAATTTGACCGGGCCCGGCCGGGGAGCCGCCGCACAAGCCGCCTTTGCCGCCGACGCCGCCGGCTTCGCCGAGCGGGTGCTGCTGCGCTACTTGGGGGCGGCGGCGGAGGCGATCCATGCCGCCGACCCCAACCATTTATATCTCGGTGCCACCCTGCAACCGGCGGCGGCGGAGGCAAGCGGGACCGGCGCCGACGTGACCTCGGTGGCGGTCGCCGACGCCGCCGACGTGGCCGCCGTAGTGGCGCTGCTGCGCCGCCACCCGCGGCATGCGCTGCTGGTGCGGGTGGCCGGCTGCGCCCCGCCGCCCGATCTGCGCCCGCTGCTGGCCGCGCCCGCCGTGGTGGGGACGCTTTGGTCGCCCTCCGGCGACTGGCAGAGCGGCGCCTGCGCCGCCCAAGCCGCCACCTGGGCGCAGCTCAACCACGCCGCCTCGGCGCTGCATGCCGGTGGCTCGGCGCCCCCGGCGCAGCGCCGGCTTGGGGCCTCGGGCCCCCAAGCCGGCCTGAGCATGCCGCCCCGCGCCGTTACAGCCGGGCGGCTCACTAGCGGGACGCGCGGCGCACCGGCCCGGCGCCGCTACCGCCGTGGCCGGGCAGCCGCGCAGGGGCCCGCGCCAACCAGGATCGAACCGTCTGCTTAGGGCTGCTTGAGCGTGGCCAATTGCTGCTGCGCCTGCTCGGCGGTGGCGGTGTTGGGGTAGTCGGTCTGAAGCTGCTGATAGTACTGCGCCGCTTCCTTGGGGTTGTAGGTGCGGTCGAGGTCGGCCAGCTCCAAAAGCGCCACCGCCCGCGGCAGGGTGGTCGAATCCTGCTGGGTCAACTGCAAGAGCAGGTCGTGGGCCTTGGCCGGCTGGCTTTGCTGGATGTAGAGGTTGGCCAGGGCGTGCTTGGCGGCGGTGGCCACGGTGGCGTCGCTGGAGGCGGCGGCGGCCGCTAGGTTCTTCTGCGCGTCCGGGCTCTGGGTGTCGAGCTGGGCCAAGCCCAGGTAGTAGCGCGCCAACTGGCCGGCGCTAGTGGACGGATACTGGGCGACCACCGCCTGGAACTGCTGGGCGGCGGCGGCGGCGCGGGTGGCAACGCTGGCGTAGGCCGCCGTGCCCTGCGGGGTGGAGGCGGAGAGCAGGGGCGCGTGCAGCGTGTTCAGGCCCTGCGCCAGCAGCGCCGCCGCCTTCTGGTTGCGGCTGGCGCGCCAGGCGAAGAAACCGTAGCCGAGCGCGACCACCACCACCACCGCCACCGCCAGGGTGAGGATGCGGTTGCGGTGCTGCAAAAAATACTCGTAAGCGGCATCCATTCCGCTGACGAATTCATCACTTTTGAGTTCTTTGCGGCTGATCTGCGCCAAAACCACTCCTCGCCCCGCGCTGGGGGTCAACACTTCATGCTAAGGGCGGGGGGCATCCACTGTCAAACCGCCGCCAACCGGTGGCGAGAATCTTGTACCCCGGGCCGGTTCAACTGCATCCAAGCCTCAGATTGGTGGGCTGCGGGCGCTGGATTTGACAGGGAGGCCGCTGGCAGGGTAATATTGGAGGTTTCGGCGGGGACAGTCCCCAGGGTTGACGTCTAGGAGTTTGACGCATGGATCGCAAACGGCTCGAACAGTTCCAAAAAAAGCTGCAGCAGAAACAACTAGAACTCATGCAGGCGGTGGCCCGCAATGAGCAGGACGGCCGCGCTGCGGATGAAGAGGCGACGCAGGATATCGCCGACAAGGCGACCAACTCCTACACCAAGGAATTCCTTTTCCACCAGAGCAACGCCGACCGCAGTCAATTGCAGTTGGTGAACGACGCCTTGACGCGGCTGCGCGACGGCAGCTTTGGCGAATGCGTGGCCTGCGGCGAAGAGCTGAACTTGAAGCGGCTGGACGCGGTGCCGTGGGCGGGGCTGTGCATCAACTGCCAGGAGAAGGTGGAGCAAGGCGTGGTGGCCTAACCGGCCGCGGCTTGTGCCGGCGACGGGCGCGATCAGCGAGCCGGGCGGGGGCGGCGTGCCCGGCGGCTCGGGTGCTATAATTCAGGCATCGAGTGCATCGCTGGGAGGCCTATCTTCAGCCGTTGTGTCGCCACCAGCTCGGGCGCCCCAACCGTGGGGCGCGATGGGATGCTCCGCCATCTGAGCGGCGGGCGACGCCGGGCTGTGAATGCCAGCTCGGATCTCCTCGCCGGTCTGGTTTGCCTGCTGTTCCCCTCCCCCTGCCGGCTCTGCGGCCAATCCCTGCGCCACGCGCGGCGCATCCCGGTGTGCGGCGCCTGCCTCCAGCGGCTTCCCGGGCTCGGGCAACTAAGCTGCCGCCAGTGCGGCAAGGGCTTTGCAGGCGCCGCCGACAGCGCCGACGGGCGCTGCTTGGCGTGCCAAGTGGCGCCGCCGGACTATGCCACGGCGCAGAGCGCGGCGGCGTACCGGGCCGAAGCGCGCGAGCTGATTCACCTGCTGAAATACCGCGGCGTGGTGCCGATTGCCGGCTTTTGGGCCGAGCGGCTGGCGGAGCTGGCGGCCCGGCTGCCGGAGGCGCCCGAGCTGGTGGTGCCGGTGCCGCTGGGGCGGCGGCGGCGGCGGCAGCGCGGCTACAACCAGAGTGGAGAGATGGGGCGGCAATTGGCCCGGCGGCTGGGCTGCACCTACGCCGCCCAGGGATTGCGGCGGCGGCGCGAGACCACGCCGCAGACCGGGCTGACCGCCGCTGCGCGCGAGCAGAATTTGGCAGGGGCGTTTGTCGGCCTCTCGCGCCGGGTGGCGGGCAAGCGCGTGCTGCTGGTGGATGATGTGCTGACCACCGGCGCCACCGCGCGCGCGGCGGCGGCGGCGCTGATGCGGGCCGGGGCCCGGCGCGTGGATGTAGTCACGGCGGCGCGCGCGGAGCTGGATTTCATCCCCGGGGAGGCGGCATGAGCGCCGGCGCCCCGCTGCTCAGCCCGGTGCTCGTGCTCAATGCCAGCTACGAGCCGATCAACGTGTGCGCCGCGCGGCGGGCGGTGGTGCTGGTGCTGAAGGGGGTGGCGCGGGCCGAGGAGGTGCACGCCCAGCACCTGCGCGCCAGCCGCGCCCACTATCCGGTGCCCTCGGTGATCCGGTTGCTCGACTACCGCCGCATTCCGCACCGCTCGCGGGCACTGTCGCGCAAAAACGTTCTGCTGCGCGACCGCAACACCTGCCAGTACTGCGGCTTGGTGTGCTCGGCGCCGGCGCTGACGCTCGACCACGTCATCCCGCGCTCGCGCGGCGGCAAGAGCGCCTGGGAGAACCTAGTCGCCTGCTGCCACACCTGCAACCACCGCAAGGGAGACCGGCTGGCCGCTGAGGCGGGCATGCAACTGCTGCGCGACCCCCACCCCTTCACCCTGCACACCAGCCGCCACCTGATCCGCATGATGGGCCGCAGCGACGAGAAGTGGCGGAAGTACCTGTTCTTCTAAAGCAAAACCGCGCATACCGGCGGTTTGCCTCTCGATCCCGCGCAGGCGACAATAGCGCCATGAATCCAGGAACGGTAGTGGTTCGCGGCTCGCGGGGGTCGCGCCGCTTGCCAGCAGGCAAAGCGGCGCG
>Ga0307374_10010923_pt1 | contig 13024 bp, 11 predicted proteins | sample OX3MG_FD_202532 | JGI IMG/M metagenome (GOLD analysis project Ga0307374, IMG submission 202532) | Soil microbial communities from Risofladan, Vaasa, Finland - OX-3 | ecosystem: Environmental > Terrestrial > Soil > Coastal area > Acid sulfate soil | place: Finland: Risofladan, Vaasa | collected...
ACGTAGTCGGTGGACACATAGGCCACGTGGGCGCCGACCCTCCGGGCCGCCTCGGCCAGGTTCCTGGTCCCGAAGGCGTTGACGGCAAAGGCCCGGTCCGGATCGGTCTCGCAGACTTCCACCGCCGTCAGGGCCGCCCCGTGAATGATCCAGCGGGGGGCGATGTTGGTGAGGGCTTCCAGCACCAGCTCGCGCTGGGTTATGTCGAAGTCGTGGGAGTCGACGCCGATGACCTCCAGGCCGGGCCGGCCTTCGAGGTGGGCCACCACGTCATGCCCCAGCATCCCGGCCGCCCCCGTAACCATCACCCGGTCGGCCACTACGGCCGGCCTTGCCAGGCGGTTGCCTCCGCCACCGGGGCCCGGTCGCGCAGCGGCTCCCACCACGAGCGGTTATCGGCGTACCAGCGCACCGTCTCGGCCAGCCCAGGGCCGAATTCGTAGGTCGGACTCCAACCCAACTCGGTGCGCAGCTTGGTGGAATCGACCAGGTAGCGGCGGTCGTGGCCGGGCCGGTCGGGCACGATCGACTTGAGGGAGGCCGGCTTGCCCAGGGCGTCGAGAACGGCGTCGGCGATCTGTTCGATATTGGCCTCCACCCCGCTGCCGACCAGGTAGGTCTCCCCGATCCGGCCCCGATCGAGCACCGCCTCGATGGCGGTGCAGTGGTCGATGACGTGGAGCCACTCGCGACGATTGGCGGTGGAGGCGTACATCGGGAGGGGCTGGTCATCGAGGGCCCGGGTGGCGAAGAGGGGGATCACCTTCTCCGGGAACTGGTAGGGGCCGTAGTTGTTGGCGCAGTTGGTGATGGTGATGGGCAGGCCGAAGGTCTCGTGGTAGGCCCGCACGGCGTGGTCGGCCCCGGCCTTGGAGGCGCTGTAGGGGGACCGGGGCAGGTAGGGGGAGTCCTCGGTGAAGGCGTCGTTGGTCTCCAGGGGGAGATCCCCGTAGACCTCATCGGTGGAGATGTGGTGGAAGCGGGCCACGCCGGTGCGCCGGGCCGCGTCCATGAGGGTCTGGGTGCCCATCACGTTGGTCCGGAAGAAGCGGGCCGGGTCCAGCACGGAGAGGCTGTTGTGGCTCTCAGCGGCGAAGTGAACCACCGTGTCCACATCGTTGCCCCCCATGGCCTTCTCGGCGGCGGCGCCGTCGCACACGTCGGCCTCGATGAAGACGATCCTGTCCTCCACGTCGGCCAGACTGGCCCGGGTCCCGGCGTAGGTGAGGGCGTCGTAGACGACGACGGTGTCCTCGGGATGAGCCTCCAGCCAGTAGCGGACGAAGTTGGACCCGATGAACCCGGCTCCTCCGGTGACGAGCAGGCGCATGGGTCCGCAGGCTACGTGGGCCGGAGGTGCACCACGTCCCCCGCCGTGACCTCCCGTAGGCACACGCCGGTCTGAACCAGCAGGTGGCCGTGATCGTCCACGTCGGAGGCCACCCCGGTGAAGGACTCGTCCTGAAGGTCGACCCTCACCTCCCGGCCCACCGTGGCACACCGGGCCCGGTACTCCGAGCTGAGCCGGGCTCGCCCCGCCTCGGAGTCCAGCTGGTCCGCCCGGGGCTCCAGCGCCGCCAGCATGGCCACGAGCAGGCGGGAGCGGTCCACCGGCCGGCCGGTGATGTGGTTGAGGGCCACCGCCCTCCCGGCCAGGTCCTCCGGCAGCTCGGCCGGCCAGTTGACGTTGATGCCGACCCCCACCACCACCGCCGCCGGGAGGGCCGCCCCTCCGGGGTCCGGGCCGGCCCCAGCGGGGCGGCCCAGATCGGTCTCGGCCAGGACCCCGGCCAGCTTGCGCTCCCCGACCATCAGGTCGTTTGGCCATTTGATCTCGGGCTCGAAGCGGGCCCGCTGGGCGCAGGCGTCGGCCATGGAGAGGGCCACGGCCACGCTGGCCAGGTGGAGATGGTCGGGGGGCAGGTCGGGGCGCAGCAGCACCGAGACCAGCAGAGAGGCGGCCGGGGGGGCGACCCAGGTCCGGCCCAGCCGGCCCCGGCCGGCCGTCTGGTGGTCGGCCACGGCCACCAGGCCGGCGGGCGCTCCCAGCCTGGCTTCCTCCAGGAGGTACCGGTTGGTGGAGTCGATCTCGCCGAACCACCTGACATCCGCGAACCTTGTGGTAGCCAGGGCCGACCTGGCGCCCTCGTCCAGCACCGGGGTAACCATATGGGACGCCGTCCGGGAGGGACCCACGTGTTCGAAAAGGTTCTCATCGCCAACCGGGGTGAGATAGCGGTCCGGGTCATCCGAACCTGCCGGGAGATGGGCATCGCCACGGTGGCGGTCTATTCCGAGTTGGACCGGGACGCCCTGCACGTGCGCCTGGCCGATGAGGCCTTCGCTCTCGGCGGCCAGACGGCGGCCGAGAGCTACCTCAACACCGAGGCCATTCTGGACGCCATCACCCGGTCCGGGGCCGACGCCGTGCACCCCGGCTACGGCTTTTTCAGCGAGAACGCCGACTTCGCCCGGGCCATCACCTCCAAGGGCGTCACCTTCATCGGGCCTCCCCCTGAGGCCATCGAGGTCATGGGGGACAAGATCTCCTCCCGCCTGGCCGCCGAGAAGTCCGGGGTGGCGGGGGTCCCGGGCCGCTCCCAGCCCGTGCAGGACCCTTCCGAGATCACCGACTTCGGCCAGGAGTTCGGCTGGCCCGTGGCCATCAAGGCCGCCTACGGCGGCGGCGGCCGGGGCATGAAGGTGGTCAACGGCCCCGATGAGGTGGAGGCGGCAGCCGAGTCCGCCCAGCGCGAGGCCGTCGCCTACTTCGGTCGCCCCGAGATCTACCTGGAGCGCTACCTGACCTGGCCCCGCCACGTCGAGATGCAGATCTTCTGCGACACCCAGGGCAACGGCATCTGGCTGGGCGAGCGGGACTGCTCGGCCCAGCGCCGCCACCAGAAGCTGGTGGAGGAGAGCCCGGCCCCCGAATTCCCCGACTCCGTCCGCCAGGCGATGGGCGAGGCGGCCGTCAGGGTCGCCCTCGGCTGCGGCTACGTCAACGCTGGCACGGTCGAGTTCCTCTTCCAGGACGGGGAGTTCTTCTTCCTGGAGATGAACACCCGGCTCCAGGTCGAGCACCCCGTCACCGAGATGGTGGTGGGCAAGGACCTGGTGGAGCTGCAGCTACGCATAGCCGCCGGGGAGCCCATCGACTTCACTCAGGATCAGATCGAACGTCGCGGCCACGCCATCGAGTGCCGGATCAATGCCGAGAATCCCGCCGGCGGGCGTTTCCTTCCCTCGCCGGGCACCATCACCCGCTTCCGGCGGGCCGATGGCTACGGCACCCGCACCGACGCCGGTTATGAAGAGGGCGACACCGTCAGCCAGTTCTACGACAACCTCATCGCCAAGCTGGTGGTGTGGGGATCGGACCGGGAGCACGCCCGCCGGCGCATGCTGAGGGCCCTGGCCGAGACCGAGGTGGGCGGCGTGGCCACCACCATCCCGGCCCACGTGGCCATCCTGTCCCACCCCGACTTCATCGCCGGGAAGCATTCGACCCGCTGGGTCGAGGAGACCCTCGACCTGTCCGAGGTCAGCGCCCCGGCGGCCCCGCCGTCCGATGAGGATCCGGACAACCCCAAGGCCCTCCGGGAGGTCGACGCCGAGGTCAACGGGCGCCGCTATCGGGTCAAGCTCTGGGTGCCCGACACCGGTGAGAGTGGCGGCGGCGGAGGCGGCTCGGCCCCGAGGACGGCGGCTGCGCCCCGCCGGCCCCGGTCCGCCGGTGGCGGAAGTGGTGGGGCCGGCAGCGGGGAGGTGGCGGTACCGATGCAGGGCACCATCGTCAGGGTCCTCGTAGCGGTGGGCGATCAGGTGGAGCTGGGCCAGACCGTCTGCGTGCTCGAGGCCATGAAGATGGAGAACAACATCGCGGCCGAGAAGGCGGGCACGGTCAAAGAGCTGCGGGTCGAACCGGGCCAGACTGTGGGTGGAGGCGATGTGGTGGCGGTGATCGAATGAGCGACGCCGGCGCACCCGGGCCGGCCGGTGCCGCGGGTGCGGTAAAGGACGCCGCCCGGTCCACCATCGAGGCCGCCGCCCCTGGCCTGGAGGACCTCTCCCACCGCATCCACGCCCACCCCGAGTTGGGCTTCGAGGAGGAGCTGAGCTCAGCCTGGGTGGCTGAAGCTCTGGCCGCGGCCGGCTTCAACGTCGACATCGGCGTAGCCGGGCTGCCCACCGCCTTCGTGGCCAGCGCCGGCAGCGGGCCGTTCACCATCGGGATCTGCGCCGAGTACGACGCCCTGCCCGGCATCGGCCACGCCTGTGGTCACAACGTCATCGCCGCTTCCGCCGTGGGCGCCGCCCTCGGCCTGGCCCCCCTGGCCGATGACCTTGGCATCACCGTCAAGGTGCTCGGCACCCCGGCCGAGGAGGGCGGCGGCGGAAAGATCATCATGCTGGAGCGGGGCGTCTTCGAAGGCGTCCACGCCGCCATGATGGTCCACCCCGCCCCGCTGGACATGGTGCAGATGCAGTGCCTGGCTGTTGCCCACCTCGACGTCGAGTTCCACGGTAAGGAGGCCCACGCCTCCGCCTTCCCCGAGCAGGGTCTCAACGCCGCCGACGCTCTGACCGTCTCCCAGGTCGCCATCGGCCTGCTGCGACAGCACTTCCGGGGCCGGGACCAGGTTCACGGCATCGTGACCAAAGGCGGAGAGGCACCCAACATCGTGCCGGCCCACACCGCGGCCAAGTACTACATCCGCTCCGACACCCTCTCCCACCTGGAGCGCTTGCAGCCCCGGATCATCCGCTGCTTCGAGGCCGGCGCCCTGGCCACCGGCACCAAGATGGAGTACCGCCACGTCAGCGCCCCCTACTCGGAGTTCACGGCTGACGACACCATCTCATTGCTCTACAAGGCCAACGCCGAGGCTCTGGGCCGGCGGTTCCTGCCCGGCAACGCCATGGGCGGGGGCTCGACGGACATGGCCAACATCTCGCTGGCTTTGCCGGCCATCCATCCCATGGTCGGGATCGACTCGCTACCCGCCGTCAACCACCAGCCCGAGTTCACCGCCGCCTGCATCACCCCCGCCGCCGATAAGGCCATCATCGACGGGGCGGTCGCCATGGCCTGGACCACGGTGGACCTGGCCACCGATGACATCCAGCGGGACCGGCTCATGAGCCGGGCCCGCCGGCCTCGGTGAGCCCGAGCCCTCAGCGCCAGATGGCCCAGCCGTGGCCGTCGATCTCAATGACCGTGTTGTCGGTGCCGTCGGCGCCGCCGGCGCCGGCCCGGCCCGGTCGGGCCAGCACCACCGCCTCCTGGGTCCCGTCCTGAGCCGCCACCCGCATGGGTGCGTCGGCCAGATTGAGCCCGACCCGCAGGCTCTCTGACCCGGCGGCGCACCGGTAGACCAGCGTCTGGTTGGTCGTCTCCTCGATCTGCACCGAGGCCCGGTGCAGCCACGGGTGGCGACGTCTTAGTCCGATCAGCTCCTGGTGCAGCCGGTAGGTCGGCCAGCCCTCGGGCGGCAGTTCGGCCGGCCCGGCCGGGAAGGCCGGCCGGACAGCGTCATCCCCGCCGGCCCGCTCCTCCTTGATGCCGCGGAAGGCCTGCTCATCCCCGTAGTAGACCGACGGCACGCCGGGGAGAGTGAGGAGCACCACCAAGGCGTGGGCCAGATGCCTGGGGTCCTCGATCCGGCTGGCGATCCGGGTCACGTCGTGATTGCCGATGAAGGTCATGGGGGCGAACTGCTTGACCCATTGGTCATGGCGCTGGATGGCCCAGGCCAGCTCGAACCAGTTGGCGTCGTTGATGGCGCTCCAGGTCGCCTTCCACAGTTCGTACTGCGTGACCGAGTCATAGCCCGACGCCACCACCCGGCCGGCATAGTCACCATGGATGACCTCGGCCACCCACCACGCCTGGTCGTACCGCGCCCTCACCCGGTCGATCACCGGGCGCCAGAAGCGGTCGGGCACGGCGTAGGCGGCATCCAGGCGCCACCCGTCCGCGCCCCGTTCCAGCCAGTGCTCCATCACGTCGCCCACCAGTCCGGCCACGGCCGGCTCCTCGTGGTTCAGGGCGACCAGTTGCTCGTGCCCCTCGAACACGGCCGGCCTGCCTGCCTGCCAGCGGAACCAGCGCCCGCTCTCCGAGTCCGGCCCGTCCGACAGCGCCTGCTGGAAGCGGGGGAAACTGCGGCCCACGTGGTTGAACACGCCGTCGAGCAGTAGGCGCAGGCCGCGCTGCTTGGCCGCCACCACCAGGTGGTCGAAGTCCTCCTCGTCCCCCAGCCGGGGATCGATGCGGAAGTAGTCGACGGTGTCGTATCCGTGGGTCTGGCTGGCGAAGATCGGGCCAAGGGCCAGGCCCGAGCAGCCCAACTCGATGGCGTAGTCCAGCCATGACTCCAGACGGCCCAGGCCGCCCCCACCACTGAAGCCCAGCGGGTACACGTGCCACCACACGGCATGTTCGACCCAGCCCGGCGCCATGTGGGTCTGGGGCCGGTCCTCAGTCGGCGGCGTCGGCCAGGGCTTCGGCCAGGGCCGGGTGCACCAGGAGGCTCTCCACGATGTCGGTGACCCGCAGGTTGGCCGTGACGGCCAGGGCGATGACCGAGATGAGCTCGGCGGCATGGGCCCCGACGATGCTGCCCCCCAGCACCTGGCCGGTGGCCGGGTCGGAGATGATCTTGACGAAGCCCCGTGGATCCCCGTCGATCAGCGCCCGGGCGCTGGCGGCAAAGGGAACCTTCGTGACCCTGATCTTCCTCCCCTCCGCAAACGCTTCCGCCTCGGCCAGGCCCACGTCGGCTATCTCCGGCTCGGTGAAGATGGCCGAGGCGGCCTTGTCGTAGTCCAGATGGCGATGGGCCCGGGTGTGCAGGCCCATCACGTGCTCGGCCACCTTGCGACCCTGCATGGAGGCCACCGAGGCCAGCGGCAGCTTCCCCGATACGTCCCCGGCGGCGTAGATGTGCTCGATGTTCGACTGACAGTGGTGGTTGACCGGCACGTAACCGCCATCGTCAACCTTGACCCCGATCTCCTCCAGGCCGAGGACCTCGGAGTTGGGGATGGATCCGATGGCCAAAAGGGCATGGGAGCCTTCGATGCGGCGGCCGTCATCGCAGCGGACGGTCACGGTGCCGCCGGTGCCGCCGGGGGCGCCCTGGGCGCGGGTGTCCAGGTCGATGCCCACCGCCCGGGCCCCCTTGTACAGCCGGACCCCCCGGCGGAGGAAGTCGTCCTCCAGGGCCGCCGCCACCTCCGGATCCTTGGAGGGCAGCACCTGTTGGCGGCTGACTATGAGGCTCACGTCGGAGCCGAAGGAACGGAACATGTGCACGAACTCGACGCCGGTCACCCCCGAACCGATGACCACCAGATGGGCCGGCATCTCGGGGGGCGGATAGGCCTGCCGGGTGATCAGGATCCGGTTGCCGTCCACCTCGCACCAGGCCGGGACCCGGGGCCGGCTGCCGGTGGCCACCAGCACGGCGTCGGCCTCCAGCTCCACAATCTCCTCGGCCGTCTCGGCCGTGACCTGGTGCGGCCCGGTCAGCCGGCCGCTTCCTCGCAGTAGGCGCACCCCCTGGCTGGCCAGCAGCGCCTCCACCCCGGTGGCCAGATGCGAAGTGATCCCGGCTATGCGCTCGGTCACTCCGGCCGGATCCAGAGCCGCTTCCAGCGGGGCCAGACCCATCCGGTGGGCCCGACCGGTCAGGGACATCACTCCCCCGGTGGCGATCATGGCCTTGGACGGGATGCAGTCCCAGAGGTTGGCCGAGCCCCCGATGACGTCGCGCTCCACCATGACCACCTCGGCGCCCAGGCGGGCGGCGTGGCTGGCCGCCTGGACCCCGGCGGGCCCACCACCGAGGATGACGAAACGGACGATCATGGGGGGCCGGCCCTCAACGGGGCTGGTAGACGCCGAACTCGGCCCGCAGCACGTCGCTGACTTCACCGAGGGTGGCTCGGGCGGCCAGGGCCACCTTCATGGGCACCAGCAGGTTCTGGGTGCCCCGGGCCGCTGCCGACACGTCCTCTAGGGCCGCCTTCACCGCCGACTGGTCCCGCTCCTCCCGGGTCCGGCGCACCCGGTCGGCCTGCTGGCGCTGGAGTTGTGGGTCGATGGGGAAGACCTCGGCCGGTTCGGCGCCCTCCTCGGTGTAGGCGTTGACCCCGACGATGATCTTCTCCTTGTCATCGATGGCCTTGGCGTAGGAATAGGCGGCCTGTTCGATCTCGTCCTGCATATAGCCGGCCTCGATGGCGGCCACCGCCCCGCCCAGGCCGTCGATGCGCTCCAGGTACTCCCAGGCCAGGCGCTCGATCTCGTCGGTGAGGCTCTCGACGTAGTAGGAGCCGGCCAGCGGGTCGATGGTGTCGCTGACCCCGGACTCGTTCTGGAGGATCAACTGGGTGCGCAGGGCGATCTTGGCCGCCCGCTCCGTCGGCAAACCCAACGCCTCATCGAATCCGTTGGTGTGCAGGCTCTGGGTCCCGCCCATGGCCGCCGCCAGAGCTTGCACCGCCACCCGGACGATGTTGCCCTCCGGCTGCTGGGCGGTGAGGGTCGAGCCGCCCGTCTGGGTGTGGAAGCGCAGATGCTTGGACTTCTCGTTCTTGGCTCCGAAGCGTTCGGTCATGATCCGGGCCCACATACGCCGGGCGGCCCGGTACTTGGCCGCCTCCTCGAAGAGGTTGTTGTGGGCGTTCCAGAAGAAGCTGAGTCGGGGGGCGAACTCATCCACGTCCAGGCCCGCCGTCCGACCGGCTTCGACATAGGCGATGCCGTTGGCCAGGGTGAAGGCGATCTCCTGCACCGCCGTCGAGCCGGCCTCGCGGATGTGGTATCCGGAGATGGAGATGGTGTTCCAGGAGGGCAGGTTCTCCCGGCAGTAGGAGAAGATGTCGGTGATGATCCGCATGGAGGGCCGGGGCGGATAGATGTAGGTGCCCCGGGCCACGTATTCCTTCAGGATGTCGTTCTGGATGGTGCCGCCCAGCTTGACCGGGTCGACGCCGTTCTCCTCGGCCACCAGTTGGTAGAGGAGCAACAGGATCGAGGCGGTGGCATTGATGGTCATCGACGTGGTGACCTGGTCCAGAGGCATGTCGGCCAGGAGCAGACGCATGTCGTCCAGCGAGTCGATGGCCACTCCCACCTTGCCCACCTCGCCCTCGGCCCGGGGGTGGTCGGAGTCGTAGCCCATCTGGGTGGGCAGGTCGAAGGCGCAGGACAGCCCGCTACCCCCGCCGGCTAGCAGCACCTTCCAGCGGGCGTTGGTGGTCTCGGCCGTGCCGAAGCCGGAGTACTGCCGCACCGTCCAGGGCCGGTCCCGACGCAGGGTCGGGTGGATGCCGCGGGTGTAGGGGAACTGGCCGGGGCGGCCGAGCTGGCCGGCGGCATCGAAGCCGCTCAGGTCCTCTTCGGTGTATACCGGCTTGATCTCGATGCCGGAATCGGTGCGGCGTTCGTCTTGGGCCATGGGCCCAAGGCTATTCGCCCGCCGCTATGACACAGGATGCGGCATGCAGAGCTCGTCGTACTCGGCGATGACGATCTGTCCGGCATTCTCCCCACACGCCGGGCAGGCCGGATCCCGGCGCACCTTGAAGCTGCGGAAGGATTCCTCCATGGCGTCGTAGGCCAGCAGCCGGCCGACCAGGGGATCGCCCAGGCCGAGCAGGATCTTGATGGCCTCCATGGCCTGGATGGAGCCGATGATGCCGGGCAGTACTCCCAGCACGCCGGCTTCGGCGCAGGAGGGGGCCAGCTCGGCAGGGGGCGGCTCCGGGATCATGCAGCGGTAGCACGGGCCGACATAAGGGTGGAACACGGTGGCCTGACCCTCGAAACGGAAGATCGATCCATGCACGACCGGGATCCGCTTGAGCAAGGAGGCGTCGTTGACCAGGTAGCGGGTCGGGAAGTTGTCGGTGCCGTCGACGATCACGTCGTAGCCGTCGATGATGTCCAGAATGTTGTCGGCCCCCAGGCGGACGTCGTAGGTCACCACGTTGACGTCGGGGTTCATGGCCGTGAGGGTCTTCTTGGCCGAGTCGACCTTCCGCTCCCCGACCCGGTCCATGTTGTGCAGGATCTGGCGCTGCAGGTTGGAGGCGTCGACCACGTCCATGTCGATGATGCCGATGGTGCCCACCCCGGCGGCGGCCAGGTACAGGGCGGCCGGTGAGCCCAGGCCGCCCGCTCCCAGCAAGAGGACCTTGGAGTCGAGCAGCTTCAGCTGGCCCTTCTCCGACACCTCGGGCAGCAGCAGGTGGCGCTGGTAGCGGTTGCGCTGCTCGGGCGTAAGGGCGGCCGGCGTGCGCCAGGCCCGGCCCTCGTCCTTCCAGCGGTTGAATCCGCCGATCAGGGAGACCACGTTGGTGTAGCCGAGCTCCTGGAGGGTCTTGGCGGCGAAGGCCGACCGCGTCCCTCCGGCGCAGTACGCCACGATTGGCGTGTCATGGTCGGGCACCCGGCCCTCGATGTTGGTCTCCAGCTGTCCCCGGGGGATGTGGAGGGCGTCGGGCAGGGCGCCCTGCTCGTACTCGTCCGGCTCCCGGATATCGAGAACCAGATGGCCCGACCCGATCAGGGCCTCGGCCCGGTCGGGGTCGACCTCTTGTATCTGAGCCTTGGTTTGGGAGAGCAGCTCCCGGAAACTGGCCACGCGCGTCACCTCACTCGCTGCGAATGGGCCTTGCCCAGGTATAAACCCTACCGGAACGGTCGACATTCCCGCCTACCCGCGCCGGTGGCCCGCCTACCCTCACGACCGTGGAGCTGTACGAGTCATTAGGGAAGCGGCGCATGGTCAGGGCTTTCCGGCCCGACCCGATCGATGCCATCGTGCTCGACCGGGTTATCCGGGCCGGCCTACGGGGCCCATCGGCCGGCTTCACCCAGGGAGTGGACCTCCTCGTCCTGTCGGATCCGGCCGACCGGGCCGCCTTCTGGGCCGCCGAGACCGACATGCAGTGGCGCGACGCCCATCCCGATCACGAGGCGACCCGTCAGGCCCCGGTCATCGTGCTGCCCCTCACCGGCGCCGAGCCCTACACCCGCCGGTATTCGGAGCCCGACAAAGCCGCCGCCGGTCTTGAGGACGCCGGCGCCTGGCCGGTTCCCTTCTGGTGGTTCGACGCCGGCGCCGCTGTCATGGCCATCCTCCTGGCCGCCACGGCCGAGGGCCTGGCCGCTCTTTTCATGGGCGTCTTCCGGGGCGAGACCGACCTGCGGGACGCCTTCGCCATCCCGGCCGGCCTGGCCCCGGCCGGTGCCGTGCTACTCGGCCACCCCGCCCCGGATCGCCCCAGCCCGTCCCTCGCCCGGGGCCACCGGCCCGTCGGCCAGAGGGTGCACGACGGCCACTTCGGCCGCCCCTGGCCCTCGGGCTGACCCCCGCTCCGCCCTCACCAGGGCGGGCAGCTGATCGGAGATGTCGCCCCTCAGCACGGCGTGGGCCAGATGGTCATAGGCCGTCGGCTCGTTGTTGACGATCACCACCCTGGCCCCACTGGCCCGAGCCACCGGCACCAGCTCACACACCGGCCCGACCGTCAGCTTGGTGCCGACGGCCAGCATCAGGTCGCACGACCGGGCCGCCGCCTCGGCCTTCATAAGGTCAGCCGCCACCAGCGACTGGCCGAACATCACCGTGGTCGACTTGATAATCCCCCCACACAGCCGGCATCGGGGGTCCTCCTCCCCCGCTTCCACCCGCTCCAACACCTCGGCCATCGGCTGAACGTCGCCGCAGCTCCAACAGCCGGCGGACCGGGCGCTTCCGTGTATCTCGATCAACCGCTCCGGGGCGGTGCCGGCCAGTCGGTGCAGCCCGTCGACGTTCTGGGTCACCAGCAACGACAGCTTGCCCCGGCCCTCCAGATGCACGAGTGCCCGGTGCCCGTCATTGGGCTGAGCCCCCCAGATCGGCGAACCTCGCCTTCCCTGCCACGATCTCTTCCTCACCTCGGCGTCGGCGAGGTAATGGTCGATGGTCGCCATCCGTTCCGCCTCCGGATTGCGGGTCCATGTGCCCAGGGGCCCCCGATAGTCCGGGATGCCCGACCCGGTGGAGATACCCGCCCCGGTGAGGACGACGACGGCCTGGGCCTGGTCGATCCAGCCGACCGCCTCCGCCAGTCCCGCCGCCGATCCCGGTCCCTCCATGGGCTGACTATCGCGCGCTCCGGGCCGCTCGCGGCCGGGACCTGCGGACCATTGACCTACATGAAACATCATGAAATAGTCCAACCGTGACAATCATCCGCCCCACCGAACCCGCTCCCGCCACCGAATCCGGTCCCGCCCCGAAGCTCGCCGCCGCCAAACCTGCCGCCGATGGCCCCGTCAAGGTCTCTGCTCGGCCGGCGGGGCCCGACACCCTCCGCATCCGGCCCTGGGTCGATCCCCTGGTGGAAGCCCTGGGTTACGACGCCCGCTCCGACTATGTCGAACAGTTCTGGCTACCGGCACTGGGTCCGTCGACTGTCCTGCTGCTGCGCTATATGGCCCGCGCCTTCGAGGACCAGTCCGAGGGATTCGACTGCACCACCCGCCAGCTCGGTTGGGCTCTCGGGCTGGGCCGGAACGGCCGAAGCAAGACGCTCGTTCGTTGCCTCCGCCGGGCCGTTGACTTCGGGATGATCCGGCTGGACCCCTCGGGAGCGCTCCTGGTCAGGAGGCACCTCCCTCCTCTGCCCCAGCGTCAGATCAGCCAGCTCCCGGCCGGGCTCCAGTTCGCCCACCGGGCATGGATCGAGCGCCAGTCCCGTCCCCCGATGCCAACGAGCCAACCCCGGCGGCCGGCGGCTGGAACTGTGTAGATGACTTTCGAACGCCCACCGGCTTTTTATTACGGAATGGTTACGGAACGAACATCCGTTCTCCATCAAGAGACAAAGTTGAGGATCTTCGGGTGTCCGTTCAAAGTGCATCCCTCAGTCCGCGCCACCGAGGGTGGCGGTCACCACCGATAGAGGCCGGCTATCGCCTGATCAAGACCTGCGGCCGGCCTTGGCACCGGCCGCCTTG